>Ga0209979_1000084_pt1 | contig 159818 bp, 140 predicted proteins | sample AnhtaG_FD_183114 | JGI IMG/M metagenome (GOLD analysis project Ga0209979, IMG submission 183114) | Deep subsurface microbial communities from Anholt, Denmark to uncover new lineages of life (NeLLi) - Anholt_01485 metaG (SPAdes) (version 2) | ecosystem: Environmental > Aquatic > Marine >...
AAGAGAGGGTCAACTACGGCTTCACTACCTGGGAGGAAACAGAGGCGGCTGCCAGGCAGGTGTATGAGATGGCAGGAATAAAGAACCCCCGGAAGGAACTGAGCCTGGCCGAGGTCCACGACTGCTTCTCCATCGCTGAACTGATAGCGGTGGAATCCTTGGGAATCTGTGAGAAAGGGCAGGCCAAAGAAGATATCGAGTCCGGCGCCTGGGAGCAGGGAGGAGAGATACCGGTAAACATCAGCGGCGGTTTGAAAGCCTTTGGCCACCCTGCCGGCGCCAGCGGAGGTCGGGAGGTATACGAGTTCTACAAGCAATTCCAGGGAAAAGCGGAGGACCCCTCCCGCCAGCTAAAGGACGTCAAGCTTGGCCTAACCCATAATCAGGGTGGTCATCCCGGTAACTTCGTATGTGGGGTTACTATTGTCGGTGAGCCCCCGTCAAAATAAGGAGGATACGCTCCCTTAGATATTGGCCATATAGAGTCTAACAAGCCATTGTCTTGCCATAGACAGCAGGTGTCCCTGAGGCTTAAAATGTTTGCCTGCAGAGGCGGTTGGCTACTCCACAAGTAGTCGATAGTGCCCCTGGGTCACCTGCCTCAGGGGCTTAATTTTGGCAGAACAGCGAGGGGGAAGAGATGATACGACAGAAAAAAGAGGAAGTTGTCAAAACAGTTGAGGAATGGCTCTCCAAGTGTGAGGTGGCCGTCGTCACCGACTACCGGGGTATGACAGTTAGCGAAATGGGGCGGTTGCGTCGCCAGCTAAAGGAATCGGGTATCGAATACCATGTGGTCAAGAATAGCATGGCCCGTATTGCTGCAGAGAGAGCTGGCAAAGGGGAACTGAAGAACCTGTTGACAGGTCCTTCAGCAATAGCCTTCGGCTACGGCGATGTTTCTGACCCGGCCAGAATACTCAACGAATACATCCGAACCGCCAAAGTTCCCCTCAGCATCAAGGGAGGCCTGCTCCATGAGAGACTGCTTAGTGCCGACCAGATAGCATCTCTCTCCACACTTCCCCCAAGAGAGGCACTGGTCAGTCAGTTGTTGTCACAGATGCAGGCGCCCATTGCCTCATTGTTGGCAGTTCTTAATGCCAACCTAATGGGAATTGTTCGAGTGTTACAGCAAAGAAAGCAACAGCTGGAAGGAGGTTAAAGCAATGGCAAAGGCAATGACAAAGGAGCAAATGATAGCTGCTATCAAGAACATGACTGTTCTGGAGCTGGCGGAGCTAGTGAAGGCCCTGGAAGAGGAGTTTGGGGTTAGTGCCGCCCCGGTAGCCGTGGCAGCCACAGCAGCGGCACAGGCAGCAGGCCCGGCAGCAGCGCCTGCAGCCGAGGCAGAGGAGCAAACAGAGTTCAGCGTCATCCTAAAGGACATAGGTGCCAATAAGATCAATGTAATCAAGGCTGTCCGTGAGGTGACTATTCTGGGGCTGAAGGAGGCCAAGGAACTGGTAGAAAGTGCCCCCAAGGCAGTGAAAGAAGGAGTGACCAAAGAGGAAGCGAACTCTGTCAAAGAGAAGCTCGAGGCAGCCGGTGCCACTGTAGAGGTTAAGTAATTCAGGGGAATCCCGGACCCAGCAAAATGTTCGTCACACGCGTCGTGTTTGCGGCTGGAAATGTAGGGACCGAGCTTTAGCTCGGTCCGAAACCGTCGGTGGACAAACCTAAAGGTTTGTCCCTACTTGGACGGAAGTGACCAAAGTTTTCGTGGGTGTCAGTCGCCTCAGGCGGCTGACACCCACGGATGGATTCCTCTGGCCTCAAGAAGGGGGCATTGTCAAACGACCTCTTTCTTCAGCGAGTTGCTTTACAGGGCACGGTAATCCAGTACTATTACCGCTGCTTCCTGGGGAAGATTTGACCTGGTGACAGAAAGCTTGGGCTGAGGCATAACCTCCCTCAGCCCCATTTCTCCAATGAATTTGCTCAAAGGCTCAAGCCAGGGTACTACTTCAGTCTCGTAGTGCATAGGGATAACAACCTTGGGACTAAGAAGTCTTACTATTTCAGCGGCCATCTTGGCATCAATGGTGGAGACACCACCCACCGGAACGAATAACACCTCTGTATCGCTCAACTCTTCCACCTGGCGTGATGACGGCAAGTGCCCTAAATCTCCCAGATGACAGAGCCTGACATCTTCCATTTCGATAAGGTAGGTGATATTCTTGCCCCGGTTGTCACCTTTCTCCGAGTCGTGGAAGTTGGACAGGCCAATGATAAAAACATCACTAATTTCGTATTCGCCCGGTCGGCTGATGACTTTGGGACTGCCGTCGATACCAGATGAATAGCTGTGACCGGGGTGACTATGACTTATGGTGACAATATTCGCCGTGGCGTTAATCTGGGGGTAACCTATGCTTTCATCGTAAGGATCAGTAACTAATGTTACCTCCTTACCTCTAACCCTAAAGCAAGAATGTCCCAGCCAGGTGATTTCCATGATTTAAGGAACCCGCCACTTCCGCCCAGCATCCATCTCCCCGTTATATGCTTCCTTCGGGGTGATCCCCTTTGTCAACGCGGCAGCGACTACGGCTTTACTTATGTCACCAACGATAAAGGGTATGGTGCCGACCATCAGTAAGGATAAGAAGCCTCTTCCTTCATAAGGACCCAACCCGAGACTAGAGTACCCTGTCAACCATCCTTGGTAGGGGAAAGTATTCAGCCATAGTAAACCCGCACCGTGTATCAACACAAAATTGGCAAAGAGCATTAGACCCAGCATGGGGAGAAATCTCCGCGAGTTAACAAAGGTATCGGTGAAATGCCCCAAAAACAGCGCCGCCAGGATGAAACCTACTACGTATCCTCCGGTGACACCGGAAAAATAACCGACACCTCCCGACCAGCCAGCAAACCAAGGTACTCCAGCAGCTCCTAGGCCCGCGTAAAAGCTCATGCTCAAACCTGCATACCATTTCCCCAGCAGTACAGCACTGAGTAACACCGCAAAGGTCTGTCCAGTAATAGGCACAGGGGTCCACGGAACATGGAATCTGGCTTGAGCCAACAGCCCGGTGACACAAGCCATGCCTAGGGCCAAGCCGATTTTGCGGGTTGCACTCAGTTCATACCGCCATCTAAAAGCACCATATCTCCAGCCCTTATATCTATCCACATAGGTACTTACCGCCATTCTTCCTCCTTGCCCTAGCGAGGCTATTTAATGCAACGAAAACCTTCGGGTCCGGTGCAGGTGAATGGAAAGAGCCACACCGGTTTGGCGATAAAAGCATATCAAAGGTGGCTGTCACAGTCAAACCTAGTGGCTTTGGGTGAAACTAAGGTAGGCCCCAAGAAGGAATAGTCCTACCAAAAGAGGAACATACCAGGTAAACCCAAAACGTGTCTTGCGTCGAGTCCGAGAGACAATTCCGAACATGACTATACAAGTCATCGCCAGGACTATCAGCCCGGTGAAACCGTGGCTCTCCGAGACAGCAGCCAAGACGGGTCCCTGCCGATAAAAGACGTCATCCACCGCGATGATAGTCATGTTGAACATATTGCTGCCAATGATGTTGGCTACGCACATGTCTATGGCACCAAGTTGCAAGGCAGCGAAGGAGACGGAAATCTCAGGCAATGAGGTGCTAAAGGCCAGAAAAAGGCTTCCCACAAAGCTTTCATCCCATCCCGTGCTCTCGGCAATGTCCCGGCCAACGTAGGCCAGCCACGTTCCTGCCCCAATAACAAAGAGTGCTGCTACGCCAAAGCCGAGATACGCCCTCCTCAAGGATGCGGACTCGTATTTTGAGACTCCTATCTCTTCGGGGGCTCCGAAAGATTGGCGTTGCTCGTACTTGAATATCACCCTCATCAGAAACAGGTATAGAAGGACAAGCACTGGGGTGTAGATTCCGATCCAGCCTATGCCGAGATCATTATTGGTCCTGGTGCTGATAAGGACGCAAACTGTGCCAACGGCGACCAGAACCATGCTCAGCCCTGCCGGTAGCAAATGCCTCAAGCTGGCAGCAGTCAGCAGCGGTCTGTTGTGGTGGGCAACGTCCATCAAAGCCAGAATCGTCAGGTTAATAGCGTTGGAACCGAAGACGGTGCCTATGGCTAAGTCTGGCTCCTTTACCAGAGCAACAGAGCTTATGCCGGTAAATAACTCGGGCAGAGAGGTAACTGCTGCGAGCAAAAGGAGCCCCACCCACAGTCCACCCAACCCCGTCTTGTCAGCAATGATATCCCCATATCTGGCCAATTTCCTCCCGGCGACCAGGATGATGAGTACACAGAGGAGAAACTTAAGCCAGATAAAGACCATCAGATTCGGCTTAGCGGTAATAATCCTGGTGGAGAAAGCAACGCCTCAACCGGTACTACCCCACCATACCCAGGAATACGCCACCGGCGATAGCGGCACCAATAGCCCCGGCCACGTTAGGCCCCATAGCGTGCATTAGGAGGAAATTCTTTGGGTTCGCCTTTTGTCCCATTATCTGCACTACCCTAGCTGACATAGGAACGGCCGATACCCCGGCCGCTCCTATCATCGGGTTTATTGGCTCTTTTGATATCAAGTTCATTAGCTTAGCCAATAGCACCCCTGCAGCAGTAGCAGTAGCAAAGGCTACTATTCCTAAAGCCAAGATCAGCAGAGTATCTGTTTGAAAGAAATTCTCCGCTGTCATGGTTGCCCCTATGCATAGGGTTATGAGTATAGTTAACACATCTATGAAAGCACCTGAGGCGGTGTCACTAAGCCTCCTAGTAACACCAGACTCCATGAATAGATTGCCTACCATAAAACAGCCGATAAGGGGGGCTGCCATAGGAACAATCAGTATAACGATTATGGTGGAAATTACAATAAACAGTATCTTCTCCAGTTTTGATACTTCGCGTAGCTGTGGTTTCATATATATAGCTCGCTCCTTCTTCGAGGTGAGGGCCCTTATTATAGGCGGCTGGATGATCGGCACAAGGGCCATATAAGAGTAGCAAGCTATTGCAGTGGCACCTATTATATGAGGGGCAAGGATAGAGGTAACATAGATGGTTGTTGGTCCTTCAGCTCCTCCTATTATTCCTATAGAGCAAGCCTCCTCGGTGGTAAATCCAGCCAGTAACGCGGCGAAGAAGGCAAAGTAGACCCCAAATTGCGCCGCAGCACCCAGGAGAAGGGTCTTTGGATCAGCCAGCATAGGCCCAAAGTCGGTCATTGCCCCCAAACAGAGGAAGATAAGGGGGGGTATTACCTGCCACATGATGCCAAAGGCAAATATTCGGGAAAGTAGTCCTATAGGCTTTGTCGGTATCTCCGCCTGGTCGGTCTGTGCTGTAGTTGTCATCAAAGCTACTACATCACCTGCACCAACCCTTTCACCTTCTGAAACCTTAATGCTTTCTACTCTGCCATAGATTGGAGCCTTGATGACCTCTCCAGAGTCGAGCTGGCAGACAATGTCATCCTCTTCAAACTTGTCCCCTTCCTCTAGTGATATGCTGACTACCGTCCCTGGCTGCGAAGCTTTCAGCTCCATGTCATAATCCATCAAGCCACCCAGGGGCAGATTAATCAGCAGGATTCCGAAGCCTATAGGCACTAACAAAAGGGGCTCCATCTTCTTGGCAATCCCCAAGTAGATTAGAACCCCGCTAACAAGAAGCATTACGAGGTTGCCCCACCAGAACGCCTCATAGCCACTTTCTAATAAACCAAACATGTGTCTTATCCGGTGAGGTTAAACATTTGGTAATAAGCCCACACCAAGTGTCTCTGCCATAGGCTCTCCTATTGCTCTCTTTTATTCTCTCCCTTTTTTGGGCGCTGTTTCCTGTTCACTTTTGGCACCAAACCTCCTCTGCACTATGAGTCCTACTATCCACACTGCCAAAGCCAGGATTATCAAGATGAAAAAGACCATGCCAAAGCCGCCGCCAGCAACCCTTGTCGCCTCTCCCCAATCTGTTGACAAATGGCCCTCCTTGAATTGGTGTTGACAGTCGCCTCTTGGCCACTAATTATATTGTGACCCAAAGACTCAGTCAACAGTTCGAATTGAAAGCATATGAAGTCTCACCTTCATGGTGTAGCCCACCACCCCAGCTCACCGCGGCGAGGTCGATGTCCTGGGGTAGGTTGCCCGACGTCGGGCAACCTACCCGCAACCGGTCGTGGCCACCCCGAAGACACCTCTCCAGGAGGCGAACTTGCGAACTATTCCTCGCTCCATGCCTCGTCACCGATAAGAGGAACCCAACGGCAAGGACCCATGTTCTCAATGGTTCTTCCCTTATCTTCCTTAGTAACCTTTAGCAACTCCTGTTCGTAGCGAGAGCCAACAGGGATCACCAGGCGACCCCCGTCAGACAGTTGGTCCAAAAGCTCCTGGGGAACTCTGGGAGCTCCGGCGGCCACTATTATGGCATCATAGGGTGCACCTTGACGCCAGCCCAGTCGCTTTTCGGCTTGGTGAACCTCGATATTGGTGTAGCCCAGTTTGAGCAATACTTCCCTGGCACTCTCAGTCAGTTGATGGTGCCTCTCTACGGTAACCACCAAGCGAGCTAGCTCGGCCAGGATAGCAGCCTGGTAGCCACTGCCAGTGCCTATCTCCAACACCTTTTCTTCGCCTGTTAGCTCTAAGGCTTCGATCATCATGGCCACAATGAGGGGTTGAGAAATCGTTTGACCCTGGCCAATGGGAAGTGGTCTATCTTCATAAGCTGCTTGCTTGTAAGCAGACGATACAAACGACTCCCTGGGAACACGCAGCATAGCACTGAGCACTCTCTCATCCTTTATTTCGTACCTGAGGTGGGCAATTAAATCAGCACGCGCCTTGGCGAAATCCATAATCAGACCACCTCCTTCTGCACGCGTTACAGGTGCAGTCCACGAGGCCGTTCAGTGACAATACCTTCATCCACCCCCTCAATCAGGTAATAAGTCTAAGAGATTGAGAATGTCCACAGATTAGCTAGATTCTAATCCATAGCCCGGCATCCGTCCAGCCTAGCCTCCCTCACAAAGATGAGCGATGGAAATCCTCGATGCATAGGGCAGGTCTCCATAGGTCTCCTGAGGTCGCCAGAGGGTCGCCTAAGGCGACACCGACCCTGGCGGCCGACTCGCCTCTGGCGAGGGCTCTGTCCCCTGCCACATGGGGCTCGCCTCCGGCGAGCGGAGCACCCGCCTACAACAAGGGCGGCAATGGCTGATTTGGGGGAGCCACCAGATAGTTGCCATTGGGTATTCGGCTGACTATACTTTATAGTGTGCGCCCTTTTATTGGGGAGGAAATTGTGAAGCTGGCTATTGCCGGAAAAGGAGGGGTGGGCAAGACTACCTTAGCAAGTTTGCTGGCAATGGTTTACTCCGCTGAGGGCAAAAGGGTTATCGCCATTGATGCTGACCCTGATGCCAACCTGGCTTTAGCACTGGGTATCTCTATGGAAGAAGCCCGCCATATTACCCCTATCGTTGAACTCAAGGATCTCATCCAAGAGCGCACCGGGGCTAAGCCGGGTACCAGCGGCATGTTTTTCAAGCTTAATCCCAAGGTTGATGATATACCCGACCGTTTCTCAGTCAAAAAAGATGGTGTCAGTCTAATGCTTATGGGGACAATAAAAGGGGGTGGTACCGGGTGTATCTGCCCTGAAAGTGTCCTGCTCAAAAGTCTCCTTTCACACTTGCTGCTGGAGAGATCTGACGTGGTTATCATGGATATGGAGGCCGGATTGGAACACCTGGGAAGGGGAACTGCTGAGGCGGTTGATGCTTTCATCATAGTGGTGGAGCCAGGTAAAAGAAGCCTCCAGACGGCAGAGGCAGTAGGTAGGCTGGCCAAAGACCTGGGTATTGATCAGTGTTATGTGGTTGGCTCCAAGACTCACAACGACGCAGACCGGCAATTCATCATAGATAATCTGCCCGGGGTTGAGGTTCTAGGCTTTATCAATCATAATCCCAAGATTGCAGAGGCTGACCGACTGGGAACAGGTATCCTCGAGGCTGCCCCCGAGGCAGCAGAGGAGGTGAGAAGAATAAGGAAGAGGCTCGAATCGTTAATTGGCAAGGAAACTTAAGGAGGGGAAATATTGAACAAGAAAACAATTAGAGATATCGATATCCTGGGAAAGAAGGTATTAGTCAGGGTCGACTTCAATGTACCTCTAGATCCCGAGACCGGTGCTATTGCCGACGATACACGTGTTCGTGTGTCTTTACCCACTATCAAGTATCTGCTGGACAACAAAGCTAAGGTTATCCTGTGCTCTCACCTGGGGAGACCCAACCGCAGAGAAAAGGGATTGAGTTTGGCCCCGGTAGCACAGCGCCTTTCCCAGCTTCTAGGTCAAGAAGTCAAGATGGCTGCTGATTGCATCGGGCCGGAAGTGGAACAGACGGTTTCTGCCCTGAAGGAAGGTGAAGCCCTGATGCTGGAGAACCTCCGCTTTCATCCCGAAGAGGAGAAAAACGACCCCGCCTTTGCCCAGGCTTTAGCTCGATTGGCAGAGGTGTTCGTTAACGATGCTTTCGGTACTTCTCATCGAACTCATGCCTCCACAGTAGGCATCACTCAATACCTTCCTTCGGTTGCCGGCTTCCTGATTGAAAAGGAACTGGAGATTATGGATAAAGCACTGAATAATCCAGAGCGTCCTTTTACGGCTCTCATTGGTGGAGCCAAGATAAGTGACAAGATGGGAATGCTAGAACACGTACTGGACAAGGTCGATTCCCTGCTGGTTGCTGGCGGCATGGGTGCCACGTTCTTGAAATCCTTAAAATACGAGATGGGAGAGTCCCTGGTTGTAGAGGAAAAGGTGGGGGTGGCCCAAAAGCTGGTAGATAAGGCCGCAGAGAAGGGAGTACACCTCCTCATGCCCTCTGATGTGGTTGTGGCCAACAAGTTTGATTCTCAAGCCAAGTCGAAAACTGTTTCCATAACAAATGTGCCTTCCGGCTGGTATGTTATGGACATCGGGCCGAGGACAACCGAGTTGTTTGCAGCCAAGCTGCGCAAGAGCAAGACAGTTATCTGGAACGGCCCGGTGGGAGTATTCGAGTTCCCCCGATTCCAAAGAGGCACTTACGCCATCGCAGAAGTGCTGGCAGGCCTGGACGCCACTACAGTGATCGGCGGCGGGTCTACAGCCGAAGTAGTCCAGGAAATGGGACTGGTGCATAAGATGACTCATGTTTCCACCGGCGGCGGGGCTTCCCTCAAGTTTCTCGAGGGGAAACCTCTGCCGGGGATAACGGCCCTACTAGATAAGAAGGAATGAACAAACTGGAGCAAATCGAGAAAATCGCTATTCCCTCGGCTTCCAAGATCGCTCTGGTGGTTATCGACGGTCTGGGCGGCTTGCCCCATCCTGAGACCGGGAAGACAGAGCTGGAAACTGCCAGGACTCCTAATCTCGACCACCTGGCAGAGAAGGGGGTCTGCGGGCTTATTGAGCCACTCGGCCCTGGACTGACTCCTGGTAGCGGACCGGCTCACCTGGCCCTTTTCGGCTACGACCCTTTCCAGTTTACCATTGGAAGGGGCATTCTGGAGGCCTTAGGTATCGACTTTGCCCTTCAGGAAGGGGATGTGGCAGCTAGAGGAAATTTCTGTACTGTAGATAGTGAAGGTGTTATCCTGGACCGCCGCGCCGGCCGCATCTCTACCCAAGAATGCGCCAGGTTATGTGGACAATTGAGCCAGATTAAAGTAGGCGAGGTCCAACCGCTCGTTTCCCCGGTCAGAGGGCATCGCTTTCTAGTGGTTTTTCGAGGCAACAACCTCTATCCTGATGTCAGTGATTCTGACCCAAACCAGGTGGGCCTGAAGCCCAACGAGGTTATTGCTCTTTCACCTGAAGCAAAGAAAACCGCTGCCCTGGCTGCCGAGTGGGTGTCCAAGGCAAGGGATATCCTGGCGAATTCATATCCGGCCAACATGGTCCTGCTGCGCGGCTTCTCCCAGCGCCCTTCTTTCCCCAGCATGAGCCAGGTATATAAGCTAAGTCCGGTGGCTATTGCCACCTATCCCATGTATCGCGGGCTAGCTAGAGTGGTCGGGATGGAAGTGGCAGACGTAGACAGTGGCAGCTCTATAGAACAGGAATTTGCTGTTCTGGCTCAGCACTATGCCAGCTACGATTTCTTTTTCCTTCATGTCAAGCAGGGTGATGCTGCCGGTGAAGACGGCGATTTCGGCGAGAAGGTCCGGGTTATAGAACAAGTCGACGCCGCTGTGTCTCGGCTAACAGACCTCCAACCAGACGTAATTGTAGTCACTGGAGATCACTCTACCCCTGCTTTGCTGAAGGCTCATAGCTGGCATCCTGTGCCCTTCCTGTTGTTCTCCCGGTGGTGTCGAACCGATGATGTGACTGAGTTCTCTGAGCGAGCCTGCGCTAAGGGTGCCTTGGGAAGATTACCCGCCTTGGAGGTCATGCCTCTTGCCTTAGCTAATGCCCTGAAGCTCACCAAATTCGGTGCTTGAGGAGGCCCTGTATGCGCCTACCAATAATCGCCGGCAACTGGAAGATGAACACCAATATTGAATAAGCTAGCGTAGCGATCGAAATAGGCTAATCGGAGGTGGGCAGTGAAAAGGCAAAACTTGCTTACTTACACAGTGTTTTTTGAGCCAGCCCCAGAAGGAGGATACACAGTCACTGTTCCTGCGCTCCCCGGCTGCGTTACCGAAGGAGATACGTTAGAGAAAGCGAGAGAGATGGCTACCGACGCCATCAAGTGCTATTGCGAAAGCCTCCTTGAAGACGGTGAACCGTTGCCACTAGACGTGGAGTTGCCTGAACCAGTAAAGGAGAAGCTCCAGGTAGTGCTTGGGAAATAATGTCCGATGGTATTCCGGCTATCAAGCCTGAAGCGCTCGTGAGAGCTCTGACAAGGGCCGGTTTTTATGTCCATCATCAGACCGGCAGTCATGTGGCCATGAGGCATACGGAGAACAGGACCAAAAGGGTAACTATCCCTCGACATAGGAGGGATCTCAAGAAAGGAACTTTGGCGAACATCCTAAAGCAAGCAGGGATAACAATTGAAGAACTGAAAGGATTCATCTAGACTCCCAGGAGGTTAACCATATGCGCCTACCCATAATCGCCGGCAACTGGAAGATGAACACTAATATTGAGCAGGCGGTTGAGCTTGTACAGGAAATGAAGGAAAGATTAGATGGAATAGAGAGCGTAGAAAAGGTCCTTTGCCCCCCTTTTGTCTCTCTTAGCGCGGTCAGTGGGCTCATAGCTGGTTCGTCTATAAAACTGGGAGCCCAGAACCTCTACTTTGAGGAGAAAGGCGCCTATACCGGCGAGGTCTCTCCCCTGATGCTAGCTGGTTTGTGCCAATACGTCATAATAGGTCATTCCGAGAGGCGGCAGTACTTTGGGGAGACGGATGAAATGGTTAACAGGAAGGTCAAAGCAGCACTGAAGGCTGGTCTTAAGCCTATCTTGTGTGTCGGCGAGCGATTGGAGGAAAACGAAGCGGGCAGAACAGAGGAAGTAGTCACCCGGCAAGCTAAGGGAGCTCTGGTTGGCATTGAGTCGCCACACGAGCTAGTCGTTGCCTATGAGCCAGTCTGGGCTATTGGCACCGGCAAGGCGGCTACCGGCGACCAGGCCAATGCCACCATCGGGCTTATCCGACACGTCATCTCCCAGTCGTACGGCGAACAGTTTGCCCAAAACCTGCGCCTTCAATATGGCGGCAGCGTTACCAGCACCAACATTGCCGAGTTCATATGCCAGCAGGAGATTGATGGCGCTTTGGTCGGCGGGGCCAGTCTCAAAGCGGCCGAATTTCTCAGCATTGTGGAACAAACAGCCAATGCGAAGAGATAATGAACCGGGTTATTGCCATCGTGGGGCCTACTGCTGTAGGAAAGAGTAAGCTGGCTCTTTCCCTCGCCCAGGCCCTTGATGGCGAGGTTGTCAATGCTGACAGCCGTCAAGTTTACCGCTATATGGACATCGGCACTGCCAAGCCGAGCCTGGAGGAGCGGTGCTCTGTCCCCCACCATCTCATCGACATAGTCGAGCCCAACGAGACTTTCAGCCTCGCCCTTTATCAACCACTGGCCCATAAAGCAATCGAAGACATTCTGCGACGCGACAAACTCCCGCTGCTAGTGGGAGGTAGCGGCCTGTATGTGTGGTCGCTGATGGAGGGCTGGCGTATCCCCAAGGTCCCTCCCAATCCTCACTTTAGGCGACAAATGGAGCAAGAAGCAGCCAAAGAAGGCGTTGGGTCATTGCATCGCCAACTGCAACAGATTGATCCAGAGGCGGCCAAGAAGATAGATCCACGTAACGTGCGCCGAGTGATCAGGGCTCTTGAAGTGTATGAAGCAACACATACCCCCTTCTCCCAGCTTCAGCGAAAGGAGCCTCCGCCCTTTGATACTCTGATCCTAGGACTGACCACCCAAAGAGATGAATTATACCGCAGAATCGAGGATCGAGTTGACATAATGATAAAGCAGGGGCTGGTGGAAGAGGTGAGCAGTTTAGTCGAGAAAGGCTACGGACTTGATCTCCCTGCCATGTCCAGTGTGGGATACAGACAGATTGGGCAGTTCCTCCAAGGTGAAATGGATCTCTCCGCGGCTATTCAGCAAATCAACTTTGAAACTCATCGCTTTGCTCGCCACCAGTACGCCTGGTTTCGTCTAAAGGATCCCAGGATTCGCTGGTTTGACATACAAGACGACATGGAAAAGAAAGTTATGTGCCTGCTAGGAGAAGAAACCAAGACATGAGCAAGAAGGTCTTCATCATAATCCTTCTACTTCTCGTTTCGCTAATTGCAGCTCCCTGCGGTCCGAGCCCCGAGAAAGTCACTAATCTCGATGGATTCAAGGTCATCTTATATGAGCCTGAGGTCGAATTCCCCGACTCGATCAGCTTCGATATAGAGGTGGAGGGCGAAGCCGACATCTGTGAGATTGCTCTTCACTACCAAATAGACAAATTGACCCCTATTCCGGTTACCAGCATAGCCTTTCCCTCCTTCGAAACAGCCCCAGAGATAAAGGCCAGTTGGAAATGGGACATGAGAAAAACCGGCGGACTACCCCCAGGCGCCAGGCTAAGATATTGGTGGTCGATAGAGGACGTTGAGGGGAACAGCGCTGAGACGGATGTGGCCAATCTCAGTTTTCATGATCGGCGTCATTCCTGGCAAAGCCTTGCTGGCGACAAGATGGACCTGTTCTGGTATCGGGGCGGCGATTCCTTTGGTCAAGAACTGCTGACTGCTGCTGAAGAGGCACTGGATAGGCTGGCTACAGACGTCGGCGCTCAACTGGGGGAAAATGCCAGCATATACATCTATGCCAGCGCACAAGACCTGCGTGAAGCCCTGGTCTATCCTCAGGAATGGACAGGTGGCGTTGCCTATACTGAATATGGGACTATAGCCATCGGTATCTCTACAGATGGCCTCCACTGGGGGAAGAGGACCATAGCTCATGAACTGGCTCATCTGGTGATCCATCAGGTTATCTACAGCGGCCACGGGATCCAGTTGCCCACCTGGCTGGACGAGGGTTTGGCGATGTACGCCGAAGGAGAGTTGAGTGCTGAAATGAGGCGCACGTTGGAGGATGCAATCCATCAGGAGAAGCTCTTCTCAGTCAAGAGCCTCTCCGGTTCCTTCCCCGCCTTGCCTGAAGAAGCCTATCTCGCCTATGCCCAAAGCTACAGCCTGGTTAAATTCCTTCTGGAGGAGCAGGGCGGTAAAGCAAAGATGCTGGAGCTGCTGAACGCTTTCAAAGAAGGTAGCGACTACGTTGAGGCTCTAAACCAGGTATATGCACTTACCATTGAGCAACTGGACGATCTATGGCGCCAGCACGTTAGCTCGGCCTCTGAGTATACTACCATGTCCCGCACAGGTTGAAAGAGTAGCGTATGTGTAGGCTAAATTTGCGATCATTCCTCTTGATACTCTTGATTGCCGCCTTGTGTTTCAACAGCGCCTGTGGTTTGTGGGACGAGCAAGACTCCCCATCAATCCCCCACAAGAATACCCTAACCCTTGTTGACGCCGGCCCGATGACCCTCGACCCGGCAATCTCACAGGAGGTAAGCTCTCACTCCTACATCATGCAGATCTTCAGCGGGCTGGTTGCCCTGGATCGGAACATGGAGCCGGTAGGAGATATAGCTGAGCGGTGGGACATAAGTGACGATGGGGAAACCTACACCTTCCATCTGCGGCAAGACGTCAGCTTTCATGATGGGAAGAGGGTTACTGCCACAGACTTCAAGTATTCCTGGGAGAGGGCCTGCCATCCTGAGACTGAGTCGCCTACTGCACCCACTTACCTCAACGACATTGTTGGTGTGAGGGAAATGCTGGCCGGTGAGACAGAAGCAATCGGGGGGGTCAAGGTTCTCGACGACTACACCCTACAGGTTACCATCGACGCCCCCAAAGCCTATTTCTTGGCCAAATTGACTTATCCGGTAGCCTTTGTGGTAGACGAAGTCAACGTAAAATCGGGCGAGGAGTGGTGGCGTGAGCCCAACGGTAGTGGTCCATTTAAACTAAAAGAGTGGAGAGAGGACGAGCTTGTCCTTCTGGAACGCAATGAGCTTTATTATGGGGATAAGGCTAAGTTGAGCTATGTTGCTTTTCTGCTCTGGGGAGGCGTGCCGATGCAGATGTACGAGACGGGCGAGATTGATGCCACCTATGTCTCCCTGAGTAATCTAGACCGTGTGACGGATGAGCGCAATCCCCTGCACCAGGAACTGGAGGTATTTCCTGAGCTAAGCCTGACCTATATCGGGCTAAACACCACAAAGCCTCCTTTCAACGACCCTAGGGTACGCCAGGCCTTCTGCCAGGCCGTAGATAAAGAGAGACTCGTAAGTCAGCTGCTTAAAGACTCGGTGATTCCAGCCGACGGCATTCTGCCACCGGGAATGCCAGGCTATAGCGGGGAGATTCAAGGATTAGACTACGATCTGGAGCAGGCAAGGACCCTGATTGCGGAGGCGGGGTATGCAGACGACGCCGGTGTCCCACCTGTTGCCTTTACTGTCCCTGGTGAGGGTGGCAATGTTCCCACCTGGCTGACGTCCATTCTGTGGCAGTGGAAGCAGGAGCTGGAAGTTGAAATCGAGGTGAGGCAACTTGAGTCTGAAGCCTATCTCTACCGGCTTGACGAGGAAATGGATGAGATGTTCTTCTTTGGCTGGGTGGCTGACTATCCTGACCCGCAGAACTTTTTGGAAGTTCTGTTTCACAGCCAGACTGTGAACAATAAGGGTAAGTATAGCAACCCTGACGTTGACAGCCTGCTAGAGCAGGCAGCCGTGGAGCAGGACAGCAACACTCGCTTTGAGCTGTACCAGGAAGCAGAGCAACTGATCATCAGCGATGCTGCTTGCGTACCGCTTTGGTTTGGCAGGAACTACATATTGGTTAAGCCTTACGTCAACGGCTATACCCTTAGTCCCCTGGGCATTCCTGTGTTGGCTAATGTGTCAGTCGAGGACTGAGGCAGGGGCTCTGAGGGGCACGGCAGATATGGCACCTCCGTCACGGAAAACGACGCTCTCATTCATTTGCATCCCGGGGTAAGGGCACGGTCTGCGAAGGTCTCCTGAGGTCGCCAGAGTCGACTCTGTTGACCGACTCGCCGTGGCGAGTGCACCGTGGCCATGGCCAGCCAGAAACGACCCTTTTCAAATCGGCGGAGGGGGTGGGATTCGAACCCACGGCCCTGAAAATCAGGGCAACGGTTTTCAAGACCGCCTCCATAAACCGCTCGGACACCCCTCCCAGCTTCAAATTCTACCCCAAAACTTGTCCCAGGAGCAAAGTGGCCAGCATTTTGCTGACGCGCCACTCCCGCCGGCACCTCAAGCGGGCAGTTCTGTGGGCCATCTCCAGAGCCTATACCCCTCGTGTGGTGCCCCACAAGGCTGAATTCGCATCCAAGCTGGACTTTGGGTGGTATAATGTAAACAGCGATTCTGGTATACGAATGCACGTAGGCAGAAGGGGGATGTCATGAGCAGTGCAACGGTTGCTCCGAAACACAAACCAGCATCGGTCAAATGCATTCATCACTGGGACTTAGGCACACCTCGTGGCGAGATAGTGCATGGTATTTGTCGGAAGTGCGGAGCAGAGCAGGACTACCCTTCTAACCCTCATGAGGGGCACTACCGTTTTTGGCGCCTGCGCCCCGGAAAGCCCACGTAGTCTACGTAGCCGTCCTCAGGAGTTCCTCTACACTATTGACCTACAAAGCCTAAGGCTATCCTCAAACTTTGTGCCACCTCTTTTTCTCGTTGATGGAGAATCAGCACGGCCTCTTTGGGGTAGCTAGCGGGCATGCTGAAGTTCCCTCCAGTGGACGTAAATGTTGGCAACTTCCTCACCAGACAGCTTGCCGGGGGGACCGCTCATTCTTCCCAAGGCCATGGCAGCACTCTCAGCCACTCGCGCATCTCCATCCTTACTTGCTTCAATGAGCGGCTTAACAGCCCGATTATCGCCAATATGCCCCAGTGCTTCCGCAGCTGAGGCGCGCACATGGGGGTTGCCACTAGCAAGTGATTGAATCAACGGGTCGACAGCGTGATTATCCCCAATCCTTCCCAGCGTTTCAGCAGCACATAGTTGCATATATACATTACCGTCGCCAAGTGCTTCCACCAGCGGCTCAACTGCAGGTTCACCAATTTCCTTCAGTGCCTCGCTAGCATAAAGCCACACAGCATAGTTGTGAGCAACCGCTTCAATCAACGGTTTGATAGCCAGATTGTTGCCCAGTTGCCCCAGCGCTTTAGCAGCGCACCTACGTATGTAGGCATCGCTGTCCTGAAGTGCTTTGACCAGTGGCTCAACAGCAGGTTCACCAATTCTGCGCAGTGCTTCAGCGGCAGGCAAGTATACAGTGTGGTTACTGGCAACTGCTTTGAGCAGGGGTTGGATGGCGGGTTGCCCCATTCTAGCCAGCGCATGAATAGTATGAATGCACATATCCTCGTCTGACAGCAGACTAATCAGCGGTTCAATAGCTCGAATATCGCCAATCTTGCCCAGTGCTTCTGTTGCACGCCCGCGCACAAGGTCATCGCTATCGGCCAGTACCCTGATAAGAGGTTCAACGGATCGACTGTCACCAATCCTCCCCAATGCTTGAGCTGCTTGGGCACGTACGAGACTATCAGTATCCGTCAACGCCTTGGTAAGAGGCTGGACGCCCCGGCCATCACCAATCCTCCCCAATGCTTGGGCTGCCTGAGCACGCACAAGACTGCTGCTATCGTCCAGCGCCTTCTCCAGTGGCCTTACACTCCTGCTATCACCGACTCTCTCCAAAGCCTGAGCAGCATCGCAGCGTATAAGCCAGTTGCTGTCGGTGAGCATCTGTACCAGCACTTCTACATTTTGCCTTTCTTCCATTTCACAAACGTTAGGTGGCCAGGATTGCATGATTCCCTCCCTTGCCTTTGTTTTCTTTGTGTCTGAACATAAGGGTGGCACAAATAATAGAACTAAACTTCCGATCCTTACCCCACGGAAGGCCTTTGGTCGGTTCCCTTGTTCTCTTTACGTGAATCTCCGTCTCTTTTGCTCCCCCCTGTCGGGCACTGCTCCTAGTGTTGTAGATATAGTATGCAGCAATAATCTCACATATGTGTATCAGAACGAGTTGCTATCGTCACAGTAATATCACAGAGTTCTCTTTGGCAAACTGAACGAGAGCGGAATTAGTCTTCTACTGGGTTTCGGCCTTCCTGCCTTTCTCGATCAGCCGGACACAATATACCCCGATCAATACCCTTTGAAATCGCCGCCTATGCCTGGAGTATGTTGCCGGTGCTTTTCCTTTGTGGAAGAAGGAAACCGTATGGTTACTGAAGTCCTAGAGAAGGTGGAGGAGAAAACCCCGAGGACAAAAGAAAAGAAAACTTGGTGAACGAAACGCTGTTTTTGTGCAATTAGTGGTGACATCTAGCCAATTGCTCTAGCAGTTGCCTTCCCCTGCCTTGAGAGCGACGACTACTCTGTCATCGCCCGCCAAGCTATCTGTAGCTGCCTTGGCACTTGTGACTTATTTGTAGGGATTTTCGATCCTTTTTGACGTCGCCATGAACTGGCCCCTGTAAACTGAAAGCAGTAGAACGAAGGAAAAGGGGAAGCCAGCAATAATGAGGGTGTTGATAAAGTGGACAGGCAGCCTAGTGGTGCTGGGAACTCAGCCTGGTCCCGGTGAAGATCACTGCGAATACACCTTCCTCGAAGCTGAAGGGAAAGTTCAGCGAGAGTACTGGGAAAACTGCGACCCGGAGAATCGGGTGATGCAACTGAAACGGCCACTTCCGGGCAAGTATATCTCCGACATCAAGTTCTCCCGCCACGTTGTAGACGGCGGGGACTCCTATATCCAGACGGTCATTACCTCCTCACCGGAGTACAGAACAGAGACAGCAGAGCGGAATACTTATTGCATCGGCATGCATCCGATAGAGGACCCAACCCAATGACACGTCAAGAGGGCCAAAAAGGGCAAGCTCTTATCCTTGCCTTGATTTTCCTGGCAGTGGGGGGACTGATGATCGTGCCTGCCCTCACCTATACCACTACTGGTCTCCATTCTCAGCGAATCTCGGAGGAATACCTGTCCGACCAGGATGCTGCTGATGCAGCGGTGATGGATGCCATCTGGCGAATACTGGAGCAGGGTGCCCTGACACAGATTAACCCTGAGACCGGGACGTATGCCTACGACTTCGAATTGGGCCTGGAGAGATGGGGGGTTACTATAGAAATCCCGTCGATTGGCGGCAGTGATTGGCAGACTATCAAAGGGAACAACCGTTGCAAGATCGAGGTTTTCCCCAACTGGCTTGAAGCCCAGGGGGAGGAGACCTTCTATTACGTCGTTCGTCTCGACATGGTTCAATGGGACCTGACTGAGTTTTCCTTTGGGCTTCCGATGGGTCTGGAGTATGACGCTGGGACCGCCGTGAGCGCGGGGCCTGAGAGCCAGTCTCGTATAGAACCCGATGCAGACATTGACCATGTGAACTCCCTATATTATAGGCAGAAACAGCCCAAAGACTGGCAGCCCATGGAGGCCAGATTTGAGGAGGTTGAGCAGATGCCGGATCCCCTAGTCGAAGGCGCCTGGTACCTATTGAAGGAGTGGGAGAACGGCCACCAGAAGCTTACCTGGAAGCCCGATTTTAGCGCCACAGGAAATGACACCTTCTTCCTGGTATTCCAGGCAACTGGCACACTGGATTGGGGAATCCATTACATTCTTCCCGAATTCACCGATGGTGTTGAGGTTATCCCACTGGAATCTACCGCCGGCATCGCGTCCGCCATGTACAACATCATAATAGACGCCGGGGAGCAGACCATATCGGCAGTCATAGGCATCACCCCAGAGGGCGAGATAAAGCTTATCTCTTATCAGGTAGTGACATGAGGACGGGAAAGCGGGCAGACGCTGGCCCGGAGCATCGGGAGTGCCGGGATAGGACAAAACGCTCTGAGATTCGGTGAAAGGACATCAGTCTCCCGAACCCCACGCCGGTTTTTGCTACCTCACCTGTGTTCTGCACTGCTGTCTACTTTACGCTGGAGAAGCAGATGCGTGAGAAAACAAGCTCTACGGATGACCTTACTGATACTGGTTGTTTCCTACACTCGGTAGATTCCTCAAATACGGAATTCAAAACGCAAAGTCATGAGGGGACTCCCAACGGCCAGGGAACGTGCCATAATGGTACCGGGGGCAAAAATGAGAGGCCAGCGCGCCTCGGTGCACAGGCATCCGATTTTTCGGTGCCACGGCCATACAAGAGGTGCCGCTATGGCCGAATAGCACTTCGGTATCATGGCCTTCGGGTTATGGGCCCGACGAGCTTCCACTGGGAGGTGCTCAGTTGCACAATATAGCGGTTTGTTATACTCCTTCCCCTTTTCCCACCTACCCAACTCCTTCTCAAAACTCCCTCTACACTACTGCCTCCTAAAGCCTGAGCCTATCTCAAACTCTATGCTCCTTCCTCTAAGTATGAACCTGCATCCAGGCTGGGCTTCGCGTGGTATAATGTCGTAGGCTGCTCGTAGACGGATGCATCGGGGCGGATTCGGAGCCACCATGAGCGGGGTGACATGTCAGCACCATCTCGACCTTGACTAGTAGCAGGACTGGGTGCCAGGGTGGCGCACCGGCTGCATTAACGTAAACAAAGGAGGTGGAACCATGCCGACGTACGTTCTTCTGATGAACCTGACCGAACAGGGGCTTAAGACCATCAAGGAGGCCCCGGCACGAATCGAAATGAATACCAAGGCCCTTGAAGCAGCGGGGGGCAAGATGATAGGCTTCTACACAGTCATGGGGCAATACGACTACGTGGCCATCGCCGAGGTTCCCAGTGATGAAGTCGGTATGACCCAACTGCTGACATTGGGCATGCTCGGCAACATCAGGACGACAACGCTGAAGGCGTTCACCACGGAAGAGTTCGCGGAGATAGTTAAGAGGTTGCCTTAGCCTTGTGCCCCAGGGTAAGGAACGGATTGCCGCCACTTCGAGGCAGTGTGACCGGATGCTGGTGCGCCACCCTGCGACCGACTCATAACCCCCGTGCTGATGTCACGAACCGCCCTGAAGATGGCCTACTTCAAGAACCTATCCTTGGGCCTGAACCCCTTTTCTCGAAGGTCCTCGGTTTCGATGATATGCCGGGCTCTTCATTCTCCCGGCAGCAGATGCCTCCGGTTGCCTTGGTGTTGCCTTCCTTTTGGTCTTTGCTGGCAAACGCAGGGCCTTCCTGAGCCCACGCTCTGCTTCCTTGGAGAAGTAGAGGTCTGCGGCCACCATCTTGTTCCCGCGTTTATAGGGCACCACCCGCTGACAGTATGCCCACTCTTTGAGCTGGTGATAAACCTGCTTATCCTCAGTGTATAGCACAATAGTCGTGCCGTCCCCAAAGCTTCTGAGCTCTGTCGTGTCCATGCTAATCATCCTGCAAGCTATCTAACATGTCAGAAATGTCGGAAAATGTCAAGTTTATGTTATTGGCATTCCACCGATAACTTATGTGGCATGTGTTGGGATAGAGGCGTGTTGTGGAACTTCGAGCTCGGGTTTGTAACCAAAGGAACTTGGCATGCTACAATGTCTTAACGAAAGGCACAGTAGGGCGTCCATTGGTTGAAAGGAGACTCCTATGGCGGACAAGTTGAGTTCAGAGCGGAAAGCGATTATCGTCGTGGATATGCAGAAAGACAATGTCGGCGAGTTCTGCCGAGGGATCATACCAAACATTAGGCTTCTATTACAAAAAGCAAGAGAGAAGGGGATCCCAATCATTTTCGCCTGTGACAGCAGGTACCCGGACGACTTTATTTTCACTAGAACAGGACACCCACCGCGCACTATCCGAGGAACTGAGGGAGTGAAGGTCAATAGAAGAACTGGACCCAAGACCGAGCGACGTGACTGTTGAAAAAAGGATGCTCAGCGGATTCTTCGGAAGCGACCTCGATTTCACGCTACGGCAAAAGGGTACCGAGACGCTTATCGTGACGGGGGTGTCCACCTGGGCCTGCGTTTTGAAAACGGCGTATGATGCGGTAGAACTGGGGTATGAGGTAGTGGTTCCAGCGGATTGCTGTGCCTCGCCATCTCCTGAAGACCACGAGTGTGCACTGAAGTTGTTCAAGCGTTTGGGTGTACTAAAGCCGTCGGTGAAAGAAGTGATTGAAACGCTGTGATAGAGCCTGGATTGAAGGGCGAGCCAGCCTGGCCACAAGCGGGCGAAATCAATCGCCCGATAGATTAGCTACTACCCATCCCCAGAGCCGAACCCCTTCTCAAATTTCGCCATATTGGCCTGCCTTCTGCTGGCGGATGTGGTAGCAAAGGGGACGGCACGGAATTTGCATGCCAGCTCTACCCTGTGTGGTATAATGTCGCGGGGGATTGATCCTGTTGAATTGGGCCACCGGGCTGGAAGACGTGGCAATGGAGGACAGGCAATTACTGAGGGCCAAGGCGGAGGAAATAGCCGAAAGGTTGAGGCGCGAACCTTACCGACTGTTCCTTAATGATTGCCTCGTCAAGTCTGTTCGTTTCGTCAGGGAATCCAAGAGAGCAGGGATCGACGCCAGGATAGTTTTTTGTCTTGGCTCAGTATCAGCCAGGATGCCTCTGCTATCTCGAAGGTTGACTGTCCCCACGCTGCATGCTTGGGGAGAAGTAGAAGGCGAAAGGATAGAAGTGTCTCGCCCCTTAGGGGCTCACGGGATGCTGGACGTCATCCCGACGGACATCAGACCAATGTTGAAGGTGAGGCTTTAGGTGTTGCCAGTGACTTAGACAAAGCTCTATTCGCCTATGACAAGTATGGGCGATGAGCACTACCAGGTTTGTGGGATCACATCCGTAGGCTGGGTGCAGCAGAGCAGAACCCACCACCCCATCCAGAAAAGGTCGGTTCCTTTTCACTCCACCCACCCTACATCAACTGTCACCCTGAGATGATAGCGAAGGCTCTCCAGGGACGCGGCGCAAAAAAGCCCAAATCTACCTCTACCAGCCATGATTCTAATTGCGACCGCAGCCTTTAGGCTAGGGAGTATCACCGGCTCCAGCGTCAAAGAGTGGTCTTCACGCCACTCCACCGACGGCGGCATAAATGCCGCGCTTGGTGATCATGTGAAGCCCCCTGCCCTAAAGGGCAGGCTCTCCACCATTCCGTCTATACTTAATCCTGTCATTTGGCGAAACTGCTGCTCCGTGAGCAGGATCATGCCGAAATGTGGTTTTCGGCCGAACCTGTAGATTCGGTCGCTCAAGGTCGCTAGAGGGTCGCCTAAGGCGACACCAACCTCAGAATGAGATGTACGATTATCAAAAACCGCCCGCTGCTTATGACATACAAAGGCTCCGGCTTGCGTCAATTGCGTAAACAGGCTCGTCCCGATATCATTGAATAGATCAACCCTGAAGGAGAAATCTAAATTCGCGTCCTGGGAGCGTGCTTCAGCCTATCTGGGAGGTGAGCACAGGAGCTTATCATCTCTAGTGGGCGTGGATCAGAAAGTGACTTAAGAGGTGATTATGCACAGAAAAGAGGAAATGTTCTGGATTAACGACTTAACCAGGTTTGGGGCATCCGGGCATCTCCAAGGGTCAACAGGGGAGAGGCCAGTATGATGCCAGACCTGGGCCTCGAACAAGCTTTTCATCCCAAGGCTATCGCCATCGTCGGCGTGAAGAGATCTGAAGGCGGCTCTCCCCCTGGCTACACCGGTATGATGTTTCTGAGCCTGCTGCAAGAGGCGAAATTCGAAGGGCGTATATACCCCATCAACCCCAAGGCCGACACGATCGCAGGACTCAAGGCATATGCCAGTGTGTCTTCCGTTCCCGAGCATGTGGACTACGTCATAGTTACGGTGCCCGCTGCTGCCGTGCCCGGCGTGCTTGAGGACTGCGTGACAGCCGAAGCGGTCGACGTGCATATATGCACCGCTGGCTTTGGCGAGACCGGGGAAGAAGAAGGATATCGACTGGAAACCAAGATACGAGACATCGCTCTGCGGGGAGGCCTTCGGGTGGTGGGGCCAAACTCTCTGGGCTACCACGTGCCCTCCGCCCGCATGCAGATGTATAGACAGGCTGAGCTGGTCCACGGCCCGGTGGCCTTCGTATCTCAGAGCGGGGGACACTGCCAGATGTTCGTCAGGCAGGGACCGCCGCAAGGGATAGGTTTCAGCAAGGTGATAAGCTACGGAAATGCACTCTTGATGGATTCCACCGACTTCCTGGAATACCTGGCTACTGATCCCGAAACCGAGATCATATGTATGTATATTGAAGATGTCAGGGATGGCAGAAGGTTGAGGGAATTGGTAACCGAACTGAACCCAAGGAAGCCGGTCGTTATCTGGAAGGGTGGCCTCACGCCATGGGGTGCTAGGGCTGCCGCAACGCACACCGGTTCTATGGCAGGGGACAAGCAGACCTGGGACGCTTTCTTCAAGCAGACGGGGGCGATAAGGGTTGACTCCATTGACGAGATGGCCGACGTCACCATGACCCTTCTTAAGTTGAAGCCCTCGGTGGGGGGACGCGTGGCTGTGTGGGGAGGCGGCGGAGGCAATAGCGTAGCCGCGGGTGATGTGTGTGCTCAGGAGGGCCTCCAAGTGCCAGTCCTCTCCGATGAGACGAAAGATAGACTGCTAGAGTTCATGCCCATCGTCAACCAGATAATGGTGAATCCACTGGATGCAGGCAGCGTATTTCGCGATATGTCCCTCTTGCGGCGAGCCCTGGAAACCGTGGCGAAGGACCCCAGCATAGACATCATCCTTCTGCATCTGGCTGCTGGCTTTTTTAAGTGGTTTGGCCCAGAGTATGCGGCGAGGTTCAGGGAATGCGTGTCAGTTTTCAACCGGGAGAGTCCATCGGGCAAGCCGGCGGTTATTGCCATCAGGGATGAGGGCAAGCCTGGGGACGCCGAAGGGTTTGTCTATTATCTGAGAGAGGCTGGTATCACTACTTACAGTACGCTGCCCAGGGCGTGCCGGGCCCTGAGCCGGTTCGCTAGCTACCACAGATTCATAGCGGAGAGCGGGGCAGATGCTACGGCGAGTTTGCCCCTGCATTCAAGGCCTTCCGGCAGCACGCATCGGGGAAAGTAGGAGAAACATAGGACCCTTTTTGCCGATGGATTTGCAAACGAACTGGGTTGATTACACCTGGAGGAGGAGAAATGGAGATCAAGGTCCTGGGAGTGTGCGGCAGTCCTATCAAGGGAGGGAATGCCGAAGTCTTCCTCAGTGAAGCCCTCAAGACCGCTCAAAGTTCGGGTAACGTAAGCACGGAAATGATATCCCTGGCGGGCAAGCGGATTGAAGATTGCCGGCACTGCAACTGGTGCATCGCCAAGCAGGAGGAGGGCCAGTTCTGCGCCCTGAAGGATGACATGATAGAGATATATCCCAAGATACTCGGTGCAGACGCCCTGCTCCTGGCTACCCCGGCATATGCTAGCCGCCTCTCGGGGTATCTGGCCACCTTTCTGGACAGGTTCCGATGTCTTGTTCTGGGTAAGCACTACCGGGGGGTGCTTGGCGACAAGGTAGGTGGCGCACTCACGGTTGCCTGGTTGAGAAACGCCGGTCTGGAAACTACCCTGCTTAGCGTTATCTCCTCTTTCCTTGCGTGGGGGATGGTAGTGGTCACCCCAGGGGAAGGCGGCTGCCAGTTCGGCGCTGCCGGTTTGTCCAGCGATCAGGGGACAGGGAAGTTTGACCCGAAAGACAGGCTTGGAGTGTTGAAAGATAGCCTGGGTTTGAAATCAGCCCATGCCTTAGCCAGGCGCACGGTGGACATCACCCGCACGCTGAAGGCAGGGAGGGAAGTCCTGAAGGAAACGTAGCAAGTTGCCGCCCAAAGTAAGGGCGGATGTCTCTGTCCACCCGAGAACCGGGGTGGGTTGGAGCATCTGCTCCAACCATGCCTAGAGCGGATGCTCCAGGCTACCCTGTTTTGTCAGGCACGGCGGGGAACATGTCCTGCGCAGGTTTTCTCCGACCTTTTCGGACAGCCTCTCTCTCACTGCCCCAAGCCTTGTACGATACGGAGGTCGTCCACTACTCTGGTTTCCTAATAACCTCTATTCCTCTCGTATAGGGGAGCAGCGCTTCAGGCACCTTTATGCTGCCATCTGCTTGCTGATAGTTTTCCAGTACCGCAATGAGAACGCGGGGCAGGGCCAGGCCTGAACCATTGAGGGTATGAGCGAACTGGGGTTTGGCTCCTGGTTCAGGCCGATAGCGGATACTGGCCCTTCGTGCCTGGAAATCAGTGCAACTGCTGCAACTGCTGACCTCCAGCCACTCCTGGCAGCCCGGGGCCCACATTTCGATATCGTAAGATTTGGCAGACGCAAAGCCGAGATCGCCGGTGCAAAGCTGTACTACACGGTAGGGGATGCCCAGCCTGCGACAGACATCTTCGGCATCGTCCACCATCTTCTCCAGCTCTTCCACAGAATAGTCTGGCTCGGTGAACTTATAAAGCTCTACTTTGTCGAATTGGTGCCCCCGTTTGATGCCTCGGGTATCTCTGCCCGCCGCCATCTTCTCACGGCGAAAGCACGCAGTATAGGCCACATAGTAAAGCGGTAGAGTGCCCGGTTCGAGTATCTCTTCCCGATGGATATTGGTCAAAGGCACCTCAGCGGTGGGAACAAACCAGAAGTCGTCCTCCTCGTCGTGATAAAGGTTATCGGCAAACTTGGGCAGATTAGATGACCCTACCATGCACTCCCGTTTCACCATATAAGGCGGATAGATCTCCGTATAACGGTGCTCTTTGACATGAAGGTCTAGCATAAAGGTGATCAGGGCCCGCTGCAGGAGCGCCCCCGATCCCTTGAGCACGTAGAAACGGGAGCCACTCAGCTTCACCCCCCTGGCAAAGTCAATGATATCCAGCGATTCGCCCAGATCCCAATGAGGCCGCGGACTGAAATCGAAGTGGGGAATCTCGCCCCAGCTTCGCACCAATATGTTGTCATCTTCGTCCTGCCCCACCGGTACACTGGGGTCAGGCATATTAGGCAGGCGAAGAAGAAGGTCTTGCAGCCTTTCATCAACCTTCTCGACTTCGACTCCAAGGGATTTGACCTTTTCCCTTATCTCGCCCAGGGACTGGGAGAGCTTCTCCAATGTTGCCTTTCCTGCCTCATCCGCTTCAGCTTTCAACCTGCCGTACTTCTTGCTCTCCTGCTTTTGCTGAGCACGCAGTGTTTCTGCTTCAGTTATTAATTTGCGGTGCTGTTCGTCCAAAGCAAGGATATCATCGAGCGGCGCGCTGTCATGGCGCTTTTCCAGCGCCTCTCGAACCAGGTCAGGATTCTGTCGCACAAATTGGATACTAAGCATCTTCTCCAACAACCAGTTTACTGCTTTGTCTTAAGCTGCGGGAAGAGAATCACCTCTCGGATAGACTGCTGATTGGTGAGAAGCATTACCAGGCGGTCAATCCCCACCCCCAAGCCACCAGTAGGGGGCATGCCATACCTCAATGCGGTGATGAAATCCTCCTGGTACCGTTCCGCCTCCTGATCTCCAAACACTGCTCGCCACTCTTCCTGGGCGATGAAGCGGTTGGCCTGCTCTTCCGGATCGTTGAGCTCGGTGAAGGCATTGGCAATCTCCATACCCGCGGCGAAAGCCTCAAACCGCTCCACCCACATTGGATTGTCCGGTTTCCTCTTGGCCAGCGGTGTGGTATCCACCGGGTAATCCATCACGAAAGTAGGCTGGATGAGGTCAGGCTCTACATAGGTAGAGACCAGCTTGTCAACAAGATAGGCCGGGCTGAGGGTCTCCTCCAATTCCATCCCGATAGCCTGCATCGCATGACGCAGGCCCTCAGCACCCCCCTTGAGGCAATCGTCAAGATCAATTCCACACGCCTGAAGAACGGCCTCTCGCAGCGTGACACGCCTCCAGGGGAGAGTAAAGTCGATGGTATTGTCTCCAAAGTCGACCTTGTTAGCACCCAGGACCTCCTGGGCTACCTGCGAAATCATTTCCTCGACCATGGTCATGACATCATTGTAGTCGGCATAGGCCTCATAGGTTTCCAGCGTGGTAAACTCGGGGTTGTGCTTGGTGGAGATGCCTTCGTTGCGGAAGACGCGACCGATCTCGTACACCTTGTCAAAGCCGCCTACGATCAGCCGTTTGAGGTGAAGCTCCGTAGCGATGCGGAGGTACAGGTCCTGGTCCAAAGCTTCATGATGCGTAGTAAAAGGATGGGCCCTGGCTCCCCCTGCCACAGGTTGAAGGACCGGTGTCTCTACTTCGATGAAGCCTCGGCTATCTAGAAAACGCCGTATGGCAGCAATAACCCGGCTTCGCACCAGGAATGTATCCCTGGCCGATTGATTGGAGATAAGGTCCAGGTAGCGCTGACGGTAACGCTTCTCCACGTCGACCAGTCCGTGCCATTTCTCGGGCAGAGGCTCGAGTGACTTGGCCAGCATAGTAAAATCCGCCACCCTCAAGGTAATCTCACCGCTCTTTGTCCTAAAGAGCTCGCCGCTAACGCCAACAAAGTCTCCGACATCGAAATCCTGGACCAACTGGTACTTCTCCTCGCCCAGCTCATCCCTGCGGAAGTAGGCCTGAATTTTCCCTGAACCATCTCGCACGTCAACAAAGGTGGCCTTTCCCATACTGCGATGGGCTACGATGCGCCCGGCAAGACTCAGCACCGAGTTGGCGTCAACCTTACCCTGTTCAAACAGCTCCTTTGCTTCTTGAGCAGTATGGGTGCGGCGATAGCGGTTAGGATAAGGGTCGATACCACAGCCGCGAAGGCGCTGCAATTTGTCCAGGCGCTGTTGTGCTATATGATCCAGCCGCTTGCTCATTCCCCTGTACTCAGTAGCGCTATTATAAGGTATCCCTTTCATAGGTTGCAAAGGCAGTAAAGCCTGACCCAGAGAGGCTGCTCGGTGACTCGAACAAGAATGTGATAGCGCATCTATAGCCAGATAGCCTGAAAGCTATTACAATAAGGGAAAGAGGGAAGATAAGAACGAGGCTTTTGATGTTGATTCTTACTTCGATCTTGGGCAACTACATCTTTGAATAGGCGCAATAGGGATGGACAAGTGGGGCCCGGCGGTTAGAGTTATTGGCATTGGATGGTATATCGGCCTATCGATTGCCGGTGGAACGGCACTAGGCATCTGGCTTGACAACAAACTGGACACTCGGCCTATAATTACGTTGGTTGGTCTATTTCTCGGCTTGGGGGTGGCTGTATTTGGGACTTATCGCATGATATCTCCGCTAATTAAGGAGCAGCAAGGGAAAGATAAGGAGGACAAGTAGTGTCCCAGCTTGGCTGCTCCACCAGGCTCCTGGTTATCATCGCAGCTATCGTTGCTATCCTTTTCATAGTTGGCCTAATCGGTGGAGCTATAGGTCAAGCCCTTGACATAGGATCGCCAGACTTTCTACACGTTCCCATACTTGAGATCCACGAGTTCTTCAAAGGTGACGCACTCTTTGAAGTTGGTGGCTTTTCCGTTTCCAACACCCTCCTCGCCTCCTGGATTACCCTTATTCTGGTCGTGGCTATCGCCTTTGCTGCCACTCGCAAGATGAGGGTCATCCCACGGCGTTTGCAGGGTCTGGTAGAACTTGGACTGGAGACATTGTTGAACTTCGTGGAAAGTGTAGCCGGCAGGAAACACGGGCGAAGATTTTTCCCGGTGATAGCCACTATCTTCATCTTTGTCATATTCAATGCCTATCTGGCCCTGATGCCCATTTTTGGCCCGGGTATTAATGTCACAGAGCGCGAAGAAGTGCACGCCGCAACAGCCGGCACTGTCGTTGAGGTCGTGGGCAGAGAGAAAGTCGAGGAGGGAGATGTTATCTGCCGCCTGGACACCGGGGAGGAAATAACTGCGCCCATAAGCGGCCACGTACATCTTGAAGCAGCAGAAGGCGATCCGCTTTCAGTCGAGGATCACATAGCCTCTATCGAGAGCAAACCGCCACTCTTCCGGTCGGCCAACACAGATATCAACATGACCCTGGGCCTGGCCATTATGGCCGTTTTCTTCATTGAATTCTGGGGGTTCAGGTCCAGGGGTTTTCGCCACTACTTCAGTGAGTACATCAATCTGGGGGAGCTGTTCGGAGGCATCAAGCTGTTGTTCAAGGGCAAGGTGAAAGCTGCACCTATGATGATCGTCACCGGAGTCATCAATGTGGTCATGGGCGGATTGGAGGCATTGAGCCACATGACACGTATGATCAGTTTCACCTTCCGTCTCTTCGGCAACATGACCGCTGGAGAGATATTGCTCTTGTCGGCCACCTTCCTTGTTCCCTGGATAATGGCCATCCCCTTCTATGGGCTTGAGATTCTCATTGGGTTTATTCAGGCCCTTATCTTCGGAGGGCTAACCCTGGTATGGGCCAGCATGGCAGTGGCTGATGCCGCCGAAGAGCATGAATAAGGTTATATAAGAAAGGAGGTACGTAGATGGAAGCAGAAATGATGCGATGGCTCGCCGTGGGAATGGCAGCCGGACTAGGCCTGTTGGGGCCAGCGCTGGGACTGGGACTTATAGGCTACGCCACGGTGCAGGCGCTGGGACGAAACCCGGAGGCTAGATCTGCTATCATGACCAACATGATATTGGTGGCAGCCCTCACTGAAGCTATCGGAATCTACGCTCTAATCGTGTCTATCATCCTAGCCATGGTAGGAGAAACAAGTCTTGCAGCACTTGGACTCTAAGAAAGGAGGAAACCATGGGAAATGACGGTATACCAATTTCCCTAGTGATTCTTGTGTCGGTAGTGATTCTGGGCGCCCTTGGCCTGCTGGGATGGATAACCACAACGATTCTCAGTGCAACGCTGTCAACGCCCGCCGGGTAGTCTGCCGAATCACTTGAAGAGGAGCTAAGATGCTCGACAAACTTGGAATTGATTTACCAAGCTTGGTGGCTTTTATAATAAACTTTTTCCTCTTGCTTGGCCTGCTAACATTGGTTTTGTATAAACCGATTACCAGGATGCTTGACCAGCGGTCAGCCAAAATCAAGGAAAGTCTCGACCAGGCTGAGAGCATCAAGCAAGAGTCGCTTCGGGCTGAGGAGGCAGTTAGAGACCAGCTCGAGGCCGGACGCAAGGAAGGCCAAGCAATCATAGCCCAGGCAGCACAAACAGCAGAGAGAGCCAAGGAAGAGGCGAAAGCTGAGGCAAGAAAAGAAGCCGAAGCCCTTATTGCCAAAGCCCAAGTAGAGATCGATAGAGAAAGAGAGGAAAGCTTCAACCAGTTGCGCCAGGAATTTGCCGATTTATCTGTCCGCGCGGCAGAGAAGGTGATTGGGCAGTCCCTGGACAAGAAAGCGCACCAGCAACTGATTGATAAGGTGTTGGAGGAAGGCCTGGCTTCCAGGGAAGACTGAGCAGAGGAAGAACCATGGCTAAGGGTGTTTCTGGCAGACGGCATGCGCAGGCAGTATTCGAGATTGCTCTGGAGAACAACGAGCTGGACAGGTGGCAGGCTGATCTGGAGACAATAGCCAATGTCCTGGGAAATCCGGAGATGGCTGCCATTCTGGAGGCTCCCAAGGTGGAACCAAGTAAGAAGAGGGAGATCTTGCAGAATACAATGCCAGGCATAACGCCTACAGCCATGAACCTGGCCTACTTCCTGGTAGCCAAGAATCGTCTTAGGATACTTCCAGACCTGCTGGCTGAATTCAGACGATTGCTGAACGCTCACTACGGAAGAGAGGAAGCAGAGGTAGTCACCGCCGTGCCCATCAGTGATGAAGAGAAGGAAAGGATCGCCAAGGATCTGGCGGCCATCGCTGGTAAGGAGGTAGTGCTTAGCCTGAAGGTCGATCCTGATATCATGGGAGGGCTGGTGGCTAGAATTGGAGACAAGCTGATTGACGGTAGTGTGCGCACCAGGCTTAAAGACCTGAGAAGAAGCCTGGCTTAATCGGACTCCTGACGAGATGAAGACATCATCGGTGGAGGGGAGATAGATGGTAACGCGAGGTGAAGATATTGTCTCAGTTATCAAGCAGCAGATAGAGCAGTTTGGCGCCACAGTAACTATGGTCGACGTGGGGACGATAGTGGAGGTAGCTGATGGCCTGGTCCGTATCCACGGACTAGCTGGGGTCAAGTATAACGAACTGCTCCAGTTTCCTCACGATATTATGGGAATAGCTCTCAATCTGGAAGAGGACAGTGTAGGCGCAGTGGTTCTTGGAGATTGCTCAGAGCTTAAAGAGGGCGACGAAGTACGCTGCACCGGACGCATTCTAGAGGTACCGGTAGGTGAGGAGCTCATCGGTCGGGTCATTGATCCTTTGGGACAGCCCCTTGATGGCAAAGGCGCCATCAAGTATCAAAAGACGCGTCCTTTAGAGAGAGTGGCCCCGAATGTAGTTCTACGTGCGCCAGTTAACGTCCCGGTGCACACTGGAATCAAAGCCATAGACAGCATGATACCCATCGGGCGAGGGCAGCGTGAGCTCATAATCGGCGACCGCTTCACCGGCAAATCGGCCATCTGCATTGACACCATCATCAGCCAGAAGGGTGGAGACCTCGTCTGTATTTACGCCGCCATTGGGCAGAAAACCTCCAAGGTGGCCCAGGTAGTGGCCACCCTGGAGTCCTATGGCGCCATGGAACACACCATAGTGGTCTCTGCCAATGCCTCCGATCCAGCTTCTTTGCAGTACCTCTGCCCCTTTGCTGCCTGCGCCATAGGAGAAGAGTTTATGGAGCAGGGAAGGGATGCTCTGGTCATCTACGACGACCTCTCTAAACACGCCTGGTCCTATCGCCAGATTTCCTTGTTACTGCGCCGTCCCCCGGGGCGAGAAGCCTACCCTGGTGACGTTTTCTATCTTCACAGCCGTCTGCTGGAACGGGCAGCCAAGCTTGCCCCCGAGCACGGGGACGGTTCCCTCACCGCTCTACCTATTATCGAGACCCAGTTGGGTGACGTCGCAGCCTATGTCCCCACCAATGTGATTTCTATCACCGATGGACAGATTTACCTGGAAACGGACCTTTTTAATGCCGGGATTCGCCCAGCCATGAACGTGGGGCTATCAGTGTCACGAGTAGGTGGGTCAGCACAAACCAAGGCCATGAGAAAGGTGGCCGGGAGACTGAGGCTGGAGTTGGCGCAGTACCGCGAGCTAGCTGCCTTTGCCCAGTTTGGTACCGCTGACCTCGACAAAGCAACCAGAGCACAACTTGAACGGGGCCAGAGAAACACTGAGATCCTGAAGCAACTTCAATACACCCCCATGCCCCTGGAGAAAGAGATAATCACCCTTTACGCCGTTACTAACGGCTATCTGGACGATGTGCCGTTGGAGAAGATCGCGGCTATTGAGAGTGCCCTACAAAAGTTTATGGATACTAACCATCCTGAGATAGGCAAAGATATCGCTAATACTAAGGACATCACTCCGGAGACAGAGGAGGCACTGAAAGCTGCTATAGCCGAGTTCAAGCAGAGTGGGGCCTATTAACGAAGAAGACCAGGTAGCGCCAGGTCTCCAAAGGCGACTCTGCCGAGCTTTGGCCTCGCTGAAGGGCGACCCTAAAGGGTCGCGCTACACTGTGGGATAATGCATAACACTGGAGCAGATGAACAGTAATGGCTAATATCCGCGTGATCAGGCGGCGCATCCGCAGCATCCAATCCACTGCCAAGATTACCAAGGCGATGGAAATGGTAGCTACCTCCAAGATGAGGCGAGCTCAGGAGCGCGTTCTAGCGGGTAGACCCTATGCCGAGAAGATACAGCAAGTCCTGGCAGACCTGGCTGCCCAGCCGGGAAGGACTGTCCACCCCTTGCTGGAGCGACGGGAAGTAAACAGGGTCCAGGCAATCCATATCACCGCCGACCGTGGGCTGTGCGGTGGCCTCAACACCAATATGAACCGAAGCACCGCAACCTTCATCCTGGAACAAGTCGCTCCCACCGTGCTTATTACCGTGGGTCGAAAAGGCAGACAGTTCATGGTGCGGTATGGGCGTGAGGTCCGGGCTGAGTTTACCGGAATCAGCGATCGTCCTTCCCTTCTGGATACCGTGCCTATATCTAGAATTGTCATCGATGATTATACCAGCGGACTTGTTGATCAGGTCTACCTGGCCTACACCCGGTTTGTCACCACCATGACTCAGCGGCCGGTGGTGCAGCAATTGCTCCCTGTGGAACCAGCAAGGATGGAGCGTGGCGGTGAGATAAAGTACATCTATGAGCCCACCAGCAGGGTAGTTCTGGCTGAGCTTCTTCCCCGCTTTGTGGAGATGGAGGTGTACCATGCCATCCTGGAGTCCATTGCCAGTGAGCAATCGACAAGGATGGTGGCCATGCGCAACGCGACCGAGAATGCCAACGAGATGATTGAGGATTTGACCTTGGTGTACAACAAGGCCCGCCAGGAAATGATTACCAGAGAACTTCTTGATATCACCGGTGGAGCAGAGGCACTGGTTTAGGAGGTAAGCATGGCGAAGGGCAGAGTGGCTCAAGTAATCGGCACGGTAGTTGACATCGAATTCCCACCAGAGGAACTACCAGCGCTTTTTAATGCTATCGAAATCCCCCGTGACGGGGACAACATTGTGCTCGAGGTCCAGCACCATATCGGCAATAACTGGGTGAGGTGCCTATCCCTTACCTCTACAGATGGCCTGGAGCGTGGCGTTGAAGCCATCGATACAGGGGCACCCATCTCTGTGCCGGTAGGACAAGCTACTTTGGGCCGATTATTCAACGTCATGGGCGAGCCCCTGGACAACCTCGGCGAGGTTAAGGCCGAGGAACGGTGGCCGATTCACCGCTCCCCTCCTTCCTTCCAGGAGCAGGTAACCACCACCCAGATGCTGGAGACCGGGCTTAAGGTGATTGACCTCATCACCCCCTTTACTAAGGGGGGGAAGACAGGAGCTTACGGTGGTGCTGGAGTGGGAAAGACAGTCATTATTATGGAACTTATTCATAATATAGCTACTGTTCATGGTGGTTTCTCTGTTTTTGCTGGAGTAGGCGAGCGGTCCCGCGAGGGAAACGACCTCTGGGGGGAGATGAAAGCTTCCGGCGTTATCGACAAAGCCGTTCTGGTTTTCGGGCAGATGAATGAGCCCCCAGGAGTCCGAGCACGCGTCGGACTGACTGGCCTGACCATGGCGGAGTACTTTCGAGATGTCGAAGGACAGGACGTCCTGCTGTTTATCGACAACATCTACCGCTATGTTCTAGCCGGTATGGAGGTTTCGGCATTGCTGGGGCGCATGCCATCAGCAGTAGGTTATCAGCCAACCCTGGCGACAGAGGTAGGCGAGTTAGAGGAGAGGATCACTTCCACTAAGAAGGGGTCTATCACCTCCTTCCAGGCCATCTATGTTCCTGCTGATGACTACACCGACCCGGGAATAGTCTGTACCTTCGGCCACCTCGACGCAGTGATCGCTTTGGAGCGCTCCATCGTAGAGTTGGGAATCTATCCCGCGGTGGACCCTTTGGCCTCTACTTCACGCATACTGGACCCCAAGATAGTCGGCGAGGAACACTACAGTGTGGCCAGAGGAGTGCAGAAGGTGTTGCAGAGGTACAAAGAGCTCCAGGATATAATTGCTATCCTGGGAATTGAGGAACTATCAGAAGAGGACAAACTTACCGTGACCAGGGCTCGACGCATTCAGAGGTTTCTCTCCCAGCCAATGTCTGTTGCCGAAGCCTTTACGGGTAGAGAAGGGAAATACGTACCGATTAAGGAAACAGTGCGAGGCTTCAGCGAGATTCTGGAAGGCAAGCACGATGCTCTGCCCGAGCAGGCCTTCTACATGGTGGGAACCATAGACGAGGCCGTTGAGATGGCAAAGAGTCTAGAGATGTAATCATGGCTACCCTAAGGCTAGAGATAGTAACAGCGGAGCGTTCAGTGTACTCTGACGAGGTAGATGCAGTGATTGCCCCGGGTATTGTGGGGCAATTCACTATCTTGCCCCACCATGCTCCCTTCATGACCATGCTCGAGCCCGGAGAACTCTGCCTCAGGAAAGGTGGTGAGGAAACCTTCATCGTCGTAGGCGGGGGCTTTCTTGAGGTACTTGAGAATAAGGTGGTGATCCTGGCTGATACCGCCGAGCGGGCCGAGGAGATCGATCTGGAGCGTGCCGAGGCAGCCAAGCAGCGCGCCGAGCAACAACTCAGCCGCCGCGGAGAAGAGCTAGACCTGCTACGTGCGGAGGCGTCACTACGCCGCTCCCTGGCTCGTCTTAAAGTCGCTGAACGAAGGAGAAGAAGGGACAAAAGTCCAGGCTTAAAGTAGCCTGGAGCTACATTATTTGTAGCTGGACTCGAACGCCTTCTCTAATTGCCGCTATCCTTAGTAAGGTACGCATCGCTTGGGCGACCTTACCCTGCTTGCCAATGACCCTGCCCCTGTCCTCAGGAGCAACCTCCAATTTAAGGATGGTGGTATCCGAGTCAGTCTCCTCGCTGACTACTACCGCATCGGGCATAGTCACAATTGATCTAGCGATATATTCCACCAGCTCCTTCATGTTAACCCCCTCGCTCATGGCTACCTCTTTTCAGATTTGAACTTGTCTATAATCCCCAGCCTGGAAAGCAATCCAGCCACCGCTTCTGTCGGCTGGGCACCATGTCGAAGCCACTTGAGAGCCTTTTCTTCGTCAATCGCCACAGTCTCCGGTTCAGTCAACGGGTTATAGTGTCCGATCCTTTCGATGAAGGCACCGTCTCGAGGCGCCCGGGCATCTGCCACCACTACTCGGTAGCTGGGCCTGTTCTTCGCCCCTACCCGTCTCAATCTTATTTTCACCATTCTTCTGCCTTATAGGTATTATCAGATGTAATCTCGGAATTGTCAACTGTTGGGGAGGAACGCTGGGGAGCTAAGCCATTGCTGTGGGGTGTGGCGCAGGACGGCTGGTGCAATCGTGTTTGCGTTGGACTTGACGGCAATTGTGGTAGATGCCACAATTTAACAAGCCACGGCAGATTAGGCAAACTGTGATTTTGTATATGCGCTTTTGGGCCAAAAGGGGCGGCATGGGATTGTTGACCCAAATTGCGTATCTGGCTTGGTTTTTGTCTCATTCTTGCGATCATTCAGATGCTTTAGGCATTATCGGGGATCAAGATTCTTGGTTACGACCAAGAAAGGGGCAAAGATCGAGAAGATTGGCTTGGACAAATCGGATATGACGATGGTGTTCAGGGGAGCCTTTGGAGATAAGATAATAGAAAACCCCCTGATGAGTTCTGTTGCCAAGGCGGTAGGAGAAGTTATCGATCAAGATGACAAAATGCTTTTGAGCAGCTCGTGGGTGCTTCAAGAAAAGGAGGTGAGTAAGCTATGAAAGATGCACGGATAGCGATGAATCCTAACAGGATAGTCCAGTACTTGGGGAAGCCCCCGGAGGAATTTACCAAAGAAGACCTGATCAGGTTTGTGGAGGAGAATAATGTTGAGACAATCAACTTCCGGTACGTAGGAGGAGATGGCAGGTTAAAGACCCTCAATTTTGTGATTACCAGCAAAGATCAATTAGATCGACTGCTGTCAGCAGGAGAAAGGGTGGACGGCTCCAGCTTGTTCTCCTATATCGATGCTGCCTCAAGTGACCTATATGCTATCCCCCGCTATAAAACTGCCTATCTGAACCCGTTCTCCACCATTCCCTCAGTAGATATACTTTGCTCTTACTATACAAAGGATGGTGTTCCGCTGCCCAGTTCCCCCGAGAATACCCTTAGGAAGGCCCAGGAGGTATTGAAGAAGAGCACCGGGTTAACACTCGAGGCTATGGGAGAGTTGGAGTATTACGTTTCGTATGATAGACAGCATTTTTACCCAACTACGCCTCAGAAGGGTTATCAGGAATCTTCCCCCTTTTCTAAATGGGAAATTTTGAGATATGAGGCTATGCAGGCTATTGCCCAGGCGGGAGGAAAAATAAAGTACGGCCACTCTGAGGTAGGCCACATTTATCGAGAAGACCAGGAGCTGGAGCAGAATGAGATTGAGTTCATTCCTGTGCCCATAGAGGATGCGGCCGATCAAATTGCTATTGCCAAATATATCTTGAGGATGATCGGGTATAAGTATGGGGTTGTAGTCAGCTTTGCCCCCAAGATTTCGGTGGGACATGCTGGCAGCGGCCTTCATATTCATACCAGACTGGTCAAGGACGGGAAGAACATAATGATCGAAGGAAACGGACTAAGCGATATAGCCAGAAAGGTTATTGCTGGCTACCTAAGCCTGGCTCCTTCCCTGACTGCCTTTGGCAATACTGTACCCCTCTCTTTCCTGAGGCTGGTGCCCCATCAGGAAGCACCCACAAATATATGCTGGGGTGATAGCAACCGGTCTGTATTGGTAAGAGTTCCCTTAGGATGGTTAAATGTTAAGAACATGATCAAAGATGCCAACCCACAGGACAGGGAGGAACCTTCGGACTTTGCTGACAGCCAAACAGTAGAATTTCGCTGTCCTGATGGTTCGGCCAACGTCCATTTTCTGCTGGCCGGGTTGGCTGTGGCGGCTCGACATGGACTGGAGATGGAAGGCGCCTTGGATTTGGCCGATAAACTGTATGTGGATGTAAACATCTTTTCCCCTGAGCATAGGAGGCTTCAGGAGACACTGCCTCAGTTACCCGCCTCATGCTGGGAATCATCTGAGTGTCTGTTGAAAGATCGCCAAATCTATGAGAGGGATGGTGTCTTTTCTCCCGTGGTAATTGATGGGTTAGTGAAAACGCTCAAGAGCTACAACGATAAGGACTTGAGTGAGAGATATTATGGCAAGGGAGACGAGATCAAGAAGTTGGTCGACGAGTATTTCAATTGTTAGTAACATTGAAGACCGTCGCCGCGCCACGTGCCTTTAGCTGGGAAACCTGGTGATTTTGAGTAGATAGGCATATAGGAGACGTAGAAAGAAACCAATTCACATCAGCCGAGTAAACGTTTAGGCCGAGATAAGAGGCCGACCACATCGCCCAACGCAGCATAGAAGGTTCGCGCCTTGCGGTGGTCACTCGCCTTTTTGGTTGGCAAGGACTTCCTTTATGGTGGTGGAGAAAAGGCAATTCATGAGGAGACGGGAGGAGCTGGAATGTCAGGAATAATCGGGTTTGTTGGCAAGGAGCCGGCAACTCCCTTCCTACTGAAGGGGCTCAAGAACCTGGAATACAGAGGTTATGATTCTGCTGGCATAGCTACGGTTGCTGATGATAAGCTTCGTTGTGGAAAAGACGTAGGTAAACCAGACGAGGTGCAGCAAAAACGTCGACTGGACGAGCTTCCGGGAAGTGTAGGTATTGGAGATGTCCGCTGGGCCACCCATGGCGGCATCACTGCTGCAAATGCCCAACCTCACCTCGATTGCAAAAAAGAGATCGCCGTAGTCCATAATGGCATCATTCAGAATTATCGACAGCTTCGTAGCCAGCTCGAGCCAAAACATGTCTTTCTCTCGGAAACTGATACCGAAGTAATCCCTCATCTTATTGAGGAACATATGGAGGCCGGGGCTTCCTTGGAACAAGCCGTACTGCGAGCGTCGAGGCAACTTCAGGGTTCCTATGCCTTACTGGCTATTTCTGCCAAGGAGCCGGACAAGATTGTGGCTGCCCGCCAGGATAGCGCCCTGGTGGTTGGAGTGGATGGGGACAGGAAGTTCGTTGCCAGCGATACCCTGGCTTTTCTAGAGCAAACCAATCGGGTTGCCTTTGTAGAGGACGGCGAAACGGTAGTGTTGGCTGAAGACATCGCTTTTCTGGATGGGAAGGGAAAACAAATCCACAAAGAGTTCACGCAGATAGACTGGGAGTGGGAGCAGGCGACCAAGCAGGGTTATGATTTTTTCATGATGAAAGAGATAATGGAAGCACCTCAGGCAATACGCTGCGCTCTGGTGCAGGACGAGAACCTCATCATGGAGATGGCGATGGATATCCTGAGGGCGGAACAGGTGGTGTTTACTGCCTGCGGTACCTCCAGATATGCTGCTCTGGTGGGAAGATACCTCTTCTCCAAACTTGGTGGCAAATTCTGTGATGTAATCATGGCTTCTGAATTCCACTACTTCTCCGACTCTGTCGACAAGAATACTCTGGTAATAGCTGTTTCTCAAAGTGGAGAGACTGCCGATGTGATTCAGGGGGTGAAGACTGCCAGGGAAAAGGGGGCTACTATCTTCTCCCTGGTCAATACGGTTGGCTCTTCCCTAGCTAGATTGAGCGATCGGGTCGTCTATCTCAATTGTGGCCCGGAGATAGGTGTGGCTGCCACCAAGACGTTCATGAGCCAGTTGGCTATCCTTTACCTGTTGGCTTTTGCCATGGCTAACAGGCTGGAGGAAGGCGACCAAAAAGTGAGAGATGTCTGCTCCAAGATTGAGGGGATTTTCACCAAGAATGGTGACAAACTAAAAAGATTAGCAGACCTTACCAAGGAGAAGAGCAGTTTCTACTTCATAGCCAGGGGGATTAACTTCGCTATTGCTGCTGAGGGAGCCCTTAAACTAAAAGAGGTCTCCTATATTCATGCCGAAGGTATGCCGGCTGGAGAGCTGAAACATGGCACCCTTGCCTTGATTGAGGAAGGAACACCGGTAGTGGTTATCTGTCCCAAGGACTTTACCTTTGAGGAATCGTTATCCAATGCTACCGAAACCAAGGCGCGTGGCGCATTTGTCATTGGGGTCTCAGAAGAAAAACATCCCATCTTCGACGAGTGGATTGAGATTCAGAGCGTAGAAGAAATCTTCTATCCCCTGGTGACTATTGTGCCGCTTCAGCTTCTGGCCTATTACCTGGCAGTAGCCCGGGGCAAAGACCCTGACAAGCCTCGCAACCTGGCCAAGTCGGTTACGGTGAAATAGTCCCTATGGCACCGGCGGAACGACCTGAAGGTCGTTCCCTACTCTTATTTGGCAGGTTGGGATGCCATCCCCTGATCCACGGATTCAAGTCCTCCGTTGTCATTCCCGGTAGAAGTTCGACAGAGTCGCCATTGGAGGCCTCTGGCGACCTACCGAGACCTACCCCCAGGTCGGGAGGATTTCAACGGTGTTTTAGGAAGGCCATCAGCCACTTGACACGCCTTTTCTTCCCTGGTATAGTAGGTAAACGGTTACCTACGCCACCGGCGGGAGGGTAGACCCAACCATATGTTGCGTGGAATGCCATGCCGAATCAGAAAGGGAAAGAATGGAGATAGTAAGGGTTATACCTTGTTTGGATGTGAAGGACGGAAGGGTAGTTAAGGGAATAAAGTTCGTCGATTTAAGGGATGCTCGTGACCCTGTGGAAGCTGCGCTGGCGTACTGCAACCAGGGAGCTGATGAGCTTGCCTTTCTTGATATTGCCGCCACTGTCGAGGGAAGAGGCACAAGACTGGAATGGGTGAAGAAGGTGCGGCAGGCAGCTACCGTTCCCTTCACCGTAGGGGGAGGAGTGAGGGATTTAGCTGACATAGAAGAACTCTTTGACGTCGGCGTGGATAAGGTCTCCATAAACACCGCTGCCGTCACAAACCCTGAACTCATAGAGAAAGCCTCCCAAAGGTTTGGAAGCAAAAGGATCGTAGTTGCCATCGATGGATGGAAGAACCCCCCGGAAAGCAGACTCGTCAGGCTTGAGGTGGTCATAAAGGGTGGTATGGAGGGGACCGGGCTTGACATCGTGGAATGGGCCAGGAAGGTAGAGAAGCTGGGAGCAGGAGAGATTCTGTTGACCAGCAAGGACGCAGATGGCACCAAAGAAGGTTACGACCTGGAAATGACCAAAGCTGTGGCAGAGGCCGTCAGCATCCCTGTTACTGCTTCAGGTGGGGCTGGGAAACTGGAGCACCTTTACGAGGGTGTAGTTCTGGGCAAAGCCTCAGCAGTCCTGGCTGCCTCGATTTTCCACTTTGGCGAGATTTCCATTCCCGAGGCCAAAAGGTATTTGGCCGACAGGGGGATACCAGTGAGGATTCAACAATAAGCAAAGCGAGCTGTGTAGAGAGGTGCTCAGCAGATGAATAACGATCCTGAAAGAGTAGCAGCAATCGCCAATAAGTATGGCTGCAGCCGCGACAGCCTGGTTTCAATACTCCAAGACGTGCAGTCCGAATACCGTTATCTGCCGGAAGATGCTCTCAGAGCAGTAGCCCACGCCTTGGATCTTCCGCTGATACAGGTCTATGCTGTGGCAACCTTTTTCAAGGCTTTCAGTCTAAAGCCGCGGGGTGAGCACATAGTCACCGTCTGTCTGGGCACCGCCTGTCATGTGCGGGGCGCCCCTGCTGTCCTCGACGAAGTGAAAAGGCAACTGGGCATTGGGCCTGGCGAGACATCCCAAGACAAGCGATTCACTCTGGAAACGGTAAACTGTCTCGGCGCCTGTGCTTTGGGGCCTATCGTGGTTACAGACGACCAGTACAATGGCCAAATTAGCCCTGGGAAGGTCAAGAAAATCCTCAAGGAGTATAAGAAACTACCCAAGGAATAAGAGACATGACTAGATTGAGATCGGCAATTGCTTTGGAACAATTGCGGAGCAGGATCGTAGGCCAGCGCGATCCAGAAAAGGCCTGCATATCGATCTGTGGTGGCACTGGCTGTCATGCCTATAAGTGTGAGGATGTGGCCAGCGCCTTCAAGGAAGAGATAGAACGACAGGGACTTACCGACCAGGTCGAATTGAAAGTTACAGGCTGTCATGGTTTCTGTGAACGTGGGCCTCTAATGGTATTGTATCCCCAAAAGATATTCTACCAACGCATCAACCCGGGCGATGTTCCCGAAATAGTCGCAGAAACCGTTGTGAAGGGCCATATTGTTGAGAGGCTGCTTTATGTGGATCCCATAAGTGACAAGAAGGCACAATTCGAAGAAGATGTTACCTTCTATAAGGAGCAGCAGAGGCTTGTCTTCGGCAATAACGGTCTCATTGCTCCCACAGACATAGAGGACTACCTTGCTATAGGTGGTTACTCGGCCCTGTCGAAAGTGCTCTTCGAAATGCAGCCCGAAGAGGTGATTGAAGAAATCAAGAAGTCGGGCCTGCGGGGTCGGGGTGGCGGCGGTTTCCCTACAGGCAGGAAGTGGGAGGCCTGCCACAATGCTCCGTCCTATGACGGCATTCGTCATATCATCTGCAATGCCGATGAAGGTGACCCCGGCGCCTACATGGATAGAAGCCTTCTGGAAGGAAATCCCCACAGCGTCATAGAAGGGATGATTATCGGCGCATACGCAATAGGCTCTCGTTCCGGTTATGTCTATGTTCGGCATGAATACCCCCTTGCCGTGAAGAACCTTATTGTAGCCTTGGACCAGGCTAGAGCGCACGGTATTCTTGGCGACAACATCCTCGGCTCCGGCTTTGGCTTTGACATCAGGATTTCGAGGGGTGGAGGCTCGTTCATCTGCGGTGAGGAGACCGGCCTTATCGCCTCCGTCGAGGGGAAGATCGGTGAGCCAAGGCCGAGGCCCCCGTACCCAGCGATCAGGGGCCTGTGGGGAAAGCCGACTAATCTCAACAACGTTGAAACCTGGGCAAATGTGCCTCTGATAATCAGTCGCGGCGCCGACTGGTACTCTCAAATCGGCACCGACGGGAGCAAAGGGACCAAGATATTCTCTCTGGTAGGCAAGATAAACAATACAGGACTGGTTGAGGTGCCGATGGGCATCACGCTCAGGAAGATAGTCTACGACATTGGCGGTGGCATCCCTGGAGGCAAGAGATTCAAGGCTGTCCAGACAGGCGGCCCGTCCGGCGGCTGTATCCCTGAAAGCCAGCTTGACCTACCGGTCGATTTTGACAGACTCATCGAGGCAGGATCGATTATGGGCTCGGGTGGAATGATCGTCATGGATGAGGGCACCTGCATGGTCGACGTTGCCAGGTATTTCATCAAGTTCCTCACCGAAGAGTCCTGCGGCAAGTGCGTGCCCTGCCGCGAGGGGCTGGACAGGATGCTAGATGTGCTCACCGATATAACGGAGGGGCGAGGTAAGGAAGAGGACATCGGGCTCCTGGAGGACCTTGGCAGTGTTATAAAGGAGGCCTCTCTTTGTGCCCTGGGCGGCACAGCCCCCAACCCTGTCCTCTCAACTATCAGGTACTTTCGTGACGAATATGAGGCTCATATAGGAGAGAAACGCTGCCCGGCAGGCGTGTGCAAGGCGCTTATTACCTTCACCATCGACGAGGAGAAATGCACCGGCTGCCGGGTGTGCGCCAGAGAATGTCCACAGGGAGCAATATCAGGCGAGAAGAAGCAACTGCACAAGATCGATCAGGATGAGTGCATCAAATGCGGGCTTTGCCGCGATAGCTGCAAGTTTGACGCCATCACAGTTTCATAGAGAGGCAAAAGCATGGTTGAGTTGACTATTGATGGAATAAAGGCGAGGACCTGGGAGGGGACCACCGTCCTTGAGGCGGCGAAGGAAATGGGTATTACTATCCCAACTCTTTGCTATCATCCCGGTCTCACACCTTATGGAGCCTGCCGCGTCTGCCTGGTTGAGGTCGTCAAGGGCGACCGCTCATCGCTTGAGGCCTCGTGCACCTTGCCGGTGGAGGAGGGCCAGGTGATCCTTACGAACTCGGAGAAGGTGAGGAAGGCGCGCAAGCTGGTCGTCGAATTGCTGCTCTCCTCCTGTCCGAACTCCAAAACACTACAGGACATGGCTTCGAATATGGGCATCAACAAGATCCGCTTCAAGATTAAGGACAGGGGCTGCATTCTCTGCGGGCTCTGTGTGCGCTATTGCAAAGAGCAAATGAAGTCCGGCGGCATTGGATTTGTTGACCGCGGTACATCACGTACGGTGGCGACGGCTTTCGGTGTTACGCCGGAAGAATGTCGAAATTGCGGCGGTTGTGAATGGATATGCCCGGTCTGCGAGCGGGCCTGCCTTGCAGGCAACCTGCTGGACGGCCTCTGCGGAGGATGCCAGAACGTTATGCCTGTGGAGACCTGCCCTGTATGCACAGGATGTTCAGAGAGTGTCGGCCCGCAGGGCCATAAGGTTTATTAGTAATGAAGGTGCAATCAAGAAATAGGGAAACCTGGAAAAGCACAGAAGGAGGTCAGAGATGACACTGACAAGGTATAACGCAACAGCCTCTACGTTGACCAAGAACAGGACGGGTGGCGACTGGTGTCCGATAAGTGGCATGTGCGTCACCTGTGTCGAAGGCTGCATAGGTATGTGCGAAATCGGCAAGAGCGCCTACCGGGGGCACGAGGTTATCTATCCCCAGCCCTACGGTATCATCACCACTGCGTCGCAGAAGGCCTATCCTGTCGACCTGTCCCATTTCAACATAATGGGAACGGCTGTTGGCGCTGTGGGTATAGAAGCAGACTCCGACAAGGCCATCTTCCCCAACGTGAATCTGGAGACAAGACTGGGGCACGATAAGGGAATCAAGTTGCGCCTGCCTCTTGTCATTCCTGGTCTGGGTTCTACCGCGGTCGCGTCGCATAACTGGGATGGACTGGCTGTCGGCGCTGCACTGACAGGCACATCACTTACCATCGGCGAGAATGTTTGCGGAATGGATGTTGACTCAAAGATAGAGAAGGGAAGAGTGGTTCACTCGCCTGACCTCGAGAGGCGTGTAAAGCTTTTCCAGGACTGGCGGCGTGATGGTTACGGCCAAATCATTGTGCAGGCGAATGTCGAAGATGGCCGGCTTGGTGTACTGGAGTATGCCATACAGAGGCTCGGCGTTGAGGTGGTGGAGCTGAAATGGGGACAAGGTGCGAAGGACATAGGTGGTGAGGTCAAGATCAACAGCCTTGAAAAGGCGCAACTCCTCAAGAAACGAGGCTATATTGTTCTCCCCGATCCGCTTGACCCTGTCAGGGTAGATGAGTTCAAGAAGGGTATCTTTACCGAGTTTGAGAGGCACTCACGCGTTGGTATGGTTACCGAGGAGGGGTTCTTGGAGACTGTCAGCCAACTGCGGAAGGCGGGTGCCAAGTACGTCACGCTGAAGACCGGCGCCTACAGGCCCGCAGACCTCGCCCGTGCTGTCAAGTTCTCCTCAATGGCAGGAATCGACTATCTCACCGTTGACGCTGCCGGCGGTGGTACCGGCATGAGCCCGTGGCGCATGATGAACGAGTGGGGCGTACCTGGTATCGAGCTATGGTCGCTGCTCCGCAAATACTGCAATCGTCTGACCGACAAAGGCGAATACGTGCCTGACATTGTACTTGCAAGTGGATTTGTTTTGGAGGATCAGATGTTTAAAGGCTTTGCACTGGGTGCCCCCTATGTGAAGGCGATAGGCATGGCAAGAGCACCTCTTGCCGCGGTTATGGTCGGTAAAACTCTCGGTGAGGCCATAGAGAGCGAGCAACTTCCTATCTACCTGCAGCGATTTGGCAGGACAAGGGAAGCCGTTTTTGTTACTGCGGAGGGCCTGAAAAGGGAGTATGGCAAAGACTATGAGAAAATCCCGACCTCAGCTATTGCGCTTTACACTTACTACGAGCGGCTGGCCCAGGGTTTGAGACAGTTGATGAGTGGCACTCGAAAGTTCGCCATTGAGCACATAGCTCGCGGTGATATCGCCGCGTTGACTCCGGAAGCTTCCCGCATAAGCGGCATCCCTCTAGTCACAGACTTGGATGCGGAGGAGGTTGAGCAAATCCTGGGGTAGTGTTTGCCGTCCCTTGCTTGGTGAAGGCCGGTAAACAAGGAGTAATCGGGGCTTCGGGATAGCCCGGGGCCTGTTGAGAAAGCGCTATGGTGGGTTCTAGCGGCATCGAGGTAGAGAGGAAGGTTGTCGCCATCCTCAGGGTACTGAACGAGTATTCAGATCCGCTTGGGGCAAGGGTGATTGCCCGGCAGTTGGAAGACTACGGCATTCATCTTACCGAGAGGGCAGTAAGATACCACCTGAAGCTGATGGACGAGCGAGGCCTTACCCAGGCTGTGGGAAGAGATGGTAGGCTCATCACCCCAGCAGGAGTTGAGGAGTTAAATAATGCGTTAGTCAGCGACAAAGTGGGCTTCGTTATCAACCGAATCGAACTGCTCACCTTCCGCACCACCTTTGATTGGGAGACTAAGACCGGCCTGGTGCCTATCAACACTTCCCTCATTCCTCGCCACAAATTCACTCAGGCCATAAAGGCAATGAGCAAGGTGTTCAAGGCCGGGATTTGTGTCAGCGATATGGTGGCCGTAGCTAGAGAGGGAGAGCAGCTGGGAGAGACGATTATTCCTAGAGGCAAGGTCGGCTTTGCCACGGTATGTAGCATTGTGGTTAATGGAGCTTTGCTCAGGGCTGGCATCCCCATGGACTCAAGATTTGGGGGTATACTCCAGATCAGGAATCATAAGCCACTCCGTTTCGTAGAGCTTATTCACTATGCCGGGTCCTCTCTGGACCCGTCAGGGGTATTTATCAGGGGCAAAATGACCAACGTGAGCGAAGCAGCCAGAAAGGGTGAAGGCAAGGTCCTGGCCAACTTCAGAGAAATGCCTGCTCAGTGCCATCCCATAGCTGAGACAGTGATCGCCAGATTAAAGGAAGCCCGCCTCGGAGGCGTGGTGGTTGTAGGAAACATCGGCGAGCCCGTTTGTGAGGTCTCCGTAGGATCGAATAGAGTGGGGGCGATACTCGTCGGTGGGATGAACCCGCTAGCTGCCGTTGAGGAAACGGGCATAGAAACAGAAAACTTCGCTATGAGCTCTGTTATCGACTACAGGCAACTGACCAGCTTTTGGGAATTATGAGCTTGCCTACTTTCTCATTAGCCTTCAGTCCAAACAGTGCATAACCAACCTGTAGCCCGACGCCTTACAGAGTGTTCAAGAAGTGACCTTTGTAGTGAGCTTGTCCCTCGCCACGGCGAGCCGGTGTGCTCTGGGGCAGCCCCAGAACGACAGATAGGATGGTCAGAAACGACCCCATCCCAAAGACTTGCCGAGACTCGCTTCCTAGCATAAAATGGACTGAATGCATAAGCAGTAATGCCACGCTGAAAGCGAGGACTCGAATGCTAAATACAGATACGGACAAGGGCATCTCTCCTCTGGCAGACGGAACGGTCTACAGTAGGAGAAAGAACTTCACTCCTTTCTCCACGCCCCCGTTGCAGGCTTATGCCTCTATTGTAGGCGAGGATAGCATAGAAAGATTGCAGAGAGCAGCCAAGCCTCTGAAGGGCCTGAAGTTGCTGGTGCTGAATGCCACCGCCCAGGGGGGAGGCGTAGCCGAGATGCTTTATAGCGCCGTCCCGTTCCTGAATGCGCTGGGCATAGAGGCCGAATGGAAGGTTATCAAGGGAAACAGGGAGTACTTTGAAATTACCAAGGATATGCATAATCTACTGCAGGGCAAGAGGGGTTCCTTTACCCCAGCGATGCAGGAAACCTATTTTGACACTCTCGAGGAGTGCGCCAACGGCAACCTTATTGACTATCGCCCAGACGTGGTAGACGTTCATGACCCTCAGCCGTTGGGCTTGACCCGCTATCTAAAGAAGCCGGGAGAGACCTGGCTCTGGAGATGCCACATAGATATCGAAGACGCAGCTCTAAGGGATAACCCCGGCCTGTGGGAGTTCATCACTGATTGGGCTGAGCACTATGATGCTGCCATATTCTCGGCAGCTCAGTACGTTGTTGCACAGTGGCCATTGCCCAAATTCATAATCCCTCCCTTCATTGATCCTCTCTCCGACAAGAACCGAGAGCTGAGTCAGGAGGAGATAGACAAGGTTCTCACCAAACACCACATAGACTCGCATATACCGATCATAGCTCAAATCGGAAGATTTGATCCCTGGAAAGGACTGGACAGGACGATTGCCACCTACCGCCAGGTAAGGAAAGAGAGGAAATGTCAACTCGTATTGGCAGGTGGTCTTGCCGCTGATGATCCCGAAGGAGAAAGGATCCTGGCTGAGCTTTACGACCAGACGAAGGACGACGATATTCACGTACTCAATCTTCCGATTGCGAATCGTCTGGATAACTACGTGGAGGTAAACGCGCTCCAGCGAGCGGCAAGCGTCATAATGCAGCCATCGACTAGAGAGGGATTCGGGCTGGTGATAACTGAGGCGTTGTGGAAAGGCAAGCCGGTGATAGGCGCTGATGTAGGTGGCATTCCGCTTCAGGTCAGAGATGGCTACAATGGCTACTTCTATCGTTCACCAAAGAGCACTGCCCAGATCATTGCTCACTTATTGGAAAACCCGAAGTCTGCTGAGATAGTTGGCCAGAGAGGCAGAAGCTATGTGAGCGAGCACTTTCTCCTTCCCGACCGGATTGCTGATTATCTTATGGCTGTAGAGATGGCTGTCAACCTTGCCCGGACCAGGAAGCTCCCTGCCGAATCAATAATCAGCTTTCATCCTTGGTTTAAATTGAGTAAGCGCATATAAGCGCGGTAGACGATACTAGGATCAACCAGCTCTGGGCAGAAGGTCATGATTGGCTGCTCAGGCTAAACGGGCATGCTCCATCCATAACCCATGTCGAAGGAGGTGACCTACGGGCACAGGCTTGAGGCAGGGCTGCCGGCACTCCAGGGCCCCCACTGCAACACCAAGATGAATCGCTACTCGGGATTCCGCCCACCAAAAGTTGACAGTTACCAGTCCCCCCTTGATCCGTGGATGTAGGGGCTGCTTCAAATATGGGCTAGGTTGAAGTCCGCCTACGGCGGATCACCCAGGGGGTGTTCAGGCTGCAGGGCGTTACAGCGTATGGACAGGCCAACCCGATCTCCCCATGTCATTGCGAGGTCGCCTGGGGCGACCGTGGCAATCCCAGGGTGGGGTAGGCGGTACCCCCTTCACACCCCTTGGGGTGGCCAGGAGGAGAAAGGATTCGAAGCGACGGTGTGAAAGAGCAACAAAGGCGAAATTCACGGAATCGGGGGGCGGAAACCGCTCTGGCTGAGAGGAACGTCCAGGCTCCGGGCTATTCAATGCGGGTCAGTCGCCTGAGGCGACTGACACCCACCAGAATGCCTCCCCCAGAGCCCACACGACTGACATCCCCTGCCACTTCTTCGGGCCACCCCCGACCTAATCCACGGATTAAGGGTTCCTACCTTGGTTTGACAAGCTAAGGGGAGCACAGATATCATCATTGGGAGAGGCGCAATCAACAAATAGCCTCATCGAGAACCGAAATGGGAAATCCTGATAGACGCGGTGGGCCCAGGGAGGCAACCAGCATACAGGTGCTGGAGGAATGACCCCTCCAGCATCAGGAAATGGCCAGGGAAGGCCACACCCCTTAGAATACATCTTCCATCCACGGTCCATAGCACTAGCCGGGGCTTCCACTGATCCCCTGCGATGGTGGATCAACGAGTATTACATCGAGCCCTTGCTCAGGATGGGCTACCAGGGCAAGATTTATGCCACCAACCCCAAGGGCGGTGAGATCTTGGGGCTCCCTGTTTACCGCAGCTTGAGGGAGATCCCCGGCCCCGTGGACCATGTTGTGTCCTGTATCCCCGCCGAAGAAACTCTCCAGCTCCTCGAAGAGTGCCGCGAGGTGGGGGCCAGGGTATTGCAGCTTTTCACCGCAGGATTCGCCGAGACTGGCGAGCCGGACCGCATCGAGCTACAAAGGAAGCTGGTGGAGATGGCCCGTCGCAGCAACATCCGTATCCTTGGTCCTAATTGCATGGGCATTTATTGCCCAAAATCAAGGATAAGTTTCTGCCTCAACTATCCCCAGGAGGCAGGGCCGATCGGCCTCATCTCCCAGAGTGGCAGTAATACAACCTATATCATCCGCAGTGCCGTTGTCCGGGGGCTCCGCTTCAGCAAGGCCATTAGCTATGGCAATGCCTGCGATATCGACGAGTGCGACCTGCTGGACTACCTGGCTGACGATGGTGAAACCAAGGTCATTGCTGCCTACGTCGAGGGTACCTCCGACGCGCAGCGCCTGCGCCAGGTGCTCACCCGAGCGGCCTCGATCAAACCGGTGGTGATATACAAGGGAGGATATACCGAGGGTGGTACAAGGGCTGCCTCCTCTCACACCGGCGCCCTGGCTGGGGCGGATGCCGTGTGGGATGGGTTGCTCAAGCAGGTTGGCGCCATCAGGGTTCACACCGTCGATGAGATGGTGGATATGCTGGTGGCACTGCTTCGCATGAAGCCACCCCGGGGATTGAATACCTGCGCCGTGGGCAATGGCGGCGGCGCCAGCTTGCTAGCCACCGACGAACTGGAGCGAGCCGGACTGAGGCTTCCCCCCATTCCACCACATATAAGGGAGAGATTGAAGGAGCTTATTCCTCTAGCTGGCAGTATGATTCGTAACCCCTTCGATGCCAGCCCTCTCCTTGGGGCTGAACAGGCCCGCTTGCTCGACACGGCAGGTATGTCGGGTTGGGAAGACGCCCTTCGGGAGGCGAGATTCTTGAGAGGAGACAAGGGAATAGGCGATTTCATGGCAGCGCTGGATGATTGGCCTGAGCTGGACTCAGTGATACTTCATTACTCTGTTGACTCGCTTCCCGGCACCATTCGCGATTGGGTGCTAGCCACTGGGGCAGGCCCCATGATCGTCGCCGCCAAGGAATGCCACCTGCCCGTGGCCGCGACAGTCCACTTCATAGCCAATGAGGACTCTTGGCTGCCATCCCTAAAAGTCCAGAAACTGTGCATCGAAGCTGGATTCCCGCTCTTTCTGTCAATGCGAGGTGTAGCCAGGGCTATTCGGAGGTTGATAGAATTCAACGAGTCACACCCAGAGCTGTTGAAATCATTAAGGGAAGAGATGGCATCTGGCTGACCGGAGGTGAAGAATGAGTGCGGCCAAATCAAAGGGATCCCGGAATGATGTGAAGATAGTACCCACGGGGGCGTGCTACGATTGCGGCGGTCGATGTGTGCTTAAGGTGCATGTCAAGGATGGTGTTGCCATCAGAGTCGAGACTGATGATGGCGATGAGCCGCAGTTGCGAGCCTGTGCCCGGGGACGGGCCTACCGCCAGCAGGTATATTCCCCTGATCGTCTTCGCTTTCCGCTAAAGAGGGTTGGCCCCCGGGGCGAAGGTCAATTTGAGCGCTTATCCTGGGACGAGGCCCTGGATACAGTAGCCAGTGAGCTGGTACGCATTAAGGAGACGTACGGCCCAAAAGCTATCCTGGCGCTAACCTACTCAGGCAGCGCAGGCTCACTCCACAGTGGTAATATGACCTTGCGCCAACTCCTGCGCAGCTTCGGCGGCTACACTTCGGCTTGGGGCGGCGCTTCAGCAGAAGCGTCAGTCTTCGCCTCCAGGGCCACCTATGGGACGCTGACCACTGGCCACACCAGAGACGATCTGGCTAACTCCCGACTCATTATTCTCTGGGGAGTAAACCCGGCCACCTCTATTTACAGCACCAACACCAGCTTCTATCTGGCACGGGCCAAGGAGGCCGGTGCCAGGATCATTGTTGTCGACCCCAGATACACCGATACTGCCGCTGTCTTCGCAGACCAGTGGGTTCCTATCAGGCCAGGAACAGACGTGGCTGTGATGGTGGCCATGGCCTACGTTATGATTACCGAAAACCTTCACCACCGCAAATTCCTTGACAGGTACACCACTGGCTTCGACAAATTCAAGGAATATGTTGTGGGAGCGGAAGATGGCGTGCCCAAGACCCCAGCCTGGGCTGAGGCAAAGTCTGGGGTCCCCGCTGCTGTCATCGTCTCACTGGCACGAGAATACGCCACCACAAAGCCGGCGGCACTCATTCCGGGGTACGCTCCAGGACGTACTGCCTTCGGCGAGCAGTACCACCGCACAGCATCGACCCTGGCTGCCATGACCGGTAACGTCGGCATCCATGGTGGCGGCGCCGCCGGTTTTGAGCGGGGGCCCGTAGGGCCCATGGTTCCCCCTGGTTTCACTGAAGCAATAGACAATCCTCCCACCTATGAGGGGAAACTGAGACTTCTCAATGTCCCTGGCCGCCTCCGCAATCAGCCGCATTGTTGCCGCCTATGGGACGCCATTCTCCAGGGCACGGCTGGAGGCTACCCCAGCGACATAAAGATGGCCTATATCACCTTCGCCAACCCGCTGAACCAGTTTCCAAATATCAATAAGGGTGTCGAGGCACTGAAGAAGCTGGAGTTTGTAGTCGTTCACGAGCAATTCATGACGGCCACTGCCAGATTCGCCGATATCCTGCTGCCGGTCACCACCATTTGGGAGAGAAATGATTTGGCCCGCGCCTGGCTCGCCGGACCCTACTTTCTGTACCTGAACAAGGTCATTGACCCCGTGTCTGAAGTCAGGTCCGACTTCGAAATATGCCGCGACCTGGCAGCAAGGTTGGGCGTCCACGACCCGGTCTTCGACATGTCTGAAGAGCAAATGATAAGCCAAATTGCACAAGGCATGGGAGATGTGATGCCGCAGGTTCCCGACTTTGAGAAGTTCAAACGGGATGGGGTTCACAAGATAAAGGTTTCCGGCCCTGAGATCTGCTTCAAGCAACAAATCGAGGACCCGGAGAATAACCCCTTCCCTACCCCATCCGGAAAGATTGAGGTCTACTGTCAGCGCATCGCTGACCTGAATAACCCTGATATCCCTGCCATTCCCAAGTACATCGATCCCTGGGAAGGACCGGCAGACCCGTTGATGGAGAAATACCCCCTACAGCTTACCACCGTACACCATAAGACCAGAGCACACTCCTGCTTCGATGCCAATCGCTGGCTCAGGGAGCTTGAACCCCAGAGTCTATGGATCAGCAATAGGGACGCCCAGTCGCGAGGCATCGAAGACGGGGAAGAGGTCAGGGTCTTCAACGACCGGGGAGAGACCATTGTCCAGGCGAGGGTAACGGAACGAATCATGCCTGGAGTGGTGGCCCTGGGTGAGGGGGCCTGGTACCGCCCCGATGAGAAGGGTCGGGATCGGGCAGGAAGCCCTAATGTTCTTACCCGGGACCACTATGCGCCGGGCGGTGGCTTTCCCTACAACACCAGCCTGGTACAGGTGGAAAGGTTCATCGAGGAGAAGTAGCGCGCACAGGGCGACCAGGTCACGGGACCTGACACCCACGTATCTCCTGCTTCGTCTTGGCCCGGCCTTGGCAAGGTCATCATACCTCACGCAGGCGCCAAGCCTGCCAATTGGCTTGTTGCGTCCAGTACTACTTCACCAAGGGGGGAGGATAAAACCACTCGGTAATGGCAAACCAGTCGTCATCTGCCGCCCGGTATTCAAGCACCCTGAGCATTCGGTGAAGGATATTAGAGCCTTCGTGGCACTTCAGGTTTTCACCGTATCCTTCAACGTACTTGTCTATGCTCTTCAATGCATCGTTTAGGGCAACCGGGCCTACATTCTCAGGCCCTACCTCTGCTGCCGCCCTTCTTATGGTATCAGCCAGGACCAAAGCTGCTGCCTGGGCAGCCATATAGCTGGTCCCCTTTCCCAAGGTATCAACTTCAGACGGCCGAAATCTCTCCAGATTGTCCCACATCTGGTTTACAAAAGGTACATCGTCCGTCAACACGAATTGGGTTTGCATAGAGAGAGCGCCATCAAGGTTCTCCACTTGTGGGACGGCAGACTTTACCAGCTCCCAAAAGCCCAGGAAGGCCAACGAGGTGCCAAGGAATGTGCCTTGGTAATCTCTGGCTATTGCCTCCTTCAAGAAGCCGGCTGTCTGCGGACCAAGCAAATCCACGATGATTATGTCACAATCTTGCAGCCGGTTGAACTCGACAGCCCAAGTCCGCTCTGTCATTGGGGCAGCCGCCTCTTCCAACTCGAATTTGGTTGGGTCTAACGTATGCAGCTCCTTAAGGGTGTCGGTCACCTGAGCTGTAGAGACGTAGCCAGAAACCCCTATGTGGCCAACTTTTGGGGGACCCTGTGGTCGTCCTTCCCAGTCTTCCAAAATCCACTCCATGGCGGCCTCTGCCTCCCATGGATAGTGGATGCTGAAGGTATAGACCCAGTCTTGGCCTACGATTTTTGGTGATGAGGCAAAAGTGAAGGAAGGAATCTTGTCCTGCTGGTGGTTCTCCACCAGTATTTCCTGGAAGATGGGGCTGAAGTTAAAGAATATGTCCGCCCCCTGGCCCTTCAACCATTCATATCCCATAGGCGCTCTAGAGTAATCCATCTTTGTATCATAGGTGATGATCTTTACTTCCAGTTCTGGTATAGGATCGTCCAGTTCGACCATTTTGAAATAATCCGCCAAACCCTTATAGATTTCCACACATGTGGCAGCAGCTGGCCCGGTGAAATCCCCCATGTATCCGATGACGACCTTGTTGGCCGCCTCCTCGTCCTCTCCGCAGCCACCCAACACCGGCACAGCCGCTACCAGAACTGCCAGCACCACCAATCCCACCACCTTGGTCAACTTCCTTCTCATCTCTCCTCCTTTAATCCCAACCTTTTGGTTTCTTGAATGGGGTCGTCACATCCCCTTAGAGACTGTGTACGTCACCTGCTGTCAGCGACTACTAGATACCAAAATGGCTGCCATCCTGTGTTGGTGGCGGCAGCCAAACCACATAAACTCAACGCCTTAGACCTGCGGCTTTGGGTGCGCTGATTAACCAAAGTTGGCACTTTTCACCGGATCCTATTAAGTTATCAGATCCTGGGCTAGTTTATAAGGCCTTTCGGGGAAAAAGTCAAGCTGTCTTGAGCTAGCATCTGATCCGGCATCCCTCGGCTAGAACCCTCTGCGGCTCATCAAGCAGGCGCAAGTTCAGAGGCCCACGTGGCCTGGATGCATTGCTGTCTAGCACAGTCGGGGATCCTATCCCACCCGCCCTATCGTTGACAAATGACCGGGGGAGTGTTATAATACCCACACAGAGCCGGTCCAATTCGCTAGAGAGGAGTATCTTCTCTGGGAGATGTTAGCAGGAGTACAATTGAATAGAGAGGATTACGCTACCAGACGGTAGCGAAGTAAGGCTCTAGCGGGCCTCAGGTGTGAGTGATCACACCATACAAAGAGAAACGAGGGAGCTCCAGAATAGCGGAGCTCCCAGTTTTTTGGCCCTAAGAGGAAGCCATACATGCAACCCGCCATAGGAACCAGCTAATGAAAATCGAGGTCAAGGTAAGGCCAAACTCCAATACCGAGGAAGTTATGCAGGAAGGTCATAGCTTTACAGTAAAGGTCAAGGAACCCCCAGTAGAAGGCAAAGCCAACAGAGCAGCGATCAAGTTGCTGGCAAAACATTTAGGGGTCTCTGAGAGCCAACTCCGGATCTCGAAGGGTCTCCACAGCAGAATCAAGGTTATCGAGGTTATATAGAGCTGTACGCCAATCCAGCTGCTCACAAATAACCAGGTGACCTCTTGCTCAGGGAGAAGGGCTTTCAGGAATTGCCTCTCAGCGCCTCTTGTATCTCCTCACGCCAGGCTTCCATCCGCAGCGCGCAGGCACTGACCAGGCCGTAACAACCAGCAAGCATGGTATCACCATACGGGACCGCCCTGTAGGTTTCCAGTGACGAGCCAGCTATCACACCCCGGCGGGGTCCGGTTATTGCCACAAAGGGATTGCGCTGGTCTCCGTGAATGACCACCGCTCCATGTCCCCCGCCTTCGTAGACCTCTTCATTTGTCAGCGTGCCCCGCACCAGCTTGGTAATTAGTAAGTCCAGGCCAGCAGCGTTGAGAAGGTTGGTGTGGTGCTCAAAGAGGCCCTCGACTGAGTTGCCGTGAAGATGCACGGCAATGGTATGGGAATTGCCCGTGTTCACCACCACCAAGTCATCCCGTCGTGAGACCTCGTTATCCCTGAGTGCGCCCAGAGCAGCAGCCACCCCGGTGTCAAGGAGGAGCACGGGCACGTCGACGTCCACACTCTTGGTCACTGCTTTCATCCGGGTAAGGTAGTCAGGGAGTTCCCCTTCAAGATAGGCAAACGTGGCAAGCTCATTGCGTTGCGCCATCAGGCGCTTCAAGTGATCGAAGCGAAAGCGGCGATTCGATACCCCAGGAGGAGCAAAGCCGTGATCGAGAACGGCAACCGCCAAGGCATCAAAGCGGTGGTCAACCCCGAAAACGTCTACCGCCCGCCTGATCGCCTCCAGGTCGAGATCCTTGAGCTCAATCACCTCCAGGTCAGGCAAACGAGGCACCTCATCAGGACCGACAATGGTCACTCCCATCTCCTTAACCCTATCGAGGTCATCATGGAAGGTTAACGCTGCTTCTACGACAGCATAGGCTGCCAGTCCTTTCCCTGTATGGCGGGAAAGGGCCCTCTTACTTGGCCCACCACCCATAGTCACTCCCGTAAACAGGATAGGTTGGCTGCAGGCAGTTGCCTGGGATATGCGCTGAGCCACAATGGCAGTGGGTGAGGGCATGATCATCTTGACACAGTTCTCCACTACCTTGGAACTGTCAAACAGCAGGATATCCTGGGTCCCTGTGCCTATATCCACAGCAAGGATACGCATGCAGTTTCCTCCTCGCTCCTAGTCCGCCAGCAGAATCATACCTTCAGAGCAAGGAAAGCGCAATGCCTTTGAGCTGATGCCTTGATCGGCGCCATCGGGCTTCCGACCCCGAAACCCAATTAGCCTGTAAAAGCAAGGCAAGTCTAGCCCAGCTTGTCTGGGCTAGCAGTCAACAAACGGGTTCAGTTTTCTATTGAAAGCACCAGCAGGTTACTCAAAAAGGAAAAGGGTGCTATACTTGTTTATTATATTGACATTACGCCTATGTTAAACTGATATTAAGTCATTAGCGCTAAGCTGTAGCGCATCCAAACTGGTCACACTAGGCAACCGAGAGAAAAACCGTGAAAGTTCTGCTGATCGAGGATGACGCGAACATCGTAGAAGCCATTTCCCTGGCTCTGCAGATGCGGTGGCCTGAAGCTAAGCTGGTCTCCACCCACTTGGGAGAGGAAGGCATACAACTGGTAGAAAGCGAAGCCCCCGATATCCTCATCCTCGATCTGGGTCTTCCTGACATAAGTGGCTTCGAGGTGCTGAAGCGGGTTCGCCTCTTCTCCTCCATGCCGATCCTTATCCTCACCGTAAAGGCAGAGGAATTTGACATAGTCAAGGGGTTGGAGTGGGGGGCAGACGATTACATGATCAAGCCCTTCAGACAACTGGAGCTTCTGGCAAGGCTAAAGGCGCTCACACGCAGGCAAGTCCTGCCGGGTGCTACAGTACCACTGGCCTGCGGGGCATTGCGCTTCGATCCTTCTAGTCGTGAACTCTTCGATGGTGACAGGGAGATAAGCGTTACCTCTACCGAAGCTCATATTCTCCACCAGCTGATGAAAAACGCAGGTCATGTAGTGACTCACTCCAGCCTCGCCGAGGCAGTCTGGGGTGAAGATTACGATGGTGCCACCAACAGCCTGAGGGTCCACATTCGGCGCCTGCGGGAGAAACTTGAAGCGGATCCCAGTCGCCCAAAGCTTGTCCGCACCAAATCCGGCATAGGATATTTTCTGGCCAAGCCAAGCCAGCGCTGATTAGGACTTGCATGCTGCTAGGCCTAACATTGCGGATACTGCGAGGAGCGGAAAACCATAGGGTGGATGTAGCGTAGCCTAACCTACCCTTTACCGTGGGGCAGGGTCTCCCGTCAAGGCAAAGGGACATCGTTTCACCCCCCTCTTGGATAATCGCTCACCCTGGTAACGATCAACTGGTGCACAATCGCCCCGACGCGCTTGACATTTGTTGCCCCTCTGTTGCATTATACCTAGCAATGCTATGTATATCGGCAAGGGGTGCAGATGATACATACCCTGCGCGACAGGAGCCTTGCGTTCCACACCAGGCTGAGACTGCAGGTCTTGGAGCAGTGATGGGATACGGAGCTGGGCCGGAGGCATTAACGGTTGATTTTCATCCCCAAATTGATTTGTCATGCTAGCAAGAGACGTATATAATGGACTGAAGTTTATGCATGAGAAACGTGCAGAGCGACCCTTTAAGAACAACCGGGGGAATCAAACTCCGGCACTGAAATCCTTCACGCCTCATTTGAAATGAATTACCCTTACAGAATAAACTGCTATTTTGATGCCGGCATTTCTTTAAGTTATCGGCAGGCTCCTATTAGCAAACTGTACCAAGAAGTTTCCTGGTCATGACGACACCTACTTCTCGGGCAGAAAATGCCAAGCTTCATGTGCTCGACCGTTTTCGGAGAGTCACCCAGACCTTTCCCAAGACTGACGAGATCTTGGGGTACAAGAGCCAGGGGAAAAAGGTCTTCGGCTGGCTTTGCACCTATGCCCCTGAGGAAATCATTCATGCTGCTGGCGCTCTGCCCATAAGGATCGTGGGTTACTCCCATGAGACAGACCTTGAGGACGGCACTGCATATTTTTATGTGAACAACTGCTCCTTCTCCCGAAGCTGCCTGCAATTGGGACTCAGGGGAGAGTACGAGTTCCTGGACGGCGTTGTAGGGGGGTCTACCTGTGATGGAGCCCGCCGCCTGTTCGATCTATGGCGTCATTACATCGGCACACCCTTTCACCATGTGCTCACGGTACCACGGAAGTACACCGAGAGAGCACACAACCTCTATCACGATCAGGTAAGGCAGTTTCACAGACATCTGGAGGAGTTCCTCGATATACAGATAACGGACGAAGCACTCCGTCATTCCATAGAGGTTTACAACGAGTCCAGAAGACTTCTCAAGGCTCTTTATGATTTGCGAAAGCTCAGCGCCCCCCCTATTACGGGAGCAGAGGCCATGGAGGTACTGAATGCTAGCTTTCGCATGCCTAAGGAGTTGTTCAATGATTATCTCAGAGAGTTGATGGACGGACTGTCTACATCAGGCAACAGCTATGAAGGCAGAGCCCGCTTGATGATCACCGGCAGTCACCTGAATAACCCGGAATTCATCAAATCGATTGAGGATACGGGGGGGCTGGTGGTAACCGACGAGCTTTGTACCAGTACCCGGTACTGGTCAGACCCGGTGGTCCTTGATGGTGACCAGACTCCACTACAAGCTATCTCAAAACGGTATCTGAACAATTTCCCCTGCGCTCGGATGTTTCCTTCTGACGAGCGATTTGACCGTATACTCAACCTGGCCCGAGATTTCCGGGTAGAGGGCGTGATCAGCCAGATCATAAAGTATTGCGTGCCTTACGCTCATGACCGGCCGCTTCTAACGGAGAGGCTGCAGGCACAGGGAATACCGACTCTGTCCCTGGACGTGGAACACGGTACATCGGGATCGGGACAAATTCAAACCAGAGTCCAGGCCTTCCTGGAGATGCTGGAGTCAAGGCAGAGATGACAAGCACCGGAAGAAAAGTGAACAAAATCGATGCTCTGTTGCGGGCCTGCCGGCTAATGCTGAGGATGAGCAAGGCACGTCCCGAGCCACGGAAGAGCGAAGTAATGTATTACCAGATGTTGGCGGACTACTACACTCGCCTGCTCAACGCCAGAGAGGCGGGCGACTTCGTAGCCGCCCACACCGTTTTCTTCCCCAGTGAGATTATGTACGCCATGGACATTGTGCCCATGCATTTAGAGACAACCTCATGGATGACAGCCCTATTCTTGGGCGAGTATGCTGACCTTCTTTCTGCTGGGGCTGAGCTGGGACTGGCACCTGAAATATGCTCACCACACAGAGGTTTGGCCGGGGCCTTCGCCATAGATGCACTGCCTCGCCCCGATGTCATACTCTGGTCCAATATGGTATGCGACAATACCGCCAAAAGCGGCGAGCTACTCATGAAGCTTACCGGCTGCCCCGGTTTTTTCCTCGACCACCCTTTCCAGAACAGTGAGGGCGAAATGAACTACCTGGTCGAGGAACTGGCGGACATGGTACGTTTCCTCGAGGAGCAGTCGGGGCGGAAAATGGATTGGGACCGGCTGTCCCAGGGTGTGGCTAGAATGGACAGACAAATCGAACTGTTGCGCCAGATCGGCAAATTGCGCCAGGCTGTACCGTCTCCCTTTCACCCCCAGGGCTTCCTCGAGTTGCTGACAATTGATTACCTGTTCGCCGGTCGCCCTGAAGCCACTGAGTACCTGGAAACACTTCGCCAGGAGCTTGCTGAGGCAGTCAGTCAGGGGAAAGGAGCAGTACCCAAAGAGCGTTTTCGTCTCATGACTTTATTCCTGCCACCCATGTACCTGATAGGCTTTCTGGAAAGGATTTCACAGGAATATGGGGCAGTTAGCGTAACTGAGCCCTTCTTCTGTAGCTGGGGAGAGGGAAGACTAGACCCCAGCAAGCCACTGGAGAGTGTAGCCAGGAAATCGTACATGCTCCCTGAGATGCGCATGTACGGGCCACTCGACGATAGGGCCTTGAGCGAAATAGTTGACAGCGCCAAGCAATATAAGATTGATGGCGCTATTTACTACGCCGATATCGGCTGTCGCCACACCTGCGCCACGATCAAGCTATTCAAAGACGTGCTGGATGAGCTGGACATACCGGTTCTGATCTTAGACTGCGATGTGGTCGATCCTACCATCGCCTCTGAGGAGGAAATAAGAGACAAGCTGGAGCGGTTTTTTGAGCTTCTAGAGGACCGCTGATTCTGTTTATGGCTGTCAATCAAGATAACGTGAAAGCACTAGGTATAGACATAGGCAGTCTGACCACCAAAGCGGTTGTATTGACTGACGGGGAAGTCCTGTCCTCCAGCGTAATTCTCTCCGCTGATACGGCTGAACTGAGTGCCAGAACGGCGGCCGGGGAGGCTCTAGGCCAGGCGGGGCTCAGCTTTGACCATAACCTGTATATTGTCACCACCGGAGCAGGTGGGAAATCGGTTCCCTTCGGCCAGCGGCAGAAATCTATCACCACATGCCTGGCACGAGGAATCCGCTACCTCTTTCCCTCAGCCCGAATGGTCATAGATATGGGAGCCGAGAGCATCACCGTTATCAAGGTGAACGAGCGAGGACGTCTCAGCGATTGGGGCAACCAGGATAAGTGCGCTGCCGGTACCGGCGTGTTCCTGCAGCAGATGGCCAAGCTGATGCAAATGCCCCTTGAAGAGATGGCCAAGCTTTCTTCTAAGGCCAAGGCCAGGGCCGGCATTTCCAGCACCTGCGCCGTATTTGCCGAATCTGAGGTGATATCACACGTACACCGTGACCCACCCACACCCAGGGAGGAAATTGTTGCTGGTATCTATCTTTCCATGGTGCATCGTATCATGGTGCTGTGCAAGAGGATTGGGATCGAGAGGGATGTGGCCGTTGTTGGTGGCGTGGCCCTGAATAGCGGCCTGGTCAGCATCCTGGAGGAAGAGATAGGTTCTGAGGTCCTGATACCTGACCGACCTCAGACCGCCGCCGCCCTGGGTGCCGCTATTCTCGCCAGAGAGGACATAGATAAAGGGTGCCTTATTACGTAAGGAGGGGGACATGAAAGAATCAAGTAATGCCGGCATGTGGGCGGGCGCCAGGGGGCAGGCAAAGGCGCCACGAAAAGTAGGGGTGGCAAAAGAACGGGAAGCGGCCAAATTGGTAAGGGTAGCAGTTGATGGTATGGGTGGTGACTACGCGCCCGCTGAGATAGTCAAGGGATCTGTTCAGGCAGCTAGGGACTTAGGAGTAGAGATATTCCTGACAGGTCCCAGGAAGCTACTCGAGGCAGAGCTTGCCGAGATAGATACTGCCAATCTGCCAGTCCACGTGGTTGACGCCCCCGACGTTATCAAAGACACTGAGCATCCAATCCTGGCTGTCATGCGTAAACCGAAGAACTCGCTTGCAGTAGCGGCCAAACTGGTCAAAGAGGGCAAGGCGGATGCTATGATGAGCGCCGGTTCAACCGGAGCCCTCATGCTTTGCGCCTATCAGTACCTGGGCACTCTACCCGGTGTGGACAGGCCTATCATTGGCGGCCCCTTCATCCAGTTCGCTCCCGATACGTTTGTCCTGGATATGGGAGCCAACGTAGGCTGCCAGTCCAGTCACATGCTGAACTTCGCCGTAACGGGCAGCGTCTTTGTCAAGAAGTTCCTTGGCATTGACCAGCCCACGGTGGGACTACTCAATGTCGGCACCGAGGAGGGTAAGGGTAATGAGGTAGTCAAGGAGGCCTACTCCTTGCTCAAAGAGAGTGGCCTGAACTTCATTGGTAACGTGGAAGGCATGGCCATCCCCCAGGGAGGCGCCAATGTTATTGTCTGTGACGGTTTCGTAGGCAACATAATGCTCAAGTTTTCTGAAGGTCTGGGTAAAAGTATTAGCCAGTGGCTTGCGCAGGAGTTGAGTGGCAAACTGGCGGCATCGGAAGTGAAAAGGATTACCACCGAGCTAATGAAGCTGGTAAGTCCGGCAGAGTCGGCAGGGGGCGCGCCTATATGGGGAATTGACGGCGTGGCTGTTATCGGTCACGGTAGTAGCCGTGCCGAGCAGATTGTTTCCTGTATCAAGGAGGCCAAGCTTGCCGTGGAAAGCGACTTCATCGGCACGCTTCGGGAGGAACTGGAGAAGGCCCAGAAGATTATCTCAGTAAACAACGACGGGTAATCGAGAATTCGATTGGCTGTGGACATCTCTTGCACGGATAGCTTATTCTTAAGAGAATCAGAAAGGCCGCCAGGAGGATGGAATGTCTGTGATGGACGAAGTAAAGGGAATACTGGCCAAGATTACTCGCTACAATGAACACGACATCGCTCTTGACACGGCTTTGGCGGACCTAAAGGCCGATTCTCTGCACTGGGTCCAGATTATCGTCGCCGTGGAAAGCACCTTTGACATTGAGATCGACATCGATAGGATGAGGGATTTCGTAACAGTAGGGGATTTCGTCAAGCATATTGAAGATCTGGCCGGGTAACCCCGCAAGGCATTAGTTTGAAACACGCAATCGTGTTGTGGGTGTCTGGTCCCTGAGGTGGCCTGGACACAATATACAACAATCGATCCCCTTTGCGATAGCCGTCTAGCTGACATCAGCCATTCTCCAGTCTTCTGGCCAGGTCCAATCGAGGTAGTCTCAGGGGTGTCCGGGCAGGAGTGCCGGGGACATTGGACGGCGCAGTCCAGTCGGGGAGTATGTTCCCGGCGGTTCTCCTTCGCGTAGAAGCCTTTCACCAATTGACCGTCTAGCCATCCCCTACCAATGCGCTGCACTGTGCCCACCAGTACTGCTCCAAAACGGCGAGGCTGATGCAGAATTGCGACTCAGAGGCTACGGGCTTGGAAAGGACTCCTGTTGGATAACCCGGCGCTTCTTTGTACCCCCAACTCTCTGGGAGCTTCAGTAGCTCCTTGATCTCAGGCGGTTGAGCTGTCGGACAAATCTCGGCAAGATACCGCGTCGTTTGTCAACCGCCATTCTGAAGGTCGACCCCGGAGTTGCTCAGGAGGCCCCCTGCGGAATGAAGCACCAGTTGAGTTAGTCAGGCCTGAGAGTCTGGAAGAATTTGTAGCCAGTCTCCATTGAAGCGCCCTGGGGGAAAACAGAGGCGCTGGAAAGCAGTTCCCTTCTCTGCAGCAGAAGCCGTACAATAGCAAAGCCAAAGCCCTGTTCCTAATGGAACCAGGAAAAGATAGGATGAATATCCTGGGAAGCCTGGCAAAGGTTACCACTAGACACCCGATAATAACCATACTGGTTGTATTGGGCGTAACTCTTCTTGCCTTGATTCCTGCTTCAAATTTCACTATTGACAGCAGTGTAGAAGGATTCTTCGGCTCGGATGACCCTGACGTGAAGATGGTTCAGGCCGTAAGGGACCAGTTTGGAGAGCAAGAGTTGGTAACCGTAGTGATAGACTGCTCTGATTCAGATCCTTCCGCTGCTGAGGCCTACGGGCAGTCGCTGATCGAGGAACTTGAGAAGGATCCGCGGTGGAGGGACATCCAGTATGTGCAAGACCTCAGCTTTGCCGGCGAAAAGGCCATACTCTACGTGCCAGAAGAGTATCTCGCCGCACTGACCAATCCCTATATCACGCCTGAGATGCTCGATGGCTTTCGTGCTGCCATCCTTGATGAGATGAACACCCCAAAGTACATTGTCTCCGACAACGGCAAGATCTACCTCATCAATGTTGGCGTTGACATTGATATCAATGATACGACTGAGAGGGAATCACTTTTCGATGATCTAGGGGAACTTATCAACGATACCAGGGAGAAAAGTGCGGAGTACAAAACCCTTGAGGTAGGGTTCACCGGCGGGATGTCAGTTATCGACTACGAGGGTGACAAGATGGTTATGCGGGACTTCTTCCGCACTGCAATTCTTACCTTGATCTTCATTCTTGCCCTTCTTATTGTGGCGTTCCGAAGCTTCTCCACGCCAGTGCTGGCCGCGGTCCCACTTCTTGTAGGGATAGTGTGGACAGTAGGCGTGATGTTTCTCCTATATGATTCTCTCCATCTCTTGTCGGTTATGTTTGCTGCGATGATACTGGGGATTGGTATCGATTACTGCATCCATGCACTGACCAGGTTTACAAATGAGATGGAAGAGCACGACGACGTCGAGCTTGCCTTTGTGCACACCTTCTCCCGCACGGGGAAGGCCATTATCCTCGGTTCTGTGACTACGGCGGCAGCCTTCTTCTCCTACTACTTCGCCGAAATCCAGGGGGCTACATCAACTGGGTGTTATCGGTGCTGTGGGCCTGCTTATGACGCTGATGGCCGTATTCGTGTTACTGCCTGCCCTGGTCACCCTGAGTTTGAGATTCCGAGAGCTCAAGCGTAGCCGGGGGACTTTCAGTGTGCTAGGCAAGATGGGCTCCCTGGTGCAGAGGTTTGCCCCCGCATTCCTGGTCACCATGGCTGCCCTTCTTATCTTTTTCGGCGTGAGAGCGCCAAATGCAGAGCTGGGCGATGACATGTATGCCGTTATGCCCACTGAGACTGAGAGTTTTCGACAGCTAGAGAAGGTGAAAGCGAACTTCGACTATGATGCTGATTACCTTACCTGCGTAGTCGGGTCAGAGTCAGGACTTGGCCATTATGTTGAGAGATTCGAGGATGAGGATGAGGTGGTGAAGGTGCAATCCATTTATGATTATCTTCCCGACAACCAGGATCAGAAGCTCGAGGTTATCCGGCAAGCCACCGCGGTTCATCCCGAACTTGCTGCCGCCCCCTGGGCAAACGTATCTCCCATAAGATGGGATGAGCTGCCGCATAATATACGTCAGGCGTGGGTTTCGGACGGTGATTTTCTGATTAAGATTACTCCCAAGCGAAGTGTCTATTCGAGGTCATACCAACAGGACCTGCTCCCCCAGCTGCGGGAGATTCATCCCAATGTTACTGCCGACGCTGTGATGTTCACAAAGATGGCTGACTCGATAGCGCATGACATGATTCGCCTCTCTCTATATGTCACTGGAGTGCTCCTGGTCATAGTCTATCTTGGGACTGGGAAGCGCAACCCTATCTACGCCGTGCTGGCGATGATCCCGGTTGGTTTTGGAATACTGGGACTAATGGCAAGCTATAGCTGGTTTGGAATAGAGTTGATGGCCTTTTCAATATGCACTATACCTTTGATCATCGGGATAGGCATAGACGACGGCATTCACATTATTCATCGCTATTTGGAGGAGGGTAAGGACTCTCTCCCCCGGGTTATCCGCCTTACCGGGAAGGCTATATTCCTTACCACAGCGACCACTTGTTTGGCCTTTGCCTCCTTCCTCTCCTCTGATCACCCTGCGCTGAACTCCATTGGCTTAGTTCCGATCATCGGGCTGGTCCTGTGCTTCCTCGCAGCTATCCTGTTCTTGCCGGCCTTGCTGAGGGTGATTGTGGATAGATAGGCCGGGCACAAAGTAGGGATACGAAATGAATTCTAGTTTCATCAAGTTCCAGCAAGAAGAGGCGATATTGTAGGCACTCTGGCAGGATAGGTCTTGGAGAATGCGCACAGCATGATACAGACATCTCACCACCCCGCGGCTCAGGTTCTTGAAAGGAAGTCCTTTTGGAGCGGGCGGTTTGAACGGGTTCGGTGTGACTGGTGGTGGGAGTACCCGTTTTGGAGCACCCTTATCCCGCAATATCAGACGCCTCCATTACCAACGGACAAAAGTGGCCCCTTGGTCCGGTATTTGGCCAGAATTAGCTGGCCAGCGCTTCATGGTGGTCTTTGATTCGCTCGGAAGTGTACCCTCCCGCCGGCCATCTGGCCCTTTGGCAGACTGGCAATACCAAACAGAAGGAGGCAATCTTGACTGGCGTCCCTGGTGAAAGAAGTCGCAGACGGCCGACTACTCCACCTGCTGCGCTGCTACCAGCTCGAGGTCCTCGAGAATGCTGTCCAGGCTGGACGGGTCTGCCAGGTAATCCAGGACCCCCTGGAAGAAAGCAGCCTGCAGGTCGCCGCCCCAAATGTCGTCGGCGTCGAAACGAACGATATCGGCGGCGGTCAGTTGCTCAGCGACTTTGGCTGCCAGGGCATCGGGGTAGCTTGCCAGGCTCACCTGCTTGTTGGTAGAGGTAAACCCACCCTGGCCAACCCCGATCTCTTGTGCCTCAGCGCTGGCTAGGTACTCCATGAGGGAGCGGCTGGCTTTCGTATCGTTGAACATCACCAACAGGTCGGCACCGCTGGTCACCGCATCCTGGTATTGGGGGTCAACAGGGGGAAAGGGGAAGAAGGAGTAGTCCTCCTCGATCACCAGAGTCGGGAACTGCCCCTCAATAAAGCCCTGGACGAAGCTCCCCAGGAAGTACATGGCCGCTTTCGGCGGCGATTCGAAGGGGAGATAAGAGGCGGGTGCAAAATTGGTGGAAAGGATAAAGTCAGCGCCCCCAGCCACGTAATCTGGCGTTAAGGCGATGTTGCCGAACTTGGCCCAGGCGGACTTGACCCGAGAGTCCGTCCACGCAATCTCATGGTTGACCCACTGGTCGTACACCTCTGGCCCTGACTCAGAGAGCAGTATTTGACCGATCCAGTCGGTGCCCGGCCAGCCGCTGGTGCCACCGCTCTCCACCCCGATGGACCAGGGACTCAATTCCAAGGCAACCAGATGGTCGGAGAGATCGATCATCTCGTTCCAGGTCTGGGGCACCTCCAGGCCGTAATCCTCAAACACCGTGGGATTGTACCACACGGTGGATTTATTGGCGGCCTTGTAGGGGAGGGCATATAGCTTGCCGTCCACGGTGCCCATATCGATCCATGCCTGGGAGTACTGGTTCCTGATTCTGTCCATGTCCAGGAAAGAGTCCAGGGCTACCAGCTCGCCGTTCCTGGCGAACTCTTGCATCGTGCCGGGAGCAGCCAGAATGGCCATGTCCGGCGGGTTGCCGCCTGCGACCCGGATCGTCAGGATGTCGAGCATGTCTCGGGTCCCCACGTCATTCACCTTGCCGCCGTTGAGCTCCTCCCAGGGGGATACCACGGCCCGGAAGCTCTCCGGCTCGCCTCCAGACACCCACTGGTGGATCAAACTCACCGTGCCGATGCTGGGACCAGGCGTCGGCGTAGGCTCATCCCCACCACAGGCAGCCAGGGCCAAGATGAAGACCAATGACAATCCCAGCAGGTGCCTTGGCTGGAGCGCCCTCATGAGTCTGCCTCCGTTGCGGCCGACTCCTCTTCCATCGCCTCGGTTTCAGCCGGCTGCTCTTCCACTGGCTCCGAAACGTCCCTCGGGCCGCCGGGAATCGATGGCTCCGCCTCCGTTTCAGCCACCGGGGTTGGGCCGCCCGGAATCCAGTTGAGCCAGCTCGGCAGGTACCACAGGCGGTTGTGCCCCAGGCGCATCAACGCTGGCAGCATCACCACCAGGATCAACGTCGTGTCGAACAGGACGGCGAGCGCCAGGGCGAAGCCCATCTGCTGTATAGCGAAGAAGCGCATTGTGGCGAACACCGCCGCCACGGCGATCATGATGGCTGCCGCGCTGCCCACGACTCCGAAGCACTTCCCCACGCCCTCGGTGATGGCGTCTTCCGTACTCCAGCCGCGGTGGTGAAGCTCCTGCACCCGCCCGATGGCGAACGTCAGGTAATCCATGGAGATCCCGAACATGATGGTGAAGACGAAGAGTGGCAGCCAGGTCTCTATGATCCCGGTGGCTTCAAAGCCGAGCTGGTTCTCGAGCGCCCACCCTTCCTGGAAGACGAGCGTCAGGACCCCGTAGGCAGCGCCCACTGCCAGCAGGTTCAAGAAGACCGCGATCAATGGAATGAGAAGCGAGCGGTACATCACCACCAACACCAAGAAGGCTGTCAGCACTACGAAGGCGATCACGAACGGCGTCCTGGCGGTGATGCCCTCCTTGAAGTCGAGTTGCCCCGCCGTCATACCTGTTACCAGCGCCCGCGGTGAATCGTCCGGGAAGGCCTCCGGGATCAGCTCTTCGCGCAGGAGCGTGACAGCGTCGAGCGCCTCTTTGTCGCCGGTGTCGGCGTTGATCGGGATATCGATCAGCTCCGTGTCGCCGGCCCGGTTGATCCTGCCTGGAATATTGATCGGCTCGGCGAACGGCACATGCTCGCCCGCCGCTTCAGCACGCTCGTTCTCCTCCAGAACCACTTCCTTGAAGCCGTTGACCTTCTGCCGCACGTCGGGGGCGAAGATGTTGCGACCTTCGCCGGGATCCACCACCACAGTTGCCGGCGAGAGGAGGCCGATGGTGAAGTTATCCTCCAGCGCCAGGATGGCGGCCTTGGCTTCCAGATCGTCGTGGAAGGACCGCGCCCCGTTAAAGCCCAGGTTCAGGTTTAGCATGGGGTAGGTCAGGCCGAGCATCACGGCCAGCCCCAGCAGGCCCACGACCCACCGGTGCCTCACCGCCATCCGCACCACCCGGCTGGCCAGAGGGTTCAGCAGACCAGCCTGGGCCACGTTATAGCGGCGGCCGATCTTGGGGATGTTCCAGCGGCTGAGCCTATCGCCCAGCAAGGCTGGCGTGAGGGTCAGCGCCACCGCCAGCGCCACGAGGATCGACAGCACCGCCGCTAGGCCTATGCTGTTGAATGTCGCGTTATCCAGGAGGAACATTCCCAGGAGGGCGAGCACCGTGGTAATGGCGGCGATGAATACGCCCTTGCCGGCCGTATGACTCGCGGTCACCGCGGCATCGTTGGTCTCCCGGCCCTGTTCCCGTTCGGCGCGGAATCGAGTAAATAAGAACAACGTGTAGTCGATACCGGCTGCCAGGCCCATGAGCAGCACGATCTGCATCCAGACCTCCATCATAGGTACGAAGTAGCTGACTATGGTGACAGCGCCTGACGCCATCCCCACCCCCAGGAAGGCCAGGATGATCGGCACGCCCGCGGCCACCAGCCCGCCCAGGGCTACCAGCAGGATGATCAACGTCAGCACCAGGTTTGTAAAAGAAGCGCTGCCGAAGTCCTCCTCAACGAGTTCGCCGATCTGACTGTTAATGGTGGCCTCGCCGCCGATGAGGATCTTGAAGTCAGTGTCCTTCGCCGCGTCGGAAACCACGGTGGTGATTGCGTCGACCTCGTCCCAGCCAAACTCGCCCGCGTACTCTGCGCTGGCGAAGGTGACGTCGCCGCCGGTCTCGTTCTGCGACACGAGCGGCGAGCCATCCCGCGGCAAACCGATGTCGTAGTGGCTGAAGGTGCTGGTGAAGACGCGCAGGCTGGCCACCACCTCGGTTTCGCCGATGGTTACTGTCTCGAAGTGGCGAAGCTCCCGCAGGTCACTGAGCAGGCCCTGCACCTTTTGTCGGTAGTCTGGGTCGTCGACAGTCAGTGCGGGGTGTGAGAAGACGATGGTCTCGGAGCCCGAGCCCGTCTCTATCTCCCCGAAACGGTCCTCGATCAGATGTACCGCTTCGGCGGACTCGCCCCTACCGGCCTCCTCGAGGTCCTCGTTAGCGCCGGCAGAGCACGACCCGATGAGGATCAGGGCAATGACCAGCCAGCCCAGGAGCGCTAGCCGGCGGTGGCGGCGAACCCAGCCCACGATGTGGCCGGTGAAAAATGTAGGTCCTCCGTCTTGTCTTTCCTGCAAGAAGGCTTTCCCTTCGGCTGTTGAGTTTTGTCGGGGCCTGTGCTATTGTACGCTATAAATTGTACGCTATCATGGGTGAGCTGGCAAAAAGAATCCAAATTAAGGGCGAGAGAAGCCGATTCGTGCCACAAGAGGGATGGAGGTAGTCTATGTTGCGGCCGTTCCGGCGTTCCAGACGCTGGGCCAGAGGATTTGTGCTGATTATGGTTGTGGCGCTGGTGCTGGGCGCCAGTGCGTGCGCCGAGGAAGAGGAAATCGGGCCTGAGAGTGGAAAGCCCCTCGTTGTTCCCGCCGGCGAGCCCATCGTAATCGGCGTTTCGGCGGCGCTGACCGGACCCACGGGGTCACTAGGGCTGGATACCCGTGACGCTGTGGTGGTGGCCATGGAGCGGTGGAAAGCGGCCAACGGCGACCAGATCAAGGGACACGACATCGTGGTCCACATTGAGGACGACGGTTGCTACGAGGCTGATGTCGCTGCCTTCGCGGCGCAGCGCTTCCTCGACCGGAGGGGCCTGGTGGGCGTGATCGGCCCTATGTGCACTGCTGGTACTGAGGCTGCCATTCCAGAGTACGGGGAAGCCGGGATCGTCGTGATCTCCGGCACTGCTACCGCCACTCACCTGACCACTGACCCGGAACTGAAGTCAGAGTTCTTCTTCCGCACCGCCTTCACCAACGCCGCAGAGGGTGCCCTGCAGGCCCGCTACGTCATCTCGCAACTGAAGGCGGCGACGGCATACGTAATCGACGACAGTGAGGCCTACGGCGAGGATCTGGCGGATGCGGCGCAGGAGATCCTGGAGGACAGCAGTCGCCAGGTCACCCGCGAGAAAATCGTGGCAGGAGCGGTTGACTTCAGCCAACTGGCCGCCCGGGTTGCAGCCGATAACCCTGACGTGGTGGTCTTTGAAGGGTTCAACCCCGAGGGCGCGCTCCTCTACCGCCAGCTCCGGGACGCCGGCTATGGCGGTCCATTCGTGGGTTCAGACGGCACCGCGTCGGAGACGGACTTCATCGAGCCGTTGGGGGAGCAGGCGGAGGGGGTGGTGTTCGCCGGCGGAGTCCCTCCGTTACCAGAGGAGTTCCTGGCTGATTTCACCGAGATCATCGGCCACGCGCCTACCACGCCCTTCCCGGGGCACGTAGCCGATGCTGTGCACATCCTGCTTGACGCTGTGGCGCAGGTCGCCGTGGAGGAGGGCGGATCCCTGGTGATCGATCCGCTGGAGCTGCGCGAGGCGGTCAGTAATCCGAAGCTGCTGGTTGGGTATTCCGGCCCGATCGCTTTCGACGAGAACGGCGACCGGGTGGGCAATGCTGAAGCCGTCGGCCTTGCGATGTGCGAAGTCAGGGACGGCGAGTTCGTCAACTTCCAGTTCTAGTGCCTCTAACCCCGAGGCCGTGACAGCCTGGATTTCGGCACAGCCATACACGAACCGTAGGTCCTCAGCGTAAGTGGCACACTTCAGGGTCCAGAATTGATGGACCGTTGGGGTCTTCGCCGAGCTTGTGTGTCGCCAGCACCACTGGATCAAGAAGCCCAGGATACCGCTCAATATACAAGTCCTTTTCGAGCGGGTGGTGTTTCAGTGCTGGCTGTAGCTGTGAGTAGGGACTGCCCTTTTGGAGCAGCCTTTTGATGGATCACCATGCGTGGGAAAATGGAGCTTGGCAATTGCACGTTACGAGGCTTTGCCCAAGACAGGCCGAATCAGGTTCCACGGAGCGCGAATGGATTGCCAAACAATCCTCGGGATTGTTAACCACTAATTTTGTTAAGCTGCAGTTGATCCCAGACACAGCCAAGTAGCTTGAGTCATACGATCTGGCGTCTCGTTCAGAGTTCTCGTGAGGCACAGGGACTCGTGTGGTAGCAATGGCCGATTCTCTACCGGAATACAATAAAGCTTATATTGAAAAAAGAGAAGGCGAACACTCAACAAGTCTGAGATATAGCCCTCTTTATTTTCTAGTGCAGTAAGCAACGCGACAGTCTGCCAGACGGGAAACACACAGAAAACAGTTTGCTCATCGTCCCACACTCAAGGCCAAAATGTCACAATTCTGTAACTCTTTCCCCTTTCATTTTATGACTTCGATATGTCTCCTTGCCTACAATAAGTGCATGCTCCAGGTTCAGGGGCACTAAGGCAATCTCAAAGAAATGGAGAGGAAAGCTATCAACAAGGGGCATTTCTTAATTCATTGGTTCTTGCGGAGTGGCATCTTGTAACTGTCTTAGGCCCGCATCTAGAGAACACTAGAAAAGGGCATTGATGCTGCTGGTGCCGGTCAGCAAAGGGGTATGCAGGCTGTGCAGAGCGCAAAGCGAGTTTAGGAACTACATATCAGATTACTTCGGGGAGAACAGCGAGGAGCACCAGGAACTGCGCCTGACGGCAGCGTAACCGACAAGGAGGTGAAGGAAAGCGAAGAGCATGCTCTCTTGCGCCTCCGTCCTACTGTAACAGGACCTTTTATGAAGCGTTTTCCTAAAGGCAAGCACTACCGAGGCCAAAGGCGTGAACCCGCCCTCTTGCATGGCATGGCGTCGCTTGGGGCTGGCGCTGAAAACGACATTGGTGGAGCCCCATGGAGGACGTATACCGGTGGAAAGCCAGGATGGTGAAGGGGAAAAACGCGTTCGACTTCTCGGTGCCTTTGGAGATCGCTGCCTCTGGAAAAAGGAGCACTGAAACAGGAGAGGAGTGGTAGGCTACGAAAGTTCTTATGATTGACGATGACCCTGGTGTGGTAGAGATCGTCTCCCTAGGGCTACAGGTACGGTGGCCGGAAGCCGAGCTAGTCTCGGCTCACCTGGGGGAAAAGGGTATTGAGATGGTAAAGAGCGAGGCACCGGACATAGTGATCCTTGACTTGGGGCTTCCTGACATAAGCGGCTTTGAAGTGTTGAAGCGGGTGCGGTCTTTCTCCAACGTCCCTATCATAATCCTCACCGTGTGTGGGGAGGAGAGCGCGATGGTCAAGGGGCTGGACTTAGGAGCGGACGATTACATGGTCAAGCCCTACAGGCTAATGGAGCTTGTGGCACGGATAAGGACGCTGATGCGGAGGAGAAGCACTGAATGAGGGGGACGTGTGCCTGGCTTTCACCTCTGCCACAGCCGAAATTGTGGTCGTCCATACGGGTATTTCCACCTTGATCGTGTGGCCCTGGGACGAGCGTAATTGTTGTCTCTTGGGACTGAACGACAGTCCAAAATGCTCAGCACACGCTCCAGAATGAAGACCTTTTCGAGAGGGTGGTTTGCGGGGTGTGGTTGTGGCTGGGGGTTGGGGTTCCCGTTTTGGAGCGGCCGCCAGGCGATAGACAGGATTCCAATCGTGGACGGGTTTGCCATCGACTGGGTAGTACCAGGACCGCGCCAGGCACAGAGAACAATGCCTCTCCTCCTGGTACTAGCCACCGTGATGCTCTTCCGAGTTCGGACTTTCCTCCTCCACCAATGCCCGGCGCAGGACCTTGCCAATGGGGGACTTGGGTAGCTCCTCTCTGAACTCCACCAGCCTGGGCAGCTTAAAGCGGGCCAGACGTGTCCGGCAGAATTCAGTGATCTCCTCAGGGACAGCACTTTCCCCCTCCTTGAGCACGATGCAGACCTTCACTGTCTGTCCACGGTAGGGATCGGGGATGCCATAACACACTGCTTCCTTGATCTTGGGGTGCTCGTAAAGCACCTCCTCGACCTCGCGGGGATAGATGTTATAGCCCCCGGCCAGGATCATCTCCTTCTTGCGATCAACGATGCTGAAAAAACCGTCCTCGTCCATCCTGGCCAGGTCACCGGTATAGAGCCAGCCCTGGCGCAGTACCATCTCCGTCTCCTCGGGCCGGTTCCAGTAGCCCTTCATCACCTGGGGTGATCTGATGGCCAGCTCGCCGACCTCGCCAACAGGCATCTCGTTCTCGCCAGTCTCAATGTCCATTATCTTAGCCTCAACATCAGGGAAGGGCACCCCGATGCTCCCCATCTTGCGCATTCCCATAATCGGGTTGCAGTGTGTAGCTGTGGGGGCCTCGCTGAGGCCATAGCCTTCCACCAGCTTGCCCCCAGTCAGATCCTCGAATTTCTGCTGCACTTCGACCGGGAGGGGCGCTGCCCCGCTTATGCAGGCCTTAATGGAGCGCATATTGTATTTGCTGACCTTGGGATGGTTGATGACAGCCACATACATGGTAGGCACGCCAGGGAAAAATGAAGGCTTGTACCTATTGATCGTCTTGAGCACCTGGTTGACTTCAAAGCGGGGCAGCAACAGCATTGCCGCGCCAAGAGCCACAGAGTATAGCATGACGGTCACCATGCCATAGGCATGAAACAGGGGCATTACCCCCATCACCGACTCCTTCCCCTCCGTCACCTCGACGGGTGTGGTCCAGGCTCCCATCTGGAAGGCGTTGACTACCAGGTTGTGGTGCGTAGCTACTGCTGCCTTGCTGATGCCGGTGGTGCCCCCAGTGTATTGAAACAGTGCCGCATCCTCGGGTTCTACATTTGCCATGGGTGGCACCGGAGGGGACTTGTGTATCAAGTCGCGGAGCCAATAGGTGTTCGCTGCTCCAGAGATGCTGACGCGATGGCCCTCCTTCCGCTCCCGGAAAAGAGTGAACAGCAGTCGGCTGAACGGAGGGAGGTACTCTTTGATGTTGGTTACCACCAGGTTTCGCAGGCCGGTTCGCTCCCTCAGATCGGCGACAGTGCGATAGAAAAGGCTGAGGAGAATAATGGTCTCCGCACCGCAGTCGTTGAGTTGAGATTCTATCTCGCGCGGCGAGTATAGAGGATTGGTGGCTACTACTGTGCCCCCTGCCTTGAGGACAGCGAAGTAGCTGATGACGAACTGGGGACAATTGGGCATGAGCAAAGCCACCCTGTCACCTTTCTTGACCCCCAGGTCTATGAGAGCGTTGGCCAGCCGGTTGGACTGCTGGTTTAGTTCCCTGTAGCTCATCCGGTAGGTGTCCCCGAAACGTCCGGGGAAGATAATGGCGGTATGATCAGGACAGCGGTCTGCTGACTCCTCCAGCAGTTGGTGCAGGGTCGCCCGGGGATAGTCGATGGTGTAGGGCACACCGGGATCATAATGCTTGAGCCAAATCTTCTCCATGATCGCCTCCGTTCACCGGGTTCCTAGTGTAGTGTCCCTTAAATGACTTGACAATAGAGCACCCCATGTCATTCCTGCGAAAGCAGGAATCCAAAAGGTCTAGGGGATGGATTCCGTGTCAAGCACGGAATGACAAACTGTATAGTTATTACGATTACACTACACTAGCACACAAACCTCTCTGCCTGTATGATCTGGTCGGCAATGTCCCTCCTCACCTGTACGCCATTTATGGGAGTGAACTGAGAAAGCTTCGTTAGTGTCGCCAGTTGAGCATGAAGCGCATCCCCGGTCTCCATAGCCGCAATTATTTGCCTGGCGTAATCACTTACTCCGGCCATGGCATCGTTTATATAGATCTTCACCATATCTATCTTTGTCTGTGACGCTTCTTCCCCCATGCACTCAATGGACTTGAGGGCTCTCAGGAGGCCACTCTCCATGGCATAGATCTCCATGGCAATGTCGCTCAACAGGCCCAGAATCTCCTGTTGCTCCTCCAAGGCCAATCCATATTGCTGCGCTGCGGCATCACCCAGCAACAGGAATATCTTCTTTGCCCTGTCCACGAGCTGGCGCTGATATCCCAGCGGACCACCGTCTGAACCGGGAAGGACAGGCTCCATTCCCGGTAACTCGCCTCTCAGCTTCTCTGCCACGGAGAAAAAGGGTATCTCGTTCTTCAATGCCTTTCTCATCAGCCATCCAATTATGATCACCCGGTTTATCTCGTTTGTCCCTTCGAATATCCTGAATATCCGGCAATCTCGATAGATCCTTTCCACGGGGTAGTCCTCAACATACCCGTACCCCCCATATATCTGAACCGCCTCATCGGCCACATAGCTTAACATCTCCGAACAGTAGACCTTATTTATGGAGCACTCAATGGCGTACTCCGATATGCTTTTGGCGCTTTGCCTGCCAACGTCCTCAGCAGCCCGGTCCACAGTAGCAAGGACTGTATCAATGAGCCCGCCAGTCCGATAGACCATGCTCTCGGCTATATACGTTCTTGTCGCCATCTCAGCGATCTTGTGTTTTATCAGTCCAAACTGGCATATTGGCTTGCCAAACTGCACCCTTTCCTTAGCGTATTTCACCGAGTTCTCCAGGGCCAGCTTGGCCACTCCCACACATCCCGCCCCCAGCTTGAACCTACCCAGGTCCAGGATGTTAAAGGCCACCACATGCCCTCTTCCAATTTCGAAGAGGACATTCTCCACTGGCACCCTGGCATCCTCAAGGATCATGCTGGTAGTGGAGGTGCCCCGAATGCCCATCTTCTTCTCCTCTGGCCCTGTGGATACCCCATCAAAGCCTCTCTCCACCATAAAGGAAGTGAACTTGTCACCGTCCACTTTGGCATAGGTGAAAATGATATCGGCCAAGCCTCCGTTGGTAACAAACTGTTTGGTGCCGTTGAGTTTATAGTATTTGCCGTCCGGTGACAGAACTGCCGTGGTTTCAATTGATAGAGCATCGGTGCCCGACCCCGGCTCCGTCAGGGCGTAAGCCCCAATTTTTTCACCCCGAGCCAGAGAGGGAAGATACTTCTCCTTTTGCGCCCTATTGCCGAAGAAGACCAGGGGCATTGAGCCGATCCCGGTGTGGGCGCTAAGCGTTATACAAAAGGAGCCTGCAGCCACCGAATGCTCCATGATCAACAGAGAGGCGATACTGTCCAGTTCCGCACCACCATACTCCTCCTCTATATCCGCACCCAACAGCCCCAGGTCTCCCGCCTGTCGCATCAACTGCCGCGTCAGTTCAAAGTCCTTGTGCTCCAGTTGCTCCATGTGGGGCACCACCTCATTCTTTACAAAGTCCTCAGTAGTGCCGATTATCATCTTATGCTCTTCTCTGAAGTCCTCGGGGGCGAACACCTCTGTGGCAGGTGTCTCTTCAATCAGAAAAGAGCCTCCTTTTTTTATCACCTTCTCCGCCATGGATTCCCCCTTCCCTATTCTGCTCTTTCAAAAATGCCCGCTGCCCCCATGCCACCTCCAATGCACATAGTGACCAAGCCAAACCTCGCTTTTCGTCGCTCCATCTCATATAGCAGCTTGGTGGTCAGATACACCCCGGTGCAGCCCAGCGGATGTCCCAGAGCAATGGAACCGCCATTGACATTCAGCTTGCTGGCGTCGATACCCAGCGTTCCGACCACATACAGAGATTGGGAGGCGAACGCCTCGTTTAGCTCGATGAGATCAACCTGGTCGAGAGAGATCCCAGCGTATTTCAGAGCCTTGGGGACAGCTACCACTGGCCCTATGCCCATGATATCGGGGTCCACTCCACCTACACCATAGGACCTGAAGACGCCCATAGGCTTCAGTCCCAGTTCCTTCGCCTTCTCCCCAGACATGACCACAGTAGCTGCTGCCCCATCGTTCATGGGGCAGGAGTTCCCTGCTGTCACTGTGCCTCCAGCGCGAAAGATCGCCCTCAGCTTGGAAAGCGCCTCCAGGGATGTGTCGAACCTGACGCACTCATCCCTGTCAAAGACCTTCTCCCTATTAACGGCCTTTCCATCTTCGAAGGTCCGGTCTACTACCTGCAAGGGCAGGACCTGCTCCTTAAACCTTTCCGCTTCCAGGGCTCTGGCTGCCTTCCGGTGGCTTTCCAGAGCGAACCTGTCCTGGTCCTCTCGGCTTACCTCAAACCGCTGGGCTACGTTCTCTGCGGTGAGCCCCATAGTCACATATGCCTCGGGCATGGTTTCCATGAGTTCCGGATCGGGCAGGGGCTTGTTCCCTCCCATGGGCACCAGGGTCATGTGCTCCACCCCCGCCGCCACTACCACATCGGCAAAGCCGCACATGACCTTCTGGCAGGCGATGGCAATGGCATCCAGCCCGGAGGCACAGTACCTGTTTACCGTCATCCCCGGCACCCGAGACGATAGCCCCGCCTTGAGGGAGATGACCCTGCCAAGATTCATTCCCATCTCTGCTTCGGGGAAGGCGCAGCCCATGACCAAATCGTCCACATCTTCGGGCTTCAATCCGTTGGCCCTTGTGACAGCCTCTTTCACCACCTCTGCGGCGGTGTACTCAGGCCTTGCGTTTCTCAAACTGCCTGTGAATGCCCTTGCCAGGGCCGTCCTCACTGCTGACACTATGACTGCTTCCCTCATCGGCATGTCTCCTCGCTGTCGGGACTAGTTCCTCAGTGGTCTGTTGGTGTCGATAAAGTGTCTCAACCTGGCCTGGGTCTTTTCCTCCCCAGCCAAGGAAAGAAAGACTTCCCTTTCCACGTCCAGCAGGTACTCCTCGGTCACCAGCGTGTTCTGATCCAAGTCGCCGCCGGTGAGCACGTACGCCAGCTTCTTGGCGATATGGGCATCGGTATCGGTTATGTATCCTGCTTCCCGCATCAGATAGACCATGAGTTCCAGAATCGCTCTCCCGGTCCTGCCAACCACCCTGATATCATCCCTTGGCCTTGGCGGGCAGTAGCCCTCTTTGGCCAGGGCAAGCACTGACTGCTTCGTATCGTGCAGCAGGTGATCCGGATTCATGGTGATCTTATCGTGCTGTGTCATGTAACTCAACCCCTGGGCCTCTCGTGCGGAGGTGGATACCTTGGCCGTGGCGATGGTCTCGAAGACCCTGGCTACGTAGGGGATGAGATCAGGCTGGCCTCCCCCAGGAACAGCGCTGGGAACACTTGGAGGCACCCAGTCAGTGGCTCTCAGGAGCATCTCTTTGTTGCCCCCTCCACCGGGAATAAGCCCTACCCCCATCTCCACCAGCCCCATATAGCACTCGGCATTGGCTCTTATCATGCTTGCCGCCAGGCATACCTCACACCCTCCGCCCAGAGTCATGCGGAAAGGTGCGGCTACGACCGGTTTCTCCGAATACTTTATGCCCATGCACGCCTGCTGAAACTGCCTTACCGCAAGCTCCAGAGTATCCCAGTCCCTGTTCTGACATAGACCGAAGATCTGCTTCACGTCTGCCCCGACGCAAAAGTTAACGCCGTGGTTGCCGATGACAAGCCCATCAAAGCCCTCCTCCACCTCTGCTATGCTATCGCCTATCATCTGGATGACATCGCCGTCGATGGCATTGTTCGGGGAATGGAATTCCAGGCAGGCGACGCCATCGCCCATGTCCACAAGGCTGGCTCCCGCATTCGACCGGATGAGCCTTTTTCTCTCCTTTAGCGAGGGAAGAAGGATAATCTGTGGCTTCTCTTCGATCTCCTCATAATCCGCTTTTCCGAAGTCAAAATAGTAGCGCCTTCCGTCTCGTTTCTCATAGAACCGCTCCTCGCCTGATGAGAGCATTCGCTCTATGTTCTGGGGTATCTTCTCCCCTTCTCTTTCCATCTTCTCCACCGATTTTCTAAGGCCTACGGCGTCCCAGGTCTCAAAGGGCCCAAGCTCCCAGTTGAATCCCCACTTCATAGCCCGATCCACACCCAATATGTCGTCCGATATCTCAGGAACCTTGGCAGCACAGTAGAGCAGCATCTTCTTGAGTACTTTCCAGGCATAACGTCCGGCCCTGTCCTCGGAATACACCAGGGTCTGCAGGCTCATTGCCGGGTCCGTTACTTGTTTGAGTTCATCCAGGAGGGGTAAGCTGGCTTTGCGCTGGGGTACATAGTCCATGCTATTGTAGTCGAGAGCGTATATCTGTGAGCCTTCAGCACCTACTACCTTCTTGTAGAACCCCTTTTGTGTCTTGTCGCCCAGAAGACCCAACTCCACCATCTTGGTCACAAACTGGGGAATAGCGAAGTCCTCCTTTTCCGCGGCGTCTTCTATGTTGTCACGGACAGTGTGTGCCACCTTGACGAAGACGTCCAACCCCACCATATCTGCCGTTCTGAAGGAGGCAATCTTGGGCCTGCCCATAGGGGGGCCGGTGATGGCATCCACTTCCTCTATGGTGTAGCCGTCCTCCAGCATGGTCTTTATGGCCCCTATCATGGCGTGGGCACCGATTCTATTGGCGATGAAGGTAGGCGTGTCCTTGGCAAAGACAACGCTTTTGCCTAGCTGCCTCTCGCCAAAGTCTGCCATAAAAGAGACCACGTCTTTGTCGGTATACCTCCCAGGAATGATCTCAAGGAGCTTCATATGTCTTGGCGGGTTGAAGAAGTGTGTCCCCAGAAAACACCGCCTGTTCTCCTCTGATAGCTCTTCTGATATCTTCTCTATCGAGATTCCGGAGGTGTTGGTGCTAACGATGGTGCCAGGCTCTATGAAGGGTTCAACCTTTCGCAGCAGTTCCTTCTTTATCTTCAGGTCCTCCGCTACCACCTCAACAATCCAGTCAACCTCTGAAAGCCACGCCAAGTGATCCTCGAAGTTGCCCGGGGTAATTAGTTTGGCATCCTCGGCAACGTAGATTGCAGGCGGACTTGCTCCCAGGGTACTGTCAATGCCCATTCTGGCAAGCTTGTTCCTGAACTGAGGTGATTCCTTGGTCAGTCCTTTTTTGATGTCCCGCTCGTCCAGATCCTTCGGAACGATGTCCAGGAGGTAGGTGCGAATGTCCACTCCTGCCAGGAGGGCCGCTATCTTGCTCCCCATTACACCAGCACCAAGAACTGCGGCTTTCCTAATCTTCCTTTTCATGGGAGTCTATGCTCCTTCCCAGCAGCCTGGCACTGCTTAAGAACGTTGACGTGCAGCTTGTTTGCCCTGGTGGGATGCCCCCATTTTTGGCACCACCTATGATGAGAGAGTCCCTGTGGCGACGCCTCTGACACAGGCAAGGGCGGCTTTAGCTTATGGCATAGTCTATCCCCTGTCAAGCCTTCGAATTGCTCGCAAAAGTGCTGCTCAGAAGGGGGCAGCGATCCGTCCCGACAACAGCGATTGAAATGTCCAAGCATAGGGCAGGTCTCCATAGGTCTCCTGAGGCGACCCTGGCGGCCGACTCGCCTCTGGCGAGGGCTCTGTCCCCTACCAGTTGGGGCGGGTGACGGAGCACCCGCCCTATTCCCTGTCAAGCCTTTGTACTCGTCCGGTACATATCCTTGACATCACTTCTTCTTCTACAGTATTGTTTGGTCGGCCCAAAGTGAACTGAAGGGAGGCGTATGGAGGCCAAGGCTAAGTACCTCGAAAGACCATGGCTGAAGTTCTACTCTGAAGGGGTTCCTGCGAACGTTGAAGTTCCGGAGCGGTCTTTGCCCGAAGTGTTTGATGAGGTGGCCAGCAAGTATTCGGACAAGACGGCGATGATATTCTATGGTAACAGAATAAGCTTTAGAAAGCTGAGGGAGGATGTCGATCGATTCGCCACAGCTCTATCTGAGTTAGGCGTCGAGAAGGGGGACAAGGTTGCCCTCTACCTCCTAAACAGCCCTCAATTCATCATTGCTTATTTTGGGGCGCTAAAAGCCGGAGCCACGCTGACACCGATGAGCCCCGTTTTTACCAGCCTCGAGGTAAAGCATCAGCTTGAAGACAGTGAAGCCGAGTCCATTGTATGCCAGGATTTCCTTCATGACAACGTTGAAAGGGCGGGGGTGGGACTCAAGAATGTTATTCTCACCAGTGTTGGGGAGTACTTGCCTATGTCAAAGAAACTTGCCGGGAAGACTATCCTGGGAAGCGTATACAGAAAGATGGAGGTCCCCAGTCCGCGAATTCTGGAAAGGCCCGGCTACTACCAGTTCCAAAAGCTAATAAAGAAATTCCAGCCAAATCCGCCGAAAATCGACATCAATGCCAAGGAGGACATAGCCGTGCTTCCCTACACCGGCGGAACCACGGGCTTGCCCAAAGGTACACTGCTAACCCACCACAACCTGCTCGCTTGCCAGATGCAGATCCAGGCCTCTTGGCCCACCTTTGAGGAAGGTAAGGAGGTTATGGCGGCATTCCTGCCGTTCTACCACATTTACGGCCAAGTGGCGGTTATGCTCTTCGGGTTGCTTCAGGGAGCAACTCTGCTCCTGTTTACCACCTCCAGACTTGACGAAATTTTGTCTGACATGGAAAGGTACAAAGCAACGGCGTTTGTCGGCGTGCCAAACGTGTACCAGTATCTCAAGGACTATGACAAGACCGAAAGGGTGAATTGGAAGCGGTTCAAGATGATCATCTGTGGCGCAGATACCCTTCATGAGGCAACCGTTAACGATTGGGAGAGAAGGACAGGTGCCCGGATCGTCCAGGGTTATGGCTTGACCGAGTGCAGCGGTGTATCTCACATCAACCCACTGGGAAGGTCGAAGGCTGGTTCATTTGGTGTTCCGATATCAGGCATGATGGCAGCGGTAGTTGATCCAGAAACCAGTGAGTTTCTTCCTCTTGGGGAGATAGGCGAGCTGGTGATCCAGGGGCCTAATCTGATGCAGGGCTACTGGAAAGAGCCGGAGGAAACAAGGGAAACCCTGATCGAGCTAGATGGCAAAATATGGCTCAGAACAGGTGACCTGGTCAGGATGGACGAGGACGGCTACTTCTTCTTCTATGACAGGAAGAAAGATATGATCAAGTATATGGGCTATTCGGTCTTTGCCCGGGAGATAGAAGAGGTATTGCACCAGCACCCACAGGTCAAGGCGGCAGGGGTTCTGGGGATTCCCGATCCCAGAGTGGGGCAGGTGATCAAGGCGATCGTGGTTCTCCAAACCGAGGCCAGGGGGAAAATATCCGAAAGGGAAATAATCAAATACTGTGCGGAGATGCTGGCCAATTACAAGGTTCCAAAGATCGTGGAATTCAGGGGGGAGCTCCCGAAGACGGATGTGGGAAAGGTATCCCACAGGGAACTGAGGGCAGAACTGGAAGAGGGATGAGGTGAACTACCCCTTTTTTGAAGTTGAGAACCTGACCAAGCGCTTCGGCGGTCTAACGGCACTTAACCGAGTCACCTTCGAGATCGGCAGGGATGAGATCGTTGGCCTGATAGGCCCAAATGGAGCGGGAAAGACCACGCTGCTACGCCTCATAACCGGTATATTGAGGCCTGATTCCGGCAAGGTAAGATTCAAGGGTAAGGACATCACCAGGTTCAAACCGTGGTCCATCGTTGACCAGGGAATAGCGGGGACATTCCAGGTCACCCGGCCATTTCGTCGTCTGCCCATTATTGCTAATGTGATGGTAGCTTGCCTCTGCCCCAGGGCATTGAAGAGGGGGGAATGGGTCAAGACGGTCGAGGCCAGGGCGCAGGATGCGCTTGAGTTTGCTGGCATTTCCGACCTCGCCCTCGAGCCGGCTTCCTGCCTGTCTCATGGGGATCTAAAGCGCCTGGAGATAGCCCGGGCGATCGCCACCGAGCCTGAATTGCTCCTGTTGGATGAGCCATTCAGTGGGCTGAATCCCGCTGAGACCGAGTTGCTGGCAAAATCGATAAGGAGGTTGCACAAGGGGGGCAGGTTTGGCAGATTGCACAGTGAAGGGCCGACCATGATTATTATCGAACACAAGTTGGCAGAGCTCATGAGAATAGTTGACCGGGTGATAGTGCTCGATTTCGGCGAGCTGATTGCCGACGGCACCCCGGAGGAGATAGTCAAGGACGAAAAGGTGATCGAGGCTTGCATAGGCAAGGGGGTTTACTGAGTTGCTTCTCGAAGTAAAGAACCTGAGGGTTTGTTACGCCACCGCCATGCTACTGAATGACCTGAATTTGGGCGTAGATGAGGGGGAACTGGTCAGCCTGGTGGGGCCAAATGGCGCTGGAAAGACGACGCTGCTTCGAGCCATAACCGGACTGGTGAGATGGGAGAAGGATACGATGAAGGGGGCGCGGGCCGGAGACATAACCATTGAAGGCACCGTGCACTTTGCCGGGGAGAGGATCGATAGTCTGCCGGCGCATGAGATTGCGACAAGAGGCCTGGTTCATTGCCCGGAGAGAAGCAGGCCCTTTCGAGAGATGACAGTTACGGATAATCTGAGGGCCGGCGGCTATCTGTGTGGTGACAGAAGAGAGTTACAGACAAGGTTGGAGATGGTTTATCAACTGTTCCCGGTACTAAAAGAGAGGGGGAATCAGATATCTGGAACGCTATCCGGCGGAGAGCGACAGATGCTCTCTATTGGAAGGGCCTTGATGATCCATCCCAGGCTACTGTGCATCGATGAGCCTTCAACCGGGCTCGCTTCCAGGCTGAAAGCGGACCTATTTGAGCGCATAAAGGACATTCCACGTTCGGGTATTGCCGTGCTCCTGGTTGAGCAAGATGTCAGCGCGGCGTTTCAATTGGCCAGCAGAAACTACGTTCTTTCCCATGGAAGGGTGATCGCCGAAGGCACAAGCGAGGAACTGCTCAAAGACGAGACCATCAGAAAGACGTATCTGGGCTTATAGCTCAATATTTCCTAACCCAAGTCTGCCCTGCACACCCGGCATGCCCTGCGGGTAGCTATGTTTCGCAACTTGCATCGTGGGCACACCTTCTCGATCTTGTCACGCACTCTGGTGGTCAGCCCCTCAGGCATAAACAGCAGGACCAACAGCACGATGATGGCAATGAGCAGCATTCGCATCTCGGGCAAAGTAGTCCCGGGCAAATCACGCAGGTACTCCGTGAGCGGGACGAGGATGAAGACCCCTACTATTGGCCCGTAGATGGTGCCGATTCCCCCAAAAACTGCCCATATGATGGCCTGAAACGATAGCATAAGTTCCAATGTTGATGGCCCGGCAATCCTGATAAAATGGACGTAGAGACCCCCAGCAACCCCGGCGAAAAGTCCGCTCAGACAAAAGGCCGCCAGCTTATATTTGGTCGTATTTATCCCAGATGCCCTGACCGCTACCTCATCTTCCCGAATGGCGTGAAAAATGATGCCAGTCTTAGAATCGCTGATCTTCCACATTACAAATCCGAGGATGATCATGACGGTGACTGCGATATAGTAATCGGTCTGTCGCGAGCCGGAAAGCCGGTCTATGCCGGAGACGCCTAACTCACCGCCGGTGACACTGGGGATAGTGAAGACGATCCCGGTCAGGATCAAGGGAAAGGCCAGGGTGGCTAGGGCCAGGTAGGGGCCCCTCAATCGGAGGCAGGGCACACCGACAACCAGTCCAGCCAGCACCGCAGCAAGCGCCCCCAGAGGAATAGTCAACCAGGGGGGCAAACCGAAGTTCAAATTCAAAATGGCAGATGTGTAGGCAGCAACCCCGAAGAAGAGAGCGTGGCCCAGGTTCAACTGGCCAGTGAAGCCGGATAATAGGTCCCAGCTGGCAGCGAAGATAGCAAATATGCTGGCCAGTATGAAGATGCGGAGAGTGTACGGCTCCGACGTTATCAGTGGTATCAGAAGGAGGGCCACACAGAAAAGCAAAGCTATTGTCCTGCTGGGAAGGACCAGTATCTCCCCTCTCAACTCCTTATATACCCTACCAAAGTAGGTGCTTATGAGGCTCATCATCTTTCTTCCTCGAAGGTTACCCCAAACAGGCCTTCAGGCCTTATCAAGATAACGACTAACATGATCGTCAGCGCCACAGCCCCCTTCAAATAGGCACCCGAAGGGGCATAGAAAACGACCAGAGTCTCAGCAAAGGCCAGGATAAAGGCCCCCAGCAAACTCCCCTTGATGCTGCCTAACCCCCCCAGGACGACCACGGCCAAGACCATCACCAACGGGTGCGTCCACATATGCGGCTCCGCCATGAATGACGGAGCTACCAGTGCGCCAGCGATAGCTGCCAGCGCTACAGCTATGGCCATGGTTATCATTCCTGTTCTGGCCACGTCTATCCCCATCAGATTGGCCACCTCCCTATCTTGAGCTGTGGACCTGATAGCAATTCCCAGCTTGGTTTTCATCAACAGGGCCCACACACCCACAAGAAGGATCAGGACTATGCCAAAGGTCAATATATATTGATAGGTGACTTTAACCCCCAGGATCTCCGTAAACCCTGAGATCAGGCTGGGAACCCCGCGAAACTCACCACCATACCCCAGGAGCACGGACTCCTGGATAATCATGGTGAGGGCTATGGTCACTATCAATACCGTGGTCTCATGTTCACGTACGCGGGCAATGACCAGCTTGTAGCTGAATACCCCTATGATGGTTACGGCTATTACCGAGAGGACGACGGATAGAACGAGATTCAGACCGAGGGAACTGGTGAAGCTATATATGAGATAGGCGGCCAGCATGTAAAATGCGGTGTGGGCCAGGTTGATGATGCGGGCTACCCCGAAAATGAGGGAGAAACCAACGGCCAACAGGGCATACACGCCACCGATTATCAATCCGTTGATTATTACGGCTTCAATCATTGTTCACTTGAGCCGCGCCAATAAACACAGATATACCCCCTCGGCAGAGACGCATACCCAACCGAGGGGATATACCGTGACGAATGCATTATGCCAACCCGTGGCAAGCGGTATGACAGATAATATCTACTATTATCGGACGGGCCGAAGCATCAGTACCACCACGTTTCTACATCCACGGTGGCAGCACGTAGTCTACACTGCCTTCATAGGCTACGCCTTCCCATTCTCCTCCAGGAGGAGGCCAAACGCACCTCATCTCCCCGTCCAGCCACTGGATGCCGACGGCGGTTACATAGCCCGGGCCCCAGGTTAAATCATGATTCTCGGTGAACACTATCCTGCCCGCGCCTCCGGTGCGATCGGTCTTTTCAAGTTCAGCAACAACGGCGTCGCTGTCCAGGGTGCCCGCACTTTCAATGGCTGCCTTCAGGATGTAGAGGGCTTCATAGGTGCCGGCATTATATGTGGGAGGCTCTCCGACCCTATCTACGAAGCTATCGAAAAAGGCTATGGTCTGGTCGGTGATCTTGACCCGGGCTAACATATTCAAGGTCGTCTCATAATTGCCCAATTCGCCTGTGGCATCCCAGAAGCCCCCGTCCTGGGCCTCAACGTTTATTCCCACCGAAGCCGCCGGTATTTCCAACTCGCCCCATTTTCTGGCATAGTGGAGTCCCACCGGCCCAGACAGCGCCGTGAAGATTATGTTGGCTCCGGCATTTTCTATGGCCGTCAGCTCAGACGTTACCTGGTCGGCTGTGGAGGAAATCCGCCATTCTCCAACGACCTCCATACCCAGGCCAGGGAGGTTTGTCTTCGCCGCGTCAACTATTGAATCTGCCCACACCGCCTGCTCGGCCAATATAGCCACCTTTGGCGGACCGAGTTCAGCCTCTACTATCTTCCCGGCCACCATCCCTAGAAGCGCGAAGCTGACCTGACCAAGGTCTTCGGAGTTTACTGGGATAACCCTAAACCAGTACTTGTACCGGTCATAATCGTCAGTCACCCGTGTGTTTAGCTCAGTAGTGGAGGCACCGCAACCGAGGAAAATCTTCTTATAATCCATGGCAACGTCTTGCATGGCAAGTACCGCCTCAGTCCTGATGCCGCCAACGACGAAGTCCACCTTGTCAACAGTTAGCACCTTTTCCATTGCACTGGTGGCATCTGGAACGCTGAAGAGTTCGTTGGAGTTGGCTATGACCAGTCTGACCCGGTATGACTCGCCTCCTACCAATATGCCGCCTTCAGCATTTATCTCCTCAGCTGCCATCTGAGCCCCATACCGATGGTGTTCGCCGTGCATGTAAATCATCGGGCCAATTACGCCTATCTTTATCTCCTTCGTTTCTTCTTCATCAGATGGCCCGCAGCTCGCCGCCACCACTATTAGACAGGCAACCAACAGGATAATGACCCTTTTCAGCACCATCTTCATGCCCTTAACCTCCTTGGTTTGTTTTAATCCTAACGCTGTCCAGTTCGTGCTGCAACCATCATTCCCTTTCCCCAGGTTGCAGCATCAGACTACTCTGCCAAGAACATTCTCCTCCTGTGCTTAGAAGAAGCAAGCCTCCATCATAACGGTTAATACTTCTGAATCCACAACACTCCCGATGCGTGGCAAATGGAACAGTCGAGTTGGCTGAGAATATCATTGAGGCAGCGCTGTTGTCAACCTTAGAGCCAGATGGTATCGCCCCGGCCTGCCGGGCGAAGAACCCCGGAGTGGCTCTTTCTTCGTGGACACGGGTGTACCTGCGCCACACGAAAGATGGGTTGCGCCATCGAAGAGTAGCCTTTATAATAGCCGAAACCAGGAGATAAACAAAAAGGCTAACCAGTAGAAGGCGCACGTTTGTCCAACCATTTGCGGCCAATTTGCCACTCCAGCACCGGCGGTAGAAGAGCCGGTTATCTGCGCAGGATCACAGTCCGTTGTCAGGATACTTCGCCACAATGGCTGCCTTTCTTTCCCCTCGGCGTGGTTGCCTTCAATCCGCAGCACCTTGCTCAGGGTAATTTGCCAGTTGAAGCACCGTGTCCAAGAATAGAGGGTAGAAGCTAGAGCAGTGCGAGTCCTGTTTATCACCACCCCCTACTCCCTAGAAGAGCATCCCATGCCTCCTCTTTCCCTGAGCTACCTGGCGAGCATTCTGCTGGCCCAGGGCATTGAAGTGGAGATACTCGACCTGTTGACATCCAAAGCTTCCCCAGCCAAGATACGACGCAAGTTGGAACAGTACCAACCCGGGGTGGTGGGGACAACTTGTGTCACCATGAGCTTCCCGGCAGCAGCCCGAATTCTCAAGGTTTGCAAGGAGTTCGACCCCCGCATAGTCACGGTCATCGGCGGCCCCCACGTTAGCTTTGCCGCAGACGATACCTTCCGTCGCGCCCCTTGGATCGACGTCATAGTGGCCGGAGAAGGAGACATGACAGTACTCGAACTGGTATCAGCCTTAGACAGGCGTACCGATCTGGCACAGGTTCCGGGTATCTTCCTTCACCAGGATGGCAGGGTGATCAAGACGGGCCCTCGCCCTCTAATCCAGAAGATAGATGAGCTACCCTTCCCTGCCCGCCATCTCCTGCCCCTTTCCAGGTATCGAGCCTTTGGGGCTGCCTGCTCCGTCATCAGCAGCCGGGGCTGCCCCTACGGCTGCATCTTCTGCTCCGCTCCCAGGATGTTTGGCAAAAAGGTGCGCTTTCGTCATCCGGAGCGGGTGGTCGATGAGATAGAGCTCATCCATCGAGACCTCGGCTTCGACAGGGTAAACATCGTAGATGACACCTTTACCCTTAACCATCGCCACACCAAGGAGTTGTGCCGCGAGCTGATCCGCCGCAACCTACCTATAGAATGGAATGCCTATTCTCGGGTAGACACCCTGACCGGGGAATTGCTGGAGCTAATGCGGGAGGCAGGTTGCACCTTTCTCGTATTCGGGATCGAGTCTGGCAGCCAGGAAATCCTGGACACCATTAAGAAAGGCATTACCGTGGAGAAAGTAAGAACGGCCGCCAAGCTCACCTCAGCAGCAGGTATCAAAAGTTTCGCCTCCTTCATACTGGGACTGCCCGGGGAAACTCCTGAGACCGCCCATAGAACTCGGGCACTAGCTAGAGAGCTATTTGAAGGCTATGGCATCCAATACGGGTTCCATTTCCTGTCACCTTTTCCCGGAACAGAGGTATACGAGAAAGCAGACGAGTTCGGTGTTCGTATCCTCACCAGGAATTGGGCCCGCTATAATGCCAACGAGCCTATCACCGAGACTACACCGGCCAGCCTTGCCACTGTAAGGGAGATAGTGACTGGCTATGATCGGGACATCGTCCTTGCCTGGGAGAGCATCAGGGAGATGGCTGAGGCAGGTGACGAAGCCTGCGCCGAGTCTCTGCGGGTACGGCAAACCAGCGATTTTGTGTGGGAGGTGCTGAAAGGGGATCTCATCGAGAGCCTGGGGAAGATAAAGGGAAGCACCACTCCACAGCAAGCCGAGGAGAAGCTGGTAGAAGTGCTTTCCCCAAAGGTGGGGGCTTCCCCCGATGTGGCCAGGCATGAGATCGGCAGGCTATTACAAAAGGGACTTCTGAAACCAGAGCCATCCGATAATGGCTTCACCTGGCGGTGGGCCTGAAGTTCTCGCCCACGGAGGCCCCCGGTGCCGCAGCACTGCACCCGCTTTAGCAGAGAAAACTCAGGAACGTCTTCACACTGCCAGGTCACGTCTCTCGAAGGCCACCAAGGCCACACCAAGGAGCAAGACGATGAGCCCTAGCAGAACGGCGGCATGTCCCAGGCTCAGCCCGTTCATAAGGGGCTCCGCGGCGCTGTAGTAGTAGAAGGGGGAGAGTTTGCGGTAAGGCTCCAGCATCTCGATGGACGCCCCAAACCCGTTCAGGAAAAAGGTTACTACCCCAAGACCAGCGGCCACACCTATACTGAGTCCCCGCTTGCCGCTGATACACGCTATGGTCAGCGCCAGGGCGCCAAAAACCAGCCCCAGCAGAACACAGCTCAGCGACGCCTGAAGCATTCTCCCCACACTGATATCCACCCCAGCAATTGAGGCACCGATCGCTAACCCCAGCCACAGGGCCAAAGCAGCTACCACGGTTATGATCACCATAGCAGCGGACTTCTCTATCACTAGGCGCCACCGCGGCAGTGGAGTGGACATTAGCAAGTCGAGGGTTCCCCGCTCCTCCTCCCTGATGATCGTGCCACCGCCAAAGCCAACTGTCAGCACCAGGAGCAGCAGCGGCGCCATAAAGAAGAAGACCTCGCTCTGGAGGTAGCCTTCCGCCGAACCCAGGTCTTCCACATCTATAAATGCCGCATAAGACGAGGACAATTGCTCCACCAAGTCCTCATACATCCCAGAGTCGCCTAAGGTGGGATAGAGGACTATAACCCAGAGCGCCAGCGCGGCCAGGCCAATGCACCACCACAGCATTGCCCGGCGCCAATCTCGCAACGTCTTTAAGAACACGTTACTCAGCATGTTCCTCACCTTGCCCGTAGTAGGTCAGAAAGATGTCTTCCAGGCTCGGCTCATGGCTGATCAGGTCCACCACCTGAAAGCCAGCTACAGCCTTTATGAAAGGATCCAGCGCTCCCATCACCGTACAGTGCAGGGTGTTATTCTCTATTCGCAGGTCAGACACACCAGGCAAGGCAGCGAAGATTCCTTCGGGTACAGGGCCAGCAAAGCGGACCTCCACGTGTCGCAACGCCCGCTCCTTGAGAGCAGCCACATGCTCAACATCAATAAGGCGACCTTCGCGGATGATGCCCACCCGGTCGCACACCCGCTGCACTTCCGGCAGGTTGTGTGAAGACAGGAACACCGTCCGCCCCTCATCGCGAAACTCAGTTAGCAAATGGTAAAGCTCCTGCTGCATCAGCGGGTCCAGGCCGATGCTTGGCTCATCCAGGATCAACAGCTCGGGCCGGTGCATAAAGGCCTGGATGAGTCCAATCTTCTGCCGGTTGCCCCGGGATAGGGAGCGGACGGGCTCTGAGAGGTCGCTCTTCAGCCGCTCCGCCAGTTCCTGGACAAGTTCCCACTTTACGCCGCCCCGCAGGTGGCCAAAGTAATGTAGGAACTCGGCGCTGGTCATTTTATCATACAGCGCCAGCTCGTCAAGCACGTAGCCAGTGCGCTTCCGAATGTCTCGACTCTGCTGGCGTATGTCCAACCCGAAGATGGTAGCAGAGCCGCGCGTGGGGCGGATGAAGTCCAGCAGGGTACGAATGGTGGTCGTTTTGCCAGCGCCATTTGGGCCAAGGAATCCAAAGATCTCGCCCTGCTCCACCTCAAGGTTGAGGTCTAGCACACCACGCTTCTTGCCGTAGAACTTGGTGAGGTTTTCAGTGCATATAACCTTGTCCATGGCTATCTCGTATGGCACTCCCAACTAAGTCAGCCGGGAGGGGCGGCTATTTTTCGATGTTCAACCAGACGGGGAGGGGGCACGACGACGCAAACGCTCGGTCAGACTGTAGAGCACCGGTATGACCAGCAGAGTCAACAGGGTTGATGAGAACAGTCCACCTATGACCACCACTCCCAGCTCGGCGGCGATGAGCACACCCTCACCGAGACCAATGGCTAAGGGAACCAGAGCAATCATGGTTGTTATTGCCGTCATAAGTATGGGGCGCAGACGGACGCGGCCAGCATCCATGAGAGCATCGTGGGTACTGTAACCCTCCTTGCGGCGGTCGTCCACAAAGGTGAGTAGAACGATGGCATTGGTGAGCACAATGCCCACCAGCATCAGGATGCCCACCATAGCGGACATTCCCACCGGTTTTCCGGTTACAAGCAATGCCAGCACTGCCCCGATTGAGGCCAACGGCATGGAGACCATGATCAACAGAGGGGTAAGCCAGGAGCGGAAGCTGATGGCCAGTACGACGAAGACTAGCCCTATGGCAATGGCTATGGCTTTGTACATATCGGAGAAGCCTTCCATCATCTGCTCTGCCACACCTCCCATCTTGATCTCGTCTATGCCGTCGCCAAGCTCCAGGTCATCAATCATTTTCTGCACTTCTCCATTGACAGCCCCCACATCATCCGCTACGATCGTGGCGGTTATGGTCCCGGCGTACCCTCCCTCAGCGCGGTGGTACTCTGCATATTCGAACTCCACATCGGCCAGGTCACCCAGCCTCATAGGGCTATCCTCTCCAATCCTCAGCCCCTGGATAGCCTCTATATCACCTTCACCCAAAGACTTAACTGCTCCTGGAACTGAAATCTGGGCGGGAGCACCGTCAATCGTCACGATTGGGCCCGTCTGGCCGAACTGGGCTATGGGCCAGCCAAAGCGCATCATGGCCCATTCCTCCTCCAGTTGTCCCACCACCTCTGCTATGTCAGCTTGGCCGATAAGCGCAGCGTATTGGGCCAGCCCATCGTCCTTCCACTCCTTGGAAGCGTCACCCTTTCTTGCCACCAGTTCGCTTTCCAGGTTCTCTATGTCTCCTTTGACCTCCAGCTCTCGAATCATCTCCGTGAGAATTTCTGTCATGTCCTGGACCGGCTGAAGTTCACCCTCTTCTTCCCCAACAACCCGCACCTCCAATCCGCCACCACCCATCATCGCCTCCCCCACATCGCCCGCCAAGACCGTGATCGTGGTAGGGGATGTCTCCCAGACAGGGCGGAACTTGTCACGCAGGGCATCGGCCTGCTGCTCCATGTCTGCGTCGCCGGAGAGCTCAATCATCAGGGTAGCCAGACCACCGCCGGTCCCCATGTCACCCATTATGCTGCCCATGTAGGCATAGTAGTTCCTAATCTTACCTTCCTCTTGCTTGAGCTCCTCAACCTTCCCTTCCGCTTGCTTTATCGTCTTGGCCAGATCCCGGTCGTTTCCGTAAGGCATCTGAATCTCCACTGTCACCATTTTGTCTTCACCGCCGGGGAGAAAAGATGTCCCCAGCAGAGGGAGAATGAACAGGCTGACCAAAAGAAGACCCACGGCGATCACCAGGGTTATAGCCCGATGACCTAGCGACCAGCGCAATGCCCTGGTATAGGCCCTGGTATACCAGTTGTCGAACCCTTCGAAGCCTACTTTTCTCATACCCATGAAGCTGGAGAGAGGTGGTACCAGCATCAGGGCAACAATGAGAGACGCCAGCAGGGCAAAGGTTACCGTAAGACCGAAGGGGCGGAACATCTCACCTGCCAGACCGCCAACCAGGATTAGGGGTATGAATATCACCACTGTGGCAATAGTCGCTGAGGTGATAGGCATGGCTACCTCTTTGATACCGTCAATAGCTGCCTGCCTGAAGCCTTCGCCACGCTGCAAATGACGGTAGATGTTCTCCAGGGAGACTATGCTGTTGTCCACTATCCTCCCCACGGCGATTGCCAGGCCGCCCAGCGTAAAGATGTTGATGGTAATACCGAAGGCATACATCAGAAGAAAGGCAACCAAAATGCTCACCGGGATGGACACAGCAATGATCAGGGAAGCCCGGAAGGCCCACAAGAACAGGAGGACTATTATTCCTGCCAGGACAACGCCTATAATGGCATCGCGTGACAGGTCGTTGATGCTTCTCTCGATGTAGTCAGATTGGTCCATAACAGTGGTGATACTGACACCGGCAGGGCAATCTTCGCTTGTCTCGAACTCCCTTATCTCGGACATGATGGCATTGGCCACATCGACGGTATTGGCGTCGGGATCCTTTCTCCAGATAATGGTTACGCTGGGCCCGCCATTGGTATAGGAAGTAGACACCGGATCCACTACGTCGGCCACGTCTGCCACACTGAGACCAGGATTGGATGGTAAAGGAGCGTCTTTGATCGCCTGCAAAGACCCATACTCATCCTGCGCCTGTAGCGCGGACACCAGCCAGGACACGGGGATAGCATCGGTGTTCATGTCTGCTGGTCTGGGAATAACCAGGACATCCTCCTCGCCGCCCTCTATCTCTACGGCTTTCATGAAGGGCGTCTCTTCCTGCAGGATGCCGTCAACGCTGGACACTCTGTCCACCAGGACTTCCGCCACGGTCCGCACTTGAGCGCTGGTCATGTCGTTGTCGCTGGAAACTGTCACCCACACCAGGGGCATCATCTCAAAGCCGATGCGGGTGACAACCAGGTCTTCCGACTGCAACAGGCCCTGGAAGATAGGATCATTCTTCTCCTCGAGAAGCCTTTGGATGTCGGCCTCAGCCTTATCCATATCCGTCCCATATTCAAAGGTGGCGAAAACGAAGGCCCCGCCCTCTGTGGAGGTAGACTCTATGTGCTTCAGGCCCCCGATCTTCTCGATCTCGTCTTCGACGGGCTTGCTGATGTCGTTCATTACCTCCTCAGGAGAGTGTCCCGGGTACCGGCCAAACACCACCACGTAAGGCAATTCAATGTCGGGCATGAGTTCTGTCTTAAGTTGCAGGGTTCCAAAGATGGAGCCTCCCATGATAGCTATTGCTATCACAAGGGTCACCCACCGTTTGGCTATAGAAATCCTGGTGAGCCAACGCATTGCCTAACCTCCGACAGTCCTACTATAGGTAGCGACTTCCATAGTTGTGTGTAATCGAAACAAGGATTAAATCCTAAACCCGAAGCACTAAATCCTAAACAATATCTAAATCCAAAGGATCAACAGCCTTTCCTGAGGATTGAGGGAGTCCCCTCCCTCAGCTTTCCCGTGAAGGAAAGGATTCCTTCATGCCTCGGGAGCTTCCTGCTCTGAATCATCCTGCCTGCTGCTTGGCTTTCTGGCGCTCTCCTTCCCAGCGCTCCAGCAAGATTGGGTACTGTTTCTCAAAAAAGGCGCTCACGTCGCGCATTGCCTTAAGCCGCTCCCGGAGTTGGGGGCTCTTGCCCTCAAGCAGCCTCAGCCCGCGCTCACTTAACTGGCGCATGGTGGTGATTTTGACTATGCCTTGTGTTATGAGTTCATCCGTAGCCGATTTGATGCAAAAGTAGTCGCGCCGCAGGCCCGGCAGGCTGGTCCTCTCGATAAGGCCAAGCTGAATGAGGAGGCGTGTCATGGTACTGATCGACCCTTTGCTGGCCATCAGGGCCTCTGTCAGCTCACCTATGGATTGGTGCGGCGGGTCCGAAATAAGAAGCCAGCCCAAGACACGCCCTGCCCATACGGGGCAGGCCATACTGCTCAAAAAAGAGGCCGACATCCTCTACAAAGCGTTTCTCTTCGAATTTCCGCTGCTCTTTGTTCACACTGCGCAATTATCGCCATCGGGCTAACCAATAATTATAGGGCATTGATTGGTTGTTCAGCAAATACTGAACAAACTGAACGACGGGTGGGTCGTTGTGGTGATACGTGTCGGCAGCTTTACCTGCTCCATGACACAAGTAGGGGTAGTGTGCCCGACGTCAGACTCAACGAAAAGCCAGTGCCGCGGCTTTGAGCAGGGGAAATGGTCAGCTTTGGAATCAAGCGTCGGCTGACGGGCCTGTAGGGCCTGTCCGACAGTGGGGGTAGGTTGCAGCATCTGCTGCAACCATGCCTAGAGCAGATGCTCTAGGCTACCCTATTTTATCAAGGCTGCCCTATGCTTGGAAATCGTAGAGTTCAGGCTAGATTTGTAAACGTCTGTGACACGGAAGGGAACTTTTTCCTGATGAATTTCGTCATAATAGGTAAGTGGCCAAATAGCGAGACTTCATGGAGGTAAAGGAAAATGAGAGGCAAGATTGTTACGTCACTTATTTGCCTGCTGTTAATCGGGGTTGTTTCCACAGCGCTGCAATGCTCTCCCGATGAAACGGAGCCAGTGGGAAAGGTCGAGTTGAGCAGGTTCTCTTCTTACGAGGAGTTGAAAGACTTTGTGAAGACGAGTACGGAGTCCTACGCTGTGGACAAAGGAAGTGGGAGGATTTTCTCCTGGGATCAGGGTGCCCTGCTAGGGGCTCCTGAAAGTGCCGCAGGCGCAACGGGCGACGACGGTTCTCCTGGCTATTCTGGAACGAATATCCAGGTTGCCGGGGTGGACGAGGCAGACATTGTGAAAACCGATGGAGAGTTCATCTATCTCGTTTCCGGGAAGAGGCTTATCATAGCCAAGGCGTATCCCGCTGAAGAGGCTCAGATTCTCTCTGACACGGAGCTTGACCAGAGGCCGGAAGGAATATTCATAAGCGGGGACAAACTGGTTGTACTACAGGGAGGCTGGAATGCATACGTTTTAGGATGGGAAGACCGAGGTGAGCCGGGTGGGCCAGAGGCTATGCCAATAAAAGAGCCGGTAGCCCGGAGTTCAATCAAAGTATACGATGTCTCAGACAGAGGGAACCCTGTCTTGGCGAGGGAGGTCTCTGTTGACGGTCAGTATTCCGGCTCAAGGATGTTGGGCGATTATGTTTACGCTGTGATAAATGAAACAGTATATGATGACGGTGATGAAATTAGCCTTCCGAGGGTCCATCTTGGCACCAGCACCACGGAGATACCGGCCCAGGATATCTACTACACCGATGTTTCTGACTACTGGTATGTGTTCACTACCATCGTAGCGGTAAACACTCAGGACGATGAAGAGGAGCCGACACGGGAAACACTGCTTGTGGGCGCTACTAGCACCATCTATGTCTCTGTGGACAACATCTACATAACTTCTACGAAGTGGGGGACTGGCAGAGACTACTCTGAGAAGACCGCCATCCACAGGATTCATATAGAGGACGGTGAAATAGAGTACGTGGCAAGCGGAGAAGCTCCGGGCAGATTGCTGAATCAGTTTTCCATGGACGAGTATCGCGGCTTTTTCCGGGTGGCCACCACCACAAGCAACATCTTCGGGATTCGGGAAGACGCAACCCCTGGTGATATCTTCAGGAACACCTCTGCGAACCACGTGTACATCCTCGATATGGACCTGGAGATCGTTGGAAGGCTGGAAGACCTGGCTCCAGGGGAAAGCATTTACTCGTCCCGGTTTATGGGCGACAGGTGCTATCTGGTAACCTTCAAGCAGATTGACCCTTTGTTTGTGTTAGATTTGAAGAACCCCTATGATCCCAAGGTCCTCGGCGAGTTGAAGATAACCGGATATTCCGACTACCTGCACCCGTATGATGAGAACCACATTATAGGTATAGGGAAGGAAGCCGTAGCAGCGGAGGAGTTCGACGGTGCCTGGTATCAAGGGGTGAAGATATCTCTCTTCGATGTGAGCAATGTCAGTGAGCCAAAGGAAGTGGCCAAGTACGGAATAGGCGACCGGGGAACAGACTCGCTGGTCTTGAGGGATCACAAAGCCTTTCTGTTTGATAAATCGAGAAACCTCTTGGTAATGCCCGTCTTGGTTGCAGAGATAGACGAGTCGAAATATCCTTATGGGGTTCCTCCGCAGGCTTACGGCGAGTATGTCTGGCAGGGCGCTTATGTTTTTGACATATCTCTGGACGGAGGGCTCCAACTTAAAGGTAGGATCAGCCACTATGACGATGATGACCTGGGGCAGCAAGACTACTACTTTGCGACTCCCCAATCAATTGAGAGATCCCTCTACATAGATGATGTTCTCTACACCATCTCGGACGTGAAGATCAAGATGAACGACCTGGAAACCCTGGACTACATCAATGAGGTGGAGCTTCAGTAGTCATCCGCCATTGCGCGCCGAACACGCCTGCCATCCGTGGTGAGGGATGAGATTCATGGATGGTGGTATTGTGTAGCAAGGGGTTTGTTGAGTCAAAGAACAAAAGGTAGTAAGATATAGTTATGTGCAAGATATTGAGTTTTGCGCTCGTTCTCTTGCTCTGCATTGGATCTACGCAATGCGCCAGCACCACTGTTTCGGCTCGTGAACTAACCGAAGCTGAAAAAGCTCTGGTCGAATCGGACAACAGTTTCGGGTTCAAGCTCTTCCAGAACATCGCTGCAGCAGAGAAGGACAAGAACGTCTTCATCTCCCCGCTCAGCGTCTCCATGGCGCTGGGAATGACCTTAAACGGTGCTGCCGGGAGCACCCGAGAGGCAATGGAGACAACCCTGGAGCTGTCCGGCTTGACGATGCAGGAGATAAATGAGTCCTACCAGAGCTTGATAGAGCTATTAACCGGGCTCGACCCGAAGGTGATATTTCAGATTGCCAATTCTATCTGGTACCGTCAGGAATTATCTTTTGAACAGGACTTCATCGATCTAAACAAGATCTATTTCGATGCTGACGTCACGGGCTTGGATTTCGGCGACCCCGACGCTGCAAATGTAATCAACCGATGGGTTGACGACAACACCAACGGGAAGATCGAGGAAATCGTTGATGCGGAGGATCTGGCTGTTGACGTGATGTTTCTCATCAACGCCATCTATTTTAAGGGCACCTGGACTTACGAGTTTGATCCAGCATCGACGCGAGATGACTTGTTTAATTTGCCCGACGGTTCCCAAAAAGCATGCAAAATGATGATGCAGGAAGGCGACTTTCAATATTTTGAGGACTCCGATTTTCAAGCGGTTGATTTGCCCTATGGCGACGGCGATTTCAGCATGACCATTTTTCTTCCCCACCCGCAAAAGGACGTTGATTCCCTCGTTGCGGAACTTGATCAGGATAACTGGAATCAATGGATAGGCAGTTTCTCCGAAGAGGAATTGATGTTGGAATTCCCCAAATTCAAACTCGAGTATGAGCTGAATCTGAATGAAGCGCTGGAGGCGTTGGGAATGGGAATCGCTTTTACTCCCGCCGAGGCCGATTTCACCAGGATGCGTAAGAGCGGTGGATTATGGATTGACGAAGTCAAACACAAGACCTTTGTAGAGGTAAACGAACAGGGCACTGAAGCTGCAGCAGTTACTTCTGCCGGCATGACTGAATTCTGCCCTCCCTCGATGCGCGTTGATCGACCCTTTATATTTGTGATTCGAGAACATCATTCTGAGACCATACTGTTTATGGGAAAAATCGTGGAACCGACTTTGGAGTAAGGTTTTCGAGTCGGTCGTTCCGATACCAAAAGGAAATGATAAACAGCGCGGTCAGGTCAGGGATCTGACACCCACTTCTCAGTGAAAACCACCACTGCATAGGGCCCCAGCTCTGCACAGTATGGGCGGAGACTGGGCGCCACGGCTGAGGCGAGCCTACGGAGGTGTCCGCCCCTACCTGTCATTGCGAGGAGCGCAGCGACGTGGCAATCCCATGGGGATGTGGAGGCGATTACCTCGCGGGCCCTATCCTGAGCGGCCTCAGAATCCATCATGCTGATTCACACCAGCACCACCGAGAATGAAAGTGGCCCGTTTTGGTGACAGGGGTGGTGTGGATGTCGACGTATTCCACCAGAGGCTGCCGTCAGGTGCCACGTCCCGCGTAGGGGCAATTCATGAATTGCCCCTACTTGCCGGCGCTCACGTCCAAGCACCGAGCGCCGGGGCGGACACTAGCGCCACCGAGCATCGAAATGGCACACTTTCGTAGCAATGACACAGAGCGACGGGCCCCCAATGACGAAGGAGGACTTAAATCCACAGCATAAGAAAACGGGCTTTGCCAAGCCTGACAACGATGCCGGATTGAAGCCGATCCTCGTTAAAGCTGCAGGATATCAGCCTGCGGCCCCTCCGAGTCGATAGTGAGTATGGCAACGGTTCCCAGTCCGTAGCGGTAGTTGAGAAACGTAGGACTCCCCGGGTTTATAAACAGGATACCGTTACGACGTTCCATGATGGTGCAATGGTCATGACCGAAGACGACAATGCCGGGCACTTGATCATCCTCTCCCCTCTGTGCCGAGCTTCCTGTTCGCCATGGCGTCACCATACGACTGTACGGCATCTCATGGATGAGCCACAGTGTATGCCCCTCAAGGTTGAGGACATGTTTCCACTTCACGCGCCTATCCGTTACCGCTGCTCCATAGTCATCGTCGCCTCTGGCAGCCAAAACCGGGGCAATGCGTTCCAGTTCATCCAGCACTGATGGTATGTAGATATCGCCAGCGTGCAGAATAAGGTCAACGCCCTGAAAGACCTCTGCTATCTGAGAAGGCAGTGCCTGTGCCACTTCGGGGATATGCGTATCTGATAGGAGCCCAATGCGCATCTGGTATACCATTATGGCTACTGCCTGCCTTGCATGTCAAGAAGCCGTAAGGACCTTTGTTCTGTGGTTAGAAGAGCCAGGCTGGCCTTAGCCCGGCTTTGCTGCCCGTGATATAATTGTACGCAGGGGTGACCCCCTTTTTTATTTCTGCGACACCGGCAGGGTTTGAGAATGAAGCGGCGGAAGGCACCAAACAAAGGCCTGGCCCTCTTAACTCTCCTAGTATTCCTGGCGACCATGACGCTCGCTCCAGTCAATCCAGGTGTTGCCGCAGCCAATACCACCTCAGGTTCGGGAAGCGTCATAGTGTGCTTCCAACCCGGTGTAGAGGTTTTCTTACAGGAGGCACTGGTATCTAAATACGGCGGCATCGTATCGGAGAGGAACAGCGCCTTGAATTTCACGGTGGTGACCGTGGATAAGCCAGCTGACTTTATAGATCAAGTGACTAAGGAGACCGCCGTAGAATATGCTGAATTGAATGCCCCCGTTTGGGCCGTGGAGACCACCCCATATGTGCCCAACGACCCCGAATACTTCCAACAGTGGGGAATAACCAAGATCAAGGCAGACCTGGCCTGGGATATAGAGAAAGGAAGCAAGGACATCACCATAGCCATTGTGGATACAGGCATCGACTACGATCACGAAGACCTGGGCAACTATATCAGTGGCGGATACGATTGGGTGAACGACGATGCCAATCCCTGGGACGATGAGGGGCATGGAACGCACTGTGCCGGCATTGCCGCTGCAACGATGGATAACAGTACCGGCGTAGCGGGGATCGCCCAGGTCAATCTGATAGCGGAAAAGGTTCTGGATAGAGACGGGGAAGGCACTGCCTCTGACGTAGCCAGTGGTATCCAACATGCTGCAGACTTGGGTGCCGATATCATCAGCTTGAGTCTCGGCCAGTCCTATCAGAGTTTGGCAGTACAGAATGCTTGCGATTATGCCTGGGACCAGGGATGTGTCATTGTAGCTGCCGCCGGAAACGATAACGAGAGGGGCATACTCTACCCGGCTGCCTACTACGCAGTGATATCCGTTGGCGCCATAGATCAGGACAGCCAGCGTTGCAGTTATTCTAGCTGGGGGAGCAACTGGGGGAGCCAAATGGAGCTGGTGGCGCCAGGACGCCAGGTCCTGTCAACCACCCCCGGCAACAACTATAGCAAGTGGGATGGCACCTCCATGGCAACACCACATGTTGCCGGTGCTGCCGCGCTGGTTTGGTCCAGGAATCCTGAGCTTACCAATCAGGAGGTAAGGGATCTGCTAATTCAGACAGCCGACGACCTTGGGGCGGCGGGTTGGGATGAATACTACGGATACGGAGCAGTTGATGCTGAGGAAGCTGTATATACGGCATTGCCACCTCCGCCCACCCCTCCCAACCAGCCCTTAAAACTCCCAAGCGGCGAGACTATCCAGCCAGCTTCCAATGATGCCTGGTCAAAGGGTGTATCCTTGGAGATGTTCAATATCTTTGATATCCATCATTATGGCTTTAGAATTGAGTCTAGGAATCATAGCTAAGCGATATATCATCCTTGCTTCTAGTCTTTGGTACCTACCGCGAAGAGCCTGGCCGTTAGTCTAGGTTTACGTAAACGTGCAAGTATTCTAATGAACCAGGCTGCCGGAGAAAGGAACTGCCGAATACAACAACTGCCGAAACTTGGCCGTCGGTGCTATAATAGGCAAGTTGTGAAAACTAAGGACACGTATATCTTACTCGGTTTAGGATTGCTCCTAACCGGAGCCCGGGTCGTTCCCTTATCCACCCTTGACGCGATACTTGATTTGGCCGACAACGTTGGGGCGGGGTACGACTGACAGAGGTGTTACTATTAAGGCATCCAATCTACGAATGGAATACAAGAGTGTCCGCTTTTGCGGTTCTTTGGGAAGCCCATTAGTATCCATAGCTGCTACGTCAGCTGCTCGGGCTTCGGGTGAGCCTATATTCATTCAGAGTGAGGGGCACGGCAGCAGTAAAAACGTGATCCATGTGGGGATCTTAGGGTGAAGATTTACAATAGATATATTATTTGGCTGACATTTCTCTTCATGTTGACCACGGTTATCCTCTCGACTTCTAACCAGGGCTTAGACGTCTATTTTTCGGTGTACCTCATAGAATGTCTTGCTGTCACGTTGTTGTTCTCTCACGTCAACCCTAGGGCACGGAAGGGCTTAGACCGAATAGGGTATGTGCTTTTCCTCGGCTTCCTATTCCTGGTGACAGCGAAAGTAGTGGAAATAATCTCCGGGATAGAGATTTTATGAAGAGGTTTGCATCAATCTTAATCCTGACAATTCTAGTGGTGGCGCTGCTGCCTCTCGCGCTGGTTATGGCTGGGCCTATTCACACTCCGCATGAAGACCCCGATGCTGCCGAAATCGGTTTCGATATTAGTCTACCAATTCTATGGCATTATGCTGATGTTCTTGCGCTCCTGGCGCAAGGGAAGTATCAAGATGCTAAGGACCTGCTGGAGCAATTGGATTTGGAGCAGGCCAGTATTCCTGACGACATAAGGTCTGTTATGCAAGCCTATAACGGCCTGCTCTCTGACCTGTCTGAGAGCTTGGATGGCCTGGATGCTTTACTGGATGAGGCCGAGCTGCTTCTGGAGCAAGCTGAACTTGAGCAGACTCGCCTGAGGCTTGCCGCTGCGGGAGAACTTGTTGAGGAGGCAAGAGTTCTGCTGGCGGATATCAATGAGGTTACTGAGGAGATAATCAGGCTTCTGGGGCCTTTCGCTCCTTCTGCGGAGGTGGAGGCTGTCGATGAAGCGAAGGCTAGACTCCGGGAAGCGATGCAGAGGCTGGAGGAACTTGAAGCGTTGTATGCCGCGGCTTTGCAGGAGCTTGAGGCTGAGGTAGAACAACAGGAGGAGGCCCCTCCTGAGACAACTGCTATAACTGTGCAAGTAGACAAACTACAGGTCTGGGTGGGGGACACCATAACCGTGTCAGGGATACTCTCCTCTTCTGAGGAAGGGAAAACCCTATCTGGCAGGGTGATAACTATCTTTCTGGATAACAAGATTTCTGCAAAAGCTACTACAGATGCAGATGGCTTGTATCAAGGCATAGTGGATATTCCTTACTGTTATGTGAACTCAATGACTGTTCATACCGAGTATGTCCCAGAGGGTGATGACAAAGGCAAATATCAATCTTGCTCAAGTGATTCTGTAGATGTCGATATATCCTTCTACCAAACTCGACTGGAGATAGAAGTCCCGGAGCAGGCATATCCTGGTTTGCCGCTGAAGATCGAAGGCGAGATAGGTTATGAGACTGAAATTCCTCCGGTCGAGAGACAAATCAAGGTGCTTTGGGACGATGAGCTTCTGGCGACGTTCTACGGTTCCCAGGACGCATTCCAGGTGGAGGCGACACTTGATGCTGGAATCGAGGTAGGCGAGTATACACTGATGGTGATTGTGGAGGCGCAAGAACACTATAGCGATGCCTTTAGGGACGGGCGTTTGACTATCGTAAAAGGTTTGCCCGAAATCAGAATCGATAAAGTAAGCTTTATGACCCTGACGAGGAAGATGCGAATTGAAGGCCAGCTGCTTTCGGGACTTCCTTTGCAGGGGGGGGCCGTGACCATAAAGCTAGGTGACGCCTCGACTGTGGTGTCAGCTTCAGCGGACGGGGAGTTTGAGGCAAGTCTAAGCCTGCCCCTTGGCTCAGTGGTTATGGGGTCTCAGGAGGTGACAGTAACGGCAGAACCTTTTGAGGCGTGGCATCTCTCGGCTGAAACGACAACCAAAGTCTTCGTTGTAGATGTAGTTAATTTGGGGCTTATTTCAGCGGCGTTCGTCTCTATTGGAGTGGTATTATATGCCCGAAGGAGAGGTAAGCCTGGCAGGAGGGAAGCCGAGGTTCTCGAAGCATCGCTTCCATTGCCAGAGCCCACCGAGATAGCTCTACGTGAGCTTGAAGAGCTGAAAGACAGCAGAGGGAGAATATTGAAGGCGTATGTTGAGGCCGTGGGGGTAGCTGAGAAAGCGACAAAAGTGTCGATGAAGCCCTACATGACCTTGAGAGAGTTCTTGAGGGAAATCCTGCCGGAACTGGATGGTGCGGCAGAGGCTTTCGTTGAGTTGACCCGCTTGTCAGAACGGGCCCTGTACTCTCCGTACGCTCCTGGCGAGGACGAGGCGATGCAGGCAGAAAGCCTGGTACTTACTGTGAAGGAGATGCTGAGACGTGGGATTGCGTAGATTCCTGCTGGTTTTGACCCTGGCAATAGTAGTCGTGCTGGCGGTGGTTATATGGTTCTATCCCTCCAGCGAGGACTTTATGACTGAGAACCCCTTCTGGAATGGATTAAAGGCGTTCTCCGAGCGGTTCCAAGCCTCAACCATAAACTCGCTTGCTAGCTTACCGGCAGAGCCTGAAGGTACCAGCCTGGTGCTGGTGCCCTATCTCGAATTGACCGAGTCGGAAATGAAGAAAGTTCGGGACTACGTTTCACATGGCGGGACGTTGATGCTGCTGGATGATTATGGTTATGGCAATGAGCTACTTGAATACCTGGGAGTTGACCTGAGGTTTACTCAGGGCGCACTCTTGGACCCCCTATTTAACTACAAGAACAAGCAGCTGCCCAGGGTAACCGACTTTGGAGCCGTGCCTGTGGCTGAGGACGTGGAAAGCATACTGCTGAACCACGCCACCAGTCTAAGCGGCACCCCAGAGTCTGAGGTTGCGGCCTGGTCCTCGCGGTTCAGCTTCCTGGACATGAATCATAATTCTACATGGGATGAAGACGAGCCAAAGGGCCCCTTGCCGGTAGCCGCTGGTCTCCCGGTGAATGAGGGCTATCTGGTGCTGGTAGCAGACCCCAGCATATTGATCAACAGTATGGAGGGAATGGGGGATAACTACAGCTTCATCGAGGGCATCATCGAAAGTCAAGACCCCCAACCCGAGGTACTGGTGGACCAGTCTCATCTTCCTGAGGCAAGCCTGGATGAGGCAAAGCGAGTACTGGAAAGGATCCGAAGCCGGCTCTCCTCTCCACTGGGGATATCGGCGTTAACAGTGGTGGCACTGATAGTGGTGTTAAGTCCTCTGTGGCGCAGAGAAGGGAGTTCCTAAATCCTAGACAAACCCAAATGCAGGACTTAGCGTTTTTGGAAGATCCGCAGTAAGGAGGTAACGGTGTCTTTTGACGTAAAAGCTATGATTGGCCCTGCTACCAGGATTTGGAAGGAGGTGTCAAAAGTCGTTATCGGCAAAGATGACATAAAGTTCCTGCTCTTGGTGGCGCTTCTTTGCCGAGGGCACGTTTTGATTGAAGGACTGGCCGGATCAGCCAAGACTACCCTGGCCAAGAGCTTCTCCAGGGTCATTGGCGGGGAGTTCAGGCGAATCCAGTTTACCCCGGACATGTTGCCTGCTGATGTAACTGGGTTCTACATCTATTCCCCTGATGGCAACTCCAGATTTGTCCCCGGGCCTGTGTTTGGCAATGTGATATTAGCTGATGAGTTGAACCGGACCACGCCCAGAACGCAAGCCGGCCTCCTCGAAGCTATGCAGGAGAATCAGGTGACTATAGAGGGGAAGACACATCTCTTACCCAAGCCCTTTATGGTCATAGCGAGCCAGCTACCCTATGGTGGTGAGGGGACTTATCCCTTGACAGAGGTTCAGATTGACAGGTTCATGTTCCGGGGCTGGAGCGAATACCCAGGCAAGGAGGCGGAGGAACAGGTGATTGAGAGGATAGACTACCTGGAAGAGCCGGACATAGAGACGATGGTGGAGGTCGAGGAAGTCCTCAATCTCCAGCAGGCGGTGAAAAAGGTTCATGTTTCAGAAAAGGTTAGAGACTACATCGTGGCACTTGTGGAGCGTGCGCGGCAGGACCCAGATATACTGGTAGGTCCGAGCCCCAGGGCTAGCATTGCCTTGTACAAAGGAGCTAGGGCGGCGGCATTCTTGCAAGTAAGGGATTTCGTCATACCGGATGATGTGAAGCTACTCGTGCCTGCGGTAATGGCACACCGGATGCGCCTTAAGCCGGAGGCGGAGATGGAAGACATGTCACCCAGAAACATCGTCGAAAGGACCCTGGAAGAGGTTCCCATACCTAAGGTGGACTGATGGCTTCTCCTCTAGCGAGAACGATTCCCAGGATATATCTCATATTGGCCCTTCTGGCGGCAATTCTGCTCTCCCCGCTGGCTTACTCGGTCATAGCCCTGGCTTTGTTTGTACTTCAAGTATACTCAGCCTACAGGCCTTTTAGGGCCGATTTGAGTCTGGCTCTTACCTTTTCCACTCTCCTTCTGCTGCCATTAGCACTGGAGCCTTCAGCAGTGGGAGTATTCGCAGCCCTACTGGTGATCCCAGCCATACCCCTTCTAGACCACAGCCTCAGGGGGAATGCCATAAACCAGGAGTTTCTCCAGTCCGAGGGCAGGAAGCCCACCACCACACTGAAGGCTCTAGCCGCTGCTTTGCTTGTGGTTCTGGCCATCTCCCTTATCCTGGCTAATCGGGCACTGACCTTTACCAGCGTTTTGCTGGCTGCTTATCTTGTCGGGGTTGTAGCATACATTTTCTATGGCATTCCTAGAATCCCGTTGCAGGAATCTATTGCTCGGGTTCGAGTCATAGCTGGCAAAACAGCTGAGACGTCGGTCACTATTAGAAGTAGAGCCAGGATGCCTCTGCATGCCCAAGTTACCTCCTCCTATCCATGGGTCAGCCCCAACCCTGCTAGACTCAGCCTTGGGAGAGATGAGGCAGTACTGAATATAGCCCTTACCCCACCTCTGTCAGGTCCATCAAGACCCCAGCTTCAGGCGTTGATGATTGATCCGTGGGGCCTGATCAGGATAGACCAAAACCTTCAGCCAGTGGAGTTGTATGTTATTCCCAGGGCCAGGTATGCCGAGTGGCTGGCAAAGAAGTTCCTGGGTCGGGCTGCGCTAGAATATTCTCCTGCACCCGTGGCCCTTTCCACCGCCACAGCACGCAGGGTCTCTGGGCGAGGCGTGGAATACATGACTAGCCGCCCCTATCAGCCTGGCGATAGCTCACGAGATATGGACTGGAAGCGTATGTGCAAGCTTAATCAATTCATTGTCAAGGAGTATGGCGAGGCCCAGAATGTAGTCACCATAGTAGCGGCTAACTTGACGGTGAAGGACGCTGAAGAAGCAGATAACCTGGCCTATGAACTGATAACTTCAGCTCTAACCCTGGCTGGAGTCAATGCACTGGTGGCGCTGGCGGTCTATGACCATCAGGAAGTCCTGTTGACCACCGAGGCAGTGGAGCCAAGGGAGATTCTCAGGAGAACGCTCAGGTTGGCACAAAACATAACCATAGCTGAACAAGAGCAAAGGTTTCTACAACCGCCTGAGATTCGGCGACTTAAGAGTAACATAGCTCAGCTTCAGCGGGCGGGAACTGAGTCGGCGCAGAAGCTGGCTGAGATCCTCCGATTGGAAGACGAGGTGATGCAACAGGTGGCTAAAGAGCACCCGGCAGCGATAGCCATAACTGAAACTGCCGAACGCATCCGACCCCCTGCAATTGTGGCGGTGATATCTGGATGGAATCACGACACAGAAGCTCTGCTGGTGACGCTGGACAGATTAGAGAGGCGAGGATATAGCACCGTATCTGTGCAAGCTAGCCCGGCAGCTAAGGCTCTCGGTGTTGCCCGATAAGAAGGCTTTGTGTCTTTAGCGGAGTGCAAACTGGCGAGGCGATTACGAAGACTTAGAGAAAAGCTCTCCTTATCCAAAGAGCAAGTAAACCCACCCGGGGAGACTTCAGCTCCTGCCATATCCCGCCCCTATGCTCCAATGGCTAAAGCCCGGCTCATTACAGCACAGGTCAGCGAGCTTCTACTGAGCATTGAGCCTGTTTGGGCTATCGGGGCAGCGGCCTTTGTCTACCTCTCCGTCCTCAATATAGTCGGGGGTTACTCCTGGCTTGGCCTGATGGCGCTGGTGCTTCCCTTCCTGGCGCGGTGGGCGAGTCGTGGCTATCTGAGCCAGCGCACCCCTTTCGACCTGCCGATAGGGCTTCTCCTGGTGGCCGGGCTGATAGGCATTGGTGTCTCTTCAGATAAAAGCCTGAGTTGGGACGTTTACCAGACCTTGCTAGTTTCTGTCCTGTTCTATTACTCCTTCATCAACTATGATCGTCCTCGACTGCTGATGAAGGTGGGGCTGTTCCTTGCTGCTGTGGCGGTTATCGTGTTGGTGCCGTATGTTTGGCTTCAGGAGCCCACCTCGCTGCCTTTTTTCTCGCAGCTTCAGTCTTGGCTTCACCCCGATCCGCAATCTTTGCCCCCAGGCTGGAGTAGTCCACCCCTGGCTTCTTCTGCCTGCGGCGTTACGGTAGCGGCTGAGGTGGTGGCCGTTATTATGGCTGGTGTAGCTCTCTTCCCTGGCAAAAAGACGACCAGGATAATAGCAGGCACGTTTACCCTGCTTCTTCTAGGAATGCTAGTGATCTCTGGTTGCCATGCCACTTGGCCAATCCTGGGGGGCGGGATGTTGTTTCTTCTGGCATGGCGCAGCAGGTGGCTTCTTCTTTCTCTGCCAGCCTGGCTAGGGGTTGTCTACCTTTCCTTAGCTACCTGGAGAGGCTTAGACTTTGGACAGGCCATAGATTCAGTAAGAGATGGCCTCCAATACAAATGGAATGCGCGCTGGGAAGGGGCCTTATCCATGGTGGCTGACCGTCCTGTTACCGGCTGGGGTTTGGGCATGTATCCCGCAGTTTATGCCGAATACGGCATTCACGGCCCTCACGCACATAATGCCTACCTCCAGTTCCTGTGTGATTTTGGCCTCTTGGGGGCAATAGCTTTGGCGGTGGCAGCGGCGATTTTTGTCAGGCTGGGTTTGCAAATGAGCAAAAGCGCGTCAAATCATCCCTGGCTGGGGATAACTGTAGGGGCCTGCGCGGCTATTCTGGTAGGAGCGGCTTATGGTATGGTAGAATCCTCTCCAGCATGCATTTTGGGTTTAGGGGAGGATGGCTATTATTATGCTATTTCTCCTCTCTTCGCAATCCTGGGCGCCGGGTTGGTAGTGGCACATCGGTCCTTAACAGGTCAGAGCTCCGATTCTGGGAGAGAGGAAAGGGATTCAAATGAAGTCTAAGCTGGAAAATGACTTCCTAATTATTGCCGCTATCACCATTCTTCTTGCCATCATCATTGTTTCCCTCGACTCCAATGTGATGCGCATTATTCTGGGGCTGCCGTTTCTGCTCTTCTTCCCCGGTTATACCCTGGTCGCTGCGCTGTTCCCCCGCAAGAGTGACCTGGACGGGATTGAGAGGGTGGCGCTTAGCTTTGGACTGAGCATCGCTGTAGTCCCCCTCGTGGGTCTAATCCTGAACTACGCTTGGGAGATAAAGCTCTATCCTATCCTTATTTCCCTGGCGGTTTTCATCCTCGCTATGTCGGCCGTCGCCTGGTATCGGCGACGAAGATTCCCCCAGAGTGAGAGGTTCAATGTCTCCTTCAGTTTTCGGCTCCCCTCTTGGGAACGGCAGAGCAACGTGGATAAGCTCCTCTCCGTGGTTCTGGTGATAGCCATCCTCGGTGCAATAGGCACGCTAGCTTATGTCATTGCCACCCCCAAGGTGGGGGAAAAGTTTACCGAGTTTTACATCCTGGGTTTGGGGGAAAAGGCGGAGTGGTATCCCACCGAGTTTGTGATGGAAGGAGGCAAGACAATCCTGGTGAGGTATGGGAGTGAAGAAGCTTTCCAGGAGGAGGAAGAGGAATATGGCAGAGTAACCCTGGGGATCGTCAATCGTGAGCACCGGGAGGCGATCTACCAAGTGGAGGTGAGGATAAATGGCGAAGAAGTGAAGGTGCAACTGGATGGGCAGGAGGTGGAGGGGTTGGGGCCAATTTTGCTGGAGCACGAGAAGACATGGGAGCAGGAAATTGGCTTTGCTGCCACCGACATTGGCGAGGATCAGAAGGTAGAATTCGTGCTATACATGGATGGTGAGCCGTATTTCGAGGAAGGTGAGTCCCTCCATCTATGGATTGATGTCAAGGAAGATTCTTGAGAAGTGAGGACCAGCAGGCGGGATGCTGCCACTAGGGCACATGGGCATTACGCTGAGCGCTGCGGTAGTGCTAAATGGGGCTGTTTCCAGAGGCTACTCGCTTTCCACTCAATCAAGTGGACAGACTCCACAAACCCAACAAACCAGACCATCTCTGCTATCCAAAATAGACCTGAGGCTTTTGCTCATTGGCTCGCTTCTTCCCGACATCATTGATAAACCTTTGGGACATGTCTTCTTTCGCGATACCTTCAGCAGCGGCAGGATATTCTGCCATACCCTCCTGTTTCTCGTTCTCATTACCCTTGTAGCGTTTTACCTCTACCGCAGCCGTAGGAAGACTTGGCTCCTGGCTATCGCGTTTGGCACACTCATGCACCTAGTCCTCGACCAGATGTGGATTCATTCTCGCACCCTCCTCTGGCCACTTTATGGCTTCACTTTCGAAAAGATAGACCTGGAACATTTTGTGGAGGACACGCTTGATGGTCTGCGCACCAACCCTGCCGTGTATGTGCCCGAGATCATCGGGGCAGGGATTCTTATCTGTTTTGTTTGGATGATGGTGCAGCGAAGAACGATGTTTGCTTTCATCAGAAATGGCAAGGTGGTATGGCTATAACAACTCAGAGAATCGCATGTATGTTGAACATCTAAGCTGACCAAGGCAAAAGAGCTGTCCAAGGGGCGCCTTTTTGCTTCGCAAGGAGAATACCCATAGCCTGATCGGTTGGCTGGGCGGCCAGGAACTGTTGCTGGGAGCAATCCTGATGGTCTAGGAGGTGATCTCCATAGTTGACTCAGTTCAGGTTGACGATCCAGTTCGCGTTGCCCAACAGCTTCTCACTCCAGAGAAGCTCAACCTCGCTGTCATCGGCCCCTGTAGCGGACAAGCACCTGGAACAACTACTACAACTCTAGTGTAACGACGAAAATCGCCAATTGTAACACTTGTGAGGTCTGAGAGGGAGTCCCTCCCTTTGCACAGGCGTGAAAGAGAGGATCCCCCTTCACGCTTGAATCCGAAAACCAACGATAGAGGCATAGTCCAGTAGGCTGGTGTCGTTGGTCATAACGGACTAAGATCGATGAACTGGTCTGTTTTGATTTTTGTTGGTCTATGCACAACTATTCATTAGTCTGCTCTATAGTAAGTACTAGTTTTCGTCACAAATTCCTCACAAGACTCTTGTTCCCTCTCACACGTGAGTCTGGCCTCACTCGACTGGCCCTTCTCTTCTCACCTGTTGAGCGAAAAGGGTTGAATGGGTTATAATCAGACGCTACATAGGGCAAGAAAGCAATGATCCCAATATCCAAGCCATCTTTAGGAGTGGAGGAGAGAGAGGCGGTAACGAGGGTTCTGGACAAGGGTTGCCTTGTCCAGGGGGAGGAGGTGGAAGCATTTGAGCGAGAATGGGCTGCTTATGTAGGAACGAGATTCGCGGTAGCCACAAATAGTGGCACTTCCGCCCTGCATGTGGCCCTGGCCTGTCTGGGAATCAGAGAAGGGGACAAGGTCATAACCACGCCTTTCTCTTTTATCGCTACCACCTCTTCCATCCTGATGCAAGGCGCCAGTCCCGTTTTCTGTGATATCGACCCCAAGACATACAATCTTGATCCCCGGCAGATTGAAAGCAAGATTGACCGGAGCACCAGAGCCATAATGGTAGTCCATCTTTATGGTCAGCCGTGTGACATGGACCCTGTTCTAGAGATAGCGCGGAAACATCGTCTCTACGTGATTGAGGATGCCTGCCAGGCTCATGGAGCTGAGTACCGGTGCAAGAAGGTAGGCTCGATAGGTGACCTCGGAGTATTTAGCTTTTACGCGACCAAGAATATGACCACTGGTGAAGGTGGGATGCTTACCACCGATATTGCTGAAGTAGCTGATAAAGCCAGGATACTACGTGACCATGGACAAGTGCAAAGATATAGGCATGAAATCCTGGGCTACAACTATCGCATGACCAATATTGCTGGTGCCATCGGCTTGGCTCAACTAAGGAGGCTGGACCAGTTCAACCAGAAGAGAATGAGTAATGCTGGCTACTACAATGAAAACCTCAGTTCCAGGATACTGAAGCCCGAGGTACTTGATGATGTAAAGCATGTGTATCACCAGTACACCATCAGGGTGAAGGACAGGAGCCGATTTGTAAGGTACCTGGAGCAAAATGGCGTAGGACATGGCATTTATTACTCTGTTCCAATACCTGATCAGCCCCTATTGAAGGAGCATAAGGGCCTGAGCCTTCCTGTGGCTCAAGAGGCCAGTGAACAGGTAGTATCTTTACCGGTGCACCCATCCTTAAGCACCGAGGACTTGGAATACATCGTTAAGACAGTAAATAGCTATGAGAGTTGGTAAGAACGTAATCTTCCAAGGTCAAGTGAATCTTGGCAAGGACAGCATAGTGCAGGATAATGTGATAATAGGGAGCACAGACGAAGGAGAGGTCAACATTGGGGAAAAGGCCTTGATTCGGAGTGGCAGCATCATCTACTCTGGAGTGAAAATCGGGAAGAACTTTCAAAGCGGCCACAATGTCGTGATTCGAGAGAATACTGAGATCGGCGATGATGTCCTTTTGGGGACAAACTCGGTGGTTGACGGCAATTGTATAATTGGCAATGGGGTGAAAGTGCAGACCAATGTCTATATTACTGCCTACACTACGATCGAAGATGGGGTCTTTCTGGGACCTTGCTGTGTTACCACCAATGACAAGTATATGCAGATTGGATCAGGCCAGCTCCGGGGGCCGGTAATAAGAAGCGGGGCTAGAATCGGGGCAAACGCCACCATTCTGCCCGGTATTGTCGTTGGGGAGGGGGCACTGGTGGGGGCCGGAGCGGTAGTGACCAGTGACGTGGCTAGCAAAGAAGTCGTTGCCGGGGTTCCCGCAAAGAGGAAGTGAAATGATATACTCCTTGCCACAAGCAGGGATAGAAGCAAGAATTGCCAGTAGAGAGATGAAGGTGGGGTTTGTTGGCTTGGGGAGGGTGGGCTTGCCTCTGGCAGCTACTTTGGCAGCCGAGGGCTTTCACGTAATAGGAGTGGATGTTAAGAAGGAGGTAGTGGAGAAGGTCAATCAGGGGGTATCCATTTTCCCTGAGGAGGCTGGGCTTGAAGAGCTTTTGCAACAGGTGATCGAAGATGGGAAGTTGGTAGCTACCACTGACATAGCGGAAGTCAACATTTGTGACGTTATCGTCATTGCTGTTCCCACCCTGATAAGGGGCACAGAGCCGGACATAGATGCAGTCAAGGCAGTAGCTATTGAGCTGGCGGAAAACATGTCACCGGGAAAGGTAGTTGTTCTGCAAAGCACTGTACCGCCGTTTACCACCCAGGACATTTTGGGAGGCACAATAGAAAGGGAGACCGGTCTGAAAGCTGGGGTAGACTTCGGGTTGGCCTATTCGCCAGAGAGAACCCAGGCCTCCCAGGCACTACAGGACTTGAGGACTTATCCCAAAATAGTTGGGGGCATAGATGAGAAGAGCGCCTTCACAGTTTCAATGGTATATTCTACCTTTGCTCCGGGCATAGTCAGGATGAACAGCCTTGTAGCGGCAGAGCTAGAGAAAGTGATCGAGAATACCTACAGGGATGTCAACATTGCCTTTGCCAATGAGCTGGCCGGGGTATGTGAGCTATACGGGGTTGACGTCTACGATATAATAAAGGCAGCCAATTCTCAGCCCTACAGCCATATCTTGAACCCAGGTTTAATCGGGGGACACTGCATACCTATGGATCCCTACTATCTCCTCAGCGATGCCAGAAAGAGAGGTGTTGAGCTTGAGCTTTCTGGAAAGGCACGTGAACTGAACGAAGCCATGTTTTCACACATCGCTGACATGGTCGAAGACGGGGCAAAGAGGGTGGCCGTCCTTGGCCTAAGCTTCAAGGCAGACGTCAAGGCCTTTGAGCACTCGCATACGTTAAAGCTGCTCCAGGCCTTACAGAATAAAGGGTACGAGGTTGTGGTTCATGATCCCTTTTGGGATGACGAGCCCTTCCCTTTTAAAGTTGAGAAGGAGCTTTACAAGGCTATTGAGGGTTCCGACTGCCTGATCTTGGCCACGGCTCACTCAGAATATGAAAAAATGGACCTTGCCCGCATCAGGCAGGAGATGAGAGGTGGGCTGGTAGTGGACATAAGAGGTGTGCTTGATCCTGATGAGGTGGTGAGGAGCGGCTTAAGATATAAAGGGCTGGGGAGGATCTTCCATGATTAGAGTCGGCGTAGTGGGGGTTGGGGAAATGGGACAGCACCATGCCCGGGTATACGCTGAGTTGGGGGCCAAACTGGTTGGGATAGCCGATCCTGACTTGTCCCGGGCTGAGGAGGTAGCCAGCAAGTACAATGCCGACTTTTCCTGGGACTACAGACAATTGCTGCCTCAGGTGGATGCAGTGACCATTGCTGTACCTACTTCACTGCACAGGCAAATTGCCCTCGATTTCATGCAGCACGGAGTCCACTGCCTGGTAGAGAAGCCCATCGCCTCTACCATTGATGAGGCCGAAGATATGGTACGTGAAGCGGAGCGGAACCGGGTCAAACTGATGGTAGGTCATATTGAGAGATTCAATCCTGTAGTCGGCAAGCTGAAGCAGTTGATGAGGCGGGGCGCCTTGGGTCAACTGATGATAATCTCTACCAGGAGGGTTGGCCCCTTTGCTCCTCGAGTAAGGGATGTGGGAATCATAATTGATACTGCTACTCACGATATTGACATAGCCAGGTATCTGGTAGGCAAAGAGCCGGTGGACGTTTTTTGCAAGGCGGGCAAGTTTAAGCATCAGAAGGAAGACCACGCTATAGTCGTTCTTGATTTTGGCAGTACCACCGCCTGTATAGAGGTCAACTGGTTCACTCCTCACAAAGTCAGGAGCCTGGTCGCCACCGGGAGCGAGGGGATCGCTTATCTGGACTATATTGAACAGCACCTTGTGGTTTACAATAGCTCTCAGGACGCCAACGTGATCAAGCTGCAGAAGGCAGAGCCACTGAAGCTGGAGCTGGAGCATTTCCTGACGTGTATACAGAATGACTCAGAGCCCCTGATCAACGGTTGGGATGCTCTGAAGACATTGGAAATTGCCTTGCGGGCAAAGGAGGCAGTTGCCCATGTATGAAAGCTACACACTCGGCATAGTGGTACCGGCATACAACGAGGAAAAGCTTATTTCAGGGACGCTACAGGGTATGCCGGAGTTCGCTGACCGCATCTACGTCGTTGATGACGGCAGCACTGACGCCACTAGCCAGATTATTGAAGGTTTCAACAGTGAGCGGTTTTGTGTTCTGCGCCACCCTCACAATCAGGGCGTGGGATCAGCCATTGTTGGTGGATATAAGAGGGCATTGGAAGATGACGTGGATATTGTTGTGATAATGGCAGGTGATGATCAGATGGACGCTATGTACTTGCCTCAGCTCCTGGCCCCGATTATTGAAGGTAAAGCTGACTATGCTAAAGGGAGTCGCCTTTCGCGGTTTGAAGATCGCCGTGGTATGAGCAACTGGCGTTTCTTTGGCAACTGGATCTTGACCATGCTCACCAAGGTTGCTTCAGGGTACTGGAGAATCAGAGATCCTCAGAATGGCTATACCGCCATCACACGAGAGGCTCTGCAGCGGATTGACTTGGACAGGGTTTACCCCCGCTATGGCTACTGCAATGACCTCCTGGTGAGGCTGAATGTTGCCGGGTGCAGAGTCGTTGATGTACCCATTACCGCCAGATATGGCAATGAGAAATCCAAGATAAAGTATCATTTGTATATAACCAAGGTTTCTCCGCTCCTGCTGCGGGGCTTTCTATGGAGGTTGAAGACAAGATATCTTGCATGGATGTGGAGGCGATAGCTTTTGCTCGCAGTCACGGTAGATATAGAGGACTGGTACCACATTCCCTCGGTAACCGGCTCTCCCTTCTCGAGGTTCAAGGATGTGGACGAGTTCTTCAAGAATTGGCATCAGCGCTACGATTACCTAACCGAACCCACGAAAAGGGTGTTAGATCTCCTTGATAGTCACAATGTTAAGGCCACCTTTTTTGTTGTAGCTGACATAACGGAGCATTATCCTGGACTAGTTCAACAAATTGCTTCAAGAGGCCACGAGATAGCTTGCCACGGGTTGCATCATGCCTGTAAAATACACCCCAAGACGAAGGAGCCACTGATGTTGCCAGCCGAGTTTGAGGAAAGAGCCCTACGGGCAAAGAAGATGCTGGAAGGGGTGAGTGGGCAGGAGGTTATAGGATACCGGGCCCCCGCTGCCTATGTCGCCGGCTGGATGCTCGATTCACTGGAGAGACTGGACTTTAAATACGACTCCAGCGTATGTGTAAACTCCTTCTACAACAAGTCGGATTCTCTTCTCAAGGACGTGGATACCCGACCCTACTACCCCAAGAGGGGCAGCTTGGAGCCAGGAGGGAAGACAGGAATTCTGGAGTTACCCTGGCCCTATTTCAAGTTTGGGCTCAGGTTTCCCACCGGCGGTGGCCCAATGCTTAGGTTTCTCGGAGCCAGATACATCATGCTTGGACTCAAGCAGAGCCTGAACAGGGGAGACACGCTGTTCTACTGCCATCCCATAGACATAGCTAGGCACGAATTTCCGCAGGTTCGCTCCTCTCGCAGGCCTTGTTATTGGCTTTTCAAGGGGAAGAAAGTCGAAGAGCGCATAAAGCATATCTTTGCCAACATTCGCGTTGATACGTGCACATGTGGAGAGCTATTCAAGAAGTATGAGCAAGGACATTAAGGCTGACAAGAACCGTAAAACAAGTGTTCCGTATACAAGGGTAGAGGGGCTGCGACGTAGATTTCGGAAGTCAGCTGCTGAACATGGCTACAGTGGCTTGTTTGGAAGGATGAGATACGCTGTCAGATTCCTTGCCAATTTCTACCTTAACCTGCTTGCTATGTTCGTGCCTTACTCTGGGCTAAGGGTTTTCCTACACAAGCTGAGGGGAGTCAAAGTCGGCAAGAATGTGCTCATCGGATTTAATGTAACTATAGACAATATCTACCCTAATCTCATCACTATAGAAGATGGAGTGTCGCTGGCTGGTAACAATTTGATACTGGCTCACTCCAAGCCTCTGGAGTACCACGCCGATGCCTTTGAATCCTATGTAGCTCCGGTGGTAATAAAGAAGAATGCCTGGGTTACTGTAGGTGTGATTGTGTTGGCTGGTGTAACCATAGGAGAGGGAAGCGTTATCGCTGCCAACTCGGTAGTCACCACTGACATACCACCGAACTGCCTTGCCGCCGGAAATCCAGCAAAGGTGACAAAAAAGCTGGGTGCTGAGGAAGGGAAGGGAGATTAGGTTGTGAGGATAATAGTTGATATTGGACATCCGGCCCATGTTCATTTCTTCAAGAACTTTATATGGGAGATGAGAACGAAAGGACATGAGATTTTAGTTACGGCAAGCAAAAAGGACGTGACGCTGGATCTACTGGAATCACATGGCATTGATTATACTTTTACATGCAAACGATACAGTGGCTTCGGATTTGCCTACGAGCTACTGAAAAGAGATGTCCAGATGTTCAATATTGCAAGAAGGTTCAGACCAGATGTGATAACTGGAGTACATAATACGGTTGCAGCTCATATATCAAAAGTGACAAAGGCAAAATCCATTATCTTCACCGATACTGAACATGGTAGGCTTGCCAACTTGATAACCTTCCCTTTTTCTGACGTTATCTGTACCCCTTTTTGCTTCAAGAAAGACCTGGGCAAGAAACATGTGCGCTACCATGGATACCACGAACTTGCCTACCTTCATCCTAACTACTTCAAGCCAGACCCGCTAGTACTCGACGATATGGGCCTCAGTGCTGACGAGAGGTTTGCTATGCTGCGATTCGTTTCATGGAAGGCCGTCCACGATACAATGCAACGCGGACTTGACTTGGGAGCCAAGCGAAGAATAGTGCAGGAGCTCAAGAAGCACGTGCGGCTTTTCATCACGTCTGAAGGTGCACTGCCTGATGAGTTCGAAGAGTACGGTATAAGGCTTCCGCCGGAGAGAATTCACTCTTTGATGTACTACGCTCAAGTACTCATAGGTGACAGCCAGACAATGACAACAGAGGCGGCGATTCTAGGCGTTCCGGCGATCCGCTGTAACTCCTGGGTCGGGCCCAACGACATGAGCAATTTTGTAGAGCTAGAGCAAGAATACGATCTGATCTACTCGTTCCGAAAGCCTGACGAGGCAATTCAGAAGGCGTTGGAACTCCTGCAGCAGTCAGATTTGAAAGACTCGTGGGCGCGCAAACGGGACAGACTACTAGTGGACAAAGTGAATGTCACGCAGTTGATGGTTGATTTTGTTGAGAATTACCCCGAAAGCCTCCGCAGATACAAAGGGAACAGCCAGAGCTAGCCATGAAAATCGCGTCGATAGTTGGGGCACGTCCCCAGTTTGTTAAGTGTGCTCAACTGTCGAGAGAACTAAGAAAGCGCCACCAGGAGATAATAATCCACACAGGGCAACACTATGATTATGAAATGGATAAGCTATTTTTTGATGAGATGGAAATACCGAGACCAGACTATCACCTGGGGGTGGGCTCTGCCACCCACGGTTTCCAAACCGGGGAGATGCTAAAGGGAATAGAACGAGTACTGCTAGAAGAAAAGCCCGATATGGTTCTGATTTATGGGGATACCAATTCCACTCTTGCGGGAGCTCTGGCAGCCGCCAAACTGCAAATTGAAGCCGGGCATGTTGAGGCTGGGCTGAGAAGTTTTGACAAAACGATGCCGGAGGAAATTAACCGAGTGTTGACTGACCATTGTTGCGATTATCTGTTTTGTCCCACAAAAACTGCTGCCGATAACCTAGCCAAAGAAGGAATCACCAGAGGCATATATCGGACCGGAGATGTGATGGTGGACGCAGTGTTCTACAACATGGAAATTGCCGAGAGATCAGAGATACTCAGCAAACTCGGCTTAGAAGGCAGGAAATACTTCGTTTCGACCATTCACAGACAGAGTAACACGGATAATGAAGAAAACCTTAGAAACATAGTGAATGCCTTATGCGAAATCGGTGAGATCATAGTTTTCCCTGTCCATCCTAGGACACGGAAATCTTTGAAGGAATATGGCTTGTGTGATAGGCTAAGAGGGGAAGTCAACATCATAAGACCGCTGGGATACCTCGATTTCTTGAAACTACTGAGCCACGCGAGCAAGGTGTTAACGGATTCAGGTGGTGTGCAGAAAGAGGCATATATTCTGGGAGTGCCGTGTATTACGCTGAGAGACAACACAGAGTGGATCGAGACACTGGAAGAGGGATGGAACGTTTTGGTTGGAGTGGACAAAATGAGAATCGTTGAAATGGCGAAGGGGTTCGAACCCAGTGGAGAACGAAGGAACATATTCGGACGCAATGCTGTGCAGAAGGTGGTTGAGGCGATAAGCAAAAGGCAGTTGTGAAATAGTCAATATCAGCTTTTTGAGTATGAGGTTGAGAGAATGCCGAACGTCATGGCTGGCAAGAAACGCTTTATCAGTTGTATAGCCGCTTCGGTCCGGGGGCGGCTAGAATGAGTAAGCCGCGGGGAATAGAAGTTACTATTATAGTTCCTGCTCATAATGAGGAGGGCGCTATTTCCTATTGCCTTCGTTCCCTTCTCGACTCGGATTACCCTGGAGACAAATATGAAATCATCGTTGTCGATGATGGCAGCACTGACAACACTGCCATCCTTGCCAGTGCCATTGCCAGAGACTACCCATCTGTCGTGCTACTCTCTCAAGAGAATCGAGGTAAGGGCTCAGCGCAGAATCTTGGCCTCGGGAAGTGTAGGGGTAGCCTTGTGCTGATTGCTGATGCCGATGCCATCGTCTCGGCTGACTGGATCAGCCGGATGACGGAGGATTTGCGTGAGGCCGACGTAGTCTTGGGTCCGTGCTATGTCTGTTTGGATTCTGATCCTTCGCACTTGGAGAAGATTCAAAATGCCAATTACTTGGCAAAATTCAAACATGGTGGGCTTAAGGGCACACCATCTGTTGGCACGAATATGGGGTTCAGAAAAGCTGTGGCTGAAGAGCTAGACGGTTTCAGAACGGATCTCAAGTCCGTCACTGCAGATTTCATTGAGCGGGCGCAAAGGAAGGGGCGCACAATCAAGTTTAATCCTAACATTGTCGTCCGAACAAGAGGCACTTCAAGCTTCATCGGGTTTATCAAGCAGAAACTTCGTTGGAGAGAGTACCCGCTTCACCTTTTGACTGGGAAGGCAAAACCGAGCAAGCTAGATTTGATCGGCATTACCTACACTCACGGATTGTCTCTTATGCTGTTTGCTGCTGCAATGGCCTCAGCAACTCTGTGGGATTGGCACCCCTTCCTGCTTGCGTTCGTTCTGGTTCTGTTGATAGACATCATGCTCCACATTAAGCCAATATGGCATATGTCGAAGGACAAAGCCGAAAGGAATCAGGTGCCCTACTATTTGGCATACTTAATGCTCATGATGCCCGTTCGCCTTATCCTCACGCCATACCTTGTTTATCGCCTGCTCACAGGGGTAAGTAAGGCGACTTTCGATGGGAAGAGGTAGTAATCAAGGCTAGATCACTCTAGTAGATGCGCTGTGACCGTAGTGTTGGCATAAACGAGCGAGTATTTCGGGGTCTCAAACCGCTCCAAGAATCCACGGTCTATTATCTGTCTTGGGCCGAGGGCGACACGTTGAGGTTCCTCAAAGACAGCGTTTCGTACCACGACTAATGTACCACTGTCTTCCTCAGTAATGCCGTTCACATACTCCTCATCGAAGCCTTCCAGTTGTGAGTTCATCTCTAGCTGGCGCGTGATACCTGAAGTGTACCAGCTATCCGTCCTTATTGTTCCTGAATATACTTCATTGAGGGTGGATATGCCTGAAACCTCAGAGGCTTTGAACTGAGTTCGTCCCGCCCTATCCATAGCATAGAAGGGATTGTCTTTATTTACGTTTGGGGTGGTTATCATGAAGAAGGTGAGTAGTGACACCAGGCTGAAGGTGGCTATCTTGGCAAAGGTGGGTCTGACTAGTGGAGCCAGCCCGACAACATAAGCTGAGGCCAGTATCACCAGAAAAACGGTCAGCGCTGGGATCCATCTGCCCGGGATTACGGTCCTCAAGCCCACTGCTGCAGTGCCATACGCGATCATAGCGAGAACAACAGCCGGACCAGCAATGGATAGTTTCCTGTTGTCCCTTGATGATAGCCACCACAGTATTCCACCTATGCTGAGAAAGAGCAGAATGAGATAGCCAAGCTCGAAGAGAATGTTGCTCCATAGGCCGACATATACACTCTTGGTCACTGCTCCTGCAGCACCAAACTCAGCGGTTGAGAACGCCTCCTTAACAATACGAACCGCATAGCTAAAAAGGCTATCGCCAGGAACCCGAGGAGTTGCCATCAAGTACGACAGCCACGTCACAATGAACAACGATACATACAGGAGGTTCGGGCCAAGCGGCTGAGGGCTGCGGTAAAGGGCTTTGAAGGCTCTTGCTGCCAGAAAAAGAGTCATCACGCTGACCAGAACTATGAAGGTGCTTAGTTGGTGAGTAATTACTATCATGAAGGTTATGAAAATCAGTATTGCCGTATTTTTCGGGTTAGACTTGGCACCTAGCATTAAGTAGAGCATCAACATAAACCAGGCAAGAACCAGTGAGCCTGGTATCATGTTTAGTGCGCCGTGGGTGATTAGACCGGTGCTAACATTTGCCAGCAGGACTGCCAGCAGACCTACTTTAGGTCCAGCTATCCTTTGTCCCACAAAGTAGATGAAGAGAGTGCTGACTATGGTGTAAAGACCGATAGAGCAATAGATGGCGCTCTTCAAGCTTAGAGAGGTTAATACCTGCGTCATGGCAACTGCCGTGTGAAAGACAGGATAGGCTGCATATTTCTCGGCAAGTTCAAAGCTCGGGATTGAACCGGTATCTGCTATGTACTGGGCTTGCTTGGCATGGAAGAATGCGTCTGCTCCTGAGAGACTGGGGAACTCATAGAACATCCCCATCCTGATACTGGCTGAGAGGAGAAATATCTGTAACAATATCATCCAGACCTGGCTTTTGCCTTTGCCTCTTTCAAAACACAGTATCTCAACAGCGATTATGCCAGCCAGGAGAGAAATCAATATGAAGTAAGCCAAAGGTCTGTGGTATAGCTGCTGCGTTTGATATAGCAGGCAACTGGCCATGAATGTGGACCAGAAAGCTATGTTTAGCAACCGGTTCTGCCTGTCACCAGACTTTAGAAAGAGCGCACCAGAGATTCGAATTCTATTCCTGAGTAAAAGATAGGTAATACAGGCAAGAACGACGACTGCACCAATATCCCGCTGGGCTGGGAACATCGAGAGGGCCAATACTCCTGGAAGCAGACCTGCCAGGGCTGCGATTATATCAAGTCTACGTACAATTCCGTCAACACGCATTGGACTCTCGGTAGGCAGCTCCTGGACTCATCTTCGGCTTGCCAGTCTGCCGTGTTATCCTGCGACATCATAAAGCTTTGGCATGCGTATGACAACTACTTCCTGCGTGCATGATGCGTTATGTAATAGCTTTTGAACATGGTTTGTGATGGTTATCTTTTGGGGGAGATGCGATCAGGATGATTCTGCAACAGAGATGGAGCAAGGTTGATTGGTCAATGTCGTAGATCCCACATCAACCAATGCATTGGCCATGCAATCGGGTCTGGTACAGCCGACATTGATAGTTCAGCCACTTTCCTCTGACGCATATACCCAGCTAGTAGTGATATGGGCGCATGCGGATTGACTTCGAGCGATTGCCCAGATCAATGTACCAGCATGTCATGTCAAGGAAGCTTTTTCTTCCGCCTGCCCGGCAATCGCCATTTTCGTCTCAATCCCGCAGTACCATACACGAGTGAGCGGAGGCCTCTAATTACTATTACGACCGGGGTAAAATGGGGGTGTGTTTCGGGCAGCCTTTGCAGGCGCCAGTACAAATGTCTGATACTCAGGGCCGGTTTCAAACCATCAGGCGTAAGGATATGCGTTGCATCCCACAAATTGAACGAGCAGTATATGCCTCCTAAGAGCTCAGAATTACGTTTGGCTTCGATTCCTTTCCATACACCTTCTTCCCCCATAGGGTGATGGGAGTAGTCGTGGTTCTGATGGACGACGGTCACGCTCTTTGATGCGTCAATGACGGGTAACCCTGAAGAACGTGTCCGAAAGACGATCCAGTTGTCCCACGCGGTTCGTCCAATAGCAAAAGGAGGCATGTCGCCATACAGGTCTCTGGGATAGACGAAGTAGTCGAGGCCCGTTGCCCTATGGAGCCTGCCCGTCTTGCTTAGAGAGTCTCTCAGGGCTGCCTCCCAGTTGGGATTGTCGAAGTTTATAGGCTCATTAACGTCGAGGTCCCATCGTCTTCCCACGAGAAGACATCGCCGTTCCGCAATGGACTGCACTGCGGGCAAGAAATCGCTCATGAGGATGATATCCGCATTGACATAGCAGAGGAGTTCATGATTGCCAAGCTTTTGAGCAGCACTAAATAGGGAATTAACGAGAGGCGTACCATACTCATTGCGTTCTACATCGGGCACATGCTGTATTCCGAACTTGGTGGCCATTTCTGCTGTGCCGTCCTCATCACCGAACAGGATTACCTCACACGATGGACGAAGCAGCGTCCAGCTCTGAATGGCATTGGTTTGGATGCCCCCGATATGTCCTCGGAACGGCCTGGGAAGTCCGAACATAGTCAGCATAGAGCGTCAGACCCCACCTTTGAACTTGAGTTGTGCTGTCTCATCCCCCTTTGTCATCCCTGTGTCTGATTGTGTAGAGCCATCGGCTATTAGCATCATGTTCCGTGTCCCTTTTTCGTCGCCCTAACCACCAAGTGCCAGCCGAGCTCCCACCTGTCATCGAGCCCCAACCTGACTTTCCTGTCCACGTCGGTGTCCACAACATTGTATCGCACAGCAATATGTACATCGTCAAACCATCTCGAAAACAACTCTTTGGCTTCCTCTTTCGTATAGGCTCTGGTGTATGGGCAGCCCTCTACCCGCTCTGAGTACCTCGCCACCAACTCTTGCTCCGTGCAAATACCATCCAGGAGAAGCCTCTCCCTTACCCCATGCCTGTAGATGATGCTATATGCGTACAGCAGGCTGTTCCTGTTGTACAGCATGGCCAGCACCGTGCCACCATGCCTAAGCAATCTTCTTATCTCGTTCAACGCCTTCTCCACATCGGGTATGTGGTGCAACACACCGTAGCTATACACGCAATCAAAGCTGGCATCACGGAAAGGCAAGCCAAGCGCAGATGCCTGAACCACTTTGATTGGAAATCCCGCTTCTGTCGCGAGGTCTCTGGTGAGATTGATGGCATTATCGGTTATGTCGGTTGCCGTGACGATTGCCCCATGCCTTGCGAACTCCAAAGCGTCTACCCCCGAGCCGCAACCAACTTCCAGCACCTCCCTGCCCGCCCAATCCCCAAACCTGAATGCCTCGCCCATATAGTCCTGGAGGCTGTACCTGAACTCTCTCTTTTGCTCGTAGCTCCACCCTTCGCGCATGAAGCTCATAGGCGTGCACCTCTCCCAGTATTCCTTGATGCCCATGCCTATGTCCATTTCTACCTCATTTGTCTACTTGGAGATATTCAGTCCCACGGCGGAGTAGTCTAGTTTATCACTGAACTCAGGCCGCCTGAGGATTCTCCAGCAGTCCAAAAGCCTGGGCTGTTTCATATTCAGGGTGAAATCTTCCGGCTTCAGACTCTTAAACTCATCCCATGGTGTCGCCAGGATGCAGAGTTCGGCATTTTTCAGGCAGCCCTCCACTGAGCTAGCGTAGTTGACATCTGCTTGCCCTAAAACTTTGCGGGCGTTTTCCATCCCGGCTGGGTCGTAAACTCTCACATCCGCTCCTTCCTTGAGCAAAGCGTTAACTATCTTTATACCAGCAGATTCCTCAACAATATCCGTGTTTGGCTTATAGGTCAGACCCAGGACGGCAATAGCTTTACCTGCCACTTTCCCAATTCTCTGCTTGACCAAATCTATTATTCGCTCGTTTTGATGGTTATTCTCTTCGTCTGTGGCTTGAGCAAGCCTAGCATTACATCCAACTCTTCCAGCGAAGGAAGCCAAAGCCTTATTGTCTCTGGGGAAACAGGGGCCTCCATAGCCGAGGCCACCTGACAGGTATTTATTACCTATCCTTGAGTCAAGGCCCAGCATTCCAGTCACTGCGTCTACATCTCCACCAGGTATTCTTTCGCAGAGCTCGGCAAGAGTATTGGCAAAGGCTATCTTCATGGTGGTATAGGCATTGAGCGAGATTTTGGCTAATTCAGCATTATAAATGGTGGTTCTCACTATGGGAGGCTGATTGTCACATACATTGCGATAGATTTCAGCCAATAGCTCTCCTGACTTGGGGTCTGATTCGCCAATAAGAACCACATCAGGGCGAGTAAAATCTCGGATGGCACTGCCCAAAGCGATGAATTCAGGGTTATAACATAGACCGAAGTCCTTGCCACACTTCTTCCCCGAAACTCTCTCCAGCAATTGCTTAACTACGCCCTCAGTAGCTCCGGGAAGGACTGTGCTCGTGAGCACGACCACATGGAAGTCATCTTTGCGCTTCAGACTGGCGGCTATATCTCTCGCAGCAGCTTCTACATACGTTGTGGAAAAGCTGGCATCCTCGTCGCTAGGTGTTGGGACTATGATAAAGGTGATTTCGGAGTTCTGTAAGGCATAGCGAGAATCATGGGTGGCTGACAAATGTCCTCGGGTTGACTCCATTAGCTCAGCCAAGCCTGGCTCATAATAAGGGCTTTTGCCTTCATTCACTGCCTGTATCACATTCTGGTTCAGGTCAACGCCAATAACGTGATAACCTTTGTTTGCCAGCGAGGCGGCTAAAGGGAGCCCTAACTTACCGATGCCAAAAACCGAAATGGAGCCCATCAATTTCCCCAGTTTCCCCTTTTTACTTCTCTTCTTCGACCATCATTTCAATCCAGCGGTAAGTCCTTTCCAGCCCTTCCTCCAGACTGATCTGTGGCTCCCACGCCAAGACTTCTCTTACCAGTGTTAGATCGGCGTTTCGCCCCCTAACTCCTTCGGGTGCTGAAAGGTCATAGCTCTTGGTTATCTTCTTGCCGGATACCTTAATGACGATGTCCGCTAGCTCATCTACTGAGACCAGCCTGTCTGAACCGATGTTTATCGGTTTATCGTAGTCGGATTCCATTAGCATGATAGTTCCCCTAACACAGTCATCGATGTAGCAAAACGATCGTGTGGCTTTGCCGTCGCCCCATATCGTCATGTTTCCTGGATCTGTTGCCTCAGCTACCTTGCGACATAAGGCCGCCGGGGCTTTTTCCCTGCCACCTTTATATGTTCCTTCGGGCCCGAATATATTGTGGTATCTGACGATCCTGATATCGAGACCATAATCCGTCTGGTAAGCCTTCGCCATTTCTTCCGCAAATAGCTTCTCCCATCCATAGGCTTCATTTGGATCCGCCGGATAGGCGTCTTGCTCTTTCAAACCTTCCACATCAGGCACTGTCTGTTTGTAGTTTGGATAGATGCAGGCACTGGAGCTGAAGAGGAACCTCTTAACCTTATTCTGGACGGATGCCCCAAGCATATGAGTATTAATCAGGACATTGTCATGCATTACATCGGCAAATACTGAGGTGATAAAGCCTATGCCCCCCATGTTGGCAGCAAAATTATAGACCTTGTCTACACCCTCAGTCGCCTTCAGACAGTTTTCGGGCACCCTGAGATCGAGTCGCAGTCTCTCGGTGCAATACTGCTCGTGGATATAGTCATCGAACCTGACGTCGGCAATCCTCACGAAATACCCGGACTGGTGAAGGTACCTGGCCAGATGACTTCCGATAAAGCCCCCGCCGCCGGTGACCAATACTCGCTCCATGTTCCTACCTCCTGTCTCAAGCTTGACCCCTCACTTCAACCCCATCCGCCAGTTGTCAGACGTGTGACACAAGATCGCCTGGTCGCATTGTACACAGCGCGATATCGGCAAGAAGATGCAGCAACGCTGCACTAGGGATCGAACTCCTGTCCCATACGTGCTAACCATGTCGTTCTTCTTTGCCTCCACAACGGGTCTCAGCAACCCCAATTCCTGTTGACCTAGATTATAGCTTACCTTACCGACCCCAATCCGTCTATCGGCATTGCCACTACGTATGGGTGCCAGGAGAGCACTCGGCTTTCTTCGACGGCACCTCGCCGTGACGATTCCGGATCCGTTCGCCCCATCCCAGGCTGAGTCTATCGGCATCTTCTTAACACGCGAGGCACGAGCGCCTCAAACATCCGGCGCGGAGTCGCATCCGCGAACGTACCTACTTGTGCTCAACGACGAACATCCAGCCTGACACCAAGAACGATGGCAATCTGTCAGCAATGCTTGCGTTCAACCTGCGCAGACGCTCCGACCGGTCTATAGGCAAATGGAGGAACGGACCGCAGAGGAAAGTCCTATGCCTTCTCTGCACTATTGCCAGGCCTGACGTCTCGATGAGACGCCTTAGTCGCGCCAACGTGAAATGCTGTAAGTGAGGAGAATCGGGATTCAGAGTATCGTGCTTTTGGCTTTGCCCACTCACGTTGCCTCGTCTGCGTACCAGTAGATACGCGACAGGTTTCAGGATCGCCGTGATTCTCAGCTTCACTGCTACCTTCCATACATAGGTCATTATCTCAAACGGTCCGTACCCGTTGGGAACAGTTATTACGCATTTCCCCCCCGGTTTGAGCCTCCCCTTGATGGACGCCAGCATTCTCTCGGGCTCCGCCAGATGCTCCAGAACCTCAGAACAGATAATGAAGTCGAACTCGAAGCCCTTTCCCAGTTCCTCGAGGGACATACAGGCAAACGACAACTTTCTACCCTCCAGCCTCTGAGCGTGTTCTATGGAAGGCAGGTGGAGATCAATCCCAAGTATGCTCACGTCGCGCGACTCCAAAAGTGAGCCAAGCGGAACGGTCAGTAGATCCCCTGTGCCACAACCAATGTCGAGTATCGCATAGGGCTTGCCATCTCCGGCCATGTCCCGCTCAATTTCCTGATACACGAAAGCGAGCCTCTTGCGAAAGCCATAAGACTTCTCCGGCACTCTTGATAGCACCAGAATCTCATTCTGAGTGAATTCCTTGTCGGGCCTTAGCATAGTCCGCGTACCCCACGCAATCGAGAACCAGCCATAAGCCGGAACGTCTTACTTCCCAGTCGCTCCACAGTCCCAGTCTGCTGTCATCTGTTACGGTTATTATGGGGAGCACGAAGTTCTTTGCTTTTTCGGAGTATCCAACGGGAACTTGACTCTCGCGGATTGCGTCTGAGCTTATGATACAACAACCGGAAGAACTATGCTATGGTCCTGACCTCTGGTTACCTCCTCTCTTTAAGCTCATGTACTACCTCAGAGACCACCCTGAGACCAGGACCTGTAGCTTATCCCTCCTCAAGACCTGTACCGGGAGCTCTGATGCAGGCCGTCTACTGTTGCTCTTTCGTTCGCGTTCAAGAACGTGGTAGTAATACTAACACGCGTGCAGCATGACTAGAATACTCAGAAGGTTCTCGTGCTTCGGTTTTGGTGTGTGCCCTAGCATTACAAAGACGGCCCTACCTTTCCTGCAAATATCGGGTAGGGACCTGGTCAAAAGTGGACTTCATGTTGCTTGCTGCTTCACATTGATTAATGCTCTCTCAAATTCGTCCAAAGATTTGGGAAATACGATCTCTGAACGGCTGCTTTGTTTCAGATATTGTCTCCACTGCTCTTTGGTTTCATCGCTCTTAAAGGAAATTAAGTCAATCAAAGAGATGGCCAAGCCTCTTTCCACATTGGCTATGGAAAGAGACACGGTACTCAAATAGACTATTGTATTTTCGTCATATAATAGCTCTGCGGGTATGAAATCTTCTAGAACGTCCCCAATTTTTATCATTGTCTTGTCGGTATTGCTTCCGGGGTGATACTTCCGGGCTATTCCCCTTTCCGGGAAATACTTAGTCAAAATGTCAAAAACCTGCGAAAGTTCCCTTATGAAAGTGTCCCTATCACGCAGGTAACCGCTTCCAATTAGATCCTCGTCGAAATAGATGACACTATATTTGCCAGAGTCGAATATCCTGAACTGGCTAAGATCAAAATCCGTCATCATCTCGTCTCTCTCATCCGGGCCGATGACCCTGCCAACCGCTTCCTCAATGAACTTGTCAGGCATAGAGGGGAATCTTGTATGGAAGCGTTTGCCCATGGCTGTATCACGACCAAAGATCAATTTGATTACGACCAATTCTGCCAGGTCAACAATAGTTGTAGGGGCAGATCTATCTACCTGCACCCTATCAGTAGCTGCAGCGGCCATATAAACCAGTCTATTCCTTTCGCTTAGTCTCTTCAAGAAGTAAAATGAGTAGGAAGCCCAATCTCTGCTAAAGAAATAAACCTGCGCTCCTTTCATCTGGGCAAAGTGCCTGGCGTAAATCACTTTTAAATGTCGTCTTTCTCCTATTATGTTTGGCAAGAGGTAGAGTACTTTGGCTATCTTACCCGCTTTGGCTATTCGCCTGCGATATCGTTCAAAGTATATGATATCAATCTTATTATGAAACACCCTTTCATTAACTGCGTTGAAGAATTTGAGAAGGTCATGGTGGCCTGGGATTACGAGGGTTATTGAGTGGTTATCACCATTGTGTGTCGCTACATACAGGGCATTCTTGATCTGTGGGTATGATTCACAGAATATTACCAATTTCTCCATGATGTCTCCGATTGGACAACAAACCTCCGTAAAATGCGAATGTCCCTATTGCAGTGTGGCAAAGTGTTGAGCCTCTTGTTCAAACCGCTGCAGAGACCAAGCACCATCGTCATGAAGGGCAATTCACTCCATCCAAATGTTGTTGGCTATCCCAACTGGTGCGTGCCCTTGGCGATTGAAGCACTGGCCTGCTCTGGACCTGGCGAGGCGATTGCTTCCTTTCTGAGAATTTCCACTTTTGGTTCAGGGCAATTATATGCCTGTCTATGTGTGGTGTCAATGAGCTTAGGGCCTTTGTGCTAGGGGCTTTGGCGTTTCGTGGCTACCCCGGTGTCAGGAATGGCATGGGGCGCAGAAGTAGTAGAGTGTTCCCGCGCACTGCCTAATGCGGTGTTTCAGGGGATTCTCCTGCCTCCCAACTTATGCCCACAGCGGTTTTTATTGTATACTTGAAATTTAGCTTTGCGCGATGAGGTAGATGTTGGATACCTCCTATCAAAAATTTGCCAAAGATGTATCTGTCGTTGGACTCACCAACATCCTCATGTCCTTCAGAGGCCTTATCCTGCTGCCTCTGTTTACCAAGACCCTTGGCGCTCACGGTTATGGAATTTGGGCACAGGTTCACGTAACTTTGGGACTAGCTGGGACTTTTGTTGGACTGGGGCTGCCCTTCGCCCTGGTCAGGTTTCTGCCCGCTAAGACAGACAAAGAGGAAATTCAGGAAGACTTCTATTCTGTACTCGGTGTGGTATCTCTCACTACCCTGATTGTTTCAATCGGCTTGATCATAGGTGCAGATTTCATTGCTAAGGCTTTTTTCGAGAATGCCACCCAAGTAGTGAGGATAACAGGACTCATTGTCCTGGTACAGTCATTGAACTCGATGTTCCTAACCTTTTTCAGAGCTTTCCGACAGATGAAAAGGTATTCCATCTTCATGATTGCCGACACCTACGGACAAGCGGCGTTGATCGCCTATCTAATTTTAACCGGATACGGGGTCTTCAGCACGGTTGTTGCTGTGCTGGTAGTAAGGGTCATAATCCTCTTGATCCTGTTTTTCCTGGTCAAACGGCTGATCGGAATCAGAAGACCCCATTTCACCAGGATAAAGGAATTTTTGCACTTCGGAGTTTTCATTATTCCTTCAGCCCTATGCACTTGGGTCGTCAACTCCAGCGATAGATACATTATTGGCAATATTCTCGGCATGACATCAGTAGGCACCTACTCAGCAGCTTACGGGCTGGGCAGTCTTCCTATGATGATTGTCGGAGTTCTGGGCTTCGTTCTGCCTCCGACATTGGCCAAGCTCTACGACGAAGGCAATATTGGCGAAGTCAAACAGCATCTGAGCTACACATTGAAATACTTTCTAGCATTGGCTATACCTTTCGTCTTTGGTTCAGTTGTCCTTGCTGAACCCGTATTGAGAGTTTTCTCTACCCCCGAGATAGCCAGCGAGGGACGCATTGTCCTCCCCATCGTTGCACTGAGCATATTGATCTTCGGGATATCCGCAATAGCACCGTACATTATTTTCCTGGAAAAGAGGGTCAGGCTAAGTGCCACCCTATGGACAATCGCGGCCGTTTGCAACGTCTCACTCAACATAGTGGTTATCCCCTGGATAGGCATTGAAGGTGCAGCAGTGACAACCTTGATTGCCTTCTCTGTGGCACTAGGCATAGCGTTGTACTACTCCTGGAAGAGTTTTAGCTTCAGAATAGACTGGGGGTTCATCGCCAAGAGCATATTTGCCTCTGTTCTGATGTCCCTGGCCATTTGGGGGATGTCTCCGGAGGGAAACGTAGGCACCATACTTACCGTCGTAGCTGGCGTGGTTATCTATGGTATAGCACTTCTCCTGCTGAAGGCATTTGACAGGGATGAATTTGCCTTTTTCAAAGGGTTGTTCAGGGGAACATAGTATATGCGGCGAAAGCTTTGCTCATTGCTGCCCCAACGCGAAATTGGCTGCCGCTCGGACTCCAGTTGATCACACTGAGGTAGCCTATAATGAGGAACCTATCCAAGGTACTTGAACCAGTCAGCAGTAGCTTCCTGAATGATTTCTGGTGTCCAGAGAGGAGCATCCCTCCAGTAGTCGATGTGCTCTATCAGGATCCTGACACCTTCCTCAAAGGAGACTTTGGGTCCCCAAGCCAGCAGCTTGCGTACCTTGGATATGTCAGCCCAGGAGCAATCCGGCTCCCCGGGGCGTTTTGGTATATGCACCACATTGCCCCCCAGAAGTTCGACTAGCCGATTGACGCTATACGTATTACCACTGCCTACATTAAAGACGTCATCGCTCAAGTCTGATTCTGCTGCCGTGACCAGAGCATCCGCCACATCTGCCACGAAGGTGAAATCTCTCGTCTGGGTGCCGTCGCCGACAACAGTGAAAGGTTCATTATGTAGTTTCTGCGCCAGGAACACGCCAAAGACGGCACCATAGACGCCAGAGGTCCGAGAGCGAGGACCGTAAACGTTGAAAAGGCGAAGGGACAGAACAGGGAGTCTATACACCTTACCCCAGTGAAGCACATAATGCTCGCCAATGTATTTGGTGAGCGCATAGGGATACTCCGGTTTGATAGCTGCTGTCTCTGGCGTTGGAACAACGTCTGGAATCCCGTAGCATGAGGCGGAGGCTGTGTAGATGAAGCGCTTTACGCCGGCCAATCGAGCCGCCTCAAGCACGGCCACTGTACCGTCGACATTGGCGCGGTGATAACCCATGGGTTGCTCGATCGACGGCACGATATCAGCCAGCCCAGCGACATGAAAGACCCAGTCAACGCCCTGAAAATAAGGCTGAATGACTTCAGAGTCAACAACATCCGCCCGATGAATGGACACAGCAGTAGAACCAGAATGGTGGGCTAGATTCTCCATCCGCCCTGTGGAAAAGTTGTCCAGGACAGTAACCTGGTGACCATCTTGCGCTAAACGGTCAACCAGATGACTGCCTATGAACCCTGCTCCTCCAGTTACTATAGACCTCATGCCATTGCTCCTTCTCTCAAGCGTTGCTCTGAGGCAAACGGCTACGCAAGGACCATGAACCTTTCTAAGCTCACAACAAGAGTCGACGCAGCTAATCTGCAAACGGTCACACGCTCTTGCGCAGGATGCGCTCAGAGCAGCAGGCGGAGATGATATTGACAATAGTCATTCTGCTGTCTCGCATGAATGCTTTCCCTGCCCTTCCTCCGCAGAAAACCTTTCGATCCTGTCGCACATCTCTCTAAACGCCTCCTGTATGACCTCAAGCCTATCATCTTCCCATACCAAACGCTGAAAGGGCGTTGCGTGTTTGAACTGAGAACCCGGCACGACACCATGACGGAGATAGTGCTCTTCGGTTGTCGCACTGCACGAAGGTGTAATCACTTTGAACATGATATAGCGTGTTTGCCGATTGAACAAACACAATAGAACCGGGCCGTTGTTTACAAACATATTCAGGTAGCTAAGCTCGTACAAAGCAGCTCGAAGCTCAATATTCCAGAGTACCTCAGGGAAAACGACTAGTCCATCCAGCTCCGGGGGTAAAGGCTTGAAGGAAGCCTCCGTATCGCGTACCACTACCGGGCAGTAGATAGATGGATCCAAGCTTCGGGCAAATGCTCCCCACGCCTCCAGATTGCTGTTTCTGTCCGGCTCATACGGGCATTCTCGTAAGGTAATCGTAATCACCTTGCGGTTACCAGCTTTCGCGTGAAGCCAATTGCTTACGAAGCGGCATGCCTGGGGTGTAGCCTGAATGGTGGGCAAGACAACTCCTTTGGATGTTGCTGCGAGAATATGCATCATACCATAGCGCTTTTCGGGGAAGCGAACTGAATATCCCACCGGGAACGAGTGTCTTACCAATGACGCCTGGAACGCTTGTGCTTCTTCTCGCGATGTACATACTGTCACCTGTTTACACGAAGGCATCAACCAACAGCAGGGCACCACGACATTTCTCAGCCTCCACCCCAAATAATCGCTGTCATAGGTAGCTGCACCAAGTCGGCGATATGTTTCGATTTCACCACTGCGAAACCCCTCGGCAGGTCCCGGGACAGTGACAATGTGCAGCGACGAGCAGCCGACTTGCTTCCGCTGGAGTTCTGCAAGGACAAGGAAAGGGACAACATCAAAAGTCAGTGCTGAAGCCGCGATGTCATAAAACGCATACAATACGTCGGGCTGCGTCTTGTTCGTATTCCAGATGTTGTCGAGGATACGCCAGATAGGTTTCGTGCTCCACCAGGCGCGTTTGCGTGACTCGCGGGCAAACCACACAATCCCGTTCTTGCGGATCATGCCCAAAATATATGGAGGCCACGCGTAGTGTTTCCTGCTTGCAACGTAGCGCGTGGCTTTCATGATGTACCCTTGATCTGACTGAGATACATATCAATCACCGCCCGGCCAACCTTGCCCTGCTCCAGGTCTTCGAGCGCCTTATTGATATTGTACAGTCCGTAGGAATGGGTAATCAAGCGATCGAGCTTCAACTTTCCGGATAGGTATAACTCGACATACTTGGGGATGTCAACGTCAGGCTGCGTTTCCCCACCCCAGGTCCCAACGATGCGCTTCCCCTTGATCAAGTCGAAGGGGTCCAGGGAAATGCGCTCTCCATGAGGCAGGTTGCCGATAAGCACACATAAGCCGCCATTGTCGCGCACCGCCTGGAACGCAGTTTCCATGGCCTGGCGCTGGCCGGCGGCCTCGACGGCGTAGTCCACCCCACGCCCACCGGTAATTTCCAGGATGGTTGTTAGGGGGTCTTGTTGACGAGCGTTGATCACGTGTGTCGCGCCAACCTGGCGGGCCTGCTCCAGTTTGTGCTCCAGTACATCTACCGCAATAATCCTCGCGGCCTTCACCAGACCTGCACCCAGTAATGCGCTGAGTCCGATACCGCCGATACCGAACACCGCAATGCTGCTACCTGCTTGGGCTCGAGCCGTATTCATTACAATTCCCGCGCCTGTCGGGATGGCACACCCAAGCAGTGACGCTTCACGGAGCGGCATTTCCTCTGGGATTACGACGAGACGGTTTTCGGATATGATGGCACAATCCATAAAGGTGGAAATGGCTCCGGAGTTGACTATTGACCCACCACTCCTCTGATAAACCGTTGATGGGACGTCCATCCCATCGCCCTTAATCCATGTAAGGACAACGTGATCACCCGACCTGATCTTCCCTACGCCTGGCCCAACCGTTTCAACTATCCCCGAGCCTTCGTGGCCGAGCGTATGGGGAAGGTGCTTATCTTCACCTTTCAATCCCCGAGTTTCGTTTAACTGAGAATGACATACACCGCTATAAGCAATTCTTACCAGGACTTGTCCCGGCTTAAGTTCCGGCAACGTGAGCTCTTCGACCTGCAACGGTCTGTTAATCTGATAAAGAACAGCAGCCTTCGTCTTCATAAACTGTTAGGGTCTTCCATCTCCTTGCTGGTGAAAACGTACCAGCGCCTGGTACATCACCTGAGTCATGTCCAGCCTGGCAAGCTCCTCAAATCGAAAGGCCCTGACAGCTTTCCCCTCACGGAGCTTATGGTCAGGCCAAACTGCGGTGACATCGGAGGCAAAAAACCAAGTACGGATAACAGTTCTCTCAAGACTGGCATAATAGTCCGTAGACCATAAGTACCTGAATTCTGCCCCTTCGATTGAAAGCTCTTCGTATACCTCTCGCTTCATGGTCTGCAGCGGTGTTTCTTCAACCTTCATCTTACCGCCAAAGAGTGACCACTGTCCTGGTGAGGCTATAGTTGGCTTGTTGTCTCGTAGTTGCAAGACGTAGTCCCCATCCACGACTAGAATGGCATGTGCCGATTGGATTTTGGGAGCTTGCAGCACTGGTTTCATGGTTTTACTCTGCAATAAACCAGTAGTAGTCACCCTGGTATCCAACTTCGGCAAACAATCTCTTCCACTCATCTGCATGCATATAGGTTAAGGCTGTAAGGTTCCATTTGAGCATGCGCTCTTTTTCTTCCTCGTTTCGCCAGGCATCCATGGTTACAAAAGCATTCTTACGAGTGACTCGCTGAATTTCGCGCAGCGCCTGCTTGCACTCTTCCGGTGGTAGGTTGTGTACGGTGTTGATAGAGATCACCAGGTCAAAGGACTCGTCCTCATAGGGCAACTCCCTGGCATTGCCCACCCGCAAGAAAGGCTTGACGGTTTCGATGGCGTGCTCGATGGCATATTCGGAAATGTCAAGGCCAGCTATGGTAAGATTCGGCATGAGCTCCTTGAAATCATGGAGCATGAATCCCTTGGCACAGCCTATGTCCAGCAGACTAGCATCGTCCGCCAACCGGTAGTGGTCACGAAAGCGCCTGACGGTTGCCTGCCAGAAGCGCGGATGATAGCTGTACCCACCGTAGCCGTACAGGCGTTCGCCATCGAAATACTCTTCACCAAAGTGGCGGGCGATCTTCCGGTGCTCTTCGGTGACCAGCTTGCCGCGCTCCTCGATCGGTCGGTTAGACCGGGGGTATAGATCCAAAAGATTGATTTCGGCCATGTAATCTCTCCTCAAAGAGTAGCTGATCATTCAATCAGTACATCGAACTTAGCTTTCCACCGTTCACATGAAAACACGATCCCGTAACCCACGCTGCCTTGTCTGAGGCCAGATAAGTGACCAAACCGGTCACGTCTTCTCCCTCACCCACCCGTCCCAACGGGATTTTGCCCGCTTCTTCCAGATCCACTTGAAGGCTTGCCTCGTCTAAGGAGATGCCCCGTATATTGGCTATGCGCTCGACGTTTCTATCCCAGGAGCGACTGTGTACCGGGCCAGGACAGACAACATTGACCAGAATGTGTTCACTTGCGAACTGATTGGCAAGGAACTTGCTAAGGTTGATTATGGCTGCCTTAGTGATGGTGTAATGGGGATTATAGTAACCGGGCTGCACTCCTGAGATGGAGGAAATATTGATGATCCGTGGTGATAGGGACTGTCGGAGGTAAGGCAGTGCATATCTCACAAAGTAGACCGTAGCCATCACGTTAAGCTTGAAGGTGTCTAGCCAATCATCGTCAGTTAGTTCCAAGAAACCAGCGAACCTAATGGCCCCGCCAACGTTATTGACCAGGATATCCAGGCCACCAAACCTTTCGATAGCAGTAGCCACAACGGTGCGCACAGCCTCGGGATCGGTTACATCAGCCGCAACGGTGACGGCATTGCCACCGGATTGCCGAATCTCGTCCTGGACAGCTGCCAGCGACTCTGCGCCGCGGGCACAGATGACCACATTCACTCCTTCACTGGCGAGCGACCTGGCAATTGCCCTGCCAATGGCCTCACTGCTACCACTCACGATCGCAACGCGCCCCTTCAGTCCCAAGTCCATCCCGTGTGATCCCCGTTCAAGTTTGATACGCTTCCCTGTCAAAGCGAAACAGCAGGTCGCTCTGGTCTTGCAGTGTCAATCCTCCATCCACGACAAGACACTGACCTGAAATGAAAGATGTGTCTGGTGAGCAAAGGAACAACACAGCACTGACCACATCGTCAGATCGACCTACATGTCCGATCGGATGACTGAACTCTGCGATTTCCCGATAGCGCCGATTGTCGTCTCCTTCATAACGAGGCCGGTCTTCATCCTGGACGATGAAACCAGGCAGCACTGCGTTGACGCAGACGCCGTAGATGCCCGCGTGGGCTGCGAGATAACGCGTCATTTGGAGCAGCCCCGCCTTGGCAATATGGTACACTGGCGGTTCCTGGCAGGCTACCAGAGCGGCAACAGAGCTGATGTTGACAATGCTTCCTCCGCCCGTCTGCGACATCACGCGGATTGCTTCCTGGGAGGCAAAGAACGCCGCTCGCAGGGTCACAGATATCCCTTCCTCCCAAGTGTCCTCATTCTCCTCCAGCAAGGTCACTCGCCGCCCGGAGCGCGCATTGTTGATCAGAATGTCCAACCCTCCCCACTTTTGGGCCACCTCTCGTACCATCTTCTGAGGGGTGCCTCTCTGACTCAGATCCAGGCAGGCGAACTCAGCAGATATCCCCTGCTGTTCCAACTCATACCTGGTTGCTTCACCATTATCCTCATCAACATCACAGACGATGACCAGGGCTCCCTCCTGCCCCAGCGCACGGGCAATGTTCTTGCCTATTCCACGCGCACCACCTGTGACGATAGCCACCTTGCCTGCAAATCGACCTTGTTTCATATCCAATTTCGATACCTCTTACATAACTTGCTCTTTATTGACCCCGGCTTCTATCGACCAGCTTTGAAAGCCGCGTCTCCCAGACTTGACGACTAACGTGGGCATAGATGTGGGCAAACTCCGCCAGCAGGTTTTCCCTAGTCTCGAACATCCGCAGGACTCTTTGGAATGGCCTGGCAAACGAGAACCGATCACTGTCCCCCAACTCCAACAGCATCTCCTCGGCATCATGGCCTGGGTTCTTATAAATCACGTAGGGAGTTTCGCTAAACAGAGCCATATTACACGGGCCGGTTGCCATGCCGACGAATGCGAAGCTTGTTTGGATTAGGGCCAAGTCTGTCGCCAAGGTACTGCCCGCGTGTCGTGACACCAGAACATTGGGCAGAGCACGAATGCGACCGTCGATTTCATCGTCGCCAATGAGAATGAACTTCACATCGAAACGCGCAATGGAAGCCTCGAGAAACGCCAACCACTCCTCGAAGTTCGCATTGCTATAACCCTGTTGATCAGGCTGGTACTTGAGGTGTACGGCCACCGGAAGAGAGGGGACTACGCGCCCTCTGATGAATTCCAGTGCCCACTGTAACGGCTGCGCCTTTACCGAGAGAGTGGGAATGCTTCCGTGCTCTCTGCAAAAGCGTTGAAGAAACAAGGTTGTGGCATACTTGTAATCGATGCGTCCCTTCTCGTCGACAGTATCTAGTGGAGGCCAGACAACATGGGTGCACGATGCGCTGGACACGAACGCTTGGATGGCACTCACTGAGCCAGCCTGGAAGCATGTGTCAACGCCTTTGAGATCCAGCAGCACAGAGATCAGCCCCGATCCAGTACATGTTGGCCGGTCCAACTCAACTACCTGGTCACTGCGTGGAGCCGCTGCGGAAACGGGTAGTGGATGCGATGCGTCAGTGATAAAAAGGACCCCGCCAATATCTGCTTGACGAATCATAGCCTGGGCATGGAGCTCTTCTGCCAATAAGAGTAACCCCCCCAAGGTAACAGGAGCCGTTCGCAGATCCCAGACCCCAAGGACTCGTGTACGTTCACGAAACTTAACTCCTCTGGCTGAAGACAGATTCCCTTCCGTATCCGTAGGCACTTATCTTACCCTTTCACGCCCACTCCCATACCAAGCAGGTAGTGGGCCATGGGATAAAAGCCTGTGTGTACCACCTCGTCGTTCATGGAGAAGATAAACACGTTGTGGAAATAGCGCGACAGAAGCTCCGTCAGCGTTTCAGCGCTCTTGAGATTAACATGGCCTTCGGCGCTGGCGGGAGTGGCATACTTCCGTCCCTCGACATTCGGAGTCCCTATAATGCAGACCGCATGAGGTCGTAGAGAGCTACAAATATTGGCCATGAGGCGATCCTCAGATTGGGCTGGAATGTGCTCGATAACGTCGAGCGAGTAGGCTGCGTCGAATTTCTTGCCCACAGGCCTTTCGGTGATATCGAGCACTGAGAAAGTACAGCGTTCCACGCCTTCGGCTGCCAAACGAGCCTGGGCATCCTCTATCACCATAGGCTCGAAGTCAATGCCGTGGACCGACCCTACCGTCTGTAGAACTAGCATCGTGCCAAAAGCGTCGCCGCATCCAACCTCCAGCACTTCTGACTTGCCAGCAAGCATTTTGGCACAGAACTTGTATCTCGCCAGGACAAAACCAAGATGCCTGGAGTCACTCCTCCACAAGTGACTTGTCCAAGGTCCCAGCTGTACAGGACCCTTCTCTCGATACGTGTCAATCTGTGCCTGATTCTGAGGCTCTTTGGCGTTCGTTCTCTTCATCCCAGCCCCTTTCGCTGCAAGGCATGCCCCACGCCAAAGTCCGCTTTCACCCGGTCCAGAATGCCATCTCGGCTCAACCCCAACCTTTCACAATGGCCTTCGTACGATGCATATTCAGTTACGAAGGTGTCAGGGATGGATAGAGAAGAGTACTGGACATCCGGAATGTCCCTGGTGGTGCGGAGCACATCGTCGCCCAAACCTCCGCTTTGCATGTGTTCCTCGACCACCAGGACACGCCGCGTCTTGAGCACACTGGCACGGATCAGGTCGGTGTCCAGAGGGCGAATGGTGTGGATGTACACAATGTCAGCACTCCAGCCCATATCGCCCAGTGCATCCCATGCAGCTACAGCATTGGACAGTTGTGGCCCGGTGACGACGATAGTCAAGTTACTGCCATCGGCGATCTTGATACCCTCACCAAACCGAATGTCGTCCGGGCTGAAACCGTGACTGTGTGGATGCGCCGGGATGCGAAAGAGCGTCAGGAGGCCACTCCGGTACGCCTGTCGGAAAAGGGTATCGAATTCAACCGGGCTGGCCGGGTAGGTGATTTCCGCGCCGGGCAGTGTCTTAAGCAGAGCGAAATCGCCATAGCAGTGGTGTGTACAGCCCAGATTTGAGTAATCAAAGACACTTCCCACGGTTACCAGATTGCCGCCTAATTGCTGATAGCAGAAGTCAAGCTTTATCTGCTCGAAGCCTCGCTCAATGATGAACGGTGCAATGGTGTGAACGACGGGATAAAAGCCCATCTTGGACAGTCCGGCGGCCATGCTGATAATGGTCGGTTCGCAAATCCCCACGTTGTAATAGCGCCCAGGACAGGCCTCGGCGAAGGGCTGCAGAATGAAATGGCTGATATCTCCAACCATGACAATCAGGTTCGGGTCATCCCGGCCAACCTCCAGCATTGTGTCGGCAAACTGTTGCCTTACCGGATTTTCGCTCAAGATAGAGCCTCCATGATTATTTCCAGCTCTTGCTCATCCGGTATTCTGTGATGCCAGGGGCCGTGTCCTTCGAGCATCGGCACTCCCTTTCCCTTGAGCGTATTGGCGATGATCACCTTAGGCTTGCCTTCCCAGCTAAACGACAAACGGCCAAATGCCGCTCTGATCTCGCTTTCGGAGTGCCCGTTGATTTCCTGAGTCTCCCAGCCAAACGCCTCCCACTTGGGCTTGAGAGGATGCACGGGCAGTATTGTTGCCGCTGAACCATTGTTGTCCACAATGCAGCAGAGATTGCCCAGATTGAGGTTTGCCGCCACGAGTGCCGTCTCCCAGATAGCACCCTCGTTACACTCTCCGTCACCGATAAGCGCGTAGACTTTGTTGGCCATCCGGCGAAGGCGCAACCCGAGGGCAATACCCATAGCAAACGGGAAGCCATGCCCCAGGGAACCCGTAGACGCCTCGATCCCCGGAACCTTGGTGCAATCAGGATGCTCGCCGAGGATTCCACCTGGCTTGCAGAACAGATCAATGTCCTGGTCTGTGAGAAAACCGTGCTTATGCAATATTACGTAAAGGGCAACGCAACCGTGGCCTTTGCTAAGTATGAAATAGTCTCGATCAGGCCACTCGGGATTTTGGGCGTCGAATCTCAGGCAATGCTCGTAGAGAACTTTCAGAATTTCGACGATAGAGAAGGAACTGGGAATATGTCCGTCTTTGCCGGCGAAGACCATCTGAACGACCTTCTTTCTCAAGTCTTTATCCATGCCTCACACTCCATGAGTAGGGTTCACCGTGTCCGAGAATCATTGTCCGAAGAAACTACGTCCCTGGCCCCCATCCACGGGCACAACGGAGCCGATACAGAATGACGCGTAGTCCGAGCATAGGAAAGCCACGACATTGCCAATCTCATCTGGGTGCCCGAAGCGGTGGATGGCCATCCTTTCAGCCAGGTATTTCTCAACATGTTCTGGCCTCTCCTTGGATGTCATATCCCAATAGCCTCCTTCGGTGAAGACCGCTCCCGGCAATACGGCTGTCACCACGATTCCGTCGGGGGCTAGGACACGACCAAGGCTTCTAGAGTAGGCAGTCAGAGCCGCTTTTATGGCACAATAAGATACTGGGCCATGGTTCTCCATGGCAGAGATGGACGAGATGTGAACGATCCTTCCCGATCGCCTCTCTTGCATGGGTGGCACCAGTAGGCGGTTCAGTTCGATGGCCACCTCCAAGTTGAAACGCCATACCCTCCGCCAGTCGTCCACAGAACATAAGGGATCGGTTATGTCCAGGGTGCCCCCCAGGTTGTGAACCACGATGTCAATCGGGCCAAAGTTTGCCCTGTTAAGCCTGTCCATTAGCCTCGCTGGCGCGCCTTGTGGCACCAGATCCATCGGTGCCCCATGGTGTCCCAGCCCTGCCCCACCCATTTCATCGACCAACGCCTTAATCTCAGAGGCTGTCCGCGACACAACAGCCACGCGAGCCCCTTCTCTTGCCAGGCACAAAGAGATTGAGCGACCAAGACCACGACCTGCACCGGTGACTAGTGCTCGCTTTCCTTTGAGCCCCAGATTCATAGTGTTCACCTTTCTCTCCCTTTGTGCCTCTCGTAACGCTAAATAATGTGAAACGGGTATATGACGTGCCGGGGACGCTGCACCAACAACTTGCTTAGGATGGGTTTCACATTGTCAACAGCCGTGATGAATACCGACGCGGCCTCAAGATCGTCAACGCTGTCCGTGCGGCGAATGACAAGTGGCAAATTCCAGTAGTGCAGGCCATCCTTAGCCGGATCGTCGTCCAGCACTGCCGTAAGCAAGGACAGGTCATTGTTGAGGTGATACGCCAGAACGGGCAGCATCTGGCCGGCGCCATAGCCATAGACCGTAGTCCCTTCAAGCGATTTCAACACATCGTTCACTGTGGACATCTGCCGGCGAAAGAGCCCATATCGCTCACGGATGGCCCGTACGCCGAACCCGTACGAGAGCTTCTCGTTGCGCTGTCCGTGGTTCTTGCTCCGGTGGGAAAAAGCTACCAGCAGCGCTCCCCAATCGTGATAGTTCTCCCGATGGGAGATGTAGACCCCGCCAACTTTGTCAATCAACCGCTGAAAAGAGGCAAGCGTGAAATAATGTGGGTGTTGGTGAAATACCTGATCGAACCTCAGTCTACGAACCACTGCCTCAAAGCCGGGCATTTCGAACAAGAACAACGCATCCTCGGCTGCGACGTCCAGTAGATTCTGCAAGACCGCTCCTGGCTCATAGATGTGCTCCAACGTATGCCGGCACAAGATGAGATCAGGCGGAGCCTCTAGGATTGAGTGAAGGTCGACGTCTTCGATAGCAGCGCCGATCACGGTGATGCTCGTGTCGTCCCTTTGATCCTCCTTCGATGCCCACAGAGGATCAATCCCCACCCGCACGTTGGCTCGGCCTCGCAACTGTTGGAGCAGATACAGATCGTTGCAACCGAGATCGAGGACACAATTGAAGTGCTTGTCGGCCGCAATATCGTCCAACATGGCCAGGAAAAAGCTCGTTCCTTGCCGGGCTGTGGCGCTAACCGAAGTTTGAAAACTGTAGCTATCGTCATAGAGTGCAGCAGGGGCTACCTGTTCAGCGAGTTGAGCGTGACCACACTTGGCGCAAACCAAAAGCCGTTGATCAATGCCCTCAACCGGTTCTTCCACCGCCTCCTGGCAATATATCCCTGTTAGCGGCAAATTGGGTAGTTCAATAGCTACCTCAAGCTCCCTGCTACTACAGATTGCACAGAGCTCTCTCTTCGCGGTTATCATGGGATCACGGCTTATGTACATATTCCAGCGGCTCTTTTTGAATTTGTTCCCAATTGTCCTCGACCCATCTTACTACACCAGAAATCCCTTCTTCAAGTGAGACTTGTGGGCGCCAGCCAAACTCCTGGCGTGCCCGGGTGGAGTCGATCACGTACGCAGCGTCTTGCCCCGGCCTTTCCCCCACAGAGATTGTGGATTCCTCAAAGCTTCGTCCCATGAGCTCGCATATCGTCCGCACCACATCCCGCACCGCATAGCCTCTGTCAGGCGAGAGATGATAAATGGTGCCGGGGCGGCCCTTTTCCAGCGCAGCCAGTTCACCACGTGAGATATCCCTTATATGGATATACGACTTGACAGCCTGCCCGCCGCCGTGCAACTCAATGGGTCTCCGCATTTTCAAGTAGATAATTGTCCGCGGAATTATCTTGAACAATTGCTGGTGCGCTCCGTACACGTTGGTGGAGCGAATCATGACCAGTGGAAACTGGAAGTTCTTGACCAGCGTAAACAGGAAGAGATCGGCAGCTGCTTTTGAGGCAGCATAGGGGGTGCTGGGATTCACTGGCGCCGATTCGGTGACCGTGCCCTCACAGGTGCCATAGACTTCCGGCGAAGAGATATGCACATAGCGCTGGAGATAGCGCCGCTCCTTCAACACATTCATCAGTTTTGCCAGTGAGACCGCATTGGTCTGGAACCACTGCTCCGGATGCTCCCAACTGGGGCCGACCTCACTCTGCGCGGCGAAGTTTACCACATACTCGGGCTCAAAGGAATCCAGCAACTCCATGATCTGCGGCGCGTGTATGTTCAAGTCCAGCTGGTGGAACCTGAAGTTTGCCGTCTGGCGCCGCTTGTAAGGCAGGAACAGGGCGCTCTTCTCTGGCGACCGGCTGATGCCGATCACTTCGTTCCGGTCGTCGTCCAAGAGCAGATCAATCAAGTCACTACCGGAGAAGGAATTGCTCCCAATGACGACGATCTTGCGCTTCTGAGACATCTTATATAGTCTCCATTTTGCGTCCCTGGTGGCTTCCCCCTGTCAATAAGGCCTGGTTGTCAGAACGGCCCCGTAAAAGTCAAATCCGGAACATCAAGTGGCACGGATGTCGCCATGTGCAGCGCAGTCTCGTCCACACTGAGCCCTAACACTCTTCTTGCAGCATTGGCAATGTGAATCGCTCGAGGATAATAGTGGTTAGATAAAGCGGGGGTGGTGGGTGTGGGGCAATCAGGGAGTCCCACGCGTCTGGGGGGACTCTTCAAATCAGTGAGGGCCTCTTCTGCAATCCTGGCTACGACTTCAGCACCAAATCCAGCAGTTTTCCATCCGGTGTCGGCCACGATCAGGTGGCCTGTCTTGCGCACCGACTCCAGAATCAATGCGTCATCCAGCGGTCTGAGGGTGCGGATGTCTATGACTTCTGCTCCGATGCCATCTGCTGCCAGCATCTCCCCGGCGCGGAGCGCTTCCAGAGTCATGTACGACGTGGCTGCAATAGTGACGTCATTTCCGTTCCTGGCAATCCTGGCCTTCCCTAGGGGCACGTGATACACTCCTTCTGGCACCTCGTCCACGATACTGTAGAGCCAGCGGTGTTCCATGAAAATCACCGGGTTGTTGTCCTCGATGCTGGCAATCAGCAGCCCCTTGGCGTCGTAAGGGGTGGAGGGCATGACCACCTTGAGACCCGGAACATGAGCGAACCAGGCTTGCAGGCTTTGGGAATGTTGCGGGCCTTGCCCCCAGCCCCGGCCGATGATCATCCGGATAACCAGAGGAACACACATTTGCCCGCTGAACATGTAATGCCAATTGGCAGCTTGATTAACGATCTGCTCTACGGCTAACAGGGCAAAATCAATTCGTTGATGCGTCATGATAGGCCGCATCCCGACCAGGGCCGACCCGATGGCCACGCCAGTCATACCGTTTTCGGAGGTGGGCATGTCCAAGACGCGGGTACTCCCGTATTTTTGCTGCAGGCCCAGCGTGCTTCCGAAAACGCCCTTTGGATCAGGCACGCCCAGTCCCATAACATAGACAGCCGGATCCTTAGCCATACACAGATCGATAGCTTCGTTGATAGCCCGGGAGAAACTCAGTTCTCTGGTCGTCACTTTGATGCTCGCTTCACTGGGGTTTACGAATCACAGATTTCTTCCAGGAGAAGCCGCTCTTCTGGAAATGGGCTCTCCTTAGCGAATGCAACCGCCTCCTCCATTTCAACTTCCATGCTGCGCATCATATCCTCGATATCCTGGTTGCAAAGGACACCCTCTTTCAACAAGCGTTCCTGTAACCTTTCGATTGGGCAACGCTCTTTCCACTCCTGAAATTCACTCTCGGTTCGGTAGCCCAGGTCGTTGTCATAGTAGGGGCCACAGTGCTCGCGCCAGCGATAGGTCTTGAACTCCAAGAAGGTGGGGCCCTCACCCTGCCTGGCTTTGCCAATAGCCTGTTCCGCCAGCCTGTAGACCTCCACCACATCATTGCCATCTCCCTGGTAACTCTCCACGCCATGTCCCTTAGCCAGCCAAAACACCTCTCTGCCCTCAGGTTGACGGACGGAGAGCGGCGAATACACGGAATACAGATTGTTCTCACAGACAAATACGACAGGCAACTTCTTGAGCGCAGCAAAATTAATACTCTCGTGAAACACGCCCTCCTCGGTTGCACCGTCACCAAAGAAGATCACCGTCACACGCTGCTCGCCTTTCATCACCGACCCGAATGCAGTTCCGACGGCGATGGCGATGGTGCTGCCAACGATGGGCGTGGCACCGAGAAAACCTACAGGCAAGTCAACCAGATGCATGGACCCGCCTTTGCCCTTGGAGCACCCGGTCACCTTCCCGTACAACTCAGCCATCATTGCCTTAAGATCACCACCTTTGGCCAGGTAGTGCCCGTGCGAGCGGTGGTTACTCAGCACGTAATCGTCTCTTGACAGGCTGGCACACACCCCTACAGACACAGCCTCTTGCCCGACACAGAGGTGGGTGGGACATCTGATTTCCTGCTCGGGATATAGTTCGGCTATTCTCTCCTCGACAGTGCGAATCCGGAGCATCTCATAGTACAGTCCCTTTAAGGTCTCAGCTTCCATGAACCTCCATACCTAATCTGAGTTGTAGGTGCTGCATCGTCTTGATGTTGTAGTAACGGATATCCGTCATCGGGTCGGGGATCTTGCCGGATTGAAACGCTGCCACCAGATCGCGCACCGCATCTTCTATGGTGTATTTGGGCACGAAACCCAACTCACGCCTGATCCTCTCCGATGAGATGTGATATGAGCGGTTGTCGTCCGTGGGTACTGTGACGATCTCCACGTCTTCCCCCACCACGCCGCGCACCATCTCGGCAATCTCAATGACCCTGTGGTTCTCATAGCCAGCATTGAAAACCTTGCCATCGATAGCCTCGTCCGGCCACTCCAATGCTTTGACGTAGAGCTCACTGGCATCGTCGATGTGGATATTGGGGCGCATCTGCTGCCCGCCGAACACGGTGATCTTCTTGTTGTTGACGGCGTGGTTTGTCAGGATGTTCACCGTCAAGTCCAGCCGCAGGCGCGGGGAGTAGCCGCATACCGTAGCGGGACGCAAGGTCAACGTCACGAACCCTGGTTCTCGCTCCCTGAGCAACACCTCCTCACACATGGCTTTGTACCTAGAGTAGTCCGTTAGCGGCTCCAGTTGCAAGTCTTCAGTAACATTCTCTGTTTCCTTGACACCATATACGCTGGAAGTGGAAGCATAGATGAAGCGGTGAACGCCACTGTTCTTTGACACCTCAACCAGGTCGAAGAAGGCATCGTAGTTGATGGACCGGCCTAACCCTGGGTCCAACTCAAAGCTGGGATCGTTGGAGATGCAGGCCAGGTGGATCACCGCATCACACCCAGGCATGACCCTCTCCAGCAGCGCCCGGTGGCGAATATCGCCCTTGATTTGCTCCAGACCAGGATTATCCTTGACAGCGTCCAGCACGTGCTCCCCGTAAATGTAAAGGTCAAGTACCTTCACCCGGTAGCCCCTGCCCAGAAGCTTGGGCACCAGCACCGCTCCAACGTATCCTGCTCCGCCGGTAACCAGCACCTGTCGTATCGGTTTCACATTACTCCTCTTAGCGGTATAGGAGATCCTGTCTATTGCTTAGTTTGTGCCGGAATCACGTCTGCGACCCGCCGCAGGCGGGCCAAATTGTGTGCTCACATAGGTTACTCGAAACCAGCCCAACACACTTCGGCTGCCTTCGTTTTAGTCACGTGAATCTCCCGTCTGGGGGCGGGACATCATGGCGCAATCTGTCAGAAAGTGTGCCAGGGCGGCATGCACCGATTCCACATAGCCGTAGGCTTGAGAAGGCACGTAGAAGTTCACATCGCCCAGACGGCGCAGTGGGTTGTCAGCGCTGAAGCCAGAAAGCGTGATGATCTGGCATCCCCGCGCTGCGGCTGCCTGCACAGCGCGAAGGATATTCTCCGACTGCCCCGAGCTACTGATAGCCACAATTAGATCACCGGCATCAGCCCACAGCTCGACCGGTCGCTCAAAGACACATCCGTAGCCGTGATCATTAGCAAGCGCCGTCAACAGCGGCACTTCGCCAAAGACCATCGCCCGCACACCCACCGCTTTGCACAGGTCGTTTTGCATGTGGCTGGCGATGGCGATGCTGCCGCCGTTGCCTGTCACCATCACCTTCCCTGAACCTGCTTCGACCGACAGGATCATCTCGACGGCCTTGTTTGCGCCTGCATCCAGAGATAGAGCTGTACCAGGCCCATCGGTAACTTCCATACCCTCCGACAGCTCAAACAGCTTGCGAAAATAGGATGTCGCCCCCTGGTTCATCATGTTAATAACATCCTCATGCTGTCGAAAACGCCTGCCCTTCACTTCAACAAGGACTCAATAAACTTGGACAACGACACGCGTTCTATATACGTTCGATGACCGAGGGTGGCGACTGCCTGTGCACCCACGGCGTTGCCAATGAAGCCCACGATTTCCATCGGCGCCTGCTGGGCCGCACACAACGCTGTCAAAGAGAGAACTGCATCGCCGGCTCCCATTCGGTCAACTACCTGATGCGCAAATGCCGGGACTTCAACAAAACCCTCGCCCTCGCTGTAGCAGACATTTCCCCCTTTGCCGCGCGTAACAACAATCCGCCCGCAGGCGAGCTTTTGTGACACATTCAGGATCATCTCCCTGACATTGCCCTGTCGGTTTCTCTCCTCCAGCGCGATTTCATGGCTGGCGAGGCAAACGTAGTCCGCCCGGGGATACTTGGATATCGTATTCAGTCCCCTGTTGCCAGCGTTGGCCTGAGTGTTTACTGCCAGGAAGGGCGCCTTGGTGCACAAAAGGTCGATAGCATTCCTGGTCATCATGCCATGGCCATAGTCGGTCACAATCACAACGTCATATTTGGGAATGGCTTGGTCCAACATGGCACATAGGGCCTGGTCTTGCTCTGGGTCTAACTCGTCAGCGTTCATCTCACAGACTTCGAAGAGCTTCTGCAACAGGTAACTCTCGATGAAGCGCCGCTTGACAATGGTAGGCGAGCCTGCCTTGTAAAGGAACATCTTGTTAACCCGGTCATCGAGGTTCTGTCGCACAAAGTCCTCCTGCGAGTCTTCTGCGCCCAAGGTCGTTAGCACACCCACCTCGTCGCAGAAGTTAGCCACGTGGTTAGCTACTGCCAGTATCCCGCCGGCGAACTTCTCGGTGGAAACGTGTCGCGTAACCAGTATCGGCTCTTTGGCAGACTTACCTATCTGCTCGCAGTGTTGATACTCATCTATGATGGTTTCGCCAACCACCAGAACCTTGAGAGATCGAGCGTCCTTCAGATACCGCAGAATATCACCCACGGAATAGCGCTCTGAAAACCCCGACAGGTAGTCGCGAACCTCCGTTGGAAAGACTGGAAGATACCTGTTAATGAGGCTTGATGAGCTAAATGTAATATCCTGTGTGAAGGCGATCTCGCCACCTACTGATTCGACCGCTGCTTCCTCATCAATGATCTTGCCTGTGAGATCCCTTTGGGGGTCTGCATAATCGCTACCCTTAGCATAGATGTTAGGCTTGAGGAGTTTGATCGTTTCTACAGCCGTGGGCCATTCGTTTATGGCCACGTAATCAACGCAATCCAGGGCGGCAATGGCCTCTGCACGTAGATCCTCTGCGAATGCAGGGCGGTGGGGTCCTTTGCTCACATAACGGTCAGGCGTCACAGTTACCACCAGGCTATGCCCCAACCTCCGAGCCTGCTCAAAGTGGCGAATGTGTCCAATATGCAGTAGGTCAAAGACCCCGTGGCAATGGACAACGGCCTTACCCTCTTCTTTCAAAACCTGGATAACTTTGGCCAATTCTTCCAGAGTTTTGATTTTACTGGAGGTGCTGGATTCCACAGCTGCCTCTCTTGATTACCATGTCGCTCCTCCGGAACAAACTCGGGCTATCCTTCAATCTCCCACTTCAACCCAGAAAGCACTTACTAAGGTAGTAAATATATCACTTCCACCACTCATAATCAATTGGCTCTTTCACACGATTTGAGTCACTTTCACCGCCATCCAGTGACCAACGCACTCTCGCCTTGGTAAAGGACTGCGCCCGGATTCTTACAGTTTGGCTTAAGTGCCCGTTAGTGAATTGTGCCGACGTTGCTGATGACGCATAGTTTACGGTGTCATCCCGCTTGTACTCACGGGAGTTGGTGTGAGGGGATAGCATTTCTCACAGAGCTATTTCGGAGGCCACAATGAAGGGGATCTTGTTACCCGCCCTGTAACTGCAGGATGAAATCGATTGCTTTTGCAGCCACTCTCCCACTGACCCCTTTTGGTTAGAGTGCCTGCATGTACTCAGCCTTGGAACCTTCGTGTCAAATCGTTACGGATATCCACTGCACTGTCTTGGTCTACCAGCAAGTCCGCCCTCCATCAACGATAAGGTTAGCACCAGTCATATAGGACGAGGCATCCGAGACGAGGAAGATAACCGCTGCCTTGTATTCATCAACGCGGGCCATCCTTCCGAGCGGAATCAGCCTGGATAGCCGCTCTACAAATCCGGCCTCCTGGTCAGTGTATACTCCTCCCGGCGATAACGCGTTTACCCGCACGCCCTTGTCTGCCCAATAAGTAGCTAGGTAACGAGTCAGACCGAGCAGCCCCGCCTTGACTACGGAGTAGCTCACTGGTTTCACCGGCTGTTCCTCTTCCGGGAGGTCTGACTGGCGGTAGAGGCGCTGGTCAGGGGCAATGACTGCCAGATCCGAGGCAACATTTAGAATGACGCCCTTCCCCCGCCGTGCCATCTCAGTGCCGATGATCTGGCTGCACAGGAATGCCCCGGTCAGACCCACGGCGATATCTTGATGCCAGACGTCCAGTGGGAAGCCCTCCAGTCTCGACCATTGCTCAGCCGATAAACCGACTCCCTCGACCTTCGGATTGCTGGCAGCGTTGTTGATGAGGATATCCACTCGTCCAAATGCCGATAGTGTTTTGGACAATGCGTCGTGGACCTCCTCGGGTTTTGTGATGTCACTGTGCATTCCCAACGCCTGAACTCCATGAGCGGCAGCAATTTCTCTAGCGCGCCTGGCGGCCTTTTCGCCATCTCGACCGAGTAACACCGGGATGCCACCCATCTCGCCAATGGCTTCAGCATGCTTCACACCTAACAAGCCAGCACCTCCGGTAATGATGGCCACTCGGCCAGTTAAATCGAAGGCATCTCTTACAGATTCCATGTGTCCTTCACTCTTTATATCAGATGTCCACTTTTCAATAACGGGGCTTCGACCACCCCAATGATAGCGTGACCGGCATATGATCGTCACAGAGACCTAGTCTGTCCACCATCTACCACCAGACAGGCACCCGTAATGAAGCTGGCTCGCTCCGAAGCCAGAAAGACAACCGCATCGGCAATCTCCTCCGGGCGAGCGAACCGCTGCAGGGGTACCTCGGACTGAATATACTGCTCAAAGAACTCTCGGCGCTCGCGTAGCTTATCTTCCCAGCTTCCGCCTGGGAACAGAACGTTGCCCGGAGCCACGGCGTTTACGCGCACACCATCCGGACCTACCAATCGCGATAGATTCTTCATAGCACTCTGGGCTGCCGCTTTGGCAGCGCTGTAGGGCACCGGCGCACTGACTGACTCAATACCGACAATGGATGAAATGAAGGTAAGACTTCCACCACCACGCTCGATCAGGTGAGGCAGTACCGCACTTGCCAGAGCCATGCCTCCCAACAAGTTGATGTTTAGGCTTGACTGCCAGTCGTCCAGGTTCAAATCCCATCCACTGCGCCCGACACCGCTACCTAAATTGGCAACCACGGCATCGATACCGCCAAAAGCCGACACCGTCTCGTCGAGTGCACGACGAATGTTCACCGCATCGGTCATATCGCCTCGAATAGAAAGCACGCGCTGTGTCCCAACCTCTTTGACCAGTGAGGTGGTTGCTTGCCCGAGCGAGTCAGCGTTTCGGCCTGTGATGACCACCTTTGCTGCCTCTCGCAGGAATGCCCGAGCAATAGCCAGGCCAATACCTCTAGTTGACCCGGCGATGAAAGCCACCTTGTCATTTAGCTCTAGGTCCATTTCACTATGTCCTAGTTGCCACAGCCCTAAGCTGCTCTTCCACGAATTGCCGGTTGCGAATGGCCAGTTCAACCTCCGTCAGACCTTGTTGGCGCGCTGCTTGTAGAATCAGCGGGCCCCGGAAAGCACCAGCGCAGATCAGTCGGAAACAAGTCGCAAAATCGGCTGCACCCGTTCCAAGTGGCACGGTGCCACCACCGAGAAGGCGGTCCTTGACATGCACGCTACCCAGCCACGGCTCAAGCAGCGTCAGTTCCTCTACCGGATCATGTCCAAGGCTAGCACTGTTGCCGATGTCATAGTTGGCGCGCAACATGGGGTGCGAAGCTCGTTCCAACACTCCGACTAGGGCAGAGGCATTAAGGTCAGTCTCCAGGTGAAGCTCCACGCCGGAATGCTCAGCTTGTGGCGTAACAGCTTGCAAGACAGCCAATAGACCCTCTAGTTCCCCAGGGGATTGCAGCGATGATGCGTCCACAAACGGCAGGACAATGTAGTGAGCACCAAGCAAGCCGCCCCGTCCGATTAACCATCTGAGATGTTCTACAGTAGCCTCCCTTGGTGTGCCATCCAGTGCGACCAGTCGGCTTGTCATGTAGTAATCGGCACATACCGACCACACTGCAACTCCTGAGTCTTCTGCGAGTTGCCGGATTTCGCCTATCCCCGTGTCAGTCCGCAGGGGATTCATCGACTCATCTTCTTCCCCATAAACCCATTCGAGGCAATCCAGCCCTGCCTGTCGTGCCAGAGAAAACTCTTCACGCCACGTGTTCACCGGGAACGACTGAATACGCCCGCCGACTGGCGGCGACAAGCGGCCCTGCATGATGCCGATGGGAATTGACAGATCTCGATTAATCTCGGTGGAAGCCATCAACGCTCATCCTCCAAAACCTCAACGAGTTCAATCAGAGTTCCGTCTGGGTCTCGACAAAATGCGACTTTAGCATAGCCATCCGGGGACTGTTGCGGCGGGGCCTTGAAGCGTACGCCTGACTCAGACAACCGGCGGTAGACTCCATCTAGGTCATCTACAGTGAAAGCAACGTGTGATGGGCCAGCAGAATAGACTTCCGGCTCTCCATGAATTGGCCGCGGATGCGACTTGAACTCAAGCAATTCGACCAGTGTTGAACCACTATCGGCCGACATTTTGACAGTAGCCACCCGTACGCCCTCCAAAGAGAGCACGTTGTCAATATATTCACCAGACTCCTCCATCACCTTCGCTACCTTCAGCCCCAGCAGGTTTCGATAGAAATAGAGCGACGTTTCCATATCACTGACAACAATCCCGAAATGCCTGACGGCTTTCATCTCAATTGGCTCCCCGTGACACCGCCACTTCTTCGATGGACTCAGCCAGGACGCCTATTCCCTCCAGTAATGCTGCATCGGGTATGGTCAAAGGAGGGCCTATCTTGATTGATTCCCTTCCCGTGTGGACAAGCAGCAAGCCTTTCTGCATGGCTCTTTCGCAGACCTTTGTAGCCAAGTCCGAATCTGGGCGGCCGCTAGCAGGGTCATGTACGATCAGGGCCCCCAGCAACCCTTTCCCCAGCACATAGGCGATCCGCTCAGGAAATCGCATTTGGACCTCATCCAATTTGGAGAAGAGAATTTCGCCCTTTCGTCGAGACTCTGAGATGAGATTCAGTGACTCAATGGCCTCGATGTTTGCCAGGCCAGCCGCGCATGAGAGTGGATTAGCTGAGTGGGTACTGCTCATTGAACCTACATCAGGAAGGTCCATGATAGAAGCTCTTCCCAATACTGCTGACAACGGCAGGCTGGAGGTTATCCCCTTCCCACAACAGATGAGGTCGGGCTCGACTTCATAATGCTGATATGCAAAAAGCCTGCCGGTTCTTCCAAAGCCACCCTGAATGTCATCGAATGCGACCAAGATACGATTCTCCTTGGCAAACTCGTCAAGCGCCTGCATGTAGTCCTTGGGATAGAAAACCGCCCCCCACCCTATGTAGGATTCGATGATGAACCCGCATATGTCTTTCTTGAAGTTTACACCCCGTGAGCGCAATCCATCAATGTCTTGGTGAAACCTCTCCCGACCGGAGATGCGATTTCCGTCTTCCCTCTGTAGCGTCCACGGGTACGGAACTGGGAGCCGGTGTATGTTAGGATCCGCATAGCCGATCCACGCCCTTGATGCTGGGGTCCCGCCGAGCATCTGGGCCCCCATGGTACGACCATGCATGCTCTCCTCAAAAGAGATGATCCCACCTTGCCGCTTCCCCACCACCTGACCATGTAACCTCATCAGCTTGACGGCACATTCCGTCGCTTCTGTCCCTGCAGACAGCAGAAAGGCTTTCTGGAACTGCGCCGGCGTGAATTCGACAAGCTTCTTTAAGTATTGAGCCCTGATTTCTGTGGCAAAGGTATAGCTGTGGAACAGACCGTTGTCCAACTGCTGTTGAATCGCCTTTTTCACAAGTGGGTTGGCATGGCCAGCATTTGCCACAAAGATCGTTGATGTGAAGTCTATCCAGCAATTCCCAAACCTGTCCCACACCTGGAAATCCTCCGCCCTATCCCACACGACCGGCAATTGGCCGTGCATAGATCGGGACTCATACCTGGCCAAGTCGTGCAGTGTGGGTAGAGACTCTGGGACAGGAATGGGCGTGTTAATCTGCCGGAACTTGGTCCGTACCTTCGGCACGACTACAGCATTATGCGAAAACTGGTGGTTTGACATAGGCTCTTATTTCTCTCCAGTATCGCATTTTTTCATAAGCTAGCACCATGTGCTGAGAAATTCTCTCTTAGATACTTATTGATTGGATGTCCCTTCTTTCCAATAAGGTAGTCGAGATACTCAAACTCCTCAGGGCCGTCTACTTCCACAGCTACCGGCGTAACGAAGGCGAAAACACGCGGGCCGTAAAGGCCACCTCCACTTCTTAGAAAGCTCGTTCTGACAATGTCCACATAGCCGTTGGGATGATATGCCGGCGGAAAGGTCTGCCGGGGCAGGTTATAGTATTCCGGCCTGGGATCCCCAGGGAAAAGGCCAACCAAGAATCCATCCTGGATTCCCATCATCTTCTGAGGCGGTTCTGAAAGCTGGTGAACGGATCGTAGAGACGTGGCCTCGTCATTCGTCCTTATGGCCTGGATGGCGGAGTCGATCACGGCTGGGTCTCTCAGTGGCGTGGTGGGCCGAAGTTGAACCAGCAGCTCTGGCTCGCTTCCCTCATGATCTTGAAACCAGTCGAGAGCATGGCGGATGAAATCGATATCCAGAGAAGTGTCCTGAGCTAACTCAGGCGGCCTCATAAACGGGACTTCAGCGCCATAGTGTTTGCTGATGTCGGCAATTTCAGCAGAATCGGTTGACACCACGACACGCTCCATTTCAGAGCACAGTCTTGCCGCCACTACGGAGTAGGCGATCAAGGGATAGCCCCCAAGAAGTTTGGTATTCTTCTTAGGCACGCCTTTCGAACCACCTCTCGCCGGTATTATGGAGAACGCCTTTCCTGAACTCATTGTCAATTTCACCCGCTGGGCGCTTGTCTTCCCGGCTTCTTGCCAACACCAAGCAGCATGACCTCCTTAGAGAAGCGGATGACTTTGTTCAAGCCATCCGGCCACGGCGCAGAGCGGTAGGGCCGATAGGGAAGGGGCAAAGCAGCTGCAATCCAGACAATGGGTTTCAGGAACGGGTAATGCCACAGAAACGGCAACTGATAGAAGTGGGAGACCGTGCCTGCCTCAAACCCAGCAAATGCAAGCGCATCCGTCAAGGAAGGGGCAGTAAAGGGCGTGACATGAGTATGGTCAATGTAGAACGGTCCCCAATGAGTATGTGCCCAGCTGGGTGTCATAATCACGGCAGTACCCCCGGGCTGCAGCGCTTCGAAAGCTTCTGACAGCAGATGTGTGGGATGACGCATGTGCTCAACTACCGATTTGCTGAATATGAAGTCAAAACTACCCAGTGGAAAAGGAAGCGGATCATGTTCCAGGTCGGCAACTTCCACACAATAGCCTTCGGCGAGCGCCGGTGCGTCGGGAGAGATATCTACACCCGCTACGTCAAACCCCAGACTGGCGAAGGCCCTCAGGTGCTCCCCACGCCCACAGCCAAGATCAAGTAGCCGACCGGGCTTCCCATATACGTTTTCTAGCAGCCACTTGGCCAAGAGATACGGGTATTCCCCGTACGGCACACGGGCTGGCGAATAAGTCACGTCAAGATAGGCCGACTCCTTGAGCACAGATGGCCCGTTAGTTGTCCGACTCGCCATCGGAGAACCGTGGTTTGCTATCGACGGTCTATCAATCCACTCCCCTGTATTTACTGCCTTGTCATCAATGTAGACATCTGCCGTGGGCTTGCCCATAAATAACTCGTGATAACGTACGTTCCACTCCTTCAACTGATCGAGTGTCACCTGGCGCCAGTCAATCCCTGTTGTTGAGCCACGCGCGGTATGAAGGAGAATCCGATGTCCTTCGTCATAAAGCTGATTGACTCGAGCGATGACCTCATAGAAAGGCTGTGCATTTGAGTAATCGCCCTCAGTGTTCGTACAGAGTGTGCCATCGATGTCAAAGCAGTAGACCATGGTCCTTATCTTGGTGCCTCCCGATGGACAGTTGTCTATCGCTGTCGATTGTCGAGACCAAGTGCAGATCTGCCAGCGGGCGAGCCCAGCTCGTTCCGGCCTGCCGTCTTACAGGCATCTCACGGTGAAAACTCATATCGGTCACATCTATTACTATGTCTCCTGGTGTGGGGCTTAGCCGTAGAATGGCCCCAGGTAATAACGCAGTTTCTCAGCATTGGCCTCTTCAGTAGAAGTCATGCGCTTAATCCCATCACCCATCACAGTTGGGATGGTGCGAATATAGCTGACCAGCAGTTCCAAACCGCGCCTTTCCAATGAGGCAGCCTGGTCGCTTCCATACATGGCTCGATCGAGGGTGATATGCCTCTCAACGGCCACAGCCCCCATCATCGCGGCGAGTACGCCGGGAACCATGGTTACTTCGTGACCGCTGTAGCCCACCGGGCAATTGTAGCGACGACGCAGTTCGGGGATGCAGGACAAGTTGAGAGAGTGCTCAGGCGCGGGGTACTCTGAGACACACTGATTCAAGACAAAGGGGCAGTCGTGGTTACGGAAAACATCAACCGCAAAATCAATTTCGTCATACGTGCTCATCCCCGTAGAGATTAGCGTGGGCTTGCGCTCTTCCGCCACCGTCTCCAGGAGTTCACGGTGCGCAATCATCGGCGAGGCGATCTTGTTGTATTTAAGGTTATACTGACGCAGGAAGTGTAGGCTCGGCACATCCCAGGCTGAAGCAAACCAGTCAATGCCTATTTGTCGGCAATAGGCATCAATCTCATCATATTCTTCTTTGCCGAATTCCAGCCCCTCCTTCTGCTCACGCTGTGTGGTACCCCAGGGGCTTTCACGCGGCGAGTCCAGAAGCTCCTTGCTGTAGACGATGTCAATGGTCCTCTTCTGGAACTTCACTGCATCACAGCCAGCCCTTTTGGCCATGTCGATCAACTGCTTGGCAACGCCGATATCGCCATTGTGATTGATACCCAGCTCGGCGATCACCAGCACGTGCCGGGCAATAGGCCACGGCTCCTCCTGAATCAAGTCAGTTGCGAACTGGAAGTTGTCAGTCATCTTTGTTTCCCTCTCTCCTTGCGACTAGCTTCCTAAGAGACCAATAGTTCATGATGTACCTGAACATCAAACAACAATGGTGTCTACACCACTCGATCGCTCCCTTCAGTCCACCCTTAACCCCATTTCCCGCCTCAAACCCACAGGCCCCTCTGGCACTGCCAATACATAACATCGCATCCACCTGGGTTGCCCACCCAACTTTGACAGTATAAGCGATCAAAGGCCTTCCAGTAAACACCCTGATGCTTCTAACGGGAATGCCTTTTGGGCAGGCAGGAGCGGGAATAGTCGCCATGGTCTTAGTTGTCGTTCTGGGGCTTTGTCGATTGCGCGCTCATCTGAATGATTAACTCAGCAACTCTCTCCGATGTTCGACCATCTGGCTTGTGGATGTTCTTGCTGAGGAATCTTCTCCTGCCTTGCTCTAACTCCTCCCGGGTTTGGGGATCATATAACGCCCTTTGTATCGCTGGGATCAAGTCTTCCTCTCGACGGACGCCAGAGACAATTCAGGAGGCTACGCTGACTGGTTCAAGTACCTTGGATAGGTTCCTCATTATAGGCTACCTCAGTGTGATCAACTGGAGTCCGAGCGGCAGCCAATTTCGCGTTGGGGCAGCAATGAGCAAAGCTTTC
>Ga0209979_1000085_pt1 | contig 159774 bp, 195 predicted proteins | sample AnhtaG_FD_183114 | JGI IMG/M metagenome (GOLD analysis project Ga0209979, IMG submission 183114) | Deep subsurface microbial communities from Anholt, Denmark to uncover new lineages of life (NeLLi) - Anholt_01485 metaG (SPAdes) (version 2) | ecosystem: Environmental > Aquatic > Marine >...
GTTTGTTCACTCAATTTAGATGTAGGCTTGGCAGAGACGGGTACGAGCGGGTGTTCTCTATGTTGCTGGAGCAGCTGTTGAAAGGTGGAGCGGTTAAAGGCGAAGTCGTTGCCTTGGATGGTACAGCCATCAAAGCTTACAGCCAAAGAAGTCTAGACAACAAAACAGGGAAAAGTGATCGTGAAGCTCGTGTTGGGAGGGGTAGGAGAGGCTTCATTCTCGGCTATAAGGTGCACGCGGCATGCTGCACCAGCAGTGAACTGCCCTTGGCATTCACAGTCGCGCCTTGCAACATGAACGAGAAACGGTTCATCAAGCCGTTACTAGAGAAACTGAGGGGGCATGGCGTATGCTTCAAAACTGTTTTGGCTGACGCCCAGTACGACTCGGCAAAGGTTAGGAACACTGTAAGGGAGTATGGTGCTGAACCAGTTATACCTTACAGGAAAACATCCAGAATTAAGAGTGGCTTAAAGGTTGGACGCGACTTCGTTGTCCACGGAGTTAAGCGTCTGGTCAACCTCTTCAGGAAACGAGTAAGCATTGAAAGGGTGTTCAGCAGAGCCAAAGAATGGCTTCTCCTAGACCACCTACGAGTTAGAGGACTGGAACAGGCTTTCATACACGCCTGCCTAGGCTTCTCAGCCATGTTAGTTGTAGCTTTGACAGCTGTCAGGCAACGTAAGCCAAACCTCATAAGAGGTATCAAGTACTACGCAACCCAATAAACGTGAAGAAGAGACGTCAAAGAGACGTAAGATAGGTTTAACCATCAACGAAAAACCGAGAAAAAAGGCAGAAGACAGTTCAAAACTCTACTTTCCAGATAGAAACACCCCGTCAACCAGAAAAAACAACAGAAGAACCCAAAAAGACGGCAACCACAAGATCTACAAATTAATTTCTAAACAGCCTAGCGCGCCATACCGTGTAAGGAAAACTGACATGAAAAACAACAGTTAAAATATGCTTTTTCAGCGTCTAGTCGACGCTGATCTTTCGCTGAACAAGTGCTCTAAACTTCGCAAAGATATCTATTTGCTGCTCTATTATATCATCCATAATGTCATTCAACCCACTTTGAAATTCCAATATCGACCTTAGTTCAGGATATCTGCAGGGAAGAATTTTCATGAGAGCTTTCTCTCGTACTCGCCTATTTTCTTTATTTCTAAACCAATCTCTTTCCTCGTTGCTCAGCTTGGGAGCAGGAGGGAAGGGGAAGCATGTTATTAATCTGCGATGAAGCGCCTGAAGAGGCCTGATTTCAGAACTATTAAAGCCCGCTTTTTGTAAATATTGCACCTCTGGCTCCAGTCCATAGAGAAAGTCCAGAAGCAAGACTATGATAAAAGGATACGTTAAAATCAGGCGTGGGTTTATTGACTCCGGCAACATCGTATCTGACAGGTTAGGTGCAGCGTTAATGGCTTTAGATGCTGAAAAAGCATCTTTGAGAAGAATTCTTTTTTCATCAGGTGACAAATTCGATTTTTCCGCAAGGAAATCTACGATGGCCTCGATGTTTACACTATAGTACGTCCTTGGTTGTCCTCTTGCTTTTTCTGTACGCTCAAATCTTATAATGCGCGCCTTTTTAAGGAGCAACAGATATGTCGATGTGAGTGGGTAAGATAGCCCAAGCTTCCGTTTGATCTCACCTACATACATTTCTCTGTTCCAAAGTTGTCCGACGATCATCGATAGCTTATCGATCTTTTTTTCCTTCTTTATTTTTTCCAACTCTTTCAGGTTTATCATGGTTACTATTCCCGTATTGAATACGTAATAAATTCTAGTAAAAGAGTTATGTTAACAAAATGAAGAGATGTGTTAATATTAACGCAGCCCACCTTTTTTGTTAATATTTCCAAATTAGGCTTCTTTGGAAAAAATAAGTCTAAATATTGGCGTAATAAAAAGGATGATCAGAGAGAATCGAAAATGGAGCGTGATTAACTGTCATATAAGCATAAAAGAACCAAAGTGGTTAGCTGTTCTCTCCCTTTGGAAATGTTGTCGCTAATCCGAGAAGCCAGGCAGATGACACATTACAAGAAGCGAGTTCATGCGACAGGCGTTAACAGAGGAGCTGGAGAAGCTTTCCCTAATGCGCGCCCTAATCAAATCCAAACCGCGAAAGCGGAGGAAAACGCTCGTGTCCCCCCGAAACCTCTTCGACAAGGATAATGGAGGGGAAAAGGTGCCACAGGTCGAAGTCCACTTCAATGTGGACGAGAAGCTTTGGAAACGGTTCGAGCGAGCATTGCGTAAATCAGGATTCACGACCAAAAGCGAGTTTTTCAGATCCAAGATCCGAGAACTCGTAGCCGAAACAGAGGGAAGGCGCTCCTGATTCCTGCGCGCGTCTTTATGGAGTCTTAGAGAAAGGATTCGAGATCAATAATTCACAAATAGGAGTCAAAGCCGCGAGGAAGACTAGGCGCCTGAGGGGTGACGCATGGATCAGTATGCCATCATTGAACTGCTTGAGCTGATGCGCATAACCAAAGAGCATGTTGAACAGGTCCTTCAATGCCAAGCGAGGTCGGTGTGGGGCATGCCGGAGAGCCTTCCCAGGGCGCTCAGGAGCTTTCTGGTTTACAGAGCGAAGGCTCGTAGAAGGTATGAAAGGTTGGAGTAGTTATTTATGTGTCGCCAACTGCCCAGTAAAAGTTCTTCTTGCTGCAAAGATGGATACGTTAGACTCGAGGCTGAGATGAAACGCCTGAAAAACCTGTTGGGCTTAGGTTATGATTTGAAGATAGAGTGGCTTCCGGGCCACGTTAAACACTCCTGTGGGAAACCCCTCTCCGGCGAGGTTCTCGGCGATGTTGTATACATATATGATGCCGAAATAGGAGAGGCTTCGAAAACACTAAAACATGAGCTTATTGACCTCTCCATCAGCGAGGTGATCAACTGCTACCGGCAAGTGTGTAACATACTCATCAAGAAGATTAACGATGACGCCTATAAAAAGAAGGAGAAACTTGTCAAAGCTCTCACCCGACTGATTTGAAGGGTGCTGGGTCATTTCTTGATGAGTATTCTCTGGGAGGGCAGGACACTTACGAGCTGCCAGCCATCTGCAAGGTAACCCTCTAGTTCCTCCTCCCTCACTATGATTTGAGGGTCGCTTTCGCTTTCCCTCGTTTTCTTTATCTCATTCTCGAAGAGCTCTATCTCCTCGTCCCGGCTCAGCTCTCTCCCCAGTTCCTTCTCTTTCGCAACCTTGACCTCCAAAAGGTCGATGCCTAAGAGGCTCTTTGCTATGCTCTTCAGCGCCTCTACTTTTGCCTCTTTCACCACTGTGCTCTGGTCCAGCTCTTGCGCCGTTGTGCCAAGGAAAGGCTCACAATCCTTGACGGACTTCCGCATACCCTCAATCATCTCTTGGGGCAGTATTCCTTTGTTTGTGCTGTATCTAGCTTCAATGTCGCCTTTATGGCCGGCCATGAACTGGAGGTAAGGGTGGCTTATCTTTCCCTTGGACTCGGCTATGATCAGCTGGGTCTCCGCATAGGCCCTCAAGACGTAGGGGCGTTTGTAGACCCCCGCCCTCCTCATGGCCATCCTTATGAGGTGCGTTATCTTCCTTGTCATCACGAACTTCCGGGTGGTTGCCCTTGGCCGTTCGTGTGTTATGAGTGGGCTTTCAGGCCTTATCCTTTCCCCCGACCTCAGGCGCTCCTCCAAGTATTCCTTCAGGTAGGTGCAGCCCTCGCTTATGACGAAGGTGAAGTACTTATGCCTTGTCTTGCTGAGGGTTGGCCGCACAAGAATCATGGTTGGAACTCTCTCGAAGATAATCTCGCCCTTCTCGACCCTCAGTTCTGGCAAATCCTTAAGCATGAGGCCGTCGCTACCATCATGATTTCCAATAGTATGGGGCCTCAAATCAGCGAAGGCTATCAGAGCTTCAGCCACACTCACCCTTGCGTTGGATGCCCGGAAGATTCTGCTTAACTCCTCCTTGGACGGGATCTGCTCGTCTTCTATGGTTGGGGTGGCGTTGGGGTTGCTGACCTTGATCCTCCTCGTCAACTTCACGTCGTTGTATCTAAGCCAAGACTTCACAGCCTTAAGCAATCCAACGATGTAACTAGGAGACTTGCGTTCAGACTCAAGCCTCGTCACCAAATCCTCTAAAGAATCCTGAAAACCCTTAAGATCCTTCTCAGCCGTTTCAAGCATTTCTTGAGGGGTTGTGTTAAGCAACTCGCAAACCCTGCCCAACCTTCTAACAGCAACTTCAGCCGTAATAGGGCTCCCCCTAGCGAGGTTAGTGTGCCAACGAACAAACGTTGGGTCTTTCTCAAAAGCCGCATACTTGAGCGGGCGAGCACCTAAAGCCTTTTTAGACATGAATAAACCTATGTGAACCGGCATTAATAAAAGTATCTGCACCTAAAAAGTGGCGGGCCCGCGGGGATTTGAACCCCGGATCTCCGGCTTCGCAGGCCAGCGTCTTAATCCGAACTAGCCACTCTGAGACTGGACTACATGCCTCAGACATGGTAACTAGACCACGGGCCCACACAGAAGAAATAAGACACAAAGACAGAATAATAAATACTTTGCTAGCGATGAAAAGAAGAGGACTTTCCGAAAACACATTATACACAACTTCACAGAAGCTTAGGCAATTAGACAGAAACACAGACCTAATGAATCCCGAAAGTGTCTTAGATTTCTTAGCAAACCACCCGATAGCAAACTCAACGAAGAACAAACTCTTAGACTGTTATCAAAACTTCTGCAAAGTAAATCAAATCCCATTCAACAAACCAAGATACAAATACGAGAGAAAAATCCCTTTAATCCCAACAACCGAAAACATATACAAAATCATATCAGCGTGTTCTAAAAAATACGCAACCATATTCACAATCCTAGAACAGACAGGAATAGCACCGCAAGAACTAGCAACCACCAAAAGAACAGACATAGATGCAGAACAGGGAATAATCAACGTACAGGGATGCAAAGGACACAATTCCAGAAGCCTAAAACTCAAAACACAAACAGCCGACATGCTTAGAACTTACCTACACAAATACACAGACACACACCCATTCCCAAAATCGAAACGCCTTACTGAAATATGGATAAGAACACGAACACGAGTAGCCAACAACACCAACAACCCACAGTTAAGACAGATTCCACTAAGGAATTTAAGACACCACTACGCATGCAAAACATACGACAAAACCAAAGATATACTTCTAGTAATGCAGAGACTAGGACACAAGAAGATAGAGACTACAATGCTCTATACACAACTGATAACATTTAATGAAGAAGAGGACTACACATGCAAAACAGCCACCAACGTCAAAGAGGCACAAGACCTAGTAGAACACGGATTCACCTACGTCACAGAAATAGACGGATTCAAGCTATTCCGCAAACGAAAGTAAAACATAAATCTCCCTCTTTTTTCTATTAATCAATTGAGAAAGAAAGTTCTAGACAATATGTTAAGCTAGGAATAGTGATGTTATACGTAATTCATACATTGCTTGTTTGTCTAAGTCTTTCTTGAGACGTAGGTTCGTATGAATGCACCAGCTATAAACGAGACTACTCCTAGAACGAATAATGGAATACTTAGTTCTCGGTAAGGATATAGACCTCCCGATGTGTCATAAAAGAATGTAACGAATCCACCGAATAGTAATATAAATCCTAAAACTAGGCACATATCACCTTCTGCACTCTTGGTTCTTGTACTCATAGGAATCTCAACTCTCTACAAATGTATGTGTGTATGGATATATTGCTTTTGTCTAGCTAAGGAATAGTGATGCATGCATGCATTCCGAAAACGCAAATAACAACACTCCCTTTTTTTTATCCACCATAGCTACCGCTAACCATCTCTTCCCAAGCTACATCCCCATGATACTCCGACTCATCCAAACAATCTGGAGTAACACAACACGCCCTAGTAGAACCATAAAACTTCAAAATATCTGGATTATTACCGGAATAAAACAACTTCACCAACGTATGCTTACAAATAGGACACAAACGCTTCTTTGCCTCTACCGTAACCTTCAACTTACGATAACTACAAACACCAAACCAAGTAGCAACATGAAAACGAACAACACCAACTTTAACAGCCGAATGATTCAACTGATACCAAGCAGTACCGCCAACCGTCTTACGCTTACCCAAAACCCTAACAATACAGCCATCCTTCTCATAACACCTATAATTTCTATCAACAAAACCACCGCAACCTTTGACACACTTCTTACAACCACGACACTTACCGTAACCACCCATTATAAAGCCTAAAACATGAAAATGGGGACTCCAATACCAATACTTACGCAAATTATAACGGAAACCATGAAAAATCATAACACCGCCAACAACACCACGAGCATACAAAATCTCCCGAACCTTAATACGCAAAGCCTCATGATTCAAACCATAATATTTAGGCGGAACAGTAGCAACAATATGTTCAGCCAAACCAAAACGCTTAGAAGCCTCAGCCAGACGAACCTCAATCTTATGAGCCTCACGTGGTGCCCAACCATACTTGCTACAAACAGGACAAGACGGCTTATCACAACTATGAAAAACAGGTCTAACATAAACCTTACCCGCATAATTCTTACCATCTAAGGTAATCACATTATGCAAATCAACACGAGCACACCCATAAAAACTACTAAAATGACCACATTTTCCGTTAGTCACCTTGCCATGACCAACTAACTGAAAACCACCATAAGAACCAGAACCATTCTCTGATACTTCACCATCAAAATCATCCTTCAAATCAGGCTTACGAGAAAACAAAGCATCAAAGTCTATAACCGACCTCTTCGTATCCACAAAGCTGTTCGCTTTGTTCAAAACCCACCGTCCTCCCCCACAGCCCAACTAAACTCATACTGTATCTGATTCTCAGACACCGAATTGCGATTCGGCTCAACATCAAATCTGATATTTGCACACCAACTCTCCATGACTAGCTTATCTACAAAGCAAACCGTTAGGAATGTAGCAGGGAAAGAGAAAGGAGAAAACAGAACCTCACTACACCTCATAACTAAAACCTCACCAAACTTACTAGAAGCATGCAAACGCATATAAACCAGTACGTAACGTACTAGGTAACGAAGGGTACTTCGCATGACAAAAATACTCTTAGACGAATACTGCAAAGAAATATTTGCAGTACTACTTGTAACTAACAAAAAATTGCGATTCAATGAACTAAAAAGGACTCTCGAAGAAACAGAACTAGAAATTTCCAGCCCAACGTTAATAAGACATTTGAAACATCTATGCAAAAAAAGGCTACTGATACGTAAAGAAGAAGACCTACAAAACGTATCCTACACAGTAAACTGGAAGAAACTCCCCTATCTTGTCGATATCATTGACCTACAAAAAAGAATAAAAGGCACACTTGAAAGCAAAAAAATCTTTCAATCATATCCCATGGACGACCAAACATTAATTCTCCTAGATATACTAACACTCAGAAACTTACACCTACTAAGAGCAGAAATTCTCAGCATCATCAACCCAAACAAAACCTTCGAATACACCATTTCAAACCTATATATCTCCCGATTCTTCGAACTTTTCAAAAAATGGCTCCTAAAAAATTGCCAAAAAGACAAAACGGAATGTAAAGAGAAAGCGCTTTCAACAATCGAATACAACATAAAACGTCACACAGACATGCTCTTTGAGAAAATATCATCCCAATAACATACTACCCACACATACATGACATAGGATTCACACGGTCGCGGACGTGTTACCTTGTGACTTTTTAGGGAAAAATTCAGGAAATGCCCTTTCTATTTCGCCTTGTTCTTTTCTGTAACTTCTGATTGTGGCCTCATGCAAAGCGGCACCCATTGTTATTATCCAATGTTTCTGTTTCCATAGCATTACAGAAAAGAGAGCCACAAATAGTGATATAACTATCCATGACCCAATCTCACATTTAAAAAATCTATCGTATCCTTCGATACAAACCCAAAAATAACCACGACCCACCAACCCTACGATTCCCCCCATAAAAAAAGAGCAAATTGTAGATGCCAAGACATGATATATATCCCACCTTCTCTCTGCTAATTCTAAAACTTTCTTATCGACACATGCATGAACAACATAATCCATAACTGTTAGGTATCTTCTTTGTGCAGCTTTGTCACATTGAGGCTTTTTCAATTTATACACTTCAAGCATAGCCTTTTCAGACCCCTTAAATTCTTCAAGCCTTAAAATACCAACACCCAATTGAAATCGGAACCACCAAACTTGAGATATCAGAAAACCTATTGCCCCACCGCTTAACAATGTGAGGAAACCAAGAAAAACTCCAAATTCAATACCCGGATGCATTATCAAAATCCTATATAACGGACGATGGTTGATTCCAATAATCAAAAGGATGAAGGTAAAGCCAGGAATTGTATTTCTCAGAGCGAAAAAATGTCTTTCAGGCATAATAAAGTATAGAGAAGATATCCTTTATAATAATTGAGTCTCTAATGCGTGCATTTTAATCATATCAGAAAAGCAACACTACTCAACATCATTAACATAACCAATAAAGCAACTAATATCCTTACCAAACTCATCCCACAAAACAGCAATCAATCATCAGAACATCCAAACGCATGCATTTTCATGAAAGTATGGTGGCGAAATTCGGATAGAATAGTATATATTTTACAGTAGTGGAATAATGTAAAATGAGCTGATAGCGGATGAATGTTATTGATGCATATATACTGGGTTCGTATACTGAAGCTCTGGCGATCATACCAGAAAGACTTGGCATCCGGGGGGAAAAACGGTTAACTTGGGCATTAAAAGAAGTCAGAGACGCACTTGAGAGAGCTGACCTTTTGCCAAAAACAATCAATGAGATTGATGAATGGATGAAGAAAATAGAAAAATATCCCAAAACTGAAAAAAGACTAAGCGGTCAGGATGCATCTGCCCTAGAAAAAGATGCCGAAACATGGAGAAGTGAAATAAAAAGCGAGCTAGAAGATATCCGAATAGTGAAAGTTGAACTGCAAACTGGATTGAACCCAGACGAGTTGACAAAAGTCGCTAATGGGGTGCCGAGCGAATTTATCTGTCAAGGAACGTGGGAAAGGTTGTCAAATATAGAGAAAAGTGACTTATCTGATGCATCAAAATGTCTCCTCTTGGGCACTGCCACTCCATCTGTAATGGTTGCCTTGAGAGGGGCTGAAGCTTGCATAAGAAGTTTTTATCGACAAAAAACTGGAAATGAACCCGGAAAAAAGGTCTGGAGACAGCTTACAAACGAACTAAAAAACCAAGCAGAAGCTTTGAGTATCGAAGGAACGTTTCTCAACTACCTCGATTATATCGGTGACGCTAAGAGAAATTTTGCCCAGCATCCGAACAAGATATACTCATTGAGAGAAGCCGTCATGATATTTATGCAAGTTGTGGGAATGATAGAGGATGTTTACGAAAAACTAGAGTCTTAGTGTATATACGCAGAGAGCTTCAATGAACAGAAATGCTCTAATCTTGTGCGCATGCGTGCATTTTAATCATATCAGAAAAAACAACATCGCGAATACGCATGCTTTTCATTCCAACCCTCAGGACTAACCCAATATGCATGCATGCATAAGACTAATACTGTTAAAACATCTACTAAGAACAAACATAAAATTAATACAGAACCATCAGCAAATCTAAAGCGAAATGTGCAAAATGCAAATAGCAAGGAAAGATTAAATGACATGTGCAAGCTTAGATCTGGTCAGAAAAGTTGTAGAAAATGTCCAGCGAGATTCTACTGTCTGGAATTTAAAAGGAAAAAATCCAAAAGGCAGAAAGAAAGTAGGTGAAATAATGCATGCAGAAAAGGTCTCTGAACCCAATGCTATCTCAAGCAAAACCAAAACAACCGAAACGAGCGACACCTAAAAATAAACAACGCCAATAAAACAAGAAGGCTAAAAATAACACATAAAAAGCACTCGTTAGCACCACAACAGCAGACAGACACTCGTAATAATCCTAAATTTCTGTATGAGGACAACCTTTATATGTCCTAGGACATATACATTATAATAACGGAGTAAAACAGAAAATGACCAAACAATTTAAACACGGCGAAGAACTCCGTAAATTTTGGCGAGAAGCCAAGCGTAAATACAGAGCAAAAAAGAAAGAGGCAAAAACAAAATGACAAACCCAACACAAGAAACACATAATAAAATAACAAAAGACAATAACAACAAACAACAACAACATACCAACATAGAATTACTAAGCCCTAAGACCAGCGTCTTAATCCGAACTAGACCACGGGCCCAACATAACAACTTTGTCATTTGGGTAAAAGAGTTTTCGATGATTAATGCTTCTTTAAAGCTCTTTTTAGCGCGTTGATTACGTTTTTTCTTTCCATGGCGACTATGTATGGGCCTAGTTTTGGGCCTTCCGGTGCTCCTAGAAGGATTGTGTACAAAGTTTTGAAGAGTTGTTTTGGTGGAACTCCATGTTTTCTTGCAGTGTTGAAGATGGCGCCCTGTAGCTTGTTTTCATCCGTTTCGACTTGAAGGATTTGAATGAACTCTTTAACCACACTGATTTCTTGACTGCTCAGTTTCACAGCTTTTTCCGTTATTTCTGCAAAATCTTGCGTCCAGTTGAGCGCATACCCGATTCTTCTTTTCAGATTTTCTGGTGCCCCGTCTTTCAAGTATCCATAGTCATGAAGTTTATCGGCAAGGTACTCTGTTTCCGAGCCCTTTGGAGCCACTTTCGCTAAATAAGTGAGCAAGTTGTAGGGTGCATGGATGTTAGGCTTTTGGGGTAGCTTCTGCAATTGGCAGTATCTATATAAGCCGGTGAGTTTTGCCCGCTCCTTTTCATCCGTGATTCTTTTCTTTCCGAAGTAGACATCTTCCAGTTCATCGAGTTCGTTCATGTATTGTGGTATATCCGTGACTGAGAGTGCCCGTGTTCCTATGAATCTTTTCAAGGTTAGCAAAAGAAGCGACTGTGGAGAGCCGTATCTGAACCAAACCTGAGGAGTGAAAACGTTTCCAACAGACATGGAGATTCTTTTGCCGCTCTTATCCAAGAACATTTCATACTGTGCATGCATGGGTGGGGCATACTCTAATATCTCCAGACATATTCGATCGTTCACCCTCACCGAGTCGGCAATGTCTTTTCCATAAGCTTCGAATCGTATGCCTAGGGCTTTCCACCTGGCTGCGAACTCTCCAGCCTTCCAGCTTAGTTTTCCCTCTCCCTTGGTGTAGTCAGCTTCACCCTCATGTCCACATCCTTTGATCCATTTGCCTTTTATCTCCATTCCCTCGCACACGTAAAGGACTTTGTTCTCTTTAGGCAAGAACTCATATGATTTGGTTGTATAGATTCGCCCACAGTTTGAACACACCGGGAAGTACGGAAGAACCTCTACATACTTTTCCTGTCCAACTTCGGCCTTAACGATCTCTCCTATTCGTTTAGCGTTTGTTAGCAACGTCTCGATCTCTTTTTTGAATAGCCCTTTCTTGTACGAGTCTGCACCAGACATGAACGTGTATTCTATGCCGCACGTGTCTAGGGCTTCTAAAAGAAGAGAAGTCATGTGTTCCCCGTAACTTTCGTGGCAATTGTACGGATCAGGAATCGACGTTACCGGATACCCCAAATACTTCCTCAACGATTTGGGAAGCCCTGCTGGAACGCTTCTTAAGCCATCTTTGTCGTCGGAAAAGGCTACGTACTCCGATTTAAATCCCTGCTCCTCAAGGGCTAGAGTCACTGCATAGGCTCTTGAGCAATCACTGAAACTGCCGATGTGAGGAAGACCCGAAGGCCCGATTCCACTCTCTGTTCTAATCAAGTCAAGGCTTCTGCCTAGCTTACGCTCTCTCTCCACGATTTCGACTGCAACTTTGTCGTACCAGGTGCCATGTCCAATGATCTTTTTCGTCATGTTGAGTTTCCCTGATGATTCATGTAGAATAATCTATATGGGTTAATAAAACCGTTTCAGTAATTTAGAGAGGTGCTTTCTGGTTTGTCTTTTTACGACTCGATAGTTAGGCATGAGGCGATAGAGAAGCTCGTTGTACGCGATACGACGAGAGGACAAGAGAAGAAATACTGGCGTTTCAGATTTGACCGTTGGTATGGTGGGATCGTGACCGCAGATGCTGTGGGTTGTGGTTTGGCCTGTAAATATTGCTGGGTTTCAGACGCCGTGATGTTTAAACCAACCGCTACCGGAAAATTCTACAGTCCAGATGAAGTCGCAAAAACTTTAGCGAACATGGCGAACAAACGAGGCTTAAGACAAGTGAGGGTGAGCGGAGGAGAACCCACGATAGGAAAACGACACATGCTCCAATTACTTGATCATCTCACAGATCAGTCACTTCTCTTTATTCTAGAAACAAACGGAATTCTGATAGGAAACAACAGTCAATACGCAGAAGATCTATCAAGATACCAATACCTTCACGTACGAGTTTCATCGAAAGGGTGTAACGAAGAAGAGTTCGCCATGCTGACAGACGCCAAACCTGAGGGCTTCACACTTCAGCTTAAAGCGCTCAAGAACTTGGTACAGGCAGGCGCTAAATGCCACTCAGCCGTTATGACATCATTCTCCACAAAAGAAAGTCTACAATCACTTGTCGAACGGTTAAAAGGTATCAGTTCTCGGTTAGCCAAAGAACTTGAAGTCGAAGAGTTAATCCTCTATCCGAAAGTTAAGAGAAAAATCGAGAAGTATCACCTGAAGTATCATGCAGCATACACGCCTAAGAGCGCTCGGCAACAACACGTATAACTTTTATCGGAAAGGTTCGTCCTTGTTATTTTCGCCATGATCGAAGTGCTGCGGTCACTATTAAGATTCCGAAGACAACTATTACTAGGATGACTGAGAGTATCAGATTTTTTTCAGGCCCTACAACGTAAAGGTACCAAGAACCCCCAATCGCCGTGAACAAAATTCCCCAAGCAAATATGCTGAATGCTCCGCGTGCATATTTCTCCGGGGTCTTCACTCTAATTCCAGCAACTGCCATCATCCAAACGCCATAGAAAGTGAGAATCAGGGGAATAATCCCATCTACGATTATGTATTGCGTAGCATAGGCAGTTAGGCAAATCGCTATGATAATCACGAATACGCCTATTGAAAGAAGACCTAATGGTAGCTTTGCCATGGGCATCATCCAAGTTTCATTAGAGCTTCTGGCCGCATTCCGGGCAGAACTTCGCCGTCACCAAAACCGCGTGTCCGCATTTTGAGCAGTTTTTCGTTTCAGCTGAAGGTGCTGCAATTTTTGTTCCGCAGTCTGGACAGAACTTTGAGGTAGCGGGTATTTTTCCGCTGCATTTCGGGCAAATGAGTAGTGCTGCGGCGGGTGCGGAGGCTACTCCAGTCGGTGTCATTATTTGAGGTATGAGAACCATTCCTGTCCCTAGTCCTGCTCCTGAAGACTTCCCCAATTCTTTAGCAGCCTCTTTGACCGTTTCCATTCGTAGCACCTCTTCTGGAGCGGCTCGTCCGGTTCTGAGCCAGAAGAGTCGTTCACGGTATTTAGGTGTGGTGTCTATTCCTTCGAAGCGGAGGTCAGTGAGGTCGAGTCCTATTCTCTTGAAGGCGTCTAGGATGGCAGTCTTTGCTGCGACTGAGGTTTCATCCAGTTTCGTGAAAACGGTGAGCAGATCGTATCTTGACAGTTCGTCGATGATCTTTTCGTTGAGGAAGCCGCGAAGGTAGCTGTTTACGTCGCTTGTTGTGTAGACGTTCTGTCCACCAACGACTTCGTTGACAAAGAGCTGTGGGTTCTCTACCTTAAACCAGAAAGATCCATGAACCTGAAGTGGTGCTAACTCAGTTGTCTGCGCTCGCGTTCCATACTTGCCGGCGACCACACGGGTCGAGACAAAAATCACCATAGCTTTGAACGGAGTCTCACCAAACCCTGCTATTCTCCTAAGAATGCCAGTCAATAACGGCACATTCAAAGTTGTGATAGCATGTCTTCCCGGACCAAATATATCATAGGTCTTTCCATCTCTGAAGAAAACGGCAGCTTCGAACTCTCGGACGATGAGTTGGGCGCCCCACGTAATGTCTTCATCAGGGTATTTCCAAACGATGTCTTCTGATCCTGGATTTTTCCATTCAATAACTTGAGGCATTTCACTTCACCCCTAATATTATCTCTCCGCGTTCATCAAACTTTTCCTCCAGCGACTCTAACGAATCACGGAGTTTTTCAATGTGTTCCCTCGCTTTCTTGAATTCGCGTTTCATGACTTCTCCCTTGAAAACAACAGTATCGTCGAGGACTTTCTGTGCCCTACCAATGAGTTCGTTGTCGAAGGCGATCATTTTGTCAAGCTTTTCTTCTTGTACCTTCAAAACGTTGAAGAAACCTGCGTAACCGTATGATGCGTGATTTATTTTTGCTGTTACTCTGTCAAAAATCATGACAAGTCGATCCATGTCTGTCAATACCTCGTGAAGGCGTTGATCAGAAAGTTTCTGAAAGACTTCTTTCGCGTCCTTTCTGGCTTCCATCAACTTTCGATAGACATGATTTCGAATCAGCTTGTCGGTTTCTCTTCGTATCTCCTTCTCCTTATATCCTCTGAAGCCAGGAAGTTCTCCCAGAATTCTCTCGAAAAGCGTTCGTTCTCCCTTAGCTTTCTCAAGCAACCCTTTTTTCTCGTTCAAATTGATCTTCCTCTGATTCATTTAATTTATTTTAGAAGTGGGTATAAAAGCTTTCATTTAGAAGAGACCAAACTTTGTTGCAGGGATGTCTCCTTTAATGACTGTTCCTGTGCCACCGTCTAAGGTGATGCTATATCGCTCGCCCTTGTATTCATAGGCGATGAACCATATCGGCGCGTGCAGATAGACGGAATCGCCAATGGAGAAGTCGGTTTTCATTTCAATGATTTTATCCACATCTTGCTTCACCAAAAATTGATGATGACTTTTGATCTGTTGCTTAGCAGACTCTACCGCTTCAGTTTTCTCTATCTCACTGTTCAAAACTTTAGCAAACTTTTCGATCTTTCGAAAGTCGTATGAAATTTTTCCTTCAAGCGGTACGTCATACTCTCTCGTAGGAAACTCAGCAGCCTTCCGCGCTAGAACAAGCCAATCATATTTTTTCTCAACTTTCCCCTCCTTCACAACGGGAGGAACTAACCTTTCAAAGACGCCTTTATACTCGCTGGTGGCAGTGACAGGAACGTTCCAAAACGGCAAGTATACCAAACTTTTCTCTAGAATCTTGGACGACTTGGCGAGGTCTCCTGGTTTCATGAAGCCTGATCGCATCCAGTTGCGCACGAGTTCCTCCACTTGGGTGGGATCGTACTCGTTGAGAATCATGGAGTGTTCGAGGGTGAACGCTTTGCCTGTTTCTATGACGCTCGTATAACCACAGTATGGGCAAGTTGCGATGATTTCGCCTGGGTTGAACGCGATGGGTGCGCCGCACTTGGAACATCTAATTTCTTGAACTATCGACATCGAGAAACCCTAGCAATTAGTAAGACAAGCTGAACATAAATTTTGTTAATTCGTGAAGTCTTTTCTCATGATAAAGAAAATCTTGGATATGACGTAAAGCTTAATTTACTTTTACTTACCTCTATAACTACTAATCCGATAACATGGAAAAGGAGAAATTTTCCCTTTGGCTAGGTTCGCTAAACTGAGACTTTCCATGACTGTTTCCATTCTGCTGGTAACCACTATATTTGCCGTCTTCTTAATCGCAATACTCCTTCTTTTTCAGCTTCCTCTCACCTATGCTCTCGCCTTTACTCTCATCGGAGTGATACTCTTCATACTAATCGAGTATTTGATAGGACCCGAAATGGTCAGATGGTCAACGAAATTAAGATATCTTCGTCCAGGAGAAAATCCGTGGCTAGAATCAACCGTCAAAGAGTTGGCACAGAAAAGCGAGTTACCTATGCCAAAACTGGCCATTGTCCCTGATCGAACACCTAACGCCTTCGTTTTCGGAAGAACCGCTAAAGGAGCCACCTTGGCAGTTCATGAAGGCCTACTTAGACAATTGAATCAAGCAGAAATTCGTGGAGTGATTGGACACGAGCTGGGACATATAAAACATAAAGACTTCGTGGTGATGACCGTACTCTCCGCGTTACCACTCGTAGCCTATCTGATTGCACGGCTAGGCTTTGCTACGGTGAGGTTTACCGACGGTGGAAGTAGAAAAAAGGAAGGGGCATCCATTCGGGCTCTGATCTTTGTGGCCGCTATCATCTCCTACATAGTATATATTGTCACGCTTTTGTGCGTTATGCGGCTGAGTCGCCTTCGAGAGCATTACGCCGACGCTTACTCAGCTTATGTGACGGAAGCGCCTCGACAGCTGGGAAGTGCATTAACCAAAATCGCCTACGGATTGTCGTTGTCGCCAAACCCTCCACACGGTGCCAGAACCCTCTACATAGGCGATCCAGCGTTGGCAAAACAGGAATGTCGGGGCCTGCTGCAACGGAAAGCCGAGTATGATTTGGATAAGGATGGTGTTCTAGACGAAAGGGAACTTGAACTTGCCATGGAAAGAGAGGCAAAATCTCGGTGGACAACTGTGAACACTTGGTTCACTACGCACCCAGCGACGTATCAGCGAATTCTTCTACTACGTGAAATTGGAAAGGAGATGGCAACTGGTCGATATGGTAGCGACCGTATTTACGCTCGCATCTAAAAGTTGTTCAGCAACCTCATGGATGGGGAACAGAAAAGATTATCACATGTGTCCTTTTAATAGAAAAAGCTTGGAGGATTGCCGAATTGAAGGTTAAGCTTCTCAAGTATACGCCAAATCCTGAACTTCTGTGTGCTGCCGCTGCGATGACCTCCTACAAGAGTGAGGGAACATCCAAACTGCTTGGAAGACTCGATTTGGAGAAAGCGAGGAAAACTCTACGTAGAGTGATGAGTTCTGGTCATCATTCTGTGATTGAACATGCTTCGTTCACTTTCAGCGTTGAAGGAGTTTCGCGGGCGTTAACCCATCAGCTAGTGAGACACAGAATCGCCTCATACACGCAACAGAGTCAACGTTACGTTACATACGACACCTTAGAACGCTACGTTACGCCTCCAAGCGTTCTGGAAAACGAGGAAGCAAAGAAAATCTATGATGAAACATTGATGAAAATATCAGACACATACCAAAAACTGTTGAAATATGAGGTTGCCAAAGAGGACGCAAGGTTTATTCTGCCGAACGCGGCGAAAACGAACATTTTGATAACGATGAACGCGAGGGAACTACGTCACTTCTTCAACCTGCGATGTTGCGTAAGGTCTCAGTGGGAGATAAGGGAGATGGCGATAGAAATGCTGAGGCTGGCAAAGCGAGCTGCTCCAGTAATTTTTGAGAACGCTGGGCCTTCTTGCATTGAACTTGGCTACTGTCCTGAAGGAGTTTTGAAGGACCCCACTTGTAAAATTGAAGAGATAAAAAAGAAGTTTATGGAGTTATAACGGCAGCTAAGGCGAAAGGCTGCAGGCGAAAGACAAGCTGTGCACATCGACGAAAAATACGAGATATCCAGCACTTTAGCCTACGACCTAGAAGGAAAGTACAGAACGGTTGGAGAAGTAGTGTTTACAAGACCGAAAGCAAAGAAATAGGGTAAGTATGCTTTCACGAAATCATTCTTTTTGCAGATACCACGTATTTATTCTACATAGACGCTTAGAACTTTGACGCTTGAACCGTGATGCAACGTGGTTGAAAGATACAAGACAGTGGCGGTGACAACGCGATACTGGAGGCCCGAAGAAGACTACCTCTGCCAGATAGTTGACGCTATCGAAAACAAGATAGAGAATGGAGATGTTGTAACAATTTCTGAAAAGGCAGTTTCTACAGCTTTAGGCAACATTGTAGACGAAAGTGTCATTAAATCTAGCTGGATGGCACGTCTTCTGGCAAAATATTGGATGCGTTATATATGGGGCTACTTCCTTGGACCGCTCTGTCATCTGAGAAAGACGACTATTCGGCACATTCGAAAATATCCTATAAAAGAGGGTAGCGCTCACAAGCAAGTAGCCTTAGAACATGCAGTTTTTCTACAAGCGTTAATGTTTGGGTCAGAGGGAGGAATCGACGGGAGCAATCTACCGTATTCCTACGTCAGCCTTCCATTAAGAAACGCTTCTCAGGCCGCTCAGAAAATTCGTAGATACATAGAATCTAAGCTAGGCAAAAACGTCATAGTAATGATAGTGGACACGGACAAGACATATTCCATAAGAGGATTCCATTTCACTCCCCGCCTAAAACCCATCAACGGAATACATTCATCCGGTGGATTTCTTGCATACCTAATAGGAAGATTATTCAGGCTCAAACGTAGAGCGACTCCAGTCGCGGTTGCAGGCTCAAAGATGCATGTGGAAAAAGCTCTTGAGATTGCGAAAATTGCTAATAGAGCACGAGGCTTCGGCGCGGGAAGAACCGTCTGGGACATGGCGGAAATGTTCAAAGTTTCCATAACCAGCGTTACATGGGCCATGCTTGACGCCATAAAGCACAAGCCAATTGTCATCATAAAAAGTTCATAAATAGAAAACGATAACCCTTGAATACATGGAGAAGAAAATAGGTGTGCATAATCATTCACTCTTGGAGGCGGAAGCGAAAAAATGTCTGATGTTAGACAGATCAATCTGTTTTTTAACCCACGTTCAGTTGCAGTTGTAGGTGCCTCTCGCAAGGTTACCAAGGCAGGGAACATAATTTTCAAGAACTTTGTTGAAAACAAGCGAAGAGGCATATTCAAGGGAGAGCTGTACCCAGTTAACCCGCGTCGAAAGCTTATCCTAGGCTACAAGTGCTATCCCTCCATCACTGAAATTACTGGAAAAGTTGAACTGGTCGTCATCATAGTTCCTGCAGATAAGGTTCCCAGAATCATGAGAGATGCGGCTGCCAAGGGAGTGAAAGCGGCGGTAATAATCAGTTCCGGCTTCAGCGAAATTGGAAATCACGAGCTTGAGGAACAGGTGACAACAATTGCTAGAAAAGCTGGAATTCGAGTGTTAGGACCCAACTGTCTGGGCGTCTACGATTCAAACTCCGGCGTAGACATGCTTTTCCTACCAGAAACAAAAGTCCTCTCCACAGGCGACGAAATGGTAGCGACACCTCGTCCCATGCCAGGCTACATGGCTGTCGTTACTGAAAGCGGAGCCTTCGGGGCTTCAGCTCTAGACTATTTAGCAGGCACACAGTTGGGTGTAAGCAAGTTTGTAAGTTTCGGGAACGAATGCGACGTTGACGAAACCGAGATGCTTCATTATCTCTTCCACGACGAGAAAACCCGAGTTATCCTTCTGTATGTCGAAAGCATAGAATCAGGAAGAAAGTTCATGAAAGTTGCCAAAGAGATCACGAGGGAAAAGCCTATAGTCGCTCTGAAGTCTGGGAGCACAAAAGCAGGGGCTAGGGCAGCCGTGTCTCACACAGGAGCCATCGCTGGCTCAGACAAAATTTATGACGCCGCCTTCATGCAGAGTGGCGTTATAAGAATCAGAGATATGGATGAGCTTTTCCATGTGGGTAAAGCTCTAGCTTTTCAGCCTCCAGCAGCTGGAGACAACATTGCTGTACTCACTGACGCTGGTGGACCAGGTATTATGGCGGTTGATGAATGTGAGTCAAGGGGATTGGACGTAAAGGAGTTTTCGGACAAAACCATTCAAAAACTTGAAGAGTTAAAAAAAGAAGGCAAAATTCCAGCGTTTGCAACAATCCTGAACCCTCTGGATCTAACAGGCTCCGCGACCTCTGAGATGTTTGAATACGGAGCCAAAATACTCTTTGAAGACCCTGAAATCCACGGCATCATCGTGATCGGGCTTCATCAGGTTCCAGCCTTGCAAGAAGATTTTGTTGATAGAATAGCAAGCGTTTCAAAGAACTATAACAAACCAGTTGTGGCGTGTGACATAGGCGAGACTGAAATGGCCTTGTACATCCGGTCTAGGTTCGACAAGCTGGGGATTCCTGCTTATTCCTCACCGGAGGACGCTGCGCGAGCCATGATCGCTCTCGCTCAATACGGCTCGTATCTTAAGAAAAACGGCTATCTGGAACGGCATCTAGAGAATTTTCTGAAGCGTGCCAGAAGGTAACGATGCTTACCGACTGCCTTTCATTCTAGAGGCCAGAATTCCTAGTCCGAAGGCCATGGTTATACCCGCAAAGAATTCGTGATGCAAAATATCATTCACGTCAAAGATTCTACCCGTAGTAACTAAATGGTGGATCAAGATGAGGATTCCAACGGAAACAAAGAAGAAAGCTATCACGGTGGTTGGCTTCATTTTTTCTCCTTACTATGTCTTGCTGTTTGGTGTTTATGGTTTTTCGATTTGATGTTCCTTTAGCCACCGGGCAACCTTTTGAAACAGAGGACTCGTTGACATATCGATGACTGGAACCATGAGTCTTTCTTTTGTCTCGATTATTGACTGGTATTTTGGCATTAGCGAGTAACTTACGAAGGCCCAGTAAGCTCTCTTCTCTTCAATGAGATGTTTTGCAGCAATCCTAGTCGCTATTGGTATAGGATAATAAACGAATGCTACTCCCTCCGCCCAGTAGACGCCGGTGGGTCTTCCCCCAACGCTGATATTTGCAAAGCGTGCTAGGTCGTCTGGCGTTGGGAATTGGTTGCACTCCATGATCACGACTTCTTTGAACGGCTCATGCAGAATAACAGTACCTCCCATTCGTAAACCTCCAATCAACTGTAATTGATGAACGAAACTTGCTTTTACATTTTACTCAAAAACATTGCTGTCACAATCTGTCGCTAACTTAAATAAGCGTTTGTAAACTGAGTGATGTTTGTGGAGGAACTAGTTTGTCGGAAATTCGAGTTGCGATTACAGGTGTGGGTAACTGTGCTTCGGCTCTCATTCAAGGAGTGGAATATTACAAAGATGTGACGGAGGAAGTGAAGGTTCCCGGTCTGATGCACGTGAATTTCGGAGGCTACCACATTCGAGATGTAAAGTTTGTGGCTGCCTTCGACGTGAATAAGCTTAAGATTGGTAAGGATTTGAGTGACGCTATTTTTCTAGAGCCAAACTCTTGTGCAAAGTTTGCCAGTGTGCCTAAGCTGGGTATTAAAGTTTCTAGAGGGCCAATTCTTGACGGCGTTGCAACTCACACCAAGGAGACTTTCAAAACGTATGATGAAAAGAACTGTAAGCCCGTTAACGTAGCGGACGTTCTCAGAGAGACTGAAGCAGACGTTTTGGTTAACTTTCTTCCCGTAGGAAGCCACGATGCAACTCGCTTTTACGCGCAGGCTGCTTTGGATGTTGGATGTGCGTTTGTGAATTGTATGCCTGAGTTTGTTGTTTCTGATCGTGTGTGGGGTGAACGGTTTAAGGCGAAAGGTTTGCCAGCTGCTGGGGATGATGTGAAGAGTCAGTTGGGTGCCACTATTTTGCATCGAAACTTGGTTAGACTATGCGTTGATCGTGGAGTGAAGATAGAAGAGACTTATCAGTTGAATTTGGGTGGGAACACGGATTTTCAGAATATGACGGTTGAGGAACGATTGAAAACGAAGCGAGTCAGCAAGACCGAGGCAGTTACGAGTATGATTCCCTACAAAGTTCCAACACGGATAGGCCCATCGGATTATGTTCCCTTTCTCGGCGACAAAAAAATCTGCTACATTTTCATCAAGGGTCGGAAATTCGGGAATATGCCAGTAACGATTACCGGGAAGCTAGAGGTTGAGGATTCGCCGAACAGCGCTGGAGTAGTCATCGACGTTGTTAGAGCAGCGAAGTTGGCGCTAGACCGCGGAATAGGTGGACCACTTATCAGCATCTCCTCGTACGCGTTTAAGCATCCGCCTATTCAAGTTCCAGATGATGTGGCGAGAAGATGGGTTGAAGATTTCATCACTGGGAAACGGGAGGTCTAACGGTTTGACAGAATCATCGCGGGAGATTTTCAAAAGAGTTGCTTCCTACGCAAAGAAGGCACCTAAGGTGGAGCGTAAGCCTTTGAGCCGTGGCCCTTACATCGAGGATGGACGGAGTGTCGTGGCCCTCGTTCGGACAGATGACAGGGTTGAAGGGATTGTAGAGGCATTGGATTTGATCGGTGGCCTTGACTCTGCGTTGGCTGGGCGAGATGGATACGTCTTGGTTAAGCCGAACCTTAATAGTAATGATGCTTTTCCAGGTAGTGTTCATCCAGTGACGCTTCAAACGATTTTGCGATTGTTGTTGGATAAGGGAGTGTCTAAGGATGAGATTGTTGTCGGTGACATGTCTGGTCCCAGCTGGCTCCCGACAAGGAAGACTATGCAGCTGAATGGGACTTTGGACGTCGTAGAAGATCTTGGAGTTAAGGTTTCATTTTTTGAAGATGAAGAGTGGGTGACGGTTGAACCGAAAAAAGCAACAACATGGCCTAAAGGTTTCAGGCTCGCGAAAACCGTCTATAACGCCTCTAAGATTGTTTCGCTTCCATGCTTGAAGACTCATCGTTTTGGAGGAGTTTTCACCTCAAGCCTGAAAAATGCCGTTGGGATGATTAATCCTGCGGACAGAAGTTACCTTCATAACAGTGAGAGAATGCGGAGTCTTATTGCTGAGATTAATCTCGGTTATTCGGTTGATCTTGTCGTTTTGGATGGTATGAGCTGTTTTGTTTCTGGAGGGCCAGATAAGGGTAAATTGGCTTCGTCGGGAGTAATAATCGCTGGAAGCGATAGAGTAGCCATCGACGCTGTTGGAGTGTCTATTCTAAAATCTTTGAACGCCGTTGGAATAGCAAACGTACCTATTAAGGAACAAGAACAGCTCAAAAAAGCCGCTGACGTTGGTTTAGGTCAACTGAACATAGAAAACATCAAGCTGAAAACATCCAATCTAGCAAGAGACAAAGAATTCCCCAAACTGTTAAATTTCATTAAAAACGAACTACAATAGTATATGAGCGCGATATCGAAACTTTCCAAGTATGGACATAACATACGCTCTAAGTTCTGTGAACCTCCTATCATTGATATGTTCAAGTTTCCATAGAAACACATCAAACTTGCCACAAAACTCAAAAAATCTCCTTTCTACGTAATCTCCGAAACACCAATTTGGAAAAAACCTAACCGTGCTTCTCTCTTTCTGGCGCTAGACATATCTGCAGCCTATTTGGACTGTTGGTAAACCTTGGGGCTAGGCCCGGACTATTCCCGTCTCTCCGTGTTCACCTATCGCTCGAACTCTCTTATGGTGGAAGAGGCTTAGCAGGAATACCTAGTCGCCTCTGAATCTCCTTCGCCAACGCGACTGCATCTCCAGACCTATAATTGTCCGTAAAAACCATCTTTGGCTTACTCTCCTCAACATACCCTAGTAATCCATGGAAATCACTATGATCACTCAAAGCAACCGTAAACTCGTTCTCACCCCTCCTACGACAAGCCTCCCTAAACTCCCAACCACTAACAAAGATACGAACACCATTCCCTTCTCCCACACGCCGCCTAGAATTCATATGATAAAAGGCCACACAAGGCTCGCCACGACTCAGCATAGTCTGAGCACGCTCGTCCTGAGACAGCAGTAGCCTACGTCCAAACCTCATACCGTACCGTTCACAGACCTTACAAACATGAAAAACCTTCTCTGGCATGACAAAAGGCACTCCAACTTTCGCCTTATGCAAAACCTCTATGACCTCCTGAAGCTTCCCATTGTACCCAAACACAAAAACAGGCCCACGCATCAAACTTTCCTCAACCAAAGAAACCAAGATGTCTTCAACGTCTTCTCTAAAGTGTCTCACACGAGAAGAATTCCCATAAGTAGCCTCAATAACCAAAACATCTGCCTCAACAACAGGAGTCCCTGGAAACCGAAAATCACCCGTATACAAAATTCTTACACCCCCAGCATCTTCTACAAGAACCTGCGCAGCACCCAAAATATGATCCGCAAAATGCAATGTCAGACGATCATCATCATACACAAGAGTCTCCCCATAATCAAGAGTCTCCACGTCTCCTCTCATAAGAAACAAAGGACTCCGCATGACATCAATCAAATCCCTCGTAGCAGGAGTCATCACCACGGCTTCACACTTCCTCAAGCTTTGCCTCAAACCCAGCAAGTGATCAGAATGAACATGAGTAACAACTCTCAAAGGCCTAGCCTCATCAAATCCGTCACAAGCAACATATTTCCCTAGAAGAACCGCGCCTCTCCCGGTTACAGAAGCCTTCGGCATCATAATGATACCTGATTATACATGTCAACAATTTTTAAGATTTTGTCGACTAGAAGAATAATTTGCATGCACGCGTCAGTTTTAAACCTTTTAACATTTTCTATCCATTGTAAGAACTGTCAGAAGGTCTAGAATTAGAGATGGAAGTTTCTGCACGCACGCCGAAAGCTTTAAGTATTCTAATTACGTGATACGCGTTACGCAGTACGTATTACATATTGTGAGGTGAAAGGGATGGATGAAAACGTGGAAATAGACGAAGAGATGGGAGCGTGTTGCCCAGACCTTGAGGGACACGAAAGCGAAAAGAAGAAAATGAAATATCTGATAAAGATGCATTGCCCCGAAGGTGAAGACGCAGAGAAAATCAAAGAGAAAGTTCTAATGAGGTTAGGCAAAGAGTTGGGCGGTCGGAGTAACGTGGTTATGACAAGATTGAGCGATGATGACTTGAAAAAGATTGATGCTCTTGTCGAGGTAGAAGCGTTCAAGAGCCGATCTGAAGCAGCCGCCTTCTTCATCAAAGAGGGAGTCCAGGCACGAAAGGACCTGTTTCAGAAAGTCATGCCAACAGTAGACAAGATAAAAGAACTAAAAGAGCAAGCCAAAAAGTCACTCAGCCAAGAAGAAACACGATAAATCCATAGACGCACAAAAGGACGTGTTAGTGTGGAAGCGGAAAAGATGAAGAAAAAAGTGCGGACGTCGGAAACTGGAAAACGTGTAATGAAACAAAAAGTACTGCCAAAAAAATTGCCTGAACTAAAAGAATCAACCCCTGAAACTATCAGGGAAACCATAGCAGGAATTCAAAAGGCTATAAGAGAAAACTACGTCTTCCCTGAACAGGTGGAAGACCTCTGTCGCTCTTTGGAAACTCATCACGCGAACAGTGACTATGATCAGATAACTGATCCTAGAACTTTCTGCGAACAGTTAACCCAGCATTTGCGGAATGTTGTTAATGATAGGCATCTACAGGTCATGTTACCTGGAGACATGTCCAACATTATCTCTCACGCAATGAAAAAGCCCAGTGAAGGGAACAAAAGGGCGCACTCCGATTTGACCAACGTGGAAATCTTACCAGGTAACATCGGCTACATCAACATCACCATGTTCAACCCACTAAGTGATTCAATAGATGAATTAGAAGGAGCCATGCAGTTTGTCAAGAACACGGACGCATTGATCATTGACCTCCGGAAGTGCCGCGGTGGCCACGGTGACTCGGTGAACTTTCTATTAAGCTATTTCTTTGACTCTGAAGTCCCATTTACACTTCTAGAAGCTTATTTCAGACCAAGAAATCAAACGTTTAAATGTCAAACGACGAAGACACCCTTCACCTACACGAAACCAGTCTATGTGCTCACAAGTAGTTTCACATTCTCTGCAGGCGAGCACTTTGCTTTTGCCCTAAAAATCCACAAAAGAGCAACACTAGTCGGATCAAACACTGGAGGTGGAGCTCATCCAGTAGCCCTCATAGGTTTAGATACAGGTATATTATTCAAGGTACCGATTGGCCGTACCTACAACCCCAAAACGAATGAAGACTGGGAAGGAACTGGTGTTACCCCAGATATCAGCTGTTCAGAGGATAATGCCCTCACTGAAGCCCAGAAAGACATACACACTATGCGCGCACGCGCATAATTGTCTTTTTATGAAATCAGCAAAAAAAGCTTATACCCTAATTTACACTCTGGAATGATGTTTAGAGTATGAATTAAACAATTTTTGAATTGTGTGCCATATCCGAGACCATTCTACAGCGAGTGCACACACTTTCAACAAACGGAAGGCAGACATAAAAGGCGAGAATTTCTTTGGAAAATCCGCCAGTGATGGTTTTATATGCATAACGGATAATGTAATTCAAGACCATGCTCACCCGAGAAAAACATAAGCCTATGTGCAAGGTCTGGCTGGAATACAAAGGAGAACCCATCCTCGGAAAAGGTGGGGCTAAAATTCTAGAGGCTATCCAAGAAGAAGAGGCCATTTCTAAAGCTGCAAAGAAAGTTGGAATGTCGTATAGGTATGTGTGGAATTATCTAGCAAAGACGGAGAAAACGTTACAGGAACCGATCGTGCAAACATATAGAGGCGGAAGAACACGTGGTGGGGCAAAACTAACTAAGCTGGGAGAAGATTTACTAAAAGAGTATAAGCGGGTTGAAGGTTACGTGGGTGAGATTTTGGGTGATGAGGAACATTGGGAGGCTGTTGGATTGAAAATAAGTGCCCGAAACCGGTTGAAAGGAGTGGTTAAAGAAGTAGAGAAAGGAGTAGTCGCCGCGAAAGTTAAGATTAAAATAAACACACCTGTCGTTGTAACTGCGCTCATATCTAAAGAAGCTGTGGAAGAGCTAAACATAAAACCGGGAAACAATGTGGAAGCGGTGATCAAAGCGACAGAAGTTATGGTTGCAAAAGAAAGAGAATAAAACTAGTCTTCAACGACGTATCTATATGCCGTGTATTTTCCAGCGGTCTGGCTTTCTCTGAGAATTCTGACAATGTCCCCTGGCCTAGCGCCAATCGCTCTGGCTGCGGGATCTGAGGCTTTTATCTGAGGCATCTGATAGGGGCGTACCCGGTATTTTGCTAGTAGTTCTTCTTTCTCCTCTGGTGCGAGGATTTCGTGTTTAGGTACGAGTATATGCTTGAAAATGTTGAAGGCCGGAAAAATTCTTGGTATCAATTCAATTCCTTTCTCCTTTGCCTTTTTTTTAGCCGCCTGAGTGTACCGTCCACTGGTGACGATGATTCCATTATCAACCTCTGCTTCCTTCATGGCTTTATCTAATTGATTTGCATATGCAACTCCTACGGTTCCTTTGGTTGGTATGCACCAGAGGAGAGCTTTCTTTTTTTCTCTGGGCATCTTTATGATAAAGCTGATGGCGTCTTTCTGTTCCTGTCGTTTTATTATTTTGTATCCACGAAGTTTTATGAGGACTTTGGCCTTTCTTTCTTCTAACGTCATTTTGTCGCTCAAATCTTTGGACCTCATGTTCTGAGAATGTTGTAAGTGAAAATCTTCTGCATCCCCTTAAACTTTGCGTTTCGCTTATGGATGATTACGAAATTTTTTGCTGTCTTCTTTGAAGGCTGTGTGAAATAGACGCTGTTTGAGGATTCGTTTTTCAATAATCTTGAGGGTTCAGCAAAACAACATTCCAATATAGAGAGGTTTAAACAATCCATACAAAATTCTTATTTAAGTATCCATCCATGTTGACAATTCCTTACAACAAGGTGATGAACATGAGCGGGAAAGAACAAAAAACCGTATTTTTAACGCCTTTACAGATTGCGATGACTGCAATCAACGCTGCTCTCTACGCGGCGGTAGGAATTATGACATATTTTGGTATTTTTGCGCCACCTCCGGTAGGTATTGTTAGATTCTGGCCTGTGGTAGTCATTCCCGGGATTTTCGCTACGCTTTTCGGACCACGGGTAGGTGGAATTGGAGCTGCTTTGGGGATTTTCGTGAGTGACATGGTTGTTCATGGAAACGTTCTCCTGAGCATATCCGTTGGTGTGACCTCAAACTTTGTGGGCTTCTACTTGCTCGGTTATATCGCAAAAAAGGAAATAAATTTGAAGAAGCTCCCACTGGTTCTTGCGATTGGTGCTCTCACCATAGTCGGAGGTGTCTTTTCAATAATGTATTATCCGTCAGAAACCTTTGGATTTACGGGACTCTCAACAACTGACAGCGTTCTTTTGTTTCTTGGCGCTATTGGCGGAAGCTATCTTTTGATAATCGTTGTGGCCTATTTGTGGCCTCAATGGAGGAGCTATGGTGTTGCTTCGGTTATAGGGCTTGGTGTGGGAAGTGCAATCATAGGCTTAGGACTTTGGGCTTGGACTCAATTCTTCTATTTGGGCGAACTGTTCAGTGCACCGTTTTACTTTAGTTTGTTGTGGTTTGTATGGACTTTCACTACAGAAATTCCTTTTCTATTGTTGCTTGGGCCTCCGATCTTAAAAGCATGCTACAAAGCCTATCCTCATTTGATGCCCCAAAAGAAAGAGGCCGATAACAGGCGATGAAAAAGGCGCAGGCTTTTTGTCCAGCAGGGATTTCTAGCTTTTTTGAAATATGTGATAGAACACATGATGGAAAGCTCATCACAGACCTTGAACGAGTAGGTGCACGTGGCGGAGGATTTGCTATTGAAAAGGGAGTTTTAACAGAAGTTAGCGCTGTCAAGTCAGAGGAGAGAAGTATCCGTGTTTTCATAAACGGTAAGCCTGCACCAGAGGCGGAAACAACAAAGACGGTAGTTGAGGCTCTACTCCACAGAGTTGAAGGAAAATACAATGTTACTGTAAAGCATCGCGTTGAAATTCCAATTGGTGCTGGATTTGGCTCTAGCGCTGGGGGCGCGTTAGGAACAGCCTTCGCGCTCAACAAGATCCTAAACACCAACCTTACATGCAATCAGTTGGGTCGAATAGCCCACGTAGCCGAGGTGAAATGTCACACAGGATTAGGAACGGTTGGTCCACTGATGTTAGGAGGATGTGTTATCACAGTTGAACCAGGCGCACCTGGCCACGCCTCCATTGATCGTATTCCAATTTCTTCTGACCACAGAATAATCGCAGTTACTTACAGACCCTTTCCAACAAAGGAAATGCTTTACTCGCAGGAAAAAAGGTTGATAATCAATAAGTGGGGACGACGAACTGTAGACAAAATCCTCGCTGAACCGTCTCTTGAAAATTTTATGCTCGCAAGCAAGGAATTCGCCATAAAAACCGGCCTCGTCACGGATCGGGTTCAAAAGTTGATTGAGCTTGCGGAAAAAGCTGGAGCTGTTGGTGCTGCACAGAATATGGTAGGTGAAGCAGTCCATGCTCTTGTTACAGTTGATAGAGTGGAAGCGGTCGTTAAGACTTTCAAAAAAGTCGCACCGAGTGAAAGGATTATTATAGCCAGAATCGATTTTCAAGGTGCACGATGGCTCAGGTGACCTTGCCATGGAGAAGAAATTCAAAAATGTAGCTGTTGGTGGGACGTTCGACGAGTTTCATAAAGGTCACAGAGCGTTGATACTTAAAGCCTTTGAAGTTGGCAAACAAGTTTTAGTGGGTCTTTCCGTGGATGTTTTGGTCCAAAAAATGGAGAAACCTCACAAAGTGGCGACCTATGATGTTCGATTGGAGGAACTGAAAAGCTTTCTTAGGAGGAGGGGTTTGCTTGAACGGGCAGAGATTGTTCCTCTATATGACCATTACGGTGTCACGCTGTCAAGTAATGAGCTGGACGCTTTGGTTGTAAGCCGGGAGACGGAATCAGTTGCGCATGAAATCAACGAAAAGCGAAGGATAAAGGGGCTACATCCTTTGAGCATCATAATCATTAGCATGGTTCCCGCAGAAGATTGCGTTCCTATTTCCACTACTAGAATTCGAAGCATGGAAATTGACCATGAAGGTAAACTATTAAACCCTTAAGACTGAACTCTCGTTATCCAGTTGATTCTTCTTTGAAGTTCTCAGGGGGACATCAGTTGTGTTCAGGTTCCTGTATGCATGCACCATCCATATTTCGGATTCATAAACGAGAAATACTCTGAAAATACTAAGAATCCTTAGTGGATACTGTGAAAAAGAAAAAAAGAATCGCTAAAGAAGTAGTTGGCAAGCCAGAACAAGACATCATGTATTTGCGCAGATACGAATAACGTATTGGGGTGCATGCTGGCAATAATGATCTTCAACTCACAACATTTTTGTCAACGTCCACAAAAATAAACGAAAAGGTGAGACCAAACGAAGAAACATATAACACGACTCCTGAGATCCAAAACCGAAAACAAGGGAGAACCCGTACTCGAATCAGAAAACCCAAAAGAGAATCCTTGTCCTGAATCCATCCCAACGGAGCAACAAAACTCTTCTCCAACACACCAAGCACATCCGAAATCTGAAGGTCTTGCTTGTCCAAACAAAAAATGTGGAAAGATCATAACTGAACCACTAAAGATGGTCGACTTGTCTAGGGGACCAAAGGAGACCGTTTTTTACGTTTGTCCCTATTGCATGTCAAAACTGGACGATACGACTGAACAGGGAAGTACTCCAAAGCCACCAGTCAAAAAGCCGGTTGAAGCGGCCGAGACTAACAAGACAGGTCCACAAAACTGTCCTCACTATTTGGGATACTTGAAAGGACGGGCAAAAAACACTTCAATCCCAAACGAATGCTTTACATGCCCAGAAACGATAAAATGTTTGCTGGGCTAAGCAATCATTGTGCATGCTATGCATGCAAGAGCTAATGAATTTTTTGGTTCTTGAAATCTGAAGCTGAACTTCATAAAACTTACCTATCTGTTTAGAGAAATAAGCATGAAAATCTATGTCATTCGAAGAGTACCTACATGAAATAGCAGCGGAATCAAGGCATAAAGAGTCTGTTGGATTCTCGCTAATTGTTTTAGGCATAACCCTGCTTGTCGGAGGTTTGCTCATCACTTTCATCACTGTTGGAAACCCCGATTGGTTCATGTTTATTCCTTGGAAACAAACCTCTGATCCCACGAGCTTGATAAGTCTGTCCATGACCCTAAGCGGCTTTGTGTTGGCATTCGTAGGAGCAGCCTACATTATCTTCGCCTCTTCGGAAAGATCATGGTATCTAAGTTCGTTGAAGGACGCCTTGGAACACACGCCAAAAAGGGAAGAGGAGATTTTCAAACAAAGGTTACAGGACTTGAAGAGAAAAATAGAGAACCTGCAAGCTAGAGCGAAAAAAGAATAAAAACATCTTCCAGATGTTTCCGCCTAATCCAATTGTGCGGACATTCGTATATCTTTATAAACGGAGATTTTCCTTCGGTTAGATATGCAAACGTTAAGCGCAAAAGACTTTCACAAAGTTGTGAGCAAACTGGCAGAATTCATACGGTATTGCCAGAGATTGAAGCCCGCAGATTCTTACCTCATTGTCAACAGAAATTCACCCGTATTAACTGAGGCTGCTTTGAAAGCCACCCACAACTGCAGATTGAACGTCAAAAGACTTGATCTTTCTGCTGACAAACCCTACAAACATTTTCCCGAAGAACTTCTAAAGCTACTTCGAGAAAGAACACCGAAAGGAGGGATGGGACTTTTCGATTACAGCGAACACCAAGATTGGAGTTTGAAAGAATTAGGCGCCAGAATAGAGTTGCTGTTCAAAACAATAGAAGAAGTTCCAATCAGCTGGGCGCACTCTCCAGACATCACCTTAGATATGGCTGTTAACGGTCCGTTGCAATGTAACTACAAAGCACTTGCAGAAGAAGCAGAGATGATGCTACAGAAACTACAGGACGTTAAAGAACTGCATATAACGGCAACCAGCGGAGCCAACATCGAAATAACAATTCCAGAAACCGTAAAATTCGAAACCGACTGCATAATCGTGCCACCAAACGTTTATGGCAAACTAGGAAAATTTGGCAATCTACCCGTTGGAGAAGTATGGGCAGAAAAAGGCAAGTTCATCGAAGTTCAAGACAAAGAAACTGGAAAAAAGGTAACTCAACACTACCCAGTCAAACTGGTTGCTAATGGCACGTGGGTCTGTGATGTTTGCATCGGCGGTTACCATGGGAGAATCGATCCTGAAAAACTGATTACCGTTGAATTCAAGGACGGCGTCGCCACCGATTTTAGGTGCGATGACCAGGGTCCTCGTTCTGTGTTTGAAGAGATGCTGGCAACTCAGCGAAGGTATGGCTTGCCAACGGTTCTCGAAGAGGTGGGAATTGGTCTGAATGAGAAGGCAAGGGTAACTGGAAACATGCTGGAAGACGAAAAGCTCCGTGGCACATGTCATCTGGCTCTTGGAAACGTCAGGTATCACGCAGATATGTTGGTTGACAAGCCGACGATAGAGGCGACGTATGCGAGTGGTGTAACCAAAGAAATAATGAAGAACGGCGTTATGATTTAGTGCTCACGAGAAGGCAAAACTTCCACCGTAGCTGGTGTTCTCTCACTTTAAGTTTAAACGATTCTTCGTGTTATTATATTTTGGATTTGGGTGAACGTTCTTGAAGAGAACGGGAGTTGCGAGGCTTCCACTCCATTACGGAAGAGCACCAAGATGGCTTGTCATTCGCATGATCAAACTCGCAAGAGAAATTGTCACAGTCATTGTAGACGAATATGGCCAAGACGAGTTTCTTCGTAGAATCTCGGATCCATTCTGGTTTCAGGCGTTAGGCTGCGTCCTAGGATACGATTGGCACTCGTCTGGCGTGACCACGGTCCTGACAGGGGTCTTAAAGAGCGCTATAAACCCAACCGAGCATGGACTAGCCGTATGTGGCGGGAAAGGTAAGGCTTCACTGCAGACGCCCATTGAAATTAGCGACGCAGGGGAAGAGTTTGGTTTCTCAACAAGTAGAATCGACGATTTACGATACGCGAGTCGAATAAGCGCAAAGGTTGACAACACAGCTATTCAGGCTGGATACCCACTCTACCACCACTCGTTCTTTGTAACCGAGCGCGGGGAATGGGCGGTAGTTCAACAAGGAATGAACGCAAAAGACAGAACCGCGAGAAGATATCATTGGCTCTCTGAATGCGCAAAAAATTTTGTGGTTGAACCGCACGATGCCATCGTAGGCGATGTGAAGCGAGAAGTCGCTTTGGACATGACCTCGATAGAGAGTGAGGGCTGTCGAAAAACGTCTACGGGCATCATTAAGGAGGAGCCTAGAAAAGTTATGAGAATGCTGAAGTCAATTCGACCAGCCTGTCAAAGTTCTCTGCAAGAATGGATGCCCAAAACTAGATGGAAGGAATACGTAATCGATGTTCTCTCGTTGCCCCGCAACCTCAACTGGAAAAGCGTGAAGAAGGCGTACGAGTTTCAGCCCAAAAACTACGAGGAACTCCTTGGCATTCGAGGGATAGGACCAGCCACAGTTCGAGGACTTGCCTTAATCTCTGAACTCATCTACGGCGAACCGCCAAGCTGGAAAGACCCAGTGAAATACTCGTTTGCGTACGGGGGAAAGGATGGCGTGCCGTTTCCAGTGGATCGACAGGCGATGGATGAATCTATCCGGGTTCTGGAAAACGCTGTTGAAAACGCTCGGATAGCAGGTAAGGAGAGGCTGAGGTCACTTCAGAGGCTTAGACGATACGTCCCGTAGCGTTAGTTACTTCAAGTTGATTTGTATTAGTTATGTGTAATTCCGAAAGTATAAAAGGGGAGAGCCTGAAGAGTTAGGTTCGCATGTTTTTGAGGGGTGGAAGTTGGAGGTAAGCCGTCGGAGACAACGGGAGCGTGTGCTCAACCGATTCAAATACATCAAGACATGTGTAATAGCCAGGGAACTCTGCCTACTCGTGCGCGCCAACAGAGTGGCGCTTAACAAAGAAGACGTCCAAGCATGTTGCTCATTCATCTGTCAATTGTGTAAGGAGGCGGGTTGTGAAGAACAAAGCGAGCTGTGTGGAAAAGCAGCTGAGACTGTGCTTACGAGCGAGGAAAAATATCTTGAACTTTGTGAGCAAAGCTGTAAAAAGTGTGGAGAGGCTAGGCAACCTCAGGCGGAAAAGACCAGGTACGTTGCCTGATGCTGCTTGTAGATTTGATATGAAGTTTTTTCAAGAGTCTGAGCTTTGGACATTCGAAAAGAAAATAAGTAGGCATTGAGAACAAAAATGGTCAAGTGAGGGATTCGGCTTGTACATCGCGCCGTATGTTGCGTCACCGTCTCTAGTGGTTCGTCAAATGCTTGTTCTCTCTGAGTTGAGACCCAGCGAGACGGTTTACGACCTTGGCTGTGGAGACGGCCGGGTAGTTATAATGGCGGCTCAAGAGTTCGGAGCAAAGGCTGTTGGAGTCGAATTAAGGGAAGACTTGGTGAAGAAGGCTAATGGCAGGGTTTCTGAGCTTGGCCTTGATGGTAGAGTTAAAATTGTTCAGCGCGACTTGTTTGAGGTTGATTTGAGATTTGCGGATGTTGTTACTCTTTATCTTACGACTAGTGCAAATGAGAGGGTGAGGCCGAAGCTTGAGTCTGAACTTAGGCATGGAACCCGCATCGTGTCTCACGATTACGAAGTTCTGGGATGGAAACCGTTCAAAATCGACAATTTTTGTGAAAACCCGAGGCTGGGTTACCCATCTCACACAATATACGTTTATCATAGGTGAATTTGAGCTTATAGTGGGGTCATTTTCGCTTTCTGAAGATCATGACTCCATCTCTGTCCATGACGTATTCGAATCCAGCTTCTAGCAGCGCCCTCGCTCCCTTGACGTTTACAGCCACTCTCGTTGTGTATTCATCGGCTTTGTATTTGAAGACATGGTTGGCGATGTCGATGTATCACATGGTGTTGCGGATGTCTCTGTGACCTAGGAATTTCATAACATGTATGATGTCCCTAGTGCAGTGATATTCCATGGTTGCTTTCCATTGTCTGAAAGTGTGGAACGTTATGCGTAAGATTCTGGGGTTTTGGAGTCGTTTGGCGATTCTTTTGCATGTATGCAATGACGTGAAGAAATGGGGATTTGCGGGAGGGATATCTCCACGATGCTCATGATATAAGACATTGAGGGAATTCGTTGAAATCGCTTTTGGGGTTGCGTGAAAAAGATTTTTATCCCACAGCAAGCCTAAGCAGATAATTTCCGCTTTTGACAAATGCAAGAATGTTCAGGACAAAACTAATTTAGGAACAATTTACAAAAACATCTTTCATCTACTAACTCAACATTCATAAAAGTTATTATACTCCTTGAATCAAAAACGAAGACCATCGTGCGCAGGAAGGAAGAAAAATGAAACACGACCAAGTCTTCCAAATAGACCTAACAAAAATCGCAGGAAGCGGAGATTTCGCCTGCCCCAACTGTGGAGTCATGATATCTCCAGAAGACGAAACAGAAAACGCCTATACCATCTTAGAAACAAAAATGAAAAAAGAATTTTTAGAAGAACTGATAATACAATGCAATAGATGTGGGAGTAGGATTCATCTGGTTGGGTTCCTTCCTTCTTCTCCATCCAGCCTAAAATGAAAATGATGAAATAGATCACAAGCTTTGAAATGGATGCTGCGCATACTGCATTTCATCCAATCTATGCATTTTTCAATGCTGTCGGTTTCTTCGATCTTTTTGTATGGGCGAAACCGAACGATTTTCGGAACCCTTAGCGCGTAACCACATGTATACTCGTCGGCTTCACTATAGTCATTAATTTTCACGATTCCATTTCTTTCCACATTTTGTTCCCAAGTGGTAATGTTCAGAACGCTTCCCCAAAAACTTTCTCGCTTTCGTACATCAGCATCTAAATCTTTGCGTCGATGCATGTTGGAAGTGCTTTCATCATCAGGGAGATGAACTTCTAAACGCAAGATGGGCTTTGACCTTAAGATGAAAAAACCTGCCGTTATGCTTATAAAGTTATAACGACCGACATGTACAACCGAACATAACGGTGGCATCAAAAATGGAAAGAAAAATCTGGATTTGGACAACCACACTTGTCTTAGTCGTAATCACTTCAGTGGCTGGAACTGCCTATTACATAGCAACATCGACAGGAGAAAAACTTGTGATTTCGACTACAACTAGCCTATATGACACACTTCTGCTCGATGTCATCGAAGACCAATTTGAAGCAGAGTACCCAATCGACCTCTACTTTATATCTGTTGGAACAGGCCTAGCGATAAAGCATGCACAGAAAGGAGACGCCGACATGATACTGGTTCACGATCCATCAAGAGAACGTGCTTTTCTAGAGAACGGACACGGCGTTTGCAGAAAAATCATTGCATACAACTTCTTTGCAATCGTGGGCCCAGAAGCGGATCCCGCAGAGATCAATGGGTTGTCACCCCCTCAAGCCTTGATAGAAATCGTAGAAGCCGGTAGGAATGGACAGGCCAAATGGGTGTCCCGAGGGGACGATTCGGGCACTCACACGAAAGAAAAAGGACTATGGAATGATGCAGGTCTAAACCGGACAGAGTTAAGGGAAGAGGAGTGGTATATAGAAGCTGGCGCTGGCATGGGAACAACACTGCAGATTGCGGAACAATTTTCTGCATATACCCTTGCGGATATGGGCACCTATCTAAAGTACTACAAAGACAACATCATTACTTTAAAGGAACTGGTAACTCAGGGAGAAGAGCTACTAAATGTGTACAGCGGGGTAGCAGTAAACAAGAGTATGCACCCGAACGTTAACTTTGATGAGGCCATAAGCTTCATAGAATTCTTGATATCCGAAAGAGGACAACAGATAATCGAGGATTATGGAAAAGATATCTATGGGCGAAGCTTGTTTTACCCCGCCGTAGGTCTTCTCAAAGAAAACGCTGAACGAGCTACCGTGCAGTGGATAAGGAATTACGCTTTTTTCGATGGCTATGAATGTCCGCCGGAATATCAAAACGATCATCCCGAATTATATTCCTAAAGCGTCAAGGTGCAGAATCAATGTGGGAACTACTGGAAGGCGTTAGAAGGATTATAGAACTCTTTGGAAATCCTGTAGTACTAGAGACCACTTTCAGATCAATTTATGTATCGGGCACTGCAACTTTGCTTTCCGCTCTTTTGGGAATCCCGTTAGGTGTGCTCATCGGATTCAAGGACTTCACTGGAAAACACTTTGTCAAAGCAATATTTAATGCGCTGTTAGGAATACCCACTGTAGCATTGGGTTTGATTCTCTACCTTGTTTTCTCTCATTCCGGGTTTCTAGGTTTTCTGGATCTTCTCTACACTCCAATTGTAATCATGTTTGGTCAGGCAATTCTAATAACTCCTATAATGATCAGCCTTGTCGTCCATGCCGTGGAATCTGTGGATCCAGATGTTAGAGATTTGGCAAGAACCTTAGGAGCTTCAGAAACAGAAGCTTCTATTGCTGTCTTAAGAGAATCAACAGCAGGAGTTGCCTTGGCTTTTGTCTCATGCTTCAATCGAGCCATAGCCGAACTTGGTGTTGCTATCGCTGTAGGTGGAAATATACGAGGGTTAACACGGGTACTAACAACCACAATAGCCCTAGAAGTCATGAGAGGAGAAATAGAGTACAGCATAGCTATGGCAGCCATGTTGTTGCTAATAGTTTTCGCAGTAACTCTGGCTATTAACCTGATACAGAGGCGAAGACCATGAATTGCTTTGTGAAGCTTCAAGGTCTGACTAAACGCTATGAAGGCGTAACAGCCCTTGATAATGTCAACTTAGAAGTTAAGCGAAGTGAGATATTAACGGTCATAGGCCCAAATGGATCTGGAAAAACCACTTTGCTAAGGATGATGGCCTTCTTAGACAAACCAACCGCAGGAGAAATCTACTTTGACGATGCTGAGATTAACGACAATAACCGTAATCATATGAGAACTAAATGCACTATGGTTTTTCAGAAAACTGCCCTTTTCGACACAACCGTTTATAACAACATTGCATACGGACTCAGGTTAAGAAAACGTTCCAAGAGAGAAATTGAAGAAAGAATCCGAGAAATTTTAGGACTTGTGAGATTAGAAGGCTATGAAAAGCGACAAACAAAGAAATTATCTGGAGGAGAACAGCAAAGAATTTCACTTGCGAGAGCTTTGACCCTGAATACTGAGCTCCTACTCTTGGATGAACCAACAGCAAATCTGGATCCAAAAAATGCGTCAATTATTGAAGAAGCCATCGCAAGGGTCAATCGTGAATACAATACTACCATAGTAACGACAACCCACAACATGTTTCAAGCGGAAAATATCACAGAAAAAGTTGCTCTGCTTCTCAGAGGCAAAATAGCGGAAATCGGAACAGCCTCAGAAATATTTGGAAAAGCGTCAAAGAATTTGGCAAGTTTTGCCAGGCTTGAAAATGTCTTTTCAGGTATCGCAAGAATACGTGAGGATGGTACTTCGCTAATAGAGGTCGGTGATGCAGTGCAGATAGAGGCTGCCTTGAAAAAATCTGGAAAAGTAACAGTTTTGGTAAGACCGGAGGACATAATCGTGTCTAGAAAGGCTGTTAACTCGAGTGCAAGAAACATTTTTGAAGGAAAAATAGTCGGTATCTCAGACATGGGTTCAACCGTGAAATTGAATGTTGATGTAGGAAAGCCGTTCGTAGCTCAAATTACCAAGCGATCGTTCAGTGAAATGCGCCTTAACCTTAATTCTAAAGTATTTCTCACCTTCAAAGCATCATCCGTCTATATAGTTTGATCATCTCAGGAACGATCTTTGTTCATTTGCTTTCAGATTTCTGTTTTTTAAGTTCGCAAAGAATAACAAGTGCTTCACCTAACGGTATGCTGAGTTTTGTCGCCAAATTTTGAGACGTTATGTCTGGTTGTTCATGGAGAACTGCGTCTCTAGTGTAAGCCTTGTGATGGGAATACATGATCATGGCGTGAACTGTTTCTACGAGAACTGGCCAGAGTGGATTGCCCACGTAATCTTCTGAGCTCATTTTGAAACCACAAATTATATCTCTCGGCTCTTCAGCAATAAAGCCTCTCTTAAACCACCGACGGATGGAAGTCTAATTGACGATCAAGGCAGTGATATTCGATCTTGACGGAACCATCGTAGATTTCAACCTCAATTATAAAGCCGTAAGAGCTGAGGTCATACAGTTTCTCACTAATCAAGGCTTCCCTCAATCTATCTTTTCCATGAATGAAAGCGTGTTTGAAATGCTGAAGAAAGTGGAAATCTATATGAGAAACAACGGCAAGGGAGAACAAGAGATAATGAAGACTAAAGAAGCCGTGCTTTCGCTGGTTAGCAGTCACGAGTTAGAGGCTGCTCGGTCGACCCGTCTGATACCTGGCGTCTTGGAAACGCTCAAAGCTTTAAGGAAAAAAGGATTGAAGATGGCGCTTTTCACTCTAAACGGCGAAAAATCAGTAAGCTACATTCTTAAGTGTTTTCGACTTGAATCTTTCTTTGGTGCAGTATTTACTCGTGATTTTGGCTTGGCGGTTAAGCCAGATTCAGCCCATTTGGAAGCTGTATTGGGCAAACTGAATGTTAAGCCTGAAGAGGGGATAGTTGTAGGTGACAGCGTGTGGGACATGATGTGCGCTCATGAACTCAATGTCATTGCGATAGGTGTAGTCACTGGCATCTCCTCTGTCCAAGAATTAACTCGAGCGGGGGCTACTTACATAGCTTCATCATTCACTGAGCTACCAACTCTGATACAACAACTCAATAAGTCATGACGGTTTAAAGAAATATCGAGGCCACGTAGGCCATTCAGAAGGTATGGTCGTGTCGAAGTCAACTTTTAGGTCCATGCCTACACTAATTTTTTCCGGCTCTACGTCTTGAATCATGCCAGGCAGTTTTGGGCCATCTTCCAATTTCACAATACCCACAGCGTAAGGAATCAACAACTCAAACTGCTTAGACGAAACGTGAATCACCGTGTAAGTCAAAAGTTTTCCTTTGTTTTTGAGTTCAATCCACTCCAAATCCGATGAAAAACATTTCGTGCACATGGGCCTAGGAGGCAGAAGCATTGTTCCACACTTCTTGCATTTGGCAGCCATCAGCTTTCTTTCACTCACAAACTTGTAGAACTGTTCTATTGTGAACGGAAAAGTTTCAGCCATTTTCATCCTCTCCTATAAATGTGCACAGTTGCAGTGGCACCTGAACCACCCACGTTATGGCTTAGCCCAATTTCAGCTCCTTCCACCTGTCTTTTCTCAGCTTGCCCAGTCAGCTGTAAGTATATCTCATAGGCTTGACCGACTCCCGTAGCTCCAACAGGATGCCCCTTCGATTTCAAGCCTCCACTGGTGTTAACAGGAATCTTTCCTCCAATCCTAGTGGCGCCTTCTTCTACGAAGCTTCCTCCTTTTCCGGGCCTGCAAAAGCCGAGGTCCTCATATGCAATGATCTCCGCGATGGTGAAACAGTCGTGAACTTCTGCGACATCGACGTCTTGGGGCTTAACCTTAGCCTTATTGTAGGCTTCTTGACCCGCAAGCTTGCCCGCCTTCAGAGTCGTAATGTCTTCTCTTTCGTACAAGCCTATGGCGTCGCTTGCTTGTCCTGAACCTATAATGTGCACTGGGGTGTCCGTAAATTTCTTCGCGAGTTCAGGTTTTGTCAAAATTAAGCAGCTGGCTCCGTCCGTTATCAAGGAGCAGTCATACAGTTTCAGCGGCCAAGCGATTACTCTGGATGACATCGCCTTTTCTAACGTCACTTCCTTCTGCATATGCGCCTTGGGATTCAAAGCTCCGTTATGATGGTTTTTCACCGCAACCATTGCCATCTGTTCTTCTGTCGTGCCAAACCGATGCATGTGAGCCGTTGCCATTAGGGCATATAGTCCTGGAAACGTTATTCCATGCCATTGTTCAAATGGAAAGTCTGAGGCCATTGCTAAGAATTCAGTTACGTCAGCCGTGGTTCGATGGGTCATTTTTTCTACTCCGCCCACCATCACCATGTCGTACATGCCTGAAAATACGGCGGAAACCCCTAATCCTAACGCTACTCCTGAGGATGCGCATGCGTTTTCAATTCTCGTTGCTTGTACGGGAAGTAAGCCAGCCCAGTCAGCAAGCGTTGGTCCCGTGTGTCCCTGATGTTCATAAGATTCGCCCATGTGCCCGACGAAAAGTGCTTTAATGTCCTTTTTAGGAATGAGATTGGGGCATCTCTCATAGGCTTCTTTTGCGGCTTCGGCGAAAAGCTCTCTGCCGTATAATCCTTCTCTTCTTCCAAATTTTGATAATCCAGCTGAGACTATGGTTGCTAACGGTTTGCCAACCAACTAGCGGGACCTCCTTTCACCGAGTTTGCTTAGAACTTAGTAATCCCATTGAGGAAGGATAAAAGTATTTCATTCAGAAGTAGAGACGGCCCTCGCAAACCCTTCCTTTTTGCGATGCACATGCATGCAAGGTCTTCAAAAAGAGTTGCTGATGTACTCCACGACGTACAAACTGAGGGTGTATGGGGCTCTTCTGAAGAATCAGCCATCCATCTTCCTCGACAGAGTGGATGTATGAATGCAGATCGGTTAAGATTTTGTTGTCCAGACTACTCAGTACATGGGTGAGTTTTAGATTTAGGATGGCATTCTGCTACTTGTTCAGGAGAACATTCCTTGGGGTCTTTGACTTTCTTCTCTGGATGCTCACAACACGATTTCTTGTTGCACATGTAGTAAACCCTATCATATGAAAGCGAGTAGTCTTATTTAATGTTTCTAAATGCGAGAAATGCATGCAACTATGTGCCGATTACCAACCCCGCACTTCAGGGTTATTATCTATACCGTATCTCTTTTTGATGAATTGAATAGTCTGTTTCATTGACGCTTCCAAAGATTCTAGAATTTTTGTATCCTTCTGGAGACAAGCCCACTCTGGAACCTTCTGTCCTGGGACTGCCACAGCATAGCAATCTGTCAAATCCCCTTTTCGCTGCTCCTTCGGCACAAACTCAATTTTTACCTTTTGTCCGATGAAGAGTTCCCTTGGGGGTATATGAAACATCATGGCTAAAGTAGTGTCAGCACCATCGATTTTGACCCAGCCCATTGAGAACGGCAATTGGTGCTCAAAAGGAGCGGCTGCAAGGCACTGCACGGTGAAAGTATGGATAACACCCGTCAATGGTAGATCGACCCATTCGCAATCAGCTACTTTACATTTGGGATTCCAACAATGAGCTCTGGGAGGACAGTATAGCGTGCCGCATTTGGGACATTTTGTTCCTTTTAGCTTTCCCTCTAGTAATCCTCTAAAGAAGGGTGAAACCAGCCCATAGCTGTGGGAATATAGCGCAAAGGCGGCACGATCTATCACCATGAATTCTTTTGGCTCTCTCTTTAGAGCTTCTTCAACCGTGCCCCCACCACAAGGGCCCTTTAGAATCTGATGTCCCTTGATTGCCCATAATCCTGTATTGACTATTGGTTCCCAGTATTCATGGGCATCTGTTGAGTGGTCCTCTACTATTGGATAATGTTTGTATTTTGCTTCACGCCTCGTACGCTTTATCTTCCTTACTTTTAATTTTCTTTCTTCCATTCCAACTTCTGTCATTTTCATTCTCTCCTTTTAATCACTTTCGAAAGTTACCACGGCCCCTTGGCAACCAGTTCCACCGTGTCCGGTAATAAGCGCTTTTCGTGCATCTGGTACCTGTAAACCATTCGGGCCACATTTTTCTTTTATCTTTCCAGCAAGTTGCCAGTATAAGAAGAGTGTATAATAAAGACTTGTAGCGCCCACAGGGTGTCCTGATGCTGTCAAACCTCCGCTGAGGTTAGACGGGCATTCACCACCATATTCAACTACTCCTTCCCTTATCATGGTTTTTCCTTCTCCTCTAGGGCAAAGCATCAAATCTTCCCATAAAGCAAGTTCAACGCCATCATAAGGAGCGAAAAGCTCCATCAGATCTAATTCTTTTAGTGGATTGGTTATACCTGCCTGAGGGTATGCTCTTTTTGCAGCTATGTGCAAAGAGGCAAAGTTTGCCATATCTGGGTAAGGCGTTTTTATCGGCTCAACAAAGTCGGGATATATTTTCGCCTCGTCCTTCATCCCTTCATAGGCAAAATCAGCCGTTCTATCTCCGGGCCTCATCGAATCTGTCCCTAAACCAACTCCCGTTATCCACATGGGTGTATCAGTGAACCGGCGAGCTTTTGATTCTGTTGCCATCAATAGAACACAGGCCCCCTCGCTCATTAGAGCACAGTTGAGAACTCTATAGGGCCAGCATACTAGCCTGTTCTTCCAGTAATCATCCAATGTTATGGGAGCAGTGCCGTGCTGACTCACCCATTGAGAATAGGGCCAATGAGTGGAATTATTGTGGTTTTTAACGGCAATCTTGCCAAGATCTTCACAGGTTTCCCCATATAATTGCATATGTCGAACTTCAAGAGCGGCATAGAACGCATTGTAATATCCACCAACTGGAAAATCCCAATCAGTATCTGCAGCTGAAGCGATCATTTCATTTGTTGCAGCAACGGAAACCTCGCACATCCACTCCCAGCCTGGAATCAATATAACGTCAAACATTCCTGATTTTATCATATAGTAAGCATTGACTATAGCATCTATTGATGTGGATCCACCGGACTCAACTCTGTAACCTGGTTTATTATGTAAGCCTAAATAGTCCTGTATTATCCAGCCCATACACAGCTGCCCATTCAAGTGATCGCTAAAATAGCTCATACATAGTGCATCTATGTCATCTGCCGTTAGGTTAGACACGTTCTTAAGCAAGTCTTGATAAGCTGTAGCTACGCCTTCTTCTGCATTTTCCCCGTGCCAAAGATCAGGGCGGAATATTCCTCCATTGCAGATGGCTACTTTCTCGTCTCTAGCCATAATTCACACGACCTAGTTCTTGTTCAGTTGCCACCCGTCAATATAAATCTAACCCAAAATATCTGGCGCACAAAAGAGTTGATCCTTATTCTAGGAATCGACTGGATACCATATAGAGTACGCACAAGAACTGGGGTCCGAAGCAAAGGAAAGCATAGAAATCTAAAATTCACCTCTTCCCAGTTCTTTTCAAAATGACTTTAGACAGTGACGCGTACAGAAGACCCTTTTATGGTTTTTTCACTCTGCACAAAATGCAGATATTGCAGCTATCAACAGTGTTGCCTAAAAGCAGGTGTCCAACAGAAGAATCTGGAGATGCTCCCCGCAAACTCCTTCTCCTATGTCGAATGCACGTGTTGAAGCGTGCACTAAGGTAGTTGAAAGACTTCTTTAGCGTTTTCTGTAGTTGCTTTGGCCAGTTCATTCACAGTGATTCCTTTAAGCTCTGCAATTTTTTTAGCTATGAAGGGAAGGAAGGCTGGTTCATTTCGTTTTCCCCGCTTTTTTTGAGGGGCAAGCCATGGGCTGTCGGTTTCTAGTAGTATCTTGTTCAAATCGGTCCATTTGGCAATTGTACGTAATTCATGGGAGTTTGGGAAGGTGACAGGTCCTGCGAAGGATATGTAGAAGTTTGACTTGACCCATCGTTCAGCCATTTCTCTATTCCCTGAGAAGCAGTGCATTATACCGTCGGTTTTTCCTTCGAATTTTGAAAGCATTTTGAGAGTATCGGTATGTGCTTCTCTGTTGTGGATTACAACCGGCAACTTCAGCTCTTCGGCTAGAAATAGTTGAGCTTCGAAGGCTTTCTTCTGGGTTTCTCTGGGAGATAGATTTCGGTGGTAGTCTAGTCCGATCTCGCCGATGGCTACAACCCTTGGGTTTTCAGATAGTTTCCTCAATTCATCTAAGACATTTTGGTTCAGCTGATCGGCGTTGTGAGGGTGAATTCCTACTGTTGCATAAAACCCATCGTATTTTTCAGCTAGTTCGATGGCTTTTCTGCTGCCTTCAATGTCGAATCCGATATTTACTATGTGTTCTACGCCGGCTTTTCTTGCGCGGCTTATCACTTTTTCCCTGTCTTTGTCGAAGCTTGCCCATTGGAGGTGTGCGTGTGTGTCAACTAGCATGTTTCAGTTTTCCTTCATGGTACGTGTTGTCGGGCGTGTTGTGAAACTGATTGAGTTCTTAAAACGAGTTTAGCTATTCTTTCACCATACTCTATACACAAGCTTTTGCTTCTCTCATCTGGTTTCCCTATAGAAACAGGTCCATAATGATCTCCCTTCGACGATCCCTGAATTATCATACCATGGATCAACAGGGATTTCAAAATATCCATTATTGTCGTCTCATTACCACCAGCTATGTTGGCTGACGAGGAAAAAGCTCCACCAACTTTTCCCTCCAGTTTTCCATGGAATCTGACGCTGTCATCTATGAACTTCTTAATCTCGGAAGCCATCGACCCGTAGTAGGTTGGAGACCCAAAAATTACGCCGTCAACATCAAGTAACTCCTCAACTCTAGCTCCTTGCACATTCTTCACCTTCACTTGCATACCCTTAACTTTCTTCACACCCTTGGCTATTGACTCAGCCATTTCCTTTGTATTACCAGACCTTGAATAATAGATGATCAGGACTTCAGGCATGTGCCATCCCTGTGGTTATGATAAGGCCCCATGCAGTTTTAAATTTGTGTGAACTTCCCAAAATAGTGGAATACTAGCAGATCTCTAGAGTTTCTCCATCGGCAGAACCAAGTTAGTGATCGATCCTGTGACAGAAAAATGAAAAATAAGGGTAACTACGATGTCCTCCCACTCTTGCTGGAAAGAATTAATAAAATTTTGTAAGAAAAACCAGTCTTGGAAAATACGTGTATGCACGTGGGAACTATGGAAAAAGTGATAACACAACTAATTAGGGCTTAACGTTTTATGTGAGAAGCCTAGGCGTCAGCAAATAATACTGCGCCTCTTTTCTTTGGAATCAAATGATACTTACCTTGAATGTTTATCTTAGCATTCGAAGCTATGCTTTAACATTAAAGCATCAAATAAGACAAATTACATAAACCTTAAATAGCGTGCAATTTTCTGTTGTAGTTGCGATGAAGGGAATGCGTGAATAAAGTGGATTCTCTTTTCTCTCTACCGGCTTATTTTTTAAGCCTAACGCGCATTCCCAGAATTTCTTCAGCTTGCCGTGTGATTTGAAGTTTATGAAACATTTTTATATATATAATCTAAAGATGTGTTATGGAAGAACAGAAAAACTAATTTAGATTGAAAGAAACTATTTGGTGGTGTTGTGAATGAAAAAGAGAATGTGGAATCTTCTTTTGGAATATTTAAAGGATTCCAAGAGAAGTGATAGGGCGCTAGCAGGTATTCTAGGAGTCTCACAACCAACTGTAACCAGAATGAGAAACAAAATGGTAAAGGATGGAGTTATACAAGAATTAACTATAATACCAGACTTCATGAAAATGGGATTCAAGATTTTGGCAATTACTTTTACCAAGACAAGATTTGATCCTGAACTAACGGAAAGGGCAAAAAAATCAGCAATGGCAAAACCCAACATAGTACTGTGTGCTTTTTCTCAAGGACTAGGAATGAATGGAATTATTGTTTCTCTCCATAGAGACTACTCAGAATATTCTGACTTCTTCGCAAATTACATGACAGAATGGAGAGACGTGGTAGAAGACCACGATTGCCTTCTCGTCAGCCTAGGAGGAACAATCATCAAACCTTTCTCCCTAAAATACCTAGCAGAACTAAAAGAAAAATAGCAGGTTACACACTCCCTCTATACATAGAAGCTACGGTTTGTCGAAATCAAATGCAAATGTGTACATTTCAACTTAATTTCCGTCTTTGAAGGCTTCCACATTTTTTGAACTTGTAAAATGTGAGACATGTGCAAAGGTTGCTACTGAAACTATACAAGCTCGAAAGCATGCATGCCACTGGAGCATCTGTGGAGACTCAAAGAAGTCTAGACACTATTCTACATATCTTCCTGAGAAACACTTCGTCTTGGTGTGTAAATGCTGAGAGTGTGTGAGAATCTATGTCGAGTTCACCGACAATTTTTCCGTTCTTGAAAATCGGCGTGACAATTTCAGATTTTACGTTCAGGTTGCATGAAAGATAGTTTGTTTCTTTTGAAACATCCTGTACGACAAATGTTCTTTTGAGTTGTGCTGCCTGACCGCATATGCCTTTGCCAAACTGTATTCTCGCGTGTTCTGTGGGTTCTCCTTCAAAGGGGCCAAGTATGAGTTCATTTTGTCTTGTTTTGTCTACAAGATAGAAACCGGCCCAATCATAATGAGGAACGTTGTCCCTAAGCAATTTGCAGATAGTCTTGAGTTTTCCATCCTTATCTAGTTCGCCTTTTCCAATCTCTCCTATTTTTTCAGTAAGGAAGTCTAGTAATTCTTTCTTTTTCTTCATGTATTCTCCTTCTGTAGTTTTCTTGATTGTTACACAGTTTTCTTTTGCCTAAATGTCAATGGGCTCGCCTTTTCTTTGCTTCGCCCTGCATTGGTCAAGTACATCCACTGCTCTGCGTATATGAGGAATCGTAATTGATCCGCCGACGATCAATGCAATGTTTAAGGCTTCAAGAAACTCCACGTCAGAAACACCCTCCTGCACACAACGGATGACATGATAAGTGATGCAATCATTGCAGCGCAATACGGTGGAAGCAACCAAGCCTAGAAGCTCCTTAGTTCTAACATCCAAAGCCCCCTTTTCGTACACGCGACTGTCCAACGCGAAAAACCGTTTAATCCCAAGATTACCAGTGGAAAGCATACGTGCATTCATGCGCTCACGATAACGCCTAAACTCTTCAAGTCTATCCAACACAATCCCACAACCCCTTAATTGTCAACATTACAAAAATGTTTTTGCGCTCGTTTCTGTTCAATTATTCTAGTTCACGGTCAATCAGAGCCTTTGATGGGCATTCTTGACGGTTCTCGCTTTCAATTTCATTTTCGCATCATCTTTATGCCAACAGAATCGAAAAAAGGCAGCTTTAGTAGTTCTCGCACCAAACTTCGAAGTAGCTTTTTGCGTGTCCACAGACAGGACATTCCTCAGGGGCTTCACTGTTTTCATAAACGTAACCGCAATTCCTGCATTTCCATTTGATAGGTAAATCTTTTTTGAAGACGCTACCTTGCTCTATGTTTGCTACCAATTTCAGATATCGGCGTTCATGATGTTTCTCAACTTTAGCGACCATATGGAAAGTGTTGGCTACATCTTTGAAACCCTCTTCTTCCGCAACCTCAGCAAAGTCAGGATAGAGGGTTCCCCATTCCATTTTCTCTCCTTCTGCCGCTGCCTTCAAGTTTTCCCTTGTTGACCCAATGATGCCCGCAGGATAGGCGGCTGTAATTTCCACCATTCCGCCTCTGAGATGTTTGAAGAACAGCTCAGCGTGCTCCTTTTCGTTGCGAGCCGTTTCTTGGAAGATGGAAGATATTTGCTCGTACCCTTCTTTCTTGGCTACACTAGCATACAAAGTGTATCTAGTTCTGGCTTGGGATTCACCTGCAAATACTGCCATCAAGTTTTTCTCGGTTCTACTTCCTTTCAATTCCACTACCATAAACCTCCTTTCAACCCTTCTATCTGATACAAGCATAAAAACATTTGAAATGTTTGAGAACATGTCAGGTTCAAAGCATAAGTTTTTCAACGATTTTTCAGGAAAGCCGGAATGGAAGTTGCGGATGAAATGCGTTCAAGAATATCCAAAGAGACTGTTATGAGCTGCAGAGGAAAAAAGTTGGTTATGTTGATATGATGTATGCCTTTGTGCTTACTGCGTTTTGCCTTGGCTTAGCGATTTTTTTGCCTGTTCTTTCAGTTCTCTAATCTTGTTCACAGTTGGCATGACTTTCTGGAAAAGGTCTTTCCGAGCTTGCATTCCTTCTTTTATGAAGAATGCTGCGGCCTTGGATCTGCTTTTGAAGACTTCAACTTCGACGAGAGCATCGATTTGTTTTAGGTCTTCATCGTTTAGTCTCGTCATTACTACGTTGGCTCTACCTGGTAACTCCTCACTTAGCCTCATTAGGACTTTTTCTTTGATTTTGTCTGTATCCTCGCACTCAGGGCAATGCATCTTTACTATGCATCTCATTTTCTTTTCCGCTTTTTCTTCATCTATATCGATGTCTTTTTCCATTTCTTTCACCTCACAAACCTATTGTAATGCGTATTGCGTATCACGTAATGCGTAATTAAGATACTTAAACCTTTCGCCAAAATCGTTAAAGAGTGCATGCAGACTAATATAATCAGCTTCTGGTGCGGGTCTGGGTAATAGCGAGAGAAGAGAGGCAGTCCATAACAAAGTCAATCTATGCTAGGACGATCCCTGCACCATTTTAAGACTTGGGAAATTCTCTATTAATATCTAATGCAACAATCCTTCATAGAGCATTCCGTCATCATTCTTTTATAAAAAATCCTCTAAATCTAAGAATGAGCGTTAGGCAAAGTCTTTCAGGAGAGGTGCCGTATCAGCAGGCGACAATTACCTCGTTCTTGCTCGATGAAAGCTACTCGATGAAAGGCCAGTATGGTCGAGTAATCTGATAGACGCCGAGAAACGCCCAAAGTTCCCCACGCATGCATAGAGTGTTTATCTGCGGGTTAAGGCGTATATAGCGCCACCGACGAATAGTATTCCAAAGATGATTACAAAGAATGGCCAAAGAAGGTCAAAGCTTTCCACGACCACGCCCATTTCCTGTAGGAGAAAAATAGTTCCTGCAAGTATTATTATTACGCCAATGAATAGTCCAAAGATTGCGCCGCCATGGGGGAGTCCAAAACATTCCTCTTCCGCACGCTTTCCAAACTGTTCTCCCCACTCCTCTGCGCGTCTCCCAAATTCTTCGCCCCATTCCTCCACACGTTTTTCCAAACGTTTCTCCCGTGAGACCTCTAGGCTTGCCCCGCACTTACTGCAGTGTTTAGCATCTTCCTCGTTCTTGGTACCACATTTAGTGCAGTAAACCAAAAACTTCCACTCCAATGGCAACTGTATCAACAGTAAGTGTTCATAAGATTTTTGGTGTGCATGCATGCAAGAAATATCGTGTCACTAATTCTTGGAGCGTTTCTCCTTGCGCTTTTTTCTTTTCTCCGCTCTTTCCTTCTTGGTCATTGGTTTCTTCTTAGAACCTTTCCCCATACCCAACTTGATCACCATGTCAAAATAGTTGAAGCAAAGAATGAAGCTTTCGGCTCACCCATGCGCAAGCATGTTTTGGAGAACTTCTTATTTTAAAGTGGTGCGGAGCTCAGAAGTGAGAGAGTGAGAGGAAGGTTATCATCTGTCAGTAGGTTCCCTTTCCGCACCAATTCAATAATCTTCATGCAGAGGTTTAAGACATTAATGTAGTAATGTTCCATAGAGCATACATGCGTAGGCTTATATATAGCAATCATCTTTGGGACACTAGTCATCGCAGGCTCAGTATACACACTAACCCGTAGATAAACAATCAATGCCTTTTTTGCATATATAGATGAAAATATACATTCTTTTTGAAGCTTGGGGTACAGGATAGTGTGTATCCAAAAATGGAGAAAAAAATGGAGAAATGATAAAGGAAAGACTGTGCAATTCCAAATCTGAATCACTAGTACACAATATTTTTATTATAAATCCATAGAATCATGAAAAGTGGAAAAGATTTGTCCCTCCGAGATTACTTACGCGAAAAGTCTGAGGAGTCCAGACACAACCAAACACAAGCACATTTGCTTGTAATTTTAGGTGTTATCTTGTTTTCGGTGGGAACTCTCCAAACAGTTCTGGCAACAGAAAGCCCAGATTGGTTGCTAATAATTCCATACTGCGTTGAACCTACTCCAGTTCATCTTTTGGGACTGTTTTTTACGTTAACTGGATTGGCCTCAGTAATCTCTGGGGGCATCCTAAGTGTCAAGTATAGACTGGACAGGGGTCAGTATCTACACGAATTGAAAAAAATCCATGGAATGCAATAGATGCATACAGGTTATAAACTTCGGTACATGCTATTTTGAGAACGTGATGTGGGGTTGACTAAAACGTTAACAGATATTTGCGGTTGTGTTTTTGAGGTTCGCCAGGGCGTGTTTGTTTGTGTTAAGCGCTGCCCGAAGCATAGCAAACCTAAGCCAAAAAGACCCTATAGACCAAAAGCTGAATGTGTAAGACCATGAAAGAAAGGTCTTTCTAAGCATGCACGCACGCTAGATTCTTCTTGCGCTAGGTGCCTTCAGACTTGGGCGCGAGAGAAGAGGTATGTGCCGATGCCTATCATCAGTGCGTTGAAGCCTGTGAGCACTCCTAAGCTGATCAGCCACCCGAATGGGCCAAGTATAGGCGTCCCGGTTCCTAGCAGACACCACCGCAACAGTTCGACTCCATAAAACATGGGATCAAATAACATCGCGACTTGAAGAGGTAAAGGCACAGCATCTATGGGAAAGAACGCACCTGACAACATGAATAGTGGCCATATCACGAAGGTAGACAGTAGCTGGAATGCGTGGAAATCGTTGAGGGTTGACCCGATCGCCACGCCCAGACCCACAAAGCCAGCCGTGATGAGTAGCATAACGCCTATTGCTGCAAGTGCTCCAAAGATCAAAGCTGGAGTTAGTGCAAAAGCACCCATGATTCCGGCGACCGCCATTAATATTATGCCCTGAATCGACGCTGTCACGGCACCACCAAGGATTTTGCCTAGGATAATGCTGGTTCGGCTGACAGGTGCGACTAGCATCTCCTTCATGAAGCCAAATTGGCGATCGAAAATAACTGAAACCCCGGAGAACACTGAGCCAAAGAGGAGTCCCATGCAAATAATGCCTGGTGCCAAATAAGAGAGGTAGCTAACTTTGCCGACACCACCAATAAACCCGCCTAGCCCCACGCCGAATATAACAAGGAAGAAGAAGCTTTGGGCCACAGACGAGACAATACGCGCCTTCGCCCGCCAGTAGCGTTTCAGTTCTCGGAGTAAGACCACGTAAATTGCTTGGCCAGATAATGGTTGAACCATTATGTTTCAGACTCCTCTTGAATGGATGCATTAGCCATGGGTTTGTCGCCCTCGAGCTTGCCGCATTATTCGGTGACGTCGCACCATCTCCATAAAGCTTCCGCGTTGGTCTCTGATGTTCCGTCCTGTTACTGAGATGAAGACATCATCAAGTGTTGGTTTGTGTAGCTCCACTGATTCTAGAGCTACTCCAGCTTCATCTACTAGTTTGACTATGCTTGGGATTCGATGTCCACCGTCATCCACCAACAAGTTTAATCGCTTTGAACCTAGGGCTTGATTGCTGGAACTATTTTGGCTAGTTGTACCTTGTGACGGCATTTTCTCAAAGTGTTTGGGCATTCTGCTACGACCAGTGCTTCCATGGCTTATTCCGCCCATCATCCCTGAACCAGCAGCCATTCCGTGCATCATATTCATCATCCTGCTTGCTGTGGCTTGGTTGTCATCAGCGGACACAAGATGAATACGACGTATCCAATTCTTTTTTTCAAAGAGGGGACGCACTTTTGAAATCATCTCAGGAGCTTTGAAGGTTAGGCTCACAACGTCTCCTTCTAACTGTGCTTTCAGCTTGTCCGGTGTGTCCAGCGCTACGATTTTGCCAAAGTCAATGATGAGAATTCGGCCACAGAGATAGTCTGCTTCTTCCGTGTAGTGCGTGGTCAGAATGATCGTGATTTTCTTTTCTTGATTTAGGCGTTGGATGTGTTCCCAAATGGAACGGCGAGTCTGGGGGTCGAGACCCAGTGTTGGCTCATCCAAAAAGAGAACTTTGGGGTGGTGGAGTAATCCCCTTGCTATTTCCAGTCGCCTTTTCATACCGCCGCTATAAGTCTTAACGAGGTCGTCAGCCCGATCAGTAAGTTGGACTACCTCCAACATTTCCTTAATCCGTTGCTTTCGTAGATTTCGATTTAGGTTGTATAGTCGCCCATGGAAGTCTAAGTTCTCGCGGCCGGTTAATTCTATGTCCAGCGTCGGGTCTTGGAATACATATCCTATACTTCGGCGGACTGCGTCTGATTCTTCAACAATGTCATGTCCGTTTATAGTAGCAGTGCCGCTGGTTGGTTTCAACAGTGTTGACAGCATATTTAGCGTGGTTGTCTTGCCAGCCCCATTAGGACCAAGAAACCCTAGAATTTCGCCTTCCTTCACAATAAAACTTATTTCATCTACTGCTCTAACCCTGCCGTTGAAAACCTTGGTCAATCCGCTGACTTCAATAGTGTCAGTTTTTGCAGAACTCATTCCATATACGCGCGCCCTTCAGTTTATGTATGCATGATTTCAGCAGACTCCTATTTATCGGTTACAGTTTTACTTTGCTGCATACATATTTCTTGGAAAGTATTTGCTGGTCCACAAGCCAAGTTTGGTGAGAGCGAGCATGAGAGGAACTTCCATCAACGGACCGATGACCGTAGCTAGGGCGGCTCCAGAGCCTATGCCAAAAATTGTTGTTGCAACTGCTATTGCAACTTCAAAGTGGCTGCTTGAGCCTATGAGTGTGGTTACGATTGAAGTTTGATAATTCCAGTTGGATAGCCAAGCTATGGAGTATGTTAGAGCAATCATTGTAACGTAGTGAAGCAAGTTTGGGGCTGCTAGCAGAGCAACAAGTGGTGGATTGTTTAGGATAACTTCTCCTTTAAGAGAGAACATGACGATCAGTGTGAGCAGTAACGCGATTATGGAAATTTTACGCACCAACCCAAGATATATTTCATTAAACCATTCTTCGCCTTTTTTGTTCATAATAACCCGTCTGGATAGTGCTCCCAAGAAGACGGGTAGGGCTATAAAAAAGATTACGCTGTAGGCGATTAGGTCCTATGGAACGGGTATGTTGCTTATTCCCATGTAGAAGGCTGCTTGTGGGGCATACAGAACTATCATCAAAAGAGCATTTATGGTGGTGTTTATGAGTCCTTGTGCCAAGTCTCCTTTAGCTAACATTATCCACCACATTACCATAGCTGTGCACGGTGACAGTCCAAGTAGAATAACTCCAGCTTTCTGCAATGGGTCGGTTAATATCAAATTTGCATATAGTGTCATTAGTGGCGGAGCAATTAGCCAGTTGGCGATTATGGTGAGCAGTAAAGGTTTAGGTTTTTTCGTGGACTTGACAATATCACGGAATCTTATTCCTACCACTGTGGGATACATCATGAAAAACAAGCAAACGCCGATAGGGATAGACAAGTTACCAGCTTTCAAAGAATCCAAAAATTGACCAAATGAAGGAAGGAATCTTCCCAGCAACAATCCTACTGGGATACAAACGGCAATCCACAACGTGAGATATTTTTCGAAAATCCCGAGGGAAACTTTCTTTTTTTGGGAGTTGGGCATTTTCTGAGACCCGCCTTCAGAGGGGAGTTACATATTGATGTATTTAAATATAATGTTTTATTGTCTCCCAAATACATATTTAGATATTTCGATACAAATTACTGGTGATAATAAACATGTCGAAACTGATGCGGATAAACGATTAGCAAGATTAGTCAGATCGTGCGTCTGTCCAACCGAAGACGCATCCAAGTATGCTAAAGAACTAAGAGACCTCGCCAATAGGATGACAAGTAAAGAATCAGCCAAAAAGCAAAGCAGATTTTTTAAAGCTTTAGTAGATGAAAACAGGGTCAGAATCTTAAGGCTCCTGATGCTACGTGAGATGTGCGTGTGTGAAATAATGGTTGCTCTAAATCTGACACAACCAATAGCCGCGCACCACTTAGGAATACTGGAAAAAGAAGGCATTATTAAGAGAAGGAAAGAAGGAAAATGGGTTTTCTACGCAGTTGCCAATTTGGAAATCATTGAGGGAATAGGGAAATTGGGCTGCTGAAATAAGGAAATATTGTTCTAACATTGCTTTCTAGATTAGGAGTTGGATGCGGTCTGCTATGAAGTGAGATATTATTGCTCCTAATATGGCGAGTAGAGCGTATTTTAGTCCTTCTTTGTAAGGGTTTTCATGGCTTGTTTTGGCTACGTAGCTTCCCAAAATGAATGCCATTATGGGTCCGATTACGAATGTAAGTATTACGGCGTGGTTCATTTGGAGAACTATGAATGGGAATAGTAGAACTAGCACAGCGGCAATGGTTGATGCAAATGCGAAGAATGTGTTTGTGAATATCTCCCTTTTAGAATGTATTCTCGTTGTTACTCCATGAGCCGTCGTTTCATGAATTTGCAATGCTCTTTCTGCTGATTGAGACATAAAGAACCCGATGGAATTTCCAAATGCGTTGGCAAAGCCACCGATTATTCCCGTAATTATCACAAACCGAGTGTCAGAGGTAACTTCAGCAACCCCTATTATAAGACCTAGGCACATTATCAAGCCGTCTGCAAGCCCAAAGGCTATTCCTTCCAAACGATAGGTTTCTTCGGATAGGTTTTCAGTCATCTTCAAGCCCTTTCTTGTTCGTAAGCCAGTCTGCTAATGTAATTCTATTTGTGTTATAGTGTTTCTCAGCTGAGACAATTCCTCTCTTGGCTAACCTAAAAAGTATTCTGTGGGTTTTCACTCGTGATAGACCAGCCTTCCAACGAATATCCTTCTGTAACATTGTTCCCCCTTCAGCAACCAGAATCTCAATCACCTTTCTCTCATCTTCATTTAGAACTCGCAAAACTGCATTAAGGGCAGATTCTCCTTTCTCAACCATCGGCGCCGAAGAAGACTCTATCTTAGGTTTGCCTTCTCCGAGCTCTGGAAAAGCCAGAGCATACGCTGATAGGCTCAAAAAGACGACGAGAGGCCCAATAAACAAGAGAAGCCAGAAAGACTGTGGAATCTGTTCACCCATTCCGTACCCTCTTCCACCAAAACCACCTTCAATTGCAAAGAAGAAAAAGCCAAGAACGGTGAGAATGAGTGAGATTGCCAGAAAGAAAATCAAGGCTCTGGGACGCATGTTTCACTCACAAAATCTAAGGACTAAACACTCCTTATAAACTGTTTCAAAATTTGAAACACTTTGTTACAACGAACATCTAAACCAGACGGTGACCATGATTTCTTGTGAGCAAAAGAATGGAGGTGGTAAAGTATGAATGGTAAAATGATGGCGGGAATCGGATTAGCAGTGGGTATCGTTGCCCTCGCTCTATTCGCTGCACCTATACAGGCTTACATGAACGGAAACAGCGATGTGCTTCAAACACGGACTCAAGAGAGATTGCAAACTCAAGACTGCGACTGTGACAGGCTTCAGATGCAGGAACAAAAGAGACTCGGGATACAGCATCGTGATTGCACCTGCAATTGCACACAAACACAAAACCAAAGCAGACAAAGGACAGGAGAATGCGTCACAAACGGAACATGCATCCAAACAATGAACATGAAACAGTTTAGAAATCAACATATAGAAAGAACACAAAGTCAAGGGGATTAAGGATTGCCGTTAAGGCATTTTCATAATCTTTCTTTTTTTGGTCATGCACGCGTGCAAATTCAAACGAATTGTCTTATTTTAGCTGCTACAGTATCTAATTCACTCGATTCGCATATTTCACGGGGTCTGCATGATTTTGGTTTCCAAAATCTTGGGATGACGTGCACATGAAGGTGAAACACAACTTGACCAGCAGCTCTTTCGTTGTTTTGAACAATGCTGATTCCTTCAGCACTTACTCCCTTCTTGACTGCGTATGCTACTTTCTTCACAATCCTGAATAAGTGTGCAACTTTTTCTTCTGGAATTTCATAGATGTTCTCGTAATGGTTCTTAGGTATTACGAGTGTGTGGCCTGCATTTATCGGTTTCATGTCTAGAAAAGCGGCTACTTCTTTGTCTTCGTAAATGTAACTCGCAGGAGCTTCCTTTTTCGCTAGCCTACAAAACGTGCAATGTCCAGTCATGAAGCAACCCTCGGGCATACATACGTGTTATAGGAATTTCTTTCTTAAATCATTAGTACGAGTTCCAATGATGTGGGCGCATGATGTTGATGGTAGGAACCTGCGAAACTGATCCATGTATGCATCGGTGTCTGAAATATTTTCGTTTCCGGAATATTTGTAGAACAGTAATCACCGCTATATTTCGTCTTTCGTAAGTCTTAATTATGCAATCTATAAGTGTTCTAACGATCAGCGGAGAACAGGAAAACGACAAAGATATGGTCAAGATTGTTGAATTTGCGAGGGGCTACTTTCCAACGCAAACATGGGAGGATATTGGATATGTCGGGAAGCTCAGCTTTGAGCATGACTTCAAGGTGGTAACAAGCAGAGAATCCTACGGTGCCTTTCTTTTTCAAAAGTTGATTAGTAAGATTAGAAGAGTGAGAGATTCCAAGAAGTTGGAGAGTCTCTTGTTGGGGATAACGGCAGATCCTATGGTGGCCATGTATCATTTTTTTGATAGAACGAATTTCAAGAGAGCGCTCTATCTTGTTCACGATTATGTGGATGAAAAGGTTGGGGTTGTCTCTCTTTTTCAGGTGAACGCGGGTTCTTCAAGCAGGTTGGTTGCTCACGGATTAGGCCACAACAGGGGCTTATGCCATCACGTGGAGCCTATCGACCTTATGTATTCTGAGCTGTTAAGCTCCTCAACACTCCAAGTGGACGGTTTTTGTGAAGTTTGCCTGCGCAAGTTGACGAAAGATAAAACGGATGCGTGCAATTGTCGACAATGACATTGTATGCATGTGCATGATGCAACCTATGTGTTTACTTCATCGTGCTCGGTGTTCGTCCATGCATGCAGAGCATGCATTTCTACGAAAGAATCTTGTAGACTCTATCTCCTTCTCTAGCTCTCTGATCGACTTTCAAGCCTATACTCTGCCCAGTTCCAGCACTCTCGATATTCTCGTGCTCAATCTGCATTGACTCTACGGCCTGCTCGAAATCTGATGTATCTCCTTGAATGAGTATCCTATCGCCTGCACGTAAAGTGTCCTTCAGCTCCACAACAGCTACACTAATCTTTACGAAGTAGTGAGTGATAATGCCAATCTCTTTTAATTCTCTACTAGTCGACAACTCTGATTTCTCCAATTATTTAAGCGTCTGATTTCGCTTTAATGTTTTTCTAGTTGCTTGCATGCATACCAATCCCCTCAGAAGAAAAATTCTATAAACAGATAAACATAGATATCAGACCATTTGGGTTTAGCGGAGAGAGTAAAGTGGGGATATTCGGCAGATTCAGGAAGAAAAAAGAAAAAACAAAGAAGCAGGACAAACCATCTAATGGAAGTAAGGAAGTGTCCCTTGACATAGAAGACTTGAGATTCTTAGGTGCGCTTGTCAAACCTGAAGAACTCAAAGAACGGTTGAAAAAGGCAGAAAAGACGCATAGACAGAAGATACTCGATGTCCTTGGGATAGATGTAGATAGTAAAGAGTTCAAAGATTTGTTGAAACTTCGAACACTTAGAAGTTCAGATCCTGAAATGGCAGAAAAGATCCACCAAGCAAAAGAAGCATACAACAAGGTTTACGGCACTAGAGTTGTGTTGAAATTTACCCGAGAAGAATTGGAAATTCTTAGGGAATCAATAAAGCTTTCACGTGGGTCTTGGATGGATGATTTACGTAGAAGATTGTCAGACCCAACAAAATAGATAGTTACACAGTCTTGCATGCATGCAAGGCGGGTTTGAGAGCGTAGGTAGCCTTTTAAAGACATCTAATTATGAATGATTCTCAGTGAGGATGTAGTTCATGAAATATGAAATAAAGTACAAGCCTTCCTACTCAATGCTTGTTTTCAATTTAGACCCTAATGAAACCATAACTGCAGAGTCTGGGGCTATGACCTACATGGACCCTAACATAGATGTTAAAACAAGAAAACGTGAAAAAAGCCTCTTTGGAACTATAGGTTTGAAACTACTTGGACGTCAATCATTCTGGGTAAACGACTTCACAACCGCACAAAAAGGTGGAGAAGTCGCCTTCGTCTCAGCTCCAGTCGGCGACATCGAAACTCTAGAAGTCAAGCCAAATCAAGGCTACATAATACAAAACTCCTCATACATCGCATCCACACAGAACGTAGACTTGGATGTCAAATGGCAAGGCTTCACAAAAGGACTCTTCGGACAAGGACTGTTCATGATAAAAGTTACAGGCGACGGCTCACTCTTCATAAACACCTTTGGAGCCATAGACAAGCACACACTGAAACCGGGACAAATCCTCATTGTTGACAACTTTCACCTAGTGGCCTTCAGTGACACCTGCGGCTATAAAGTCAAAAAATTTGGAGGACTGAAATCAACTCTGCTGGGCGGTGAAGGATTGGTTACAGAAATCAAAGGGCCTGGCGATGTATACATACAAACAAAGAACTTGAGAGAATTCGTGGAATGGCTTTGGACACTGCTTGAACCCAGAGTCAGATCAAGAGCAAGATAGAGGATCAGTACAGCAGCAGCCAACAAACCCCTCCACTTTTACGGGAGCTAGCATTCAGCTTAATTGTGATTTGCTTCTCCCCAAGGCCTGCATGCATAGATTGGTTTTGTAGGTTCTTACCATTAACATCATGCGGCGCATCATTGGAACTTGTCTTAATGATTTAAAAAAGAAACTTCCATAACACGTGTGCATGCATGCACTACTGGGGGCAATCATTAAAAGTACAACTCTGATTTTTAGTTGAGCATTGAAGGTGTTCTCTGATGGAGCGTGCTGATGGCAATACAAACATTAGTTATCTCATGTCGAAAGTTAGAGAATTTCTTGAGGAAAGAGACTGGAAAAAGTATCAGAACCCAAAGGATTTAGCTGAGTCCATTTGCATCGAAGCGGCTGAGCTTCTCCAACTTTTCCAATGGATCAAACCTGAAGAAAGCGAACAGTTCAGAAACAAGCCGTCAGAAGTGCAGCGAATCAAAGAAGAACTTGCTGATGTCGGCATCTACTGTCTCAGCATGGCAAACACCCTCAACATCGACCTCACCAGTGCTATCCTTGACAAACTAGAACAAAACAAAAAGAAATATCCAGCCGAACTATACAAGGGAAAAGCCTACCTCACCTCATAGAAGATATATGCATTTCAGGTTCATAAATCATTTAAACTGGAAAATATGTTTGTGTTTTGGGGTTGCCTTCGCAGAAGACTTGCTCTGCACGCATAAATCCCGTACTTGCTCTTCTCGTAAAGAGAAAGCCAAACTTGACTTGTTCTGGGTGGCGTGGTACAGGCTCCGGGGGCAACTCCTTTGAATGCATGCAAGAGACTGGCTATTGCTATCCTAATCCACGTGGTATCGCGACTGCTGTCTGAGTTCGCTGAACTCCATTTAAGGACATAAACTTCTCTATAATCTCTCTAAGCTTATTCATGTTGGCAAATTTGATATAGGCAATGACATCGAACTGGGCGGTAACAGCTGCGCCATCTTCACTCCTTCAATCTTAAGTGCCGCGTCGGCAATCTCCCACATCATTCCACCAACACAATTGACGCATAGATAGGCTTCCACCACAAACACAATACTAAGTATAATTGCAGCTTCTTTATTCTATTTTCCTATGCATGCATACGCGTAAGATAGATTGATGCGTGCACATGTGTAGCAAATTATTTTAAACAAAACAAGTCTTAGGTAGACTATGATTTCGATCATAGGGGCAGGGAAGGTAGGAAGCGCCTCCGCATTTAACATTCTAAGATTCAGAATTAGCGACATTGTTCTCATAGACGTTGCTGGAGAGTTGGCTAAAGGCGAAGCACTGGATATGATGCAAGCCGCACCCGCAATAGAATTCGATGGCAACGTCAAGGGAACCAACGATTTCAGTGAAATGGAAGGTTCAGAGGTCACGGTTATTGTTGCGGGTGCAGGAAGAAAACCCGGAATGACACGCCTTGACCTTATTAATATGAATTACAAAATAGTGAAATCTGTTGTGAAAGAAATTGTGAAATACGCTCCTGAATGTAAGCTCATGGTTGTGACGAACCCCGTCGACATAATGACTTACGTAGCCTACAAAGAATCAGGCTTTGAGAGGAACAGAGTTTTTGGAATGGGAAACATCCTTGACACCATACGCTTCAGATCTTACATAGCAACTGAGCTAAATGTTTCCAGAGAGGATATTCGTGCCTTGGTCATAGGAGAGCATGGGGATTCCATGGTCCCCCTCGTGGACTATGCGACTGTTTCCGGAATACCAATAGAAGATTTGCTCGAAAAAGAACAGATTGAGAAAATAGTGAGCCTTACCAGAACCTCTGGTGCTGAAGTCATAAAACTAAAAGGAGCCACAACATATGCACCCGCAGTCGAAATAGCTGTCGCCGTCGACGCTGTTTTGAGGGGTAGAAACCGGGTGATGAGCGTTTCCACTTTCCTTCAGGGGGAATATGGTCTTTCAAATATCTCCATTGGTGTACCCGTTATTCTTGGAAAGAATGGTGTTGAAAGAATTCTAGAACTCGAATTAAGCCCTGAAGCCAAGAAACAGTTTAATGAATCGGCTTCAATCATAAAAGACATGATAAATACGCATGCATGTGCTTTCAATACATGAAAATACTTAAGTTGCTTTTCCCTGAAGCCTACCAGGATGTGCTTGCATTGGTTGGTTTGTTAGATCCCTTGGAAGTGAAAGGACTAGTACTTGAGAATAGAATCGTGATGCCACCCATGCATACGGGTTTGGCTACTTCTGAAGGAGCTGTAACTGATACTCTCGTCAAGCACTACATTGAACGTTCAAAGGCATTGGGCCTGCTGATAATTGAACACAGCTATGTGTCTCAGGCTGGAAAGCTCAGTGAAAGGCAGCTGGGAATATACGACGACAGATTGGTTTCCGGGCTCAAGAAGCTTTCGAATAGTGTTCATGCTAAAGGCACTCCAGTCGTGATTCAGATAAATCATGCGGGAAGGAGCGCCAGCAGGGAAATTACCGGAATGCAGCCTGTTGCTCCTTCATCCAATGGAAGCGCTCTTGAACTCCAAGTTGGAGAGATTGAAGCCTTAGCTGAAGCCTTTGCCAGTGCGGCTTTGATAGCGATAAGGGCGGGGTTTGATGGTGTTGAGGTTCATGGTGCACACGGTTTTCTTCTCAACCAGTTCTTCTCGCCCTTAACTAATCGACGTCAAGATGAATATGGGGGTTCTCTGGAGAAGAGGATGAGGTTTCCTCTGGAGGTTGTTAAGAGAACTAGAGAGAGAATAGGGGGGAGCCTCCTTCTCTATCGCCTTGGTTCAGATGATTTGGATCCTGCAGGGACTCAAGTTGGGGATTCTAGAAAGTTTGCTGGGAAGCTGGAGGAAGCAGGTGTAGATATAATTGACGTGTCGGGGGGCTTGTGTGGAAGCAGACCAGAGCAGCTTCAAAGTATACAAGGCTACTTCATTTCTCAAGCACAGCAAATCAAAGAAGTGGTAGACATACCAGTCATCGGTGTCGGAGGGATCAGGAATCCAGAAATCGCTGATGAGTTCATACGTGAGGGAAAGGTTGATTTGGTTGCTGTGGGTAGGGAGCTCTTCAGAAATCCAGATTGGCTTGCAGAAGCCGCCAGAATCCTGCGTCGAGCTCGTTAGCCTGTGCGTGCATGTAAGATAGACCTCTAAAAAGGGAAGTCAACAGAGTAATAGAGAAATATACGAACGAGACATTGGTAGATGGACTGCAAAGTCGAATGAGCAAGTAACTGTCCTCTAGAGGTTGGGTGTTAAGATTGGTTCTGCCTGCCAAGATCTTTGAGATAAAAGAGGAAGCTAATATTGGAATGATTGTTGGGAAGCTCAAGGATTTCCGTGAGGAGGAGCTTTACCAAACGGCGAATGGGGAAACCATAAGTCTGGTAACGGAAGTTTTAGAGCTGAAACTGGATGGAGCGATGATATCAGGAGTCTTCAGCAAAGATTTCGTGCAGAGACGTTTCTACAGACGCAAATTGGTTGAAGTTCCTATCACGGAAGAATCCCCTTTTTGGATTAGACCTTTCAAGGAGAGGGTTTTCATAATCGTGTCAGCGCCTTCTGTAGCTCGTGGAGTGAAGAAGCTGCTTACAAATTTCGTAGCGAACAAGTTAAGCAAGGTTTTATTCATCGCACCCCGCGCTATTGTCGAGGTGAACATCCCCCGTGCCACTCTCAAAGAGCTCCATGAATCAAATCCACAGGCGACGAAGCTCATATGGTTTGACGAAGTCGATATACCTGGAGTGGAAAAGCTTTGCTTAGCAGGTTCCGATCTTGTTGACACCACGCTCTACCAGGAATATGTTAAACATGGAAATATATGGTATGTTGTCTTTGAAGTCCAGAAGCGAGGAATTGTAGTCGGGATTACAAGAAATTGTGTGGTGACTCTCTTCAGCAAAAGCACTAGTGACGAGCTCATAAGTTATGTGTCAGAAGACGTTCTGATGCTGATTGAGTAAGCGGGCATGCATGCACATTATTGAACTTATGAATAAAGAATCAACATTCAAAACAACCAAAAAGCCCGAAACAGGACGTGTCATCGCCCTGTACATCATTCTGCCTCGAAAGTCAAAAAAAATTGTCGTTGTTAACATGTAAAGTTAAAAACATAGCATCGTTACGCAAATTATCAATGTGATAGTCAAATAGGGTGCGATATTCTTCCGTATTAACAAAGCAGATGACTTCCAAGAAACTTATTTAGAAGTTGCATGCATGCAGGTGATAAATTTGAACGACCTTGAAATCATCCGCAACATAAAGAGGGAGCTAATTCGCACTCGTAAAGAAATAGAGGCTCTGAAGGGAGAAGAAAAGAAAAAAGCGTGGAAAGCCTACGCAGAGCTTTTGACAAGCCTAGACATAGGCGCAGTCAGTAATCCGCCCCGTACGAGGCAACCCATTCATACAAGTTCCTAAAACCTTTCTGCAGATTTCCCAAGCATTTCCTCTGCTCTCTTTCATTCTGCATGCGTGCATCTGTTTTAAAGGATCATTCATTTACATCAACATCAAATTTCCGCCAAAAGCTATAAAAATAATGTTTTACACGGTGCATGTTTATGCCTCGTGAGACATCTTGTGGAGCTGTTGTATTCAAGAAAAATCAGGAAGTAAAATATCTTCTCTTGCACTACGAGGAAGGTCATTGGGACTTCGTAAAAGGTAATATTGAATTGAATGAGAGTGAGAAGGACACAGTCATTAGAGAACTTGAAGAAGAGACGGGCATTATTGAAGCCCAGTTCATTGAAGGCTTTAGAGAGAAGATAAGCTATTTTTATAGAAGAGGAGGGAGCACCGTCTACAAGGAAGTAGTCTTCTTTCTGATTCAAACACGAGAAAGCAGGGTTGTGTTGTCTAGTGAACACGTAGGGTACAAATGGTTAAGTTGCCAGAAAGCTACAGAAAGGCTCACTTTTGACACAGCCAGAAACGTGTTGAAAAAAGCACACCAGTTATTGGAAAAAAGCGGCTTGATAGAGTAATGCATGCATGCATGCAATGAACAAGCTACAGTTTGTTAAAATCAAATGTCAATGTGGACATCTCAACCTAACCCCCGTCTTTGAAGTATTGCACGTTTATGAACCTTTAAGATGCGTGCAGTGTGCACAACAGCATTCTGTTGCATGCATGATTTATAGCTCAGTTTAGTTTAGATTGCTAAGTGAGACGTTTGGAACACTTCCGCTTGGGTGCTATCAGCCGAAGTATGTTTCTCAGCCTTAGTACATTTCAGATTCTGAGGTTTGTTCGTTGGGGCATCTTCTATTCTTTCATGTACATTTACCTTTACAGTTTGATGGGGACAGTGACGCTTACGGCCTTGCTTGGAACGTTCAACATGGTTGCTTCGACGCTGGGGCAGAATCTTATCTGGGGAAGAGTTTCAGACAAGTATAAATCAAGAATAGAACTCGTGGTTGTTGGCGAATCACTCGCTGGTTTCTTCTACATTGGGATCTTCTACGTACACAAATACTTGTTAGGTGCCGCAAACAACTTTTCCGCCGGTTTGGCTTTGATCTTCGGGCTTTCCGCACTCGAATTTTTTTGGTCGATGTCTGATGTGGGTTGGGCAGCCTTGTTGACTGACGTCACCACTCCGGATGTTCGTGGGAGCACGATTGGGCTGCTGAACTTCATAGGCTCAACTGGACGACTGTTCGGAATTGGAGCTGCAGGCTTTCTCTACAACAACGGTGCGGGTTTCAGTGAAGGATCGATCTTCTACGTTGCATCGATTATGCTGTTTGCGGGCTCCGTCGTAATGTTAGTCACTTCAAGATTCAGAAAGCCGATTTCTTCTAGAATCAAACCAAGAATAGAAGTTGCTCAGGAAGTGGTTGGAAGCAAAAGGCAATCATATCGATGGTTTTTTGCATCTTTAGCGGTTGTGGTTTTGGGTGCAACTTCGATCAATCAAGTCTTCTTAATATTTCTTAGGCTTCCAGAAGGATTGAACGCAAACGATCCTGAATTGAGCTTGATTCTGACAACGTGGACTGTCGGAGGGATGGTAGCGAGCATTTTGTCAGGTAGGTTGGCTGATAAGATTGGCAAGGCGAAGGTCTTGCTGTACGGCTTTGCGATGGCTGCTGGAATCCCCCTTCTCTACGGTGTTGTGCCAAACGTCGCGTCTATGGCTTTGGTCTATGGTTTGAGTGGTGTGGCTTCTTGGATGGTCCAAACGGTTGGCTTTGCTCTGGCGGGAGATATCATTCCCAGCACCCACAGAGGACGCCTCTTCAGCGTGTACAACGCCATAATGTCCCTAGCATGGGGACCTGCAGGATTGCTGATCGGTGGTCCTCTTGCTGATGTGCAGACAGAAATTTTGGGGATGCCCAGACATGCAGCGTACGTAAACACTTTTGTTATATCATCAATTATAGTATTGGCAGGAACCATACTTTTCTTGATAAAAGTGAAAAGACAACATGCTTAAGACGAGACGCAGACCTTGAACGAGGTAGATTCACATAGGTTATGATTCTCAGATACATGCATGCTACCTGATTTTTTTACATCTCTTTATTGCGGCGTCTCCCCGAGCTGTGAGAGAGTATTAAGATCGTTTGTCCACTCCTTCTCTGGGGACCCAGTTTTTTCATCATTTCTTTGAGACGTTGAGATGTGCGTTATCGGATATGTATTGGTATCGGTTAGCCCAAAAACAGACTTACCAGATATGTTTTTATATCGGATAGTCGTCTATGCGTGTAGGAGTAACCAATGGCGTTGATTAACAAACGGATCCATAAGAGAGTGCTTGATAAGAAGAAGAGGCTGGACAGTTTGAGGCCTCTTCCGCCTACACTTGTGATGCGGCTAAAAGAACAGATGGCGATTGAATATACATACAACTCCAATGCTATCGAAGGAAACACCTTGACCTTGCGGGAAACAAGGCTTGTTATCGAAGAAGGAATTACAATCGGTGGAAAAAGTGTGACAGAAATTTTGGAAGCGAAAAATCATCCAGAAGCTATAAGATTCGTTGAGAGTCTTGTTGCTGCAAGAAGTGAAATAGACGAGGATACCGTGCTTCGTATTCACAAGTTGATTATGTTGAACATCGCTGAAGATGCTGGACGTTACCGAACTTCGAGAGTGAGAATAACTGGTGCTGTCTTTACGCCGCCACCGAGCTCAGAAGTTAGACTTACAATGAATGAGCTTCTAAAGTGGCTGAGAGAAAACCCTGATGAATATACGCCGATAGAATTAGCTGCAGTTTTCCATCATGGTTTTGTTCGAATACATCCATTCACGGAAGGTAATGGCAGAGCAGCGAGGTTGTTAATGAATGCGATACTATTGAAAACTGGGTATCCTTTTATCGCTATTGTGCCGAAACGAGACCGTGCTAAGTATTTGAGGACACTTATGGAGGCAGATTTGGGAAATGCTTCAGCTTTCGTAAATTTTGTAGCTCGGTGTGTGGAGAGGGCTTTAGATATGTATCTTGATGGCTTAGAGGAACCTGAGATTCTTGCTCTGGCTGAGGCCAGCAAAATTACGTCCTACTCTCAAGAATATCTCAGTTTGCTTGCTAGGAAAGGAGCTTTGGGTGCGTTTAAACAGGGCAGGAATTGGGTGATAACAAGGAGAGATTTGGATAGATACCTAAAGTCATTGACAAAATCCCGTAAGAAACCAAACCGTTTGGGTGATCGAAAAACGTGAAGTCAAAGCAGCTTTTCGGCACGTTTCATTTTTCCTGCGTGCATGTCAGAGTTGGACGTTAATTAATGTTGGGCGTCCACGATCTATGTTAAACACTCTATGTATGCATAGAAAGAAAAGGGATGTGTTGGAGATACAGTTTGGGACACGCGGAGTTTCTCTATAGGACTGTTTCAAGGTAAGCTGTTATATCGTCGATTTTCATGCAGATTTCTTGTTGTGCTGTTGGATCTATTATCCAATCGTTCTTTGGATTTCCGCCGACAGAACCGTCAGTCTTTTCTTTTATGTTGTTTCGCAGATGTTGTATGGCTCCATTATATTCCTCGTTATCTAGCATAGCATCGATGGCAGAGAACATGTTGTTGAAGGCTTTCTTTCGTTGGTTTGGGTTGCCTTTGAATGCGCTGTCTGACAAGGCTTGGATGTAATCGTTAGTAATTTGTGCGGCTTCCTGAGCACCTACTACTATAACCTGTATTGTATCGGTTCCAACACCTCCATCATCATCTGTTATGGTTAAAGTTACCGTGTAGGTTCCAGGTTCAGAATATACGTGATCTGCTGTTGTTGTTCCTGTAGCATCTGGTTCAACGTTCTCTTCGGTGAGTATTCCAGGTACAATTGGTCCGTCGCCGAAATCCCACATAGCTGTATGAGCATCTAACCATCCTGGATCAGTGAAGCTTCCATTAAATGTCAGTGTATGAACGACTGGCAGTATGAATTGTGAATTTGGCTGATTCATTAAAACAATTACGGTTGGTGCCACATTGTTTACTGTAATCGTCAGAGCATCCGTTCCTACTCCACCATCATCGTCTGTTACTGTCAGAGTGACTGTGTAAACTCCATTGTCGCCATAGGCATGTGTAGGAGTCAGTGTTCCAGTCACAATTGTTGCATCGCCGAAATCCCACTCTATGGTGTGAGTATCCAAGGTTCCGGGATCCGTGAAACTGCCTAAGAAGCTGATCGTGTCACCCTCATTGACCGTTTGATCTGGTCCAGCATCCACGGTTGGTGCTACGTTGTTCACTGTCACACTAGCTATGGCTCCATCCATAAGTGCGCCTTCACTACGCGAGTCGTACACCTCCAATACGACGGTCCCCGTATAGTCATCATACCATGTGTAACTAGCATAAGGGCTCGAAGACCATGCAGTATCCCAGAGACCGTCGTTGTCAAAGTCCCAGCGGTACTGAAGAGTATCACCGTCAGGGTCACTGGATCCTGAACCATCGAAGGTGATTGCTGAGCCTTCGTCGCCCGCGTACGGGCCACCCGCATCTGCTGCAGGTCGGTTGTTGTCGGGGAAGGGCTCGAACGCACCAACACCGCTAATGTGCCAGCCTCCATAGCCCTCTACTAGGTTCCAATGAGTGCCATTCCAGCCCACCGGGAGGTACCTTAGACTGTTTGGCGCGTCGACGGCAGGTCCCGTCCACCCTTTGTCGTCGTCAGAGTCAGTTACCCACACGCCTAGGTAGTAATCCCCGGGATGTGTCGTTTTGTCGAAGGAGCCATCATATTGGAAGCCCCAACAGGTAATGACGTGGCCGCCGTCCCAAATTCCTATGGCAACGCCATATCCAGCATGCAAGTAATCATCGATGGCTTGTAATGCTAGCGCAGGATCGTTTTCCTCATATAAATAGTCTGTCCAAGTATATCCCGGCCAGAGGTTCCCTCCACCAGGCTCATCCGCTAAAGTTCCGTCAAACCACCACTTCCAAGCACTTGTCATCCATCCAGTTCTGTCATCCCAGTAGTTCAGGCTGTATTGGAACATCTGGTCTGTGTTCCACATCCCAGATACGAAACCCCATCCGGTCCATTCCAAAACGTTCGACGCTGCTGCTGCCCAACACATCAGGTCGTCATCATCATTGTCCTTTGTTTTCTCGGCGTCGCACCACCAACCGCCATGATGATCATAAAGCATGTAACTACTGCCTGTGGGGGTGTCGGCTGTAAGTTCAAGCCCTTCGTCGAATGGCCCAAACTCCTGTAATGATTCAGCGCCACTACCTTCATGTATAGGTGCGTCGGTTGCTCCACTGACCTGTGTTGTCAACAGAGGAATCATTGCTAGTGTCATGAATGTAATCAGAAGTATTGACATAGCTTTCCTGCTATCTTCTCTTTTCATGTTTTTCTCTCTCCTTATGTGAAATCCATATAGCTCCAGCGTCGTGTATTAAGATTTATGGAAATCTGTTCTATAAGACTACTGTGCACGAAAAATGCATGTATTTGTCTAGGATCCTCGTAGGCTCGCGTGTTGTTGTGAGTACGCCACAGGAATAGCGCACAACAACAAGTGTGCCTCTGGTAATGCATACATGGAAATTGTTATGCTGCTGGCAGTCCTGTCCTAGCCTTTCTTATTGTTGAACAAACCTGCATAATCGGCCTAAAGAGAAGATGCATACTTAACAATGCTAGGAATGGTACCAATAGATTTTCATGGATGTTTAAAGAGCCACTCTTGCTTAATAGTCCAGATGTTAAGCGTTCGGTAATTCGATATTGTGTAATGCCCAATCCTGTGAGGAGGTAAACCATCGTCACGGCATATAGTGTCCAGTCTATTAGTTTTTTGGCGAGATTTTGATTCACTTTGTGTCGCTGTCCGATTCTTTTTTAGAGAAAACTCTATGGCAAATCCGCGTCATTGGAGAAGCCTCGGCTTTCCCAGAATCCTTGGTAGTCTACATTGTCAGATAGTTCGATTTCGGTTATCCATTTTATCCACTTGTATCCATACTTGCTCTCTGCTACAAGTTGAAAAGGAAAACCTCTCTCAGCTGGAAGAGCTACATCATTCATTTTGTAAGCTATTAGTATGTTATTATTGATTATGTATTCTAGGGGCAAAGATGTTGAATAACCATCATAGGCATAGAATATTGCCACCTTTGCTCCTGAGTCAACTCCTGCCTCTTCTATCAGATCCTTAACTAAGATCCCTTCCCAGAGTATTGTAACAGTCCAACCTTCTACGCAGTGCAGTGTGACAACTTTCTCGAAAAGCTGATGGTTGCTAATAACATCATCATATGTGTATTCTATTTCACTGTTCACAAGGCCAGTTACAGTGAGTCTGTAGCTTTCGTTGTCTATGAACTGAGGCCCTTTGATCGAATTTTCTCTGAAATCATCTATTGAAGAGAGTTTTTGTCCTTCATATTCTCTTATTTCTACGGGTCTCAGTGTATTCGTTCCGTTCGTCATTTCATTTTTCCAAACCGTATTACCAGCAAAAACAGCTGCTACAACTACCCAGATTAACAAGACTGCAAAGAAAAGGGACTTCCTACTATACATCGATGGAACACCTCGTGAGGATATGACATATGTCATACTTATATTTGTTTGGGAATTAGATGTTTCTCATCGACATTTGACTTAGCAAACGGCAATGATTGATTGTAGTCACATAGAATGTTTTCTCTCACAACTTTGAACATGACATTGAAGGCATATTGCCAAGTGGAGCTGAGACGAAAGCGTTTGCTAAGGTTTCTGATGTCGTGGGTAGTTTGGTTACTAAAGGTTTGGCTTTGAAGGGTCGGTATAAAGAGAAAGACGCTTACGACATTTATTTTGTTTTGAGATATTACAAAGGTGGACCGGAGAAGGTTGCTGAGGAAGTGCGTAGTTTTCTTGGCGAGTTGGTTGTTGCTGAGGCTTTGGGGGAGATAAGAGGCAAGTTTAGAAATGTGCGGTCTGAAGGTCCATTTCAAGTTGCCTATTTTCTTGCTCCGGAAGACGAGCGACTTCGAGAACGGATTCAGGGAGAAGCATATGCTGTCTTAAGAGCGTTCTTTGATGGTCTCGAAAATAAGTAGTTATCCTTCCCGTTTATATAGTATCCTTAAAAGGGACAAGTTCAAGGTTTGCGCGCATCTCTTGGGTTCAAGCATATACGTTTTGTGAATCACGGTTCTAAATTCTGATGCGTGCATGTGTTTGTCTACAATCCTCGTAGACTCGCGGTTGTCGTCGGGCTTGCGCCACAGGAACAGCGGACAACGACAACTGCGTCTCTCGGTAATGCGTGCGTTTGAACCGTTAAGCTATTGTGTCAATTGTCTGATAGATGTGGTTGTGCAAGATTTGATGGCGTGGTGTTTGGTATGGTGAGTTTGATATTTTACGGTGGCGTAAATGAGATTGGTGGTAATAAGGTTTTGTTGGAGGATGGTGATGTCCGAGTTTTTTTTGATTTTGGGCAGCCTTTCGGTTTTGGTGATGACTTTTTTACGAGTTGGTTATCTCCCCGGAGCGTCAACGGTTTAGGTGATCTTTTTGAGTTTGGTTTGTTGCCCAAGCTGAAGGGCTTGTATGCGGAGGAGCAGTTGAGGTTTACGGATGTTTCTTATATGGAGCGGAGGTTTGATGGTGTGTTTTTGTCTCATGCTCACTTTGATCATGTGGATCATATTCGGTTTTTGGATCCTAAGATTCCTGTGCACCTTGGCGTAGGGACTAAGTTGTTTTTGGAGGCGATGGAGAAGACGAGTGGTTTCTGTAATTATAGAGAGCATCCGTATCGGATGTTTCGTACTGGAGACAAGGTGAAGGTAGGCAACTTGGTGGTGGAGCCTGTTCATGTTGATCATTCGATTCCTGCTGCTTACGGGTTTTTGATTCACACGTCTGAGGGCACGGTTGTGTATACTGGGGATGTTAGGGCTCATGGCCCCAGACGGGATATGACTGACGAGTTTATTGAAAAAGCATGTGGGTGTGAGCCTGTAGCGTTGATATGTGAGGGCACGCGGATGGTTGAGAAGGAACGGCGGAAGAACTATTCTGAAGAAGAGGTTAGACGGCTGAGTGACGGGGTTATTTCTTCAACGGGTAAGATTGTGTTTGTTACGCGTTACAGTCGGGATATGGACCGGTTTAGGACTTTCTATGATGTGGCTAAGAAGAATGGTAGAAGGATTGTGGTTTCTCCAAAGACTGCTCATCTTCTGAGTAGGCTGGTGGAGGATAGGCGTCTTGATCTTCCTGATCCGTCTAAGGACAAAAACATTCTAGTCTATTATAAACGGAAGAAGTCTGGGAAATTCGGTGAAAAGGATTATTATGTTTGGGAACGAGAGTTTATGGATAAGATGGTGACGCATGAGTTTGTGCACAAGAATCAAGGCAGCTTGGTTATGGACTTGAATTTCTATCAGTTTGCGGAGTTAATTGACATTAATCCGGATTCGGGGAGCCATTTTATCCACAGTATGAGTGAACCGTTCAGTGAAGAAGACATTGAAGACAAGGTTATGCATAACTGGCTAAACCATTTTAAAATGCAGTTTCATCAACTTCACGCTTCCGGACACATGAACAAGCAAGAATTGACAGATTCACTCAACCACATCAAACCGAAGAGAATATTTCCAATACACACAGAAAACCAACAACTGTTCAAGAAGATGAGAAATAACACTCAAATGACTATATACGGAAAAGAGTATACGATTCGCTAGAATGGCATACACCCTTTAAGCTGGAAAAAAGCGAAACAACGAGGAAGCCTTTTGACGACTACCTATCCAAAATGCGGGCGGCTCATTCCCAAACCTTCTATGGAGTGGGATTCCAATGCATAAAACTCGATTGAAAAAACGATCCATCATTACTTAACTTCGCAAACAAGGTGAAACAGTACTGCTACTATGTTGTGTGGCGCAAGGGTATGCGTGATAAAGGAACCAGAAGAAACAGAACGAATTCACATCAGAAAACCGTGAAAAGATCACGCGCGTAGTATGACTCAGGCTCCGGTAGTACAGTCCGGTTAGAACTGTCACAAATGGAGATATCTCCTGCACACTTCCCCGCACATCCCCTTTTTTCTAGGTGTGTAGATTTGCTTGTTTTTTGTTGGATGCCCAAAGAATAAAAAGGACGAAACGCAGCACAAAAGAGGGATAGAGTTGAGTACAACATCTGAACCGAAAGGACGGTTTTTTACTCGTCTTAATGAGAAAGATTATTTGGGCTTGACTATATGGGCCGGGAAAAAAGATTAAAATTTACTCAACTCTATAGTCTAGTTTCTTAGTTTAATCTTTCTTTATAATCAATCTTTTTCTGGTATAAGTTCATTTAGAAAACTGAAGATATAGCCAACGACAAACCCCCCATATTTCAATAATCTTTTCGGCTTTTAAGCCTCAGGATAAATTTTTGAAATTTTAATCAATTGATTAAATTGAGAAGAAGGAAATAGATGCGGATTTATACACGCCAGTTCCGCCCTTACTGATACAAAAAATCTAAAAATTAAATATTTTTGAATTCTTGAACGAGTCGCTTTTAAGGTCTAAGTTTAACTATGGTTTTGAGTTTATCCAAAGTTTCATTAAGAATGATACTGTCGTTTATGACATCAATTATTTCTACTGGAATGGTAACTTTAATACTTCCAAAGTGATGCTTTGTTAAACCCAAGTCTTCAACGGCATCGTTATCCACATCCAAGTAAAAGTGAGTGACTTTCCAATTTTTCGTGTCAAACTCAATCCCGCAGACTTTTCCTAGAACCCGTGCCTGTCCACCGAGAACTTCCTTACCTTCAATTTCTTTAAAATCCATTTTACCACCACCTAATAATTAATAATGTATTTTAAGTTAATAAAGGAATACTACCATAAGTCGAGTTGGCTAGTTACCTTAACAAAGATAGCGGGTTGTGTGCTTCGCCGTTACTTCTCATAAGAACTTTCCGAAACCTTCTTACCATGCTTTTCAGTAAAATGACACTGCGGTTTCTATCGGACAATTTTCTCATTCTCAACATGCAATACGACCCTTCAGGAACGCTCTTTCTCGCCACTTCTCTTTCCAGCTTTTCCATCCCGTCTTTACGAGTGTTTCTCTTAGCCAAGGTCTTTCCGCAATCCATTCTAGAAATGTCCAGAACCGTTTCTTATCTTCCAGTCTTTCTGCTGGTACTCCCATCTCCTCGCACCATCTTATGTAGCTCTGTTCAACCTTCTCTTGGAGCCCACCTGTAGCTTCCACTTCTTCCACCTGGAACCCTCGCTCTCTCAAGTGTCTACGTATGCCAGAGAGAACGTATCCTGAGCACACTTTGAATTTGGTTTCTGCTTCAGGTCGCATAACCTCAACGATTTCATCGGCAATCTTCACGGCGTCATCCAAATATTTTTTGTTCTCGAAGTCTGGCGGCTGGAAGGATGAAATTGAGATCCTGCGTTCCATATATCTGGGGTCTGGAGGTTTAATGGCGCCGATTACCACACCTAATAAAAGCTCTCCCCATCCAGCATCATCTATCAAAATTACTTGTTCAGACATAACCAATTTTCACTTCTATATTTGAGATTCAACTTTGTTGATGGTTGGCTTTCAAAAGGTTTGTACAGCTACTTTCAAAGTTGAATGGGCGTTGTCGCTGATTGCGCGCGCGCATTCTAATCTTACAGGAGTATTAGTTATTAAATGACCTTTGCATCAAGCTCTCTTGGGAATTTTCTAGCCTTTGGCTTTGCATAGATTGTCTATGCAACCCACGCTTTTACAGCTTCTCCGACAGCTCTGGATAGGTCGCCCTTTCTCCCGCCAAATCTCTCCACAGTCTTGAACCTGAGCTTCTTTTCCAGATCATCTGAAAGCTCTACGCTGATTCGCCCCATTTCAATTACCAACCACAATCAATTTCTATACGTTTTTTTATGCGCGCGCTACGCGCTAGACGTAGTTCCAATAAGCAAATTGGTTGCCGCCCAGTGTTGCTTTTGTTTGTTGCTGTTTTGTCATCATTTTTCCATCCAAGTTCAATCTGCTTATCTACATAGTATATTATATGCTTACCTGTTTATAAGGGTATTGGTTTAAGCATTTAAACGCCCACCACAAATGGAGCATTAATAGGCGCCTACGTGCTAGTAGGTGTCCGATGCGCGCACACACATGTGTAAGACGAACGATTATGTTGTAGCGAGTATTATCCTGTCAAGAGGTTTATGAACCTAGAGCAGGTGTTATATACGCGTGTCCCATCTGCAATACAAAAAACCCCCCTCCTTACCCCTCTTTTTCTAGGGTGAAACCAGTGGCAAAGAGAACACAGATTGTAGACTACGAAACTGAATATTGGTGTGGAGTTTGTGGAGTAAAAGTGAAACATGGAAGTGAAGTTTACATTAATGATGGACGCCCACGTTGCCCTAACGGCACCTGTCACAGAATACTCCGTAGGAACCCTCATAGCCATAGAAGCAAACGCAATTGATCCACACCACACCCTCGACGCGCGCAAACCGAACGAAGTTGTCAGGGTACTAATGCTGCAAGAAGAAGCTCAAACTACAAAAAGCTCTACAAGTCTAGACCTCATACAAGCAGAAACCCTTGGTTTCACCAAATTCAGCGCGCACATTACATATAGTATAGATACTCAGGGCGAGGAATTACCTCTTCAGGCACATAAGCAAGAATCTTGCCAACTTCACGAGAATAAGCAAGAGTTATGGGTTCACGGATACAGAAACCAGCACTATTCCAATTCATCTTGGTTAAGGCGAATATTTCCTCGAACAATATACTTAGGGGAGTATCGCCATGATGCTCAACTATCTCTAGTGGCGTCGGTACCCGAAGCCCAGGATACGTTCTAAAGTACTGTATCCACCCTTTGGTGTATAGGATGTAGTCTTCTTCACCAATCTTGATAACAGTTCCCCTAACTGGAGGGTAAATACCTTTCTTTCGCATGAATTTAATCCCTCTATTGAGAATTGTTACAAAGTCCATCAATTTGACATCTTTTGCAGCTTCTTTGAAGCCAGAGATTTCTTCATGACGAAATCTTGAACTCTTATGAACGATTAATCGAGTTGGAAGCTGATGCATCTGTTTTTCATACACTTCTAGAACATCAGTCATAAGGCGAAACGCAACTTTTTCTGAAAGATAAGGTGATCTATTGGTTCTGTCGACAAGAGCTCGCCCTCCTTTCAGAACAAGGCCTTCTCCTGTATGAGTAAAAACTTGGGCTACACTTGCTTTTACATTCTTTAGAGTACGAGGGTCTCTGTAGAAAGAAATCCCTACATAGCAAGCTCCATGTTTCATGTCAACCAACTTCCATGGATAACCTTCTGCTTTGTAGTAAAGAGCGACACAGAAGTTCCAAGCTCGCGTTGCATCATCTTGAAGTGAGGGTCCTCTGGGGGCAGTCTTAAAGGTTCTAGGTTTTGCCAATTGTGTTGGCATACTTAGGCTCATCGCTTCAGCTTTTATGATGCGTCGCAAATCGCTTGCTTCTGGAATGACATCCAAAATCTCATCTTCAGGAAAAGGAAAAAGCGTGGTTTGCCCTACCCTTCTATGTTCTTCAAGCATTTCTAATATTTCTTTTTCACGTTTTGTGAGCCTAGGTGGTCCTGTAAGATAACCTCTCCGTTCGAGCCCACAACTATCGATGATCTCTTGAGGAAGGGCACAGACAACAACATGTGGTCTTGGTTCTCTCATACGCAAATTCGATAGTTTCTCTATAAACAACTCTGCAGCTTTCTTCACTCTTTGTCTAAAATTTCCTATGTCCACAACCTGTTCAATCTCTGCCCTTGTCAGTATCTCTATGCATTCACCCAAAACCTGCAACTCACAACCAAAAATTCTTGTAAAACCAGGAAAGGATTGGAACAATAGCGAATCTTCAACTTTGCCTGGAATCTTGTTTTGGCACCTACCAATCCATTTTTTGGCCAACGCTATCGTACTCTTTGAACCTATGATTCCAAGTCGTATTGAAGATGAGATTGCTCTCCTATTCTTGTACAAACATGGTCCGTATGCTAAGAGCCCCATTTTTGGGTCTGTGTACTTCTTTCCTTCTCCAAAAGCTAGGAGGGGCTCTTCGACAAACAGGGTTTCAAAGTCTGTACGCGCCATTTATGACTCTCTCTCCTTTTCAATTCCAACGCCTATCGAAACTCCAGCAGGTTCTGATTCAATCTCAATCATTCGCTTTCCTACTGGAATTGGTATAGTTACATCAAGTTTTGACAGAAACTTCCCCCAAAACCTTACCAGGTTAAGGTATTGAGGATTATACTGTTTTGATAGATATCGACTCATTAGAGAAGCAAGCTTGAGGGTTCGAATAGGATGACATCCATCATAAGTGAAGGTCATTGTGGGCAGAATCTTTAGGAAGATTTTGTTATCAAGGAACATGAACCTAAGATTCGCAGCATAGTGTTTACAGTACAGGATGTCTCCCTCTTTTCCTTTAATACATTCTGCAATTCTTCTGGTCACGAATTTTGTTTCCGGTCTCCATCTGAAGGTCCTCGCTCTTCCGTCTTTAAGTGTACAAACAAACCTATGATGCATTTTGTCATAGTGTAACCCTCGACTCTCACAGTATTTCCTCAGAGCAAGATTGAAGAGATATATGAGGTCGTTCCTCTTTGAACTATTCTGAACCCAATCAGTGACTCTTTCTTTAATGACTTGGTCCTGAGAAACAAAGGGTAGAAATGGTGACGATTGGTGTTTCGGGTTGTCAAAAGTGTAGAGTTTCTTATTCTTGGAGAAAAATGTGAGTTTTTCTGCTTTGATTCCAAGCTTTTCATAAATCTCTCTATCAGATCTGAAAACAGTTGGGCTCACAAAGATTGTAGTTGGATGTCTCCTAACTGGAAACAAATTCGACAGCAGTTTTTCTTCCAATTCACTAACAATAGGTGGTTCCGGTGGCTCAAACTTTGCGTGAACCCCGATCGCCTTTCCACGCATCTTTACTTGACTTAGAAGAGTGAGTACAACCCTCCTTAACTCGACTTCTAGATAACTAGGTTCATTTAGTATTTTCTCACCATCAATGAAACTGCCATGCATGGCGAAATGCAATCTTCGTTGAGAAATCGCGATCTTTTCGAACTGACGGTGAAAGTCTTTCTTGGTTAGTATCTTAGGACTGACTACTACTAATTTGACTTCAGCATCAGATGTTTGAATCATAATCATGTCTCTGAGGAAGTTGGTGGGTGAACTCGACCAGATAATCTCCACATAAATCCCAGTGCCATTGGGAGTAACTGCGTAAACATCGAGTTCATGACCAGATGATGGATACTCCTGTAGAGTTGCTCCAGTCCATTCCTTCAGTTTCTTGCTAATCATCTCTTTTAGTTTCTTATGTTGAACAGATTCTGAAGAGGTCATTCAAGAACCCTTTCTAGATGAATTCAGTATGAACTATTAGTGAGAATCATGATTTATGTCTTCTCAGGAATGGAGAAAGTAATGTCAAACTGAAGCAAACTGTCAATACCCTAATGCTGCAAGGAAGAGAACATCCCAAAAAGAGCTCTACAAAGACTGCTCGTAAACTTGACCCTCACATTGCAGTACTCACATGCACAGTCCTTTTGGCTTCACCAAATTCTTATTCGAATATTCGAAGCGAAGAACGGGAACAAGAGGGGCTAGGTTTTCATGTATTATTGTGGGTCTTTCTTCTGAAGGTCATCGAATAAAGGTATCATAGAATTCCTCTTTTAGTTCTGCAAATTGCTCAGGTGTCAGCTTGTCTATATTCTCTTTCATTTCACGTTTCTCGATCAAAATCCTCACTTCTTGTTTCCATTCTTCAGAAACATAATACACAAGTCGTCGAGTTGCTTCACTGATTTTCTTTGGTTTAGCTCTTTTCATTGTTGGCGCAGTTTTGGGTTTTTATGCTTCCCAAAGGAACTGCCTAATAGCCTTCATCACAAGAGGCGACATGAACTTCTGGACAGCCATGGAAATTCTAGGCGGACTAGTAGCGTTAGCTGGCATCATAATTGCACTAAGCGAATTCATTAAGAAAACGTAAACTCACGCTGCATGCATGCAATCTCCAGAATAAAAATAAGCCGTTTCTTCTAAAAACGTATCTCTCTATTAATTAATCATAAAGTTTAATTCATTTCTTACCAGTATCGATGTGGATTAATATGAAGGACGTTTTGTACGTGGAATGGGTCCCAGCGGGCACATTGATAAAAGCTCTAGTGGGATTTTTTTCTTTACTTAGCTTGTGCATACTATTGATAACCATCGCCGTTGGCGTAGCTGTTCAACATCCCTTCTTGATTGTTGTATTAGCGTCTCCTCTAGCGTTTGTGTTGTTTGCATTCTGGAATTATCGAGGCATACAGATAAAGGTGACCACTAACAAACTTTCAATTCATTACGGCTTTCTCAATCGCAAACATATTCTGATAGGGGATATAGTGTCCTGTGAACCAACCAAAGCCTCTTTTGGAAGATATGGTGGCATCGGCATTAGATACGGTATTGACAGTTCTCGGGCTTACACAACATCATTCGGCAATGCGGTGAAAATAGTCCTGCGGAAAGGAAGACCATTCGTCTTTTCTTCAAATAACCCAGAAAAAATCTGCAACATCATTAGTCAGATGAAGAATGGGTCATAACAATTCATTTGATCAAACTTTGAAGCCTAACCAAGATATGCATGCATGCGCTAGTTTTCTTTGGTTGGGGATAAGTAGTATGGCGAAATGGAACCAAATACTGCTCTGTTGGAGCAACATTAAGAGCTAAAGCCAAAGTCACAAGTAACTATATCATGCAATAGAAAAGCTGATTGCTCGCGCAAATGCTAAATCTGCATGCATGGAATTTCATGAACCAAGAAACGAGACGACATTACGTGTTCTGAATCCTATCGGAATAGGCGAAAAATTTCCGGAACAGTTGAACGGATTCAGAGAGGAAACACGGAACGCATGCATGTTCACATGCCGATTAATTCTCTCGAACTTACGTTTAGTCTTTTAAGCTTCCTCCTCCAGAGGTTGTACAAGAGGAGCTAAAATGAAAGATAATAGGCTTTCATGGAAGATTGGCGGTGAAGCAGGCTATGGAATAATGACCACGGGTCTCATCTTTGCCAAGGTCTTTTCAAGAGCAGGTTTGCACGTCTTTGATCACACTGAATATCCTTCACTCATAAGGGGGGGACACAACACCTATCAAGTCACGGCTGGCGTTGAGGAGGTTTTCTCTCACGTGAGACATGTGGACTTGCTTGTGGCCCTAAACAAGGAAACCATTGACAGACACAAGGAAGAGCTGGCGCCCAAAGGCGGAATAATCTATGACAGAGACAAAATTCCTCTAAGCAAAGAGGATCTGGGAAGAGAGGACGTTAAACTCTACCATGTACCATTGCTCAGGCTCGCCGAAGAGTCTGGCGGAAGAAGGATAATGATAAACTCAGTTGCCTTAGGCGTCTCAGTTGCACTCATCAATCTTGACTTTGAAATGCTTTCAAGCGTCATAAAAAATGTCTACCGAGGAAAAGCAGAGGAAACCATCGAATTCAACATCAGAGCCGCAAGACTAGGCTACGACTACGTGAAAAACAAAGGCACGGAAGAGGATTTCGCACACAAACTACCAAAGGTCGGTGGAAAGAAGCGAATGCTACTCACGGGCAACGAGGCGGTGGGTCTAGGGGCAATAAAGGCTGGATGCAAATTCTACGCTGCCTATCCCATGACGCCAGCATCCTCAATACTCCATTTCATGGCAGCCCAAGAAAGAAACTTCAGTCTAGTCGTGAAACATCCCGAAGACGAAATCGCCGCCATAAACATGACCATTGGAGCTGGGTTCACCGGGGTAAGAGCCATGACCGCTACCTCTGGAGGCGGATTCTCCCTCATGTCTGAAGCCCTCGGCCTAGCTGCAATGACCGAAACTCCCATAGTTGTAGTAGTATCTCAACGACCTGGACCAAGCACCGGACTTCCAACCCGCACCGAGCAAGGAGACCTAAAATTCGTACTCCACGCTTCTCAAGGAGATTTCCCAAGATTCGTAATAGCTCCAGGAGACGTTGAAGAATGTTTTCACAAAACCATCGAAGCCTTCAATCTTGCAGAGAAATACCAATGTCCAGCGATTCTTATTCTAGACAAGTACCTCTCAGAAAGCCACAAGACCGCCGAGGAATTCGAGGCAAGTGGAGTCAAGATAGACAGAGGACTGCTATTAAGCGACGAAGAGATAGAAAAAACTGGGGAGTTCAAAAGGTACGAATTCACTGAAACGGGAATCTCTCCGAGAACCATTCCCTCTCAAAAGGGAGGCATATTCACAGCAACCGGAAACGAACATGATGAGACAGGATATTTAAGCGAGGAAAAAACCGTTAGAACTAGAATGATGGACAAAAGGTTCAGTAAATTCAAGCAAGCAGAAAGAGAGATACCAGAACCCAAGCTTTTTGGCCCCAAGGACGCGGAAGTTACGATGATAGCTTGGGGCTCTACAAAGGGACCTATAAAAGAAGCTATGAAACTCCTTGATCACGATGGAATAAGAGCGAATTTCCTTCAGATAATATACATTAACCCATTTCCAGCAAACACTGTATCAAGAATTATCCGGGCTTCAAAGAGAACAGTGATTGTGGAGAATAACAAAACAGCACATCTGGCCAGTTTGATAAGAGAGAAAACTGGAAAAGAAATTGAGCACAAGATTCTGAAGTATGATGGGAGGCAATTCTTTCCAACTGAGATTTATCAGAGGGTAAAGGAGGTTATGTAGAATGGTTGAATTAGCCGACTTGAAAACCGTAGGGCAACCTAACTGGTGTCCCGGCTGTGGAAATTTCTCTATATGGCATGCCCTAAAAAGGGCTATCATTGAACTGAACCTTGAGCCGCACAACGTTGTCATCTTCTCTGGAATTGGGTGCTCTTCAAAGATGCCTCATTGGATCAACACCTACGGGTTTCATGGGATCCACGGGAGACCCTTACCCATCGCAACTGGAGCAAGACTAGCCAACAACAATTTAACCACTATCGTGGTCGGTGGAGACGGTGACGGATACGGAATAGGGATCGGCCATCTAATACACGCCATGAGAAGAAACCTAGACATCACCTACATAGTCACCAACAACCAAGTCTACGGCTTGACAACTGGGCAGACATCCCCAACCAGCGACAAAGGATTTGCCACAAAATCAACCCCAACCGGAGTCATCGAAACGCCTGTGAACCCAATAGCCTTAGCCATCGCTTCTGGAGCAACCTACATCTCCAGAGGCTTCGCGAAGGAAATGGAACACCTTACAAAACTAATAGCAGACGGCGTCAGACACAAAGGATTCGCGCTCGTAGACGTGCTGCAGCCTTGCGTTACTTTCAATCGTAAAAACACTTACGAATGGTTCTCGGAGAGAGTCTACAAGCTGGAAGAAACAAACCATGACGCCACAAACAAACAAGTAGCGTTCCTAAAGTCTTTGGAGTGGAATAACCATATTCCTATAGGGCTTTTCTACAGGGAGATCAGACCGACATACGAAGATGAGTTACCGCAAATAGCGGAGACACCTCTAGCCAAGCAAACAATTGAAGACATAGACATAAGTCGTCTCATGAACGAATTCATCTAACACCCAATGAAACAGAAATCCCTTATACGCAAAGATAGAAAATATACTGGGGAGAGAGCAACTTGCCTGAAACCTTGGAAAAGATTATGAAGGAAACCGGCTGCTGCAACACGTGTAACGGTTGTATCGAGTGTGACTGCCCTAAGAATCGGGAGAATGGGCCAAGAGAGCTTCAGGTAGACATGGCTCGAGTGGACTATGACCTAAATCTGGCAAGCGGAGGCTAACGTGCGCGCGCATGCATAAACGAACTGACATAGATCGCGGACATATCGTGAACACTATGTCATAAGAAAATGCCCAAGTACACAAGCATGCATCGCATCATTTTGCGAGTTCTCTCACAACTTTCAGGTTTTCAACATCGCTTCTTCTTTCGTCAACAGGAGTTTCCAAGATTAAGGGCAGTCGCCCCAACGGGCTCTTCAAGATATTTCTGAATCCTCTCTCCCCAATTTTTCCCATTCCAATGTGTTCATGCCTATCGACTCTGGAGCCGAGACCCTCCTTGGAATCATTGAGGTGAACAAGCTTAAGCTCCTTGAAACCTATTGTCTCATCAAATCTCCGCAACGTATGTTCAACCGCCCCTCGAGAAACCAAGTCGTACCCTGCTGCAAAGGCATGTGCCGTATCCAAGCACACGCCAATACGTTCTCTATCGTTGATTCTGGAAGCGATATACTCGATGTCCTCAAAGGAAGATCCCGTGCTATTCCTCGTTCCAGCAGTATTCTCCAAAAGAAGAACCACCTTGTTATCGACCTCAGAAAAGGAGTTGTTAACTGACGCAATGATTCTTTTGAACCCCTCCTTCTTCCCATGACCCAAGTGGCTACCAAGATGCGTGACAACATAAGGAACACCCAACTCCGCAGCTCTACGCAACTCATCTCCAAGAGCCTCAACCGATTTACGATAAACATCCTCCTTCGGAGAAGCAAGATTCAAGAGATAAGGCGTGTGAATAAAGACCGGCCATATCCCACTCTGCTTCAACTTCCTTCTGAAACCCTCAACCTCACTAAAGCCCAACTTTTTGGAGCGCCATCCACGGGGATTACGAGAGAACATCTGCAACGTGTCACATCCCCGCTCCACGGCTCTGTCAACAGCTCTGTCAATCGTGCCTGCAATTGACAAATGCAAACCCAACTTCACTTTCACGTCATCACGTATCCATAAACCACGTACCCAAAACTGAATACTCAGCCATTTCTGTTCTTAAACAATGAAGACGCACGCGCATAAAGTTTACCAAAGCTAAATGCAAGCATGAATAGTATCTCCGTGTCGGAATTGGACGCTGCATGTACAGCAATACGTTAAGGACAGGTACAGATATGCAGACCGTGTGAGAATAGAGGGGTTGAGATACTTTCTAAAATGTGTCCGTTTGCGTTTGCTGGGGGTGTGCCAGGCAAGCGAATTGTTGGTAAAGGAGTGCCCCGTGACTGTCAAGAAGATAGGTGTGCATGGTGGACTGGTTCAGAGTGTGCTGTGCAGTTGATCGCTAAGAAACTGAGTGCAAAGTGATCAGCTGTCACTTGCATGCATGCCTGAATGCTCTTCACCATTGTGAGATATTGATGAAAACAATCTCCATTTCTTCATCGGAGCCTAATTCATCCTTCTCGGTTTTAAGGTATCCGTAGATGAAGGACATGAAACTGAACAGAAGATAGAAAACCATCAAAAGAGGATTTCCAAAGCCTGATAACAGCAAATTGCCTCCTTGAAGAGGACCACAATACATAAAGACATAGAAAGAAACAAACGTCAACAATGCTGCAGAGATGCCTACGAGGTCCCATTGGGTAGATATCTTCAAACCCATCACCAATCTTTTAGCTCTTGACGATTGTTGAAAGTTTTGTTAATCCACGATCGTGCATGCATGCACAATCTGTATAGGGACAGTTCAGGGGCGTTTCACCGTAATATATTGAGTATCATGATTCCCTATAAGTATTTCTGTCGATTTGTTCAACAGAAAAACACTTCAACAACTAGCATCCGTGAAGAACCCATAAATGTTTCACATGAGACAGAGGTTTTACATGCATGCGACGTTTCTTGTACACTTAACATCACGTAAGAGTAAAGTTAAACAGATTTTTGAATGTGTATTTTAAGTAGGCGGGTTTTCTCGGAATTTTTTTTGGGCGATTTTGTTGCGTGTTAATATTATTGTTTTGTGTGTGTTTGTTGGGGGGAACTTGGGGGAGTCGTGGGGGCATGCATGCTAATGTGGACATACTAACTTAGTATCAATATGAAGGAAATTTAGATTGGGTTCTGAGTTGGGATTCTGAAACGATTTAAGATTGAGTCGTAATACTTAGGAAATGGGGTTTGATTGTGCGAAGGTCACAGTTGGAAATGCGTATTGACATCCTTAAAGCCTTGGCTCGTCATGGACCACTAAAGCTAACTCACATCATGCTTAAGGCTAAGGTAAACTGTATTGTTCTGAAACAATATTTGGGCTCTCTAACCGAGCACAACCTCGTCGAAGAACAAACATTGCCCAAGAAAAGAGATAAGACAAGAGTTGTTTATGCGATTACAGAAGGAGGTATAACAGTAATCAGATACTTCAGAGAACTAAACATTGTTCTCCAAATAACTGAAGAAGCAAACAAGCCCGCATTGCTGTATTAAGCAAAAGTCGCATGCATGCATCATAGGTTGTCTAGCAATTGGAATCTACCTAGCTGGCAAAGAGGAAATCAAAACAAACTGCACGCATCTTGCAGATAACTAACAACCCCACGCGCACTGGTCATTTATGGTTTACTTTTCTTTCTGATGACGGAGTTTTTGGTCTCACATGTTTGTTAAGCAATTGGAAACATACTCCGACACTGATGGCAATGACAAATGAGGCAGCCACCCTAAAGATAAAGAAGGCTAGTCCGAACATGTCTACTTCCAGAAAAGCGCGAAGTGGCCCCACCAAGGTTTGACTGGTGATGAAGGCGGCCACAACGCTAAGTGACAAGCCACCACTTTGTAGCACCTTCAAGAGGGGGAGATAGGGAGCAAGTGGTCCGGGCGTCACCAAGCCCAATAGTGAAGCTCCCATAATGCTTCTTCTCTCTCCTTTAAGCAGCATCCCTATTTTGTCTTCCGAAACATATAGGCTGAAAACCTTGCCTACCACAATGGCAGCCACTAAGATAGGCAGAAACTCCAAGAATCTTACTAGTGTAAGGTAGAGTATGTCAGTTACCACAGTAAGACCTCCGCTACAAAACTTCCTACGGTGACAAATGCCGTACATAGAATTAGCCTCAATACGAAGGCTTTCCACCCGAAGTACTTGAATTCCATAATATCCCTGTCTGGAGAACCGAGGATAACCTCTCCAGAGATCAGAGCAAAAATAGTCCCAATACTTGCCCCTTTCTGGAATAATGAGAAAGCAATTGGATACGTGGCGTATCTCGGAATGGGAAGAGCGATGCCTATGATCGTCGCTAATGGGATTGATAGAAAGGGGTTCTTCCCCAACACAGTAAACGCAATCTCCTCGGGCAAATAGAACTCAAGCGTTACACCTATCAGAGTTGCAATGAAGAAAGCAGGGATGATAGTTTTCATCTCCTTCAGAGAGTCTTTACAGATATACGCCACTTTTTCCTTCATGGTTACCTTCTCGCCCTTTCCGTTATAGATAAACATTCTTTTAAGGATGCTTGCTCATCGCGTGCATACACACTTGACATCATTCAACGTTCAGATCTCTAATGCATAATTGGCTACTTTCTACGTTGCGCCAGTCTAAAAACCCCAGCAATGAAGTTCATTCTTGGCACCTTTTCCATGTAGCGTTTATAATCATCGCCAAACTTCTGAATACTCATCTGCTCTTCTCTCAGCACGTCTCTGTAAAACAGTGTGGACCCTATAATCCATGAAATTATGCTTAACCAGTGTTGAGACGTTAGAACTAGTGCAAGGACAAATAGTATGAACCCTAAATATTGGGGGTGTCGAACAACCGCATAGATGCATGCATGGATTACAAACAATGGTCTTTTTAGTGGTTGCAACATCAAAAAACCACTAAATCAACCACTAAACTCCTTTTTCCCTATTTCTCAGAAAAGACAACTGAAACAATGTTCAAAGATTTTAAAATACAATGTTAAGTAGAACATTGTTTCTGAAGTTTTAAGTATTTGAAACTGCATAGTTATGCAATGAAGAAGGGACAAAATGAATAGGAAAACTGTGTCAGGAACAATGTTGACACTGCTGCTAATAGGCATCTTAACCTCTGCATTTAGCATTCAACCAGTTAAATCAGAGCCTACAACATGGACTGTGGATGACGATGGACCAGCAGACTTTCCATCAATACAAGAAGCTATAGACAGCCCGTTAGTGGTGGATGGAGACATAATATACGTTCACAATGGAACATACTACGAGCATTTGGTTGTAGACAAAGCAGTATCGCTAATTGGAGAAACTAGAGACTCCACAGTCATCGATGGAAGTAAAACAGATATTGTGGTCCGGGTAAGAGCAGACTACGTCACCATCACTAATTTTACCATACGAAACAGTCGGTGTTCATATGCAGATGACTCGTCCATTTACATATATGGTTACAGTCACAACACTGTAAAAGGTAATATGATCGCTGAAAACTTTGTTTCAATATACCTGAACAATGCACATAGCAACATAATATGCAATAATGAGATTACAGCAGCGTTTTACTGGTATACAATCTGGCTTAGACGAAGCAACCACAACGTCGTCGAAAAAAATCTTATCACCAATAACCGTGGCAGCGGCATCAGTCTATGGGCCTCTAACTGGAACACCGTAAACGACAATAATGTGACTGGAATACCAACACTTCCAACCGCCAATGGGGTGGGCATCGTTTTATATGCGGGTTCTCACAGCAATGTCGTAAGCAACAACTGGCTTGCCTACAATAGATATTCAGGCTTATCTCTCATGCAATCCGAAGGCAACATTATTCAAAAGAACATTATGGAAAGCAATTATTTGGGAATCTACTCATGGCAATCAAGCAACAACACCATCCATAGGAACATAGTGTCAAATAACGACTGGAGTGTAATCTTTCTCTCTCAATCAAATGAAAACTCTATTTATCATAACAACTTCCTTCACAACGGAATTATCATTTACTCAGCATACGATAACACGTGGGATGATGGTTATCCTTCTGGTGGAAACTATTGGAGCAACTATGTCGATGTTGACCTATACAAAGGTCCAAATCAGGATATCTTAGGTAGTGATGGTGTTTGGGATCATGAATACTTGATAAATTCTCGCAATCAAGACAACTATCCTCTAGTGGAACCTTGGAGTGTTGTTCCAGCTACTGTTGAAATTTATCCAGAGACGCTGAGCCTCCACAGTTTGTTTGGCAGATGGATCACAGCGTTTATAGAACTTCCTGAAGGCTATAATGTGAGCGATGTTGACATCTCCACAGTCACATTGAATGATGAAGTCGCAGCAGAATTACATCCTACCAAAGTAGGAGATTACGACAATGATGGCATATCTGATCTGATGGTTAAATTCAGTAGAATAGATGCCATGAAGTCAATCTTCCGCACAGGCGAAAACACATTGACAATAAGTGGAGAAACCAATAGATTCTCCTTTGAAGGCAGTGGCACAATCAGAGTAAACAATCCCCATTAACCACCTCTGCATACATGCGTTTTAGAGGTTATGACAAAGGATTTTATGTGATGTTGATGTTGCTAACCTCTAAAACTAATCCATGCATGCAAGCATATTATTTGTTTGACTATATGCTTTAGTCAAGCTATTAGGCTGACTATTTCAGCGGTGGTCGCTGTTTAGAATCTTCCCTCCATTCTCTGAGTGGGATACAACGTAACCTCCACGGTGTAACCGTTCAAACTCTCTTCTCTCTCGGACTTCAAAAACTCCTTAGCGGTAACCTTCGGAACCGTCAAGCGGCCGTCCGTGTCCATCCGACCATAAAAATCTTCATAATGACGGCCGAACTTCAGATGCACCTTGAATACTTCCCCAGGCTCCAGCTTGAACCGCCACCTGACCAACACTGGAATATGTATCCTCCGATTCTTCTGAACGACAGCTTTAAAGCTCACAGCTTGAGTTAAGGGCAAACAGGCTCACTTTTCCATATCTTTTCGTATCTTTTCCTATCTTTTTGCATCTTTTTGTATCTTTCTGCATCTATTCCCATCTTTTCCCATCGTGACTTGAGCAATACTTAAACGCTGTTCACAAAAAGAAGCCCATTCCAAGCTTCAAACTTTTCCAAAAAAATAGGTAGGGGGGTCTAGAGAGAGAATAAGAGAAAGATTATGAAAGACCAAAACACAAAAGCAAAACAGAACACTCATAAACACGAAGAATCAAGCAGAAACAACTTTTTAGGACGAACAATAATATGGTAACCAACATCATCGGAGGCAGAAAATCAAGTGTTTGACGAACACAAACTCAGCGAAATCCACAAAAAAAACAAAAACTGGAAAGAAAAAACCCTACCAGAATGGATAAGCAGACACCCTGAAAGAAAAAAGGATTTTCACACTTCATCAAACATAAACATCAAACGATTATACACACCCGAAGACAACAAAAACATAGACTACACACGAGACCTAGGCTTCCCCGGAGAACCCCCATTCACACGAGGCTTACACGCAACCATGTACAGAGGACGCCTATGGACCATGAGACAATTCTCAGGATACGGCACAGCCCAACAAACAAACAAACGATTCAAATACCTGCTAAAAGAAGGCGAGACGGGATTAAGCATAGCATTCGACTACCCAACCATACTAGGCTTGGACTCAGACCACCCCTTGTCGCTGGGCGAAGTAGGCAAATGCGGAGTAGCAGTTTCTTCTCTACAGGACATGGAAGTCCTGTTTGACGGAATACCCCTAAACAAGGTAACCACTTCTATGACCATCAACGGACCAGCAACCATGCTACTAGCAATGTACATCGCGGTAGGAGACATGCAAGGAGTACCTAGAGAACAGCTTGGAGGCACAACCCAAAACGACAACCTAAAAGAATTCCACGCACAAAAACTATGCATATTTCCACCAGAACCCTCAGTGAAACTCGTCACAGACATCACAGAATACTGTACGAAACATTTACCCAAATGGAACCCAATAAGCATCAGCGGATACCACATCCGAGAAGCAGGCTCAAACGCCGTACAAGAACTCGCATTCACACTAGCAGACGGAATCGCATACGTAGAATCCGCACTCGAACGAGGACTAAAAGTAGACCAATTCGCACCCAGACTCTCCTTCTTCTTCGCAGCCCACAACAACTTCCTAGAAGAAATAGCCAAATTCAGAGCAGCACGAAGATTGTGGGCTAAAATTATGAAAGAACGATTCAAAGCCAAAAAACCACGATCACAATGGATGAGAATGCATATTCAAACATCCGGATGCACACTAACAGCAACCCAACCGATCAACAACATCATACGAGTCGCATTCCAATCATTAGCAGCAGTACTAGGAGGCACACAATCACTACACACAAACTCATTCGACGAAGCACTAGCCCTACCATCCGAAGAGGCAGTCAGAGTAGCCCTACGAACTCAACAAATAATCGCCCACGAAACCGGAGTAACAGACACCATAGACCCACTCGCAGGATCATACTGCATAGAAACCCTAACAAACCAAATGGAAGAACACGCAATGAAATACATCGACAAAATAGACTCCATGGGCGGCGTAATCTCAGGAATAGAAAAAGGATTCTTCCAAAAAGAAATCGCCGACAGCGCCTACAAATACCAAAAAGAGATAGAGAACAAAGAAAGAACCCTAATCGGAGTCAACGAATACGCAGTGGAGAAAGACTGGATACCCATAAAACTCCTAAGAATAAAGCAGCAAGCAGAAAAACAACAAGTAGACGGACTACAAAAACTGAAAAAGAAACGAAACAACAAAAAAGCAAAAGATGTGCTTAACAAACTGCACAAAGCCGCTGAACATGACGAAAACCTGATGCCCGTAATAATAGAAGCCGTAAAAGCTTATGCTACGATTGGAGAAATCTGCGACGTACTTAGAAACGTCTACGGACAATACAAAGAGCAAATCATAATTTAAAGGGGCGAACTGAAAAAATGAGCACAAAAAGAAAAATCAGAATCGTAGTCGCAAAACCAGGACTTGACAGCCACGACAGAGGAGCCAAAGTCATCGCAAGAGCGTTTAGAGACGCCGGCATGGAAGTCATCTACACGGGATTGTGGCAAACACCCGAACAAATCGTAGAAACCGCACTACAAGAAGACGCGGACGTAGTCGCCCTAAGCATACTATCAGGCGCACACATGACACTCTTCCCAAAAATAACCAAATTAATGAAACAAAAAGGACTAAACGACATCCTAGTACTCGGAGGAGGAGTCATACCAGACGAAGACATCCCCGCACTAAAAAAAATCGGCATAGCCGAAGTATTCGGACCAGATACCCCCACAAACACAATCATAAAATTCATCAAAAAACACACACAAAAAACATAGTCCACCGACTCCTCAAAAACACGGGACCCACATTGAACCAAATCAAACAACTCGTCAACGGCGTACTCAAAGGCAACCACAGATCCATAGCCAAAACCATCACCCTCATAGAAAACAACCCAACAGAAGCCCAAAAAGCCGTATCCAAACTCTACCCACACACGGGCAAAGCACACATAATAGGCATAACCGGACCCACAGGCTCAGGAAAAAGCACACTAATAAAAAGACTGGTCGAAGAACTACGAAAAAAACGAAAACGCGTAGGCATAATCGCAGTAGACCCAAGCAGCCCATTCACAGGCGGAGCATTCCTCGGAGACCGCATACGCATGCAAAAACTCAGCACCGACAAAGAAGTTTTCATTCGAAGCATGGCAACAAGAAACAGTCCCGGCGGACTAGCGAGGGCTACAAGAGACGCAGTTAAAGTCTTAGATGCTTCAGGTAAAGATGTGGTCATAGTTGAAACCGTTGGAGCCGGACAATCCGAAGTTGACATCATAAAAATCGCTCACACCGTAGTTGTTGTGCTGGCTCCAGGATTAGGCGATGACATACAAGCCATCAAAGCTGGCATGATGGAAATAGGAGACATTTTCGTAGTGAACAAGGCTGACCGCGAGAACGCAGATGAAGCTGTGATTGACATAGAAACAATGTTGAACCTGAGTTCAGAGAAAGAAAAATGGAAGCCACCAGTCATCAAGACAACGGCCGCGAAAGGCGAAGGAACCACAGAACTTCTCAACCACATAAACCAACACATGAAATGCCTGAAAAAAGAGTCCTTTGACACACAGCGAAGACAAAAAGCTGAAACAGAACTTGTTGAAGCAATCAAACAGAAGACAACTGATTCTATCATAGACGAGTTGAGACGCAAGGGCGAATTAGAAAAACTCGTTGAAAAAATCCTGGCAAAAGAAACAGATCCATATTCAGCTGCAGACACATTACTTGAAGAGAGGCTGAAAGGATTCAAAACACACCGGTAAAATAATGGAGAAACAGTCATGACCAAACAACGATTGGAAAAAGGATTAACCCAGGTCTACACAGGAAATGGAAAAGGCAAGACATCAGCCGCCCTCGGACTAGCATTACGCGCCATAGGATGGGGATTCAAAGTTCACATGATCCAGTTCATCAAAGGCGGCGACTTCAAACATGGTGAACTCCACATTATCAAGCAACTTCCAGACTTCAAAACAAGGGCTTTCGGCCAAGGCAGATACATTATAGAAGACCCTCCACTCGAAGAGGATATCAAATTAGCCGAAAAAGCCCTAAAGTTTGCCAGAAAAATCATTAACAGCGATGAATACGACATCGTCATTCTGGATGAAATCAACGTAGCTCTACACTTAAAATTGATAAAAACCAATGAAGTGGTTGAACTAATTGAAAACAAGCCCAAACACGTGGAATTGATTCTAACTGGTCGTTATGCACCTTCTGAAGTAATAGAGGTAGCTGACCTCGTTACCGAGATGAGAGAAATCAAGCATCCTTATGCTCAAGGCTCACTCGGCAGAAAAGGAATCGAATACTAGAACAACATTATTGGAAGAAAAGTGACTTTTCCATCAAGAAATCGGTTAACCCGCACTCGTGTTATTCTTCTCTATTCTCAGGTTCATGCACTAGAAACAGAATTATCAAGATCTCAGGAACAACAAACACTATCGGAATAAGAAACGGAAGTTGAGGAGAGACATGTTCATAGATGAAACCTCCAGCTAACGTACCGAGTGCCATTATGAGGTAGTTAACGAAGTTTGAAGACCCAATGATTTTTCCTCGCTGCTCTTTGGGAACTAAGTCAGCTTGCAGTGCTGAAAATCCAACCATCAGTAGTATTTGTGCTAGACCAAATAATGGCATACAGATGTACAGCTTTGGTAAATCTCCATAGACAAAGAGCAAAGTGGAAGGCGCAAAGAGCCCTAGCCCTAATAGTATCGGAATCTTTCTTCCCACTTTATCAACAAGTTTGCCAACAGGAATGGCAAATATTATCATTGTTACAAAAAGGAACATCCCTAATATCGCCCAGTCAACAGTTGAAATATGTAACACAGATGCGTGCACGAGGTTCCCGTACGCATCATAAGTGTCCACCGCATAGACATTGAAAAGAAGCATACCTAAAGCAAAACCGAGTGTTCCTACCAGATTGGACAAGAAAAGATAGATCATTGAACGAGGCACCTTCCTCCAAACAGCCACACCCTCTCTTATAGCTCTAGGATAAGAGCTCACGAACTCTCGACGATCTATACTCCCACCCTCTCCCACAGTTTCTCGCAATCGTGACCTCAAAGTAGCCGCAATCAAGAAAAGAGCCACCAGAATAAAATAACATATTCTCATACCAGGAACAAACTCGTAAAAGGTTACCAGAAAAGCGGCTACTGCAGGAGCAGGAGTCGTCGCAACACGGGTAATAAGAGTGATAATCGAGAAACCCATACCCCTTTTCTCAGACGGAAGCGAATCTGCGACCATGGCCAAAAGAGCTGGCTGATAGATTAAGCAAAGACCTCCAACCATAGCTCCAACCAAAATCGAATGCCAACTGGGAGCTAAAGCATAAAAAATGTATGACAGCGCTACTCCGAAAGTCATTGTTGAAATCAACCATTTTCTTCCATGTCTGTCCGCCAAGTAACCCCCAGGAAACTGAACCAGAGCTAAGGCCAGGAAAGAAACAAATCCTATGATCCCGAGGATTGTCTCTGTACCCCCCAACGCAGGATCGATAACGTAAAGAGAGTAGTATGTGCCTGGCAGTTCCATAGCAAAATCCATGATGATCCAACTTAACACAAGAATGGCATAGTTCCCTTGAATGAACGAGAACTCTTCCTTCAACCTAGAGATGATCGGCAATCACGTTGCTCCTGCGTTTATGCCTATTATTGGCTTAACTTACATTTCAACCTAATAATCGTCTTAGTCACTACGGTTATCTTTTGTGGGAAAAAGTGACCACCTTCTCTGCAAGCATCAAGTAGTTCGCAAACAAAGCGGTGATATATCCCCACAAATTCTTCCATTTTGTCTGTGCTTCGCTTTATTCCAACTGTTCTATAGTAGTTTTCGTCAAAGATTTTATCCGGTCAAACTCTGATATTTCCCCGTAGCCCACAAGTGTAATGGCTGTTCCCTTAAGTCCCACTCTAGCTGTTCGCCCAATCCTGTGAAAGTACACTAACGCGTCTAATGGAATGTCATAGTTTATTATGTGGGTTATTTCCTGAATGTCTAGGCCTCTTGCAGCAACATCCGTTGCAACAAGCAGTTTTAGTTTTCTATTTCTAAAAGAGTTAAGAACGAAGTCTCTTTGCGATTGTGTGAAACCAGCATGTAAAGGTCTTGCGTCGTAGCCTCTTTCCCTCAATTTATCTGCTAGTGTGCTTGTGCCTATGCGTGTTCTACAGAATATTATGGCCCGTTCTATATGATTTTCGTCTAATATGTCACATAGGATTCTAAATTTGCTCTTAGGGTTTACAACCATGTAATACTGGTCTATCTGCGTAAGGGCTATTTCGTCTTTGCTTACAAGTATTTTTTCAGGGTTCCTCATGTATCTGTTACATATATTCATTACAGACTTGTCTATTGTTGCCGAGAAGAGGCTTGTCTGCCTGTCCGCTGGCACCTTTGAAAGCATGTATTCTATATCGTCTATGAACCCCATATCAAGCATTCTATCAGCCTCATCAAGAACCACAATTTTCACTGACGCCAGACTTAGGGTTCCTCGTTTCAGATGATCTATCATGCGACCCGGCGTGCCCACAACAATGTGTACGCCTCTTTCCAACGCGTATATCTGTTTTCGGATAGATTCTCCGCCGTAAATTGGCAAAACCTTGAATGGTGCGTATTTGTTGAGTCGACTTATGTGTTCTGCAACCTGTATGGCGAGTTCGCGTGTTGGCTCCAAGACTAGGCCTTGAACACGGTTGATTTTCGGGTCTAGTCGTTCAATCATCGGAATTCCGAAAGCCGCAGTCTTTCCTGTTCCGGTCTTTGCCTGTCCAATGACATCTTTTCCTTCAAGTAATGGGATTATTGCTTGAGCTTGAATTGGAAAAAGATTATTGAATCCAAGCTCTTCAATGCCTCTCATAACTTCTGAACTTAACGGCAAGTCTTTGAAGTATTCTATTTGCATATATATTTCACTTCTCCTGTCACAAAAATTCTGCATGTAATCTTTCAAAAGCCTTCAAAAGCTTCTTTAATTCAACATGAGTTAATGTGACAACCCGACTAAACAGCAGCCCTCATATAAAAAGGTTTAGCAAGCGCGAAGGAAAATTAGGTCAAATCCAACACGTAACGCGGGGTCACCGTGTCACAACTAGCTCTACACAACCAGCATTTGGTCTTTAGACACGATTGTACGAAGGAGAATTTTGGCTATTCAAGCCTCTTTATCACGTGGTACCCAAACTTCGTTTTTACAGTGGGCGAAATTTGTCCTTTCTGAAGGGCGAAAGCGGCGTTCTCGAATTCCTTCACCATCTTTCCTCTGCCAAAGGTTCCAAGGTCTCCACCACGTTTTCCTGAGGGACAGAGCGAGACTCCTTTGGCGATGTTAGCAAACTTTTCTCCTTTCTTCAACCGTTCCAAAACCTCGTTTGCCTCTTTCTCAGTCTTCACGAGGATATGGGCGCAACGAACTTTGTTTGGCATAAAGAATGGTTACGCTAATTCGTTTATATAAATTATTGATCTATTCATTTCTCACCAATATTTGAACGCCAAAAACTCATCTTCTATGTAGCTGTCACCTGTTCCTTCCAATTCAGTAAACCATATTTTGGGTGTTCAAGAGCAAAACTTTCAAATGGCAAAAACCATGACAACACTGTGGAGGTCACGATACTATGAAGAAAGGGATAGCGCACATTGGCATAGTTGCATGTAGCGCAGAAGGGGCCGCCCTCTGTTATCGCACAATCTGCATAGAAGGAGTAAATCTGATGGGAAAACACTCACACCCTGAGATCACCATGCACACTCATCCCCTCAACGAATACATGCGATACATCGAAGTAGGCAATTGGGACTGTGTAGCAGATTTGATGTTATCTTCGGCAGAGAAGGTGGCAAAGGCTGGAGCAGATTTTATAATATGTCCCGATAACACAATCCATCAAGCATTTGACCGAGCCACCGAGAAATCACCGTTGCCTTGGCTTCACATTGCTGAGGTAGTTGCTGCTGAGGCAGCACGTGAGAACTATAGATGTGCCGGTGTGCTGGGCACACGCTATTTGATGGAAGGTCCGGTTTATCCTACAAAACTCGCCGCCGTGAATATTGAACACTTGATACCGACGACCAACGAACGGGAGCGCATCAATCAGATAATCTTCGATCAGCTGGTTAAGGGCCAGTTCACCGCCAAATCTCGTACTTACTTCACCAAGGTCATTGGCCAATTGAGAAACAGAGGCTGTGACGCCGTGGTTCTTGGCTGCACCGAAGTACCTCTTCTTATATCTCAAGAAGATTCGCCCCTACCAATGTTAGATTCTACGCGGTTACTGGCAATGGCTGCACTGAGAAGAGCAACGCGTTCATGACTCTGGAACGCACTGTTTGTGCAGGGTTTTTCTGGTGCAACATCAGTGGAAAAACTAAATGACTAGTGGGTAAATTTCCTTCGCAACATACTCAAGATACTTGTCTTTGTCGGTGACGTTGAATATCGTAACCGAAGCATCCCGTGTCACCCCAACCACGTATCCATATTCTTTAGACCTTGCCACAACGTACCACAGGTCACCGTGTTTTCCATAATCCTCAAAAAGCGTTGTGCCCACCAAGTCTGGCCCATACAAAGAAAGCTTATTTATGTTAGGAATGTCCACGTTATCAAAAAAAGTAATCTTCGTGTCCTCAGGATTTTTCATATGGAAATCTCGAAGGCTTTCCGGAGGTATTCGTGCTTCCAAGACGTGTCCAACTCTTTCATAGATAGTTTCACTGAATTTGTTGGCGATGGAGTTGGCTATTTTCTTCTTTTCAACAACCGTCAAAAACGCTCGGTCTTCACGTTGTGCAAAGCTGAATAATGCCTCAACGGTTCGCGGAAGCGGGATGGTTTTCCCCCGATGAAACGCTTGGGTGACATAGTCGTAGGAATATACGCCTGTGAGTGTGTTGCCACGAGGCGCGAGATGTACAATCTCTGTGATTAATGTGAACTTGTAGTCGCCTTCTTCGTAATGGTCCTCCCTTTTGTAGCCACTAAGCCTAGACGCCAGATCAGACAGCGACAAGGGCTCAACCAGCTTAAAGACCTTTCCAGCCGTAACCATGCAGTTTCCCTTCCTTTTTCCACCGTTTGATTGTACTTGTAGAAATTTAAGCTTTAATCCCAAACCCAAACATAAACGTGCATGTATGCGTGCACACGTGCATTATTGGATGGAAAGATAAGAGGGCTAGTTCAAAACTTTAGAAGAATCATTTCATTACTTTTTGAAAGAATTGAATCTGCCGAGCAACTGAACGAACTAAATATCCCTTAGGTATGTTAGCATGTCCCATCGCTGGTTCAACATGGAATTCAACATGGTTGCCTCTTTCAACAAGCTTATTCGCAAAATCCCATACTGGTTTCAGTGGAGTTCTGGTGTCATTAGCGAACTGGACTATTCCTAAGGGCTTTCTAACTTTTTCCCAGTCCGTTATAGGGGAGGCTTCTTTTAGGAATGAGCGACTTTCTTCTATTGGACCAAAAAGATAAGCAATGAAATCACGGAATACGGCATCACTGCTATTGCACAGGTATTCAAAATCTGAAATAGCTGCAGCTGCCCAACCTGCGGCAAACTCAAATATTTCTGGTTTAGTTAGAGCTCGTAAAGTCATGTATCCGCCATATGATCCTCCAGTTATAGCCACCTTCTTAGGATTCACTTTGTATTTCTCGATTAGCATCTCGACTCCACTGACTATGTCCACTAAATCTGCTTTCCCTATCTCTCTGTAATTGGCTCTTTGAAAAGCCGCACCATATCCTGTTGAGCCACGAAAATTCGGACGAAAGACAACAAAGCCTTCCTGTACTAGAATTTGATACGTTCCTACGAAAGAGTCTACATCTTGTCCTGCAGGCCCACCATGAACAAAAACAATGGCAGGATATCCTTCTACAGGCGGTGGAGACTGCGGGACCATGACAAAACCGTGGATTCTAAGTCCGTCTTTCGAGTTCCAGTGTTCACTAATTGAATTAACCAAGGGGAACTCATCTGTTCCAATTTTGGGAGAACGTTTTCTTGTTAGCTGCTCAACATTACGTGACTCTAAGGCAAACTTCCACAAATTCATACGTGTAGTTGCATCCGCATGCACAAAAAACAGAATTTCTTCGTTGTCCATTTTTCGTATTTTGCCTATTTTGTTAATCCCCTGTGGCAACGGAAGAGGATTCAGTTCTAGTGAATCTAAATCAATTGAGTAAATTTTGTCTCTTGCATCTTTTGTTGTCGACAAATAAAGAGTCTTACCATCAGTGCTCCAAGCAATTTTTTCTATTTCTCCTTCTGGCTGTGGTAAGGTTATTTTTTCACCGGAATCCACATTTAATATTGTTAATTTGCCATCTTCTTTATTCAGAAATGGAATAGTCGGTTTATGGGGGTGCCATGAACCATCAAAAGTAAAAGAACTAACGACTGGAATAGTCCGAATAATCTCGCCTGAGTTGGGGTTCATTATTATTTCATCGAATTCATTGGTTTTACCATTTACTCGAGTGAATTTCAAAAAATCGGGATGTTTCCAGTGGAAAACTTGAACCGTCTCATCGCCTTCCCATAAAGACTGTTCATCTGTTTCAGCTTCATTCGGTTGAATTACCACGTGATTTTTCTTCTGTTTGGAAAATCCCCAAGCGATTTTTTTCCCATCGGGACTCCAGCCAAAACCTAAATGTCTACCTGCAATTTTACTAAGACGTTCCATAGGTATTGGTCGTTCAGGATTTGCCGTAGATAACCGATACAGTGCACTTTCTTCTTTTCCAGTGTAATCAATAGGAATCGCAATCCAAGAGTCGTTCGGAGAAAATTCAGCGTCAATAGTATAAGCATTTTCTGGAAGAACAGGACTATGATCATTAGGATTTTCCAAAGATGTTAGATGTAAGATAAAAGCATTATTTGGTGTTAGAAAAGGTCCAGTAAACAATTTCTTTGTGTTCCCAATATCAAATGGGATGTAACCCTGTGTTTCGATTATTAGTTTGATCTTCTCAAAGAGATCCATCTTTATCACAACAACTTGCTTAATCTAAACAGAAACTAAAAAATTTTTGCTTTCAAGAATAATCCATCAGATGAAAATCATCAGAAGCTGGACAGCAGTCTAACTGATGGTCAGGACAAAGATTTCACAATCATTTCGTCAATACCTGAACGCATAAGACAAAATCGAATTCAGAATCAGACAATTCTGTTTGTTCTCAAAAATTATATACTCAATAGCATTAATCATAATTTTAGATTGGCAAACGCAAAGGTGAACATGTAATTTGAAAGCAAGAGAAGGAAGTTTCACGTTCCAGTTCGAAACGTTCGGTCAAATGGAAAATGCCCTAGAACTGATTTTTTCCCCTTCCGCAGCTTCAGTGATACTGTACACAACGGCAATAAAATGCGGCGTACATTTATACCAAAAAACAAAAAAAGAATTTAACAAAAAAGAAGAGGCGCTCAACTATCTTTCCTCGTTGAAAAAGGAAGAGAATTGGGGAAAAATGTCTTTCCAAGAAGTTGACTTCAAAAACGGGTCCGGACGCGTCATAATAGACGACTCATTTGAGGCGATGACTCGTAAAACAAGTCAGCCAAGTTGCCACTTTTTCAGAGGTTTCATAGCGGGTTTTCTCTCAGAACTCTTGAAGAAAACAATCATTGTAACCGAGGAAAAATGCGCTGGAAAAGGAGACGAACACTGCGAGTTTGTTTTCGGAGAACAATAAACTCAAACTCCACAAGTTCAATTCAGATTGCGCATTACATGTTATCGTCAAACTAGTATTTCACGTCGCAAAAGCCCACGCTATCGTACAAATCTCACGTAGATCACTACCTAGACAGAACATCCACAACGCTTAGAGATAGAACCGAAACACAAAAGCAAACTTGGCATAAGCCACGACCCCCCCCCTAGGTAGGGGGTCTATAAAGAGAGAAACATACGCAAATAACGTGATACAACGGTCAAACCTAAAACTTTCAGCACTCGATAAAAAACTATGGGGGGGGACTATGGAGGGTCTAAAAAGAGAGAGACTAATGCAGGTAACGAAACAAACACACACATGCTTAAACACCGAAAAAAGGAAAAATTTAAACTCCAAGCTACAACCAAACTAGATGAGGAGAAATAAACTTGTCAAGTTTTGGAAAAGCAATCGACAAATTCGTCGACAGAATCAAAAGAACCGAAAAACCAACCGAACAAACTCCTTCCACAGGTCTTCCCGCCAAAGTTTACCTAAGAGCTCTACCTCTACGCAACCTTGACGACGTAGACACAGTCAAACGCGAAGTCAAATCAGGAAACATCCTCATCCTAAGAGTCAGCCCACTCGCAAAAAAGAGCATCGAAGACATCAAACACGCAGTAAACGAGCTATGCAAGTTTACTGAATCAGTAGGAGGCGACATCGCACGATTAGGCGAAGAACGCGTAGTCATCACCCCCTCCTTCGTCCGAATATGGCGAGAAAAAACTACGGTCTCAGGAGAGGAAACACCTACCGCAGCTTAGAACGGTCTTTAAACCGTTAGGCTTATAACGAATAATCACTCCTCATATTTGAAGTGAAATGTTAGAGAAAAGAGACGGCTATGAAGCTTGGATGAACTCAGGATTCAGAAGGTCCACAGAAGACAACTACAAGATCGGGTACAAACTTTTCATACGGTTCATGAATGAAACTGAAGGTGGCAGCTGGGATGACAAACGGTTGATAAGAGAACGCGAAGAGGATCTTAGAACTCGCACTTTTGCTTTTGAACAGAAGCTTTTGGAGTTTTTCGAGTGGATGAAAACCTTAGTCCAAGAAGACCGGGAAGTCTTGGTGCAGCGAAGAAAATACAGAACCAAACCCTACAAGATCAAGATCAAGGGTGGAAACGAACTCTCAGACAACACCAGAGCCACTTACACGCATGGAGTTAGATCCTTCTTCAGCTTTCACCGGCTCGACCTCAAGTTTACACGTCAACAGTCAAGGATACTGAACAGAGAACCGAAACCTATTATCAGCTACTACGACTTCACCCTTCAAGACATTAAACGCATGACCAGAATTGCGAAGCCAAAAGAACGCTATATTCTGCTGGTTGGCAGATCCATAGGCCTACGCGCTGGTGATTTTGTTAGTCTGAAGCAAGGTTCATTTCTCGCACACTTCGACGAAGAACCACCATGTAGTTTGGGTGAAATCTGGACTGAGAAAGAAGGGGCGTATGCCAAGCCCTTCTTAGACGCTGATGCGAAGGAGGCTGCAGAGAGTTGGCTGACAATATTGAAGGCAAAAGGCTGCTATGATCCAGAGAAGCGCATGATCGAAATCGAAGAAGAAGAGCTGACACAGAATCTTAAAAGATTGGTGAAGCGCGCGCGCATCGAAACAGGAGGCGAACAAATCAGGTTTCACTCCCTCAGAGTATTTCTAGTAACGAGACTGAGCAAAGTCCTTGAAGAGAACCGATGGAAACAAATTGTAGGCAAGAAGGTGCCTGAGAAAGCCTACGTGAAACCCTTCAAGATCCAGGAGGACTTTAAAAAAGTTATACCATTGATCGCTGTTTCTGACCTGTCCTTTGGCAGCAGGGATGAGTTGGAAATGCTGCGACGGGAAGTTAAGCACCTGAGAGAAGAGCGAACACCCATAAGTAAAGAAGACATGGAAACGCTTAAACATCTGCTACAGATGGTGAAACAGGGAAAAATAACAATTAATTAATAAATAATACATGTCTTTTTTCGTACATGTTATTTATTAATTCTTTTATTATTGTTCGGGAGCCGTACAAAAGGCTTATATGGTTTAGTTATCTCTAGTGAGTCATCGGTGAGACAATATGGCGAAGGAAATAGCGAAGTTAGGAGATAGGATTCCGGTTGAGGAGTTTCATGTAAGCAAAATGAATGTCAGGGCTGGCGATCCGTTTGGCGAGAGTGATAAGGATAAGCTGCTGATAAACCAGTTGAGGCGAAGGAAGATTATCGGGCCTTTCAAGGCTAGGTCGGAGGGTGAAGGCTACGGTGTCTACGTTGGTAGGCGCCGTTTTCTGGCGAAGAAAGAGGCGGGGGCAAAAGATTTTGTCGTCGGTGTTGACTGTCTGATCGAGGAAGTGAGTGATGAGGAGGCGAGAGAGGTTTCGTTAATCGAGAACTTAGAGGTTTTGAGACAGGAGATGGATCCGATTATTAGGGCCAAGGCACTAAACGAGATCATAGCTCAGTCTACCACAGGTTTGAGGGGAACGGCTGGACGATTACGTTTATCACCGTCTACGTTGAGCGAGTGGTTGAAGGTGCTGGATCTCAGTCCAAAGATGCAGGAGGCGGTGAGTAAAGGGGACGTCTTCTATACCGACGCCTTAGAAGTCGCCAGAATGGAACTTGGAAAAGACTTGCAGGATGAGTTGGCTACAGTAGCGGAAAGTGAGGGAAAGGAAGCGTTCAAGAAAGCAGTGGAAAGGATACCAACGGGACAGAAACAGCGAGGTATCAAAGCAGGAACATACTTAATCTTGAGAGTACCCTTCGACAAGAGATCCAAACCAGACATGGAACTCTACGAGGCACTAACCAAGCTGGCAGGAGCAAAAGAGATGAAGATCGACGAATACAATAAATGGGTTCTGCAAGAACACGTAAAATCAGCAGCTTAACAACCTTTTTTTCATCATGTTTACACAAAAAAGAGAGAGTGAAGGGAGGCTGTGCTATGGCTGAATGTCTAGGAGACTACCCCTAGGGGTAGCTGACGCTGACGGATGTGGGGCCGACTGTACCCTTCTCATACTCGGCTGTGAATCCGCCGTCCTTGCATTTGACTACTCCGGCAACGCGGACGCAGATTTTCATTACGACTTTTGTTGCCAATCTGACTCACCTTTAGGATAGAATTCTCTCGAGTGAATATAAAGGTGTGTAGAATAGAAACTCGTTTGTAGCACAATTATTCTTCAAGTTGGATGAGGACTCTTTTGGTTCCAGGTTTAACCTTTATAATTTTTGTTTTAGGATCCTTATTGAAAAATTTCATACCTGTGATCTCGCCTGTTTCAAGCGTCTTTCCAACAGCTCTTACCATGTACCGTATAGCTTTGCTTCTGTCCCAGCCCTTAGTTTCTTCGAGATATCGAATGTATTCGATGTCTTGGTCGCTGAAACGGATGTGAACGCTAGTCGTGAGACCCTTCTTCTTCTGCGGGTTCACTACTACTTTCGGACTCTTCGGGTTCACTTTCTTGCTCATGGGTTTCTGCCTCCTTTGCGATCCTGCCGGCTAGTTTGATACCTTCGTCTAAACCGAGGGCTACTTCTTCTCCTTCGGTTAGGGGACGGACTTCTATTTTAACGGGTCCTATGAAGCCTTTTTTGTAGACGGCTGTAACCTCAACGGTTTTAACATTTTTATGTTTATTTTCATCTGACAATTTTCATATCCTCATAGCTCAACTTTTTTCGCTCCAGAACTGTTCAGGAAAATAGTCAGCTATCGCCTCAGTAAGCTCATCCAATTCTTTATCTGGTGGCGGAGGATGTAACCTTTCAACCCATTTTATTAAACCTTCTATCATCGCCAGAGACTTCAACATAACAGTCTTACGCTTCAAGTCCATAGGCGTTTCATCTGTCTTTTGTCTAAGAGTCTCGAGGTTCTGCATGTATAGACGTTTCTTATCGTCATAGTACGGTTCGCCCATTAACCTCTCATAGAGCAGGTAGTCGCCCCAAGTTAAACCTCCTGTTCCTCGACACCACTTCTGAAGAGTACCCCACTTTTCGTATATGTAGTTATAGTCTGGATGCCGTTTTGCTATTTCTCTGTAAATGTCCCCAGCACATGATATTAAATATTCATGTATAACGAGATGGTCATAGGGAAATTTATGCTCTATTAGTTGATCCTGCAATTCAAACAAGCAAAGAAAGTTAGACCCATGCTCAACACGCACTGGGGGTCGATGGACTCTATACACGCCAACTCTTCCTATTTTGGATATCGTAAGGTTACTTCTCTGGGTCCGACGACGCCTTTCTCGTAGACGGCTTTGAACCCTTCGGGCTCGCATTTGACATCTGTATCTGTTTTGGTACATAGGGGCATGGTGACCTCGATTTTTTCGCCGGTTTCCGTTACTTTCACGTCTTCTTTGCTTTTGAGTAGAATGAACGCTTCCGGACCTACTTCCGGCATCATTTCAACACCTAGAATTAGATATGGGCTTTTCCTTCTTAAGTTTAAGGTTTTTCAAAGGCTATTCTGATTTCGCCGTTGCTGTGGAAAACCTTAGCTTTCTTACCTGTTAAGGTGCCAAGTTGTTCTCCGAATTCTTCGGGCGACATCTCTTTATCCATGAACTTGTCTAAGATGTTGGCGCATTCCGGGACTTGTTCGTCTGGGATTTGCCATTGTCGACAAACCTTAACACTCTCGGATAGGGGCACGAGTTTTTGAAGAATCGGCTCTAAGTCGCTTGGAACTACAGACGGATTTAGGCCGTGAAGTTTGATAGAGTCCTCTATGGCATCTTGAGCTCTATGAATGTGTTTCACGCTGCAGCGCACACAGTATTCCGCGGAGTCAGGAACCTCTTCGAGACGCTTCATAAGCGCCTTTGTTTCTTCTTCTGTCAGAGGTTCTTCGGGCATTTCGTCTACTTCTTCGTAGCTCATAAAACATCGTCCTCAATCTTTTTTCGATGAGAACGGATTTCTCGGGCCATCTCTGGCCACTTGTGTATTAAATGCTCTTCTGCTGCGGACAGGTCTTTCATGGCATCGAGAAGTCGTTTCTTCCCTGGCGGTATCTTCTTTTCTCTTGTTGGTAACGTTTGGGTTTTAGGCATGATGGGAGCAGGAACTTCAGGGGTTATGGTTTTTATGGGTGTGGGTCCTGACCCAAGGTTTGACGTCAACGTTTCGATTTCTTTTAGAGCTGCGGTTTCCGCCTTTCTCACATCTTCATCGAAGGTTTCCAATGGGTTGATACTGCTTGGGGTAGCTGCTGAACTAGCAAGGTCCACGGCGATATCGACTATAGGAGGGACCAATGCGCGCGCAATCTCTTTCCAGGCCAATTCTATCCCTCAAAACTTAAAAGGGCTCTTCACTAATATTAGTTTAATGGTAACCCTTTTAGTTAAAGTGGTTACCGCGTGGTGTAGAGTATGGTCTTGAAGGGTGTAAAGATTCAAGAGAAGGACTGGGACACGATCGAGAGAGAGTTGAATCAAAGAGGAATAGAATACCGTACCGTAGGCGACGCAGTGACAAAATTCATTGATTTGGGCTTAAGTGGAAAACTTAGTACCCACCCGGAGAAGGAGACCCCCCACCCCCCTGCTCCCTCTGGAAACGGAGAAGAAAGTAACGAGAACCTGGAAACCTCCCCCCTAGAGGGGGGTCCACAAGAGAATGAAGAGACCGCTACAGAAACGGGTCCAGAAACCGATGAGAAGAAGGATCCGGGTGTTGTGCCGATGGGTCGAGAGATTCTTAAGGGATTAAAGATAGATCTCGAGCGGGAGGCGTCAGCCATAGCGGGCAATTCGGTTATAAGGCTGTACTATGCTTATGCAAGGGCGTCAAAGGGTTACCGTGGCACATTGGAAGAGTTTGTAACCGATTCGGTTAGAGATGCGATTGAGAATAGAGGTGCCGGTAAGAGTGCGTTTCTATGTTTTGTGGAGGCGTAGTAGGTAGTGGTCCCCAAGCCAACCGATAAAAGATTTGGACGTGGAACCTACACAAAGCTCAAAAATATTACTTTACCCACGATGGAGTTACCGAGAGTGTTTGGAGAAAGGAGTAGTGTACATATGAATGGTAACACAACGGATATTAATGTGATCAAGGAGCAGAGGAGACGTCGTATAGTTTCGAAGCTCCAAGACCAAGAACTTGATATAATGGTGTTGGAAGGGGAAAAGGAGGTTATAGAGTTGAGCAAGGAAGTAGAGAAACATAAGCCAAAAGGGAATACTGGAGAAGCTGAGGCTGCAGCAACCCTGGTTGCAGAGGGGAAGATATCGCCGGAAGAGGCTGTTAGATTGGCTAGGGAAAACAAGGGATTTGTCATTGTAAAGCCGGGAGCTGATGGAAAGAGAACGAACGCGTCTGATACTGCGACAGCAGTTGAAAAAGGTATGAATGTTGCACTTAACACGGCTGAAAAAATAGCGGAAATAGGAAAAGGCAAGGGCGGAGGAGGAGACGGCAAAAATTACAGTTTGGCAGATGTCAGCGAGTTCGTCAGCGCCAAAGTTGATGTCAAAATTTCCGAGCTCAAAGGCTTGGTGACGCAGGCACTAAACAAAGGCAACACCAAGAGCCCCGATGTTGTCGACGCAATAAAGCAACTGAAAGAACTAGGGGTCATTCAAACTGGAGGAGGAGGTAGCGGTCAGACAACTACAGAGATGCTGAATATTCAAAAGGAAATGAGGAAAACGGATAAGGCGTTTCTATTAGCCTTGAAAAAGCTTGAACTTGAAACTACGGTTAAGGGTGCTGAGTTGGAGGAGCAGAGGCGTAGAACAGACATTTTGGGTAGCGGGTTCAAACGGATCGGTAGAGCTATTGGTAAAGCGTTGGAGGATGGAGACGGAGAGGAAGAATTCGGGGTGGAGCAGCCGAGAAGAAAGAAGACATCAAAGAAGGTAACGGTGTATAAGTGTAGCGAGTGTGGATCACCGATTTCTGTCCCACCAGATACTAATCCCGGCACCGAAGTTGCGTGTGCTAAATGCGGGGCTAAATTCGAGGCTGTAGATCCAGAAGGGAATCCCGGAAAGAATCCAGGAGAGAAAGAGAAGCCGAAGAAGGAAAGGCGGACCGTTTACGTTTGAGCAAGAAAAGGATCTTCAGCTTTCTCAAGAGGGTTGTAACTGAGGTTGCGGTTGAGGCAACGTTAGAGACTGTTCGGGGTTATCTTCAAGTAAGGTTAGAGCCTTTGACGCCGGATATGCTTTATGAAGCTGTTGTGAATGGGACGCATAGCTGGGATGTTGCTTCGGAGAAAGATAAGCAGCGGGCGCGTAAATGGGTTAGAAAAATACCGGAGCATCTGCGCGAACGGTTCACTGCAGATCTGTATTTTAGGTGGTTGAGGGAAGATTTTCCCGAGTTGGCGTCTCTTTTATTGAATATGCACGGTGACGGAATGGCTTGGGTCCAGGAAGACGTGGAAAAAGTGCGTGCACACCTGTTCCCCGACTAAAAACTTTATATCTGAAAAGGGGTATTTACTCATAGGAGAAATCAAGTATGCCACTTAAACTTGTTCCAATCCTTGAGGGGTTTGGTTTAGGCGGAGCGGACGTGCTTTTCGAGTACCTAGATGAAGATGTCGTGAAGACCGAAGAGCCTCTTACCATTAAGAACGTAGCGCGCCCGGTTCTATGGGGTCTCGGCTTGGTTGGGAGTGTACTAGCGAAAGAGAAGACGTTGCTGTCAGATGTCTCGGAAACCATGATGATCGCCGAAGAGCCTCTACTTGTACGCACCATCTATAACGTAATCAAAGGCGCAACCCAGGGCCAGTCGAAGAGGGATCTTGAGCTTAAACTGAAGCGGAAGGGTAGTAGAGGCGGCGGCGGAAGAACGATCTACGTCTAAGCAAGGCTCAAACTATTATCGTCCGTTTTCCTTCCCACTTGTCAAGTAGGGCCTCTAAGAAAGCATCTACGGTTCTAAATGTTGTTTTGTTAGCTCCCCAATTTTTGTAGAAGCGGTTGTAGGTTGTAGGGGTACACCTAATTTTTAGGATCTCAGACTTTTTTTCCTTCCGCTTGAATTTTTGTGACACATGGTCCACATGGGTTTTTATGTCTACTTTGTTTAAAACAATTTTGGAGAAAAGAAAAGTGCCATTGCCAGATAAAGTAGTTATTTACGACGAAGTTAGCACTGCTGCTATTAGTGCAGGTAACAGTTTGGATTTAGCTTCGCTTGATGCTGCTGAGAAACTGTTGGCTATTGAAGAAGCGTGGATTTGGCCTCCATATTACGCGGGCGCGCCAGACGACCTTGACGAGATCCGTATTCTGATTGACGGTGAACCGTTTCCTAACACGAGGCTACATATTCGCTGCAAGGGCGAACGCAACATGGCAAGACCACGGGATAGCAGGTGGCCTTTAAAACCGATGCCCTTCGGGAAAGTCAGCAACAATCCACTCGAGGACACGTGCATTAAAGTGCTGCCCGCTGGGAAACTAGCGGTTAGACTGATGGCAGGTGCGAGTACCGGGGTTCGAGTGAATACAACTACGAGGGTGATGCTTGTTGGCAGGGTATTCAGAGACGACGTGGATCTGAGACGTGCTTACGGGTCGATATATCAGCCGATGGGTCCGTTCAGTTTGACGGATATCATTGGAGAGAAGACTACGCCGGACATTGACAAGCAGGTCCCAGTGAGCATAGACAACGCTAAATACTTCTCAGGCTCGCCACAACAGAAGAAACCTAGAATCAATCCTTGGTGGAATTGGGCTCAAAACTACGCAGAGATCCCGGCTACACCGGAGTATTCGTTTAGCTTTGAACCGAGACACGTCGACAAGGCGTTCCAAGATCTCATCTTCAACTGGACTCGACTCACGGATAAAGCGTTGCTGTTCAGACACATAGGCGCCATTATTGATGCGGGACGTGGAAAAGTGTGGTTCTTCCAAGATCCAAGACGCAGGCCAGGCGTCGACTTAACCTACTACGGATGGGTAGTGGATGCGGACTATCCGCATCTGTTGCCTCCTGGAACAGACCCGGTTCATCATCATGGTCCAATAGACTTGGCAGAGATAACGCCTCAAATCTTAGCACACAACAACCTGGTAGAGCTGAGGGCTACAGCGGATGCGGGAACAACGATTACAGCGAATGACTTGGAGCTACAGTTGCGAGGGACATACATAGAGTGGTAGGGTGATAGAAATTGCCAACAACAGATAATATGAGAAAAGTGATCAAGAAATCCAACTATGTCATAACGTACACTACAGCATGGGACGATAGTGAGTTTGCAACGGTCGCTATGACGGCTTCGGCGATTGGCGCAGGACATGCACGCGTACTGGATCTAACCGTGACGTCTGCAAATGTCTCAGGAAACCTTGGAGTTGAATGTGTAACCTTTACGTCTGTCATAAACACGGATATCGGAACAGGAGAAGATGGATGGCTTGGCGGATATGCTGTCAAAGCTCACGTGAACGTGACAGCTACTGGAGCAGTTGGGAATACTTGGCTATACGGTGTTTACTCAAAGGTCGAGGTTAATACTTCCGCAGTCGTAACTGCTGCCATAGCGTCGGTTTTCGCTGAGGTTATGGTGAATGCTGCCGGTTCTGATGTATACGGCGTTTACATTATCAACAACGGAACGCAAACCGCAGATGCGGCGATAAGGATTTCTGGGAACTTTACCTATGGGATTGATTTTGCACAGGTAAGCGACTGTGTAAGCACCTCTGGAGACATAACTGCTAAGGCTTCCGCAGGATTCATCTATGTTCAGGTTGGGACAGCGCAGAGATGGCTAGCACTGTATGGACCTTAAGGTGATTGAAATGCCTGAAGAGAAAGAGAAAAAAGATTCGACTGAGAAACCAAGAGAAGTGAAAGCGGTGCCTGTGGTACTCGCTAAGTTAGAGCCGTGGAAAGAGAAAACGCTGAAAGACAAAACTAAGGTCCTTGTAAGACCGAAGAAACGAACTGATGGGACACCTATTGAATACGGTCCAGGTTACGAGCGCTGGCTGAGACTCGAGAACATTAGAAGAAAAGCCGCAGGCGAACTGCTGATAGAGTAGAAAACCTTAAAAACCCCTCCCTTTTTTATATTATTCCATGCCAACGCTTAAACTACATTTTCCTGAAGAGTTTCTGACGGAAGAGAACAAAGAAGACCTGTTAGTTTTCGTCAACAAAGAGATCCCGGAAAAAGATAGACAGTTTAAGGATTTCACCGCTTGGATGCGTGGAATACTTAGACAGTACGCTGCAGGGAGCATGCAGAGCTTCAGACATTGGAAGAGCACGGGCACTATTAGAATACCGCCAGTGCAGATGTTGACGAAGCCTGACTTGAAGCTTTGGAAGGGTGATGGAATCAAAGAACGCGACGACGGCATGCAGGGGAAACCGTATCCTCTAGTCATTGGCGGACTACAACTCAAGTATCTAACGAAGGCTGTTGTCTGGGAGAACACATATCAACTGAAAGTGATTGAATCAGGGCTGGAGCATAAGAACGTTGCGGCTTTGGCGCATTATTTGATTATGACGGCAATCCTTCAGGCGCAGCGTGCAGTTGATGAGGAGAAACTTAGGCTCGAAGAAGAGGAGCTCGAAGAGAAAAAGGAGACTAAGGCTTAATTCCCTTTTTCCATTGTATGAGCACGATATCGTGATATCGTGACATCTCTATCTCCTACGATATTCCTAAGATATACAGGGGATATACGCAACAAGCGTAAAAGTTAAGAATGTACGTCGCAATAATAGATAATTAGACTCTTCGGAGTCAAGCGCATGAGGGGGATGGCTACGGTCTGCGCACGAGAAATCCCCTCAACTCAAGTTGCCACTTTAGGAAGCGGGTCACTCGGCGGAGGACTTGCGAGGGTGACAGGCATGGATGGGCTACTGCCTTACCCAAGTGTAGCTTCCCTCAAAGCAGCCCGACGTCACGGCTGGTCTTCAGTGTACTGATCAGTACACTTAGACTCCTGCGAAGTTGAGTTAGATCCGCTTCCGCCTGTATTTTTGAGACAAACATTTAAACAGAAAAAGCACTTATCTATTGGTTAGGTGTAAACCTTTGAGCATCAGCGCGGAGTTAATGAAGAAAGTTTTCTATCCGCCCGAAAAGGTCGTAGAAGCTAGATCAATAAACCTTCTACTAAACAGTTGGGTTGATCTTGTGGAAATGCCCGATATCCCCGGTGCAGTGGCGCCCCTTGTGAAGCTGATAGAGCTTGGGTACATGAACGATGCGACAAACCGGGTTAAATGTAGAGTCGAGGGAACCATTGCCGACAAAGAAGTCGAGAACGACATCCTACACACCTACCTTGGATCAAAGCCGGGCATAGATGATAGCATACCAATTAGCGCCTGGTTCGACAAGACAATGAAAGTCCACTTCTATTCCACGGCGGCGATCAGCAACTTTAAGGCGCGCGCACTCTACGAGGTGCGAAACTATACGATTGCAGATAAAATCGCGCTTGGAGCAACTTTAACCCCGGAGGAAACAGCGTTAGCAGCCAAGTATGAGATCCACCACAAGATCTTGAGTGGAGAGCTCCCCATGGAATATCCAAAGGGCCCCATGGTGCGCCAGCAAGTCAAGAACTTTTACAGCGCCAGCATAACCGGGGAAGCAGCAGAACAAACGATAGCAGATGTTTATCCGCCTCCAGGACAGAAGGCAGTGCTCACGAAGTTGTGGTGCAAACGTCCTAGCGCCTACAACAGTTTAACGATACGGGTTTACCACGATCGGAAGCTCTACTTTGAAATTAACCCTTGGAGCCTACCAGACCTAGCCTCTTCGGAAGGCGGAGGCCTGCAGTTGGGCGACCGCCCACTAGATCTCTGGATCCCCGGCATCAAACAGATCAAGGTTGCTATGTACTGTGGAGTCACGGAGACGCACGTCTGCGCCATGGCGAAAATTGACCTACGCAAAATCACCATTTGGGACAAGCTGAACTGGGGCTTATCCTTAACGGATGTGGAGAAGGACTTGGTTACAAGCTTGTTCCTAGATGAGAAACTGTTGGCGGGGCTGTACGTTTTGGCAGTTCCAATAAACTTGAGAGGACGTGGAATCAATGGTTAGTAAAGGGGAAATAGTAGGCGTTCTAGCGGTTTTCCTAGGTGGCACGCTTACAGGATTGACCTTAAGCCTCGTTCTAAAGAAGAAAACTGAGATCGTGGAGATCACGGAGACAGGAGAAGAACGGCCGGTAAAACGGATTACAACCTGGACCACAATTTAGAAGCGGATCGTATTGGACGAGATAGAGAAAGCACTGTTAATCGAGTTGACGCAAGAGATTAAGAAGCTGAGACTAGCGCTCGCGCCGCCAGGTCTACCGCCAGGTGTTACGAGAGTTTCAGAGTTTTACAAGCTTCTAGCCCGAAAACGCATTACAGTTAAGACGACGAAAACTGAGCCTTACGAGATCAAGCACGAAGGAGACCCTAAAATCATTCTTATAACCGCTTACGGCGACGACGTTCAAGTGGACTTCGACACCGAAGTATCAGAGGACAGCCCATGGGTCTTAAACAAGGCGACTCGCTGGTGGAGCACAGAAAAGATAACTAAGATCTACGGTAAAAGTCGCACGATAGATTTAACAGCGTATCCCAACGGGTTATACATAGAAATCTGGGGCTAGCGCTGTGAGTTTCGGCGCAACTGCACCACCCCTAATTCTTGAAGGCGATTACTCTTCATGGGCTGAAATCTGGGAATATTCATTTACTGACGACTTAGATAGCACTAGTGATGTATGGCTAATCTTTGGAGTCAGTTATGCTTATCTTCATTACGAAGATGACCAAGTTAGCAAAAAGCGTAGATTTGCAGTTATCGATTTGAGTGACGGTTCAAACCACTTTATCTCTGATTCAGGTGTAGAATATACAAACTTGCTCGCTTTAAATGACATTGGCATACCCCGATTTAATCAGCTTGTTAATGTAGAAAACGGAGGTATGGCTTATTCTATCAGAGGCAAATATTTAATGATTTCTCAAGAGGGTAATACTACTTTTGAGGTATGGAAAGAAGGCACGAAAGTTTGGACTTCACCGACTGCGGCGACGGCGGTTAGTGGTGCAAGTAACTATGAATCTGTTGCCATAAGTCATGACGGTAAGTATATTATTGCATTAGTTGATACTAAGAAACTCGTCTGTTTTGAGGGAAGCTAAGATGAGTTTCGGATCCATAAGACCGCCATTTACTTGTGCAGATGTGAGAGCTTGCCTTGAGCTAACATATACTACGTGGACAGAAAAAAGTTATAGTCCTATTTCTGATGTTCAAATAACTAATAAGACTTTAGCTTTAATTGACGACGTAAAGGGGGTGGCTTATCTTGGTTCGAGCGATGGCGGTACCTTTAAAGTAATGGATTTAAGCGACGGAACTTTGACTACGTTATTAGCTGATGACTTCTATTGGAGTATTGCTCACGCATACTTAGAACCAAGCAGTAGAGTTGCTACACAATTTAATAAGTACGTCGTTATTCTTGACCAAAACACAACTCCTTGTACTATAAGAGTCTACTCAAATGGTTCGTTGTTGTGGAGCTACCAAAATCCAGATGCAACAGGTTCAATATCAATGTCCTTCAGTCAAAAAGGTACTTACCTTATAATTGTTGATGATACTAATAAGAAATTCAGAGTATTTGAGGGAAGCTAAGTAGCCAAAACTCTTATTGCTTTTCTTGGACTATGTAGAGTGTGGTTGCGTCTGGCTATGGCGGATAGTGACACGGCCCTAGTAGTCGTGGGGCTTCTAGGACTCTTCGGCGTGAGCCTCGTTTGCATAGCGTATTTTGCCAGTCGAGAGCCCCGACGTCGAGAACCAGTTGAAACTGTGGTGCACGTGGAACGTACTGCCCGTGGCTACGTGATCGTGGAGAGGGAGGAGCCCGTAGAGCTGAGGCTTAAGCAGAGGGGCGTGAGAATTGTTGCCATCTAAAGCGTTCGCTGCTGCACTTGAAATAGTGAAAGCCGATATCATAACGCGTAAGATGGAGGAGTTGCAGCCGAAGCCTAGGACCCAGATAATAGAGAAAGACCATGAACGTATCACAGGCAGCCTGGACGTGGTGCGCGCGCAAGGCCCAGGGCAGCTTAACAAGTTTAGTGTTGTGGCGCCGGCGAACACGTTCAGCATTGAGATAATCCGGGATGGCGGCCTGTACGTGAAGGGCAGCTACACGGATCTAGTGAATAAGGTGGCTGCCTACGAAGAGGATGGCACGTATTACCTGCATGTTACAGATGTGAAGTTTAGAGAGTCGCTGATTATTGTTTTGAGCGTCGACTCCCCAATCACGTTTGACATGATCTACGCAGACTTGGAATTAACATAAACTAGTTATACTTTCGAGGGAGATATCCTCTAGGAGATCAAGTCATGTCAAGTCTAGCCCATGCGATAGTTAAGATACTGAACAAGATTTTGGGGAAGTATCTGACTCCGAGAGGGATCCCTGTCTGGGGAAGCGTTGTCAAAATGGCTTCAGGCGACTATCGGCTGATCCGAGTTGATGACGATGGAAAGCTGGTTAAAAGCTAGCCCATAAACGTAGTCATCAGCAACGCGCTTACGGCAGCCGAAGTCTGGGCCTATGCCGCAAGGACCCTAACGAGTTTCCTGCCCCTCTCAAACTACATTTACAAAGGCACCGGCACAGAAGTTCCGGCGAATAAGAGCCTCTACGACATTTTATGGCTTGACCGGTTTCCTGATGAGAGCGGTAGCTTCCTTTGGGATACCACAGCTTACACAACCGTTGAGCAAGACATCTCAGCCCTATTCACAACAGCTTTAACCGGAACAACAAGACGAAAATACGCTGTTTACCTCGACTTGACGGGGCCTGCTGGAGACGCGGCGGCTTGGACAGAGTGTACTATAAGACTAAAAATAAAGATTGACGGCGCAAACTACCGAACCATAGACAAAAAAGTAGTTAGTAAATCCGACGTCGCGTCAACCGCAGAACCGGGCATTCCCATAGACATCCTTGCGATAGCCCAGGACTGTCAGATTACCATACAGTTCGACGTCGCCTTAAATTCAGATCAAACTATATACTATCACTATGTTAAGGAAGTTATGGAGTAATGGGGGTGAGACGCCATGAGTGAAGAAATCATGCAGTGGAAGTTTGACATTACTATAATAGCCAAAGGAGATGAAGCAAAGAAAAATAGGGTTAGAGACAACATAAAAACTCAACTTGAAAACGCAAAGACTTCAGGAGATATTATATCTGCTTTAATGAACATAACTCCATCTTTGCTTCCAGAATCCTATGAGGTTTAATAGGAGAGATATAAAACAGAATGACTACTGAAACACTCTACTTTAGAATTGAGACTATAGATACTTATCACGACGGCCCGCAGATTGAAATTAGAGAATTATCAACCACTCAGGGCGATGAGTGCTGGGAGAAAGAATTAACTGATACAACTGGCGGAGGAGCTTTCCGGAGAGTGCCTATCTAATGGTTTGGGCTGTTGGCATAACCCTTCAGAAGGTAAAATTAGAAACAAGTCAGTTGGTAACTATCACAGGAGAGTTGATAGCAGATATTACGGCAAGAGCCTCATACACTGCGGATGGCTTACATTCCGGGACTATTGACCTATCTGATTATGATGAGGATAGAAGAACTATTCCTGCGGGTTGGAGGGTGCAAGTCAGACTCTTTTACAATCCTGACACGAACTTTGAGTATTGGTATCGTGAAATGACGTTCTGCACAGAACCCTTCACTGAAGAAGTGTTCTTAGACGATGCAATCTGGACTTTTTACTACTACCTAAGATTTAGACTTCTGAAGAAATATTTCAGGTTCAACTGTCCAGACTACAACAGCAGAATTGAGAACTTTAGTTATACACCTACCGCTCCACCGCCAGCAGATAAACCTCTTATTAGTCCACCACACATAACAGAGCCTCAAGTAGCAAGACCACTCATACGACTTCTGAGAAAATAAAAGCGTTTTCTAGTTCTCTAGCCCTTGTATTACCCGCTGAAACTTCAACATTTCATCAGTCAACTTGACGCTACCCTTGGACAAATGAATGAAGCCATAGTGTTTTAGAAATTCAAGCACTTTTCCCAATTTTTCTCCGCTAACGGCAACTTTACGACCTAACTCGGTGACGTCGTGCCAATACCCGTCTGAAAGCGCTGCTACAACACGGTCAAAAGCTTTCATACATCAGATCTCTCCAGTATAAAAATAGGGGTTGATCAGCAAATATAGGTTTTATGAAACAGGCGTATAGAAGAAGATTCTAGTGGAAAAATGATTTAAGTATAAACCGTTTTATCATAGTATGGGAGACAGCTTGAACAAACAACAATGGACCTACGTCCTCGCAATAGTGGTTCTAGTTCTCGTCAGCATCCTCAGACTCTTCGACAAAATCACCGACGCACTTCTAATACAGCTCTTCCTGCTGATAATCGGAGCGCTAATCACTGGAGCAGTCATGTATTCCAAGGGTAAATCTCAAGGATTCAAAGAGGGAAGGGCCGCCATTGGGTAAAAGCAGAGCCACCCTGTTAGGGGAAGCGATGCTCAAAAACACAAAGCAGATAATCGATAACATGCCTGACGGCGAAGAAATGCAGATAGGCGACGAAGTTTTAACCAAAGAAGAAATTCAAAGACGTTTTCGTACGGATGGCGACTTCGCGGTGTTTCTGGGGACATACCTCGACAAATACTTCAAAGAGTTTGCGGTTAGAAAAGAGTTTGGTAAAGGACGGAGGATCCCGAGACGCCCGAGTGGATAGTAGGCCGACCGTCTTTCGATGCCGCTTCAACGTATTCTCACATGTTTTGCCAGGAACTAATAGAGCTTATGAAAGAGTGGGGCGATCCCTCCTTTGACTATGCTGGTGACGACGCTACTCGAGTAGACGTTGAAGACATGCTTCGCAAGAGACCGCTAGCCCACTTCGTATTCTACGATCACGGCGATGAGAAAGGATTGGTGGCCCAGGACGGAGGTTATATCATAGACTCAGACAACGTGGCGCTGCTGAAAGACCGGATCGTCTACACGTTAGCCTGCTTGTACGGTAAAGATGGTGGCTGGGAAGCTCATCGAATAGGCGCACGTGCAGTCCACTGCTACGTTGAAGTTGTAGGGTTCATGACCGGCGCCCTCAAAGAATTTCAAGAAAGCTTCAACTACGGATTCAAGCTGCTGCATGAGATAGGTCCAAAGTTCAGTGAGATCTCCGAGAAAGAAAAGGAGAAGATGACTGAGCTACTCGATGATTTAATGGAGAAGGGCGACTTTTTAGGGGCCATGTGGATGGGGAGAAACCGAGACAGCGTCAGATGGTACAATGGCGGGGGGGCACCGCCAGAATCTACATGTTTCTTCCGCCGGCTTGCAGTACGTATATTTGGCCCTGAAATCGGGTGGAACCTCCGAAAATCCCTCTTTGCTTAGGACTGAGCAGAGAAGATTTTATACTTAAAACGGGTAATAGTAGAGAGTAGGTGTAGCGACATGCCTATCTTAGTTAAGGTTGTCAAATGCGAAGTTTGTGGCCATGATATCCCTGTGGATCCGTCAATTCAAGAAGTCACGTGCCAAGAGTGTGGAAGCGTCTACGAAGTAGCTAGGAAACATGTGATGCACGGCCCATTCCTTTTGGGAAGTTTACACCTGCAAGGGAGCCCCGGAGTGTTGCACGGACCAGCCGGGTTAGGAACCTGGCAATTCGCAGTGTCAAGTCATGAATTGGGGTTTGCCGGCCCTTACGCCCCTTCTGAAGTTGGACCTGGAGAAGACTTCGAAATGACCACGGAGATCATTTGCTTCTCGGCTGGATGCGACTTTACCGGCAACAAGTTTGAGGTTAGAGACATACACACCGACGAGCTGATAGCAACAGGAACGTTTACGGAACGGTTCTGGAATGTGCCAGCGTGGAAATATGGATCTCGAGGAAGAATCATTTTGAAAGCTCCGCTTTGGCCCGGCGATTATTGGTGGGTCGTTAAGTTCCCGCAGCAAGTAAGTAAACAGTGAGGCTTGAGTTTGGGGGTACTTCACGGTCCTTCAGGGTTAGGATCCTTCAAGTTTGAGGTAGCCTATCACGTTACAGGAATCGCGGATATCCCCAACATAGTTGAGAGGATAATGCCTGGAGGCGAGTTTGAGGTAGAAGTTCGAGTTATGGACATGGATTATGGATGGGAGCTCTGGAACAAGACGATACAAGTGGTCGACGAAAACTTTGATGTTGTAGGAACAGGAACGTTGACAGACCGCGCTTGGAACGCGCGGTACGAGAAAGACGAGTATTTTGGCAGGGTTAAGGTGGTGGCGCCTCTCATTCCTAAAGAATATACGTGGTACGGTCAGTTTCCACGGCAAGACATCCACGAGATGGCCAGCGATCCATTCACGTTCGAGGTTACTGTAGCCGTCGCGTTTGCGTTGACGATAAAGTCTGAGCCCCCGGGAGCAATGATCAAGTTAGATGGAGTTGAAAGAAAGACGCCTGTAACTTTCGGGGTTTCAGCAGGCACATTTATCGTCACCGTTCCAGAGGAAAACTTTGTTGAATGGGAGGACGGTTCAACGGATCCGGTTAGAACCATTGAAGTCATGGAAGACATGGAGATCACCGCTTATTACAAACCAGGAGTACCGTGGGGTCCCATCGCAATAGGCGCAGTAGCTACGGTGACTGTAGTAAGTATCATATATGCGGTAAGCAGAAAGAAGTAGGTGGTGAGTAGTATGGCCATTCAGCTTGTTTCTAAAACTGGACGTCCGCTTAAAGTGATTCAGGCTAAGGTTGTTCGACACGGCAGAAGGATAGTTATCGACGGCCAGATCTACGAGCAGATGAGAGGCTACGCAACGATTGAACATGCAACAGTAGACTTGAAAGCTCTCGCAGACGAAATGGAAAGAGGATTTGAGATGGAGGGCATCCCTGCTACAGTAGGAGAAGTCCGGCAGATCCGGGAAAGAAATTACGATCACATGATCTGCGACGCTTGGGTTCCAGCGGAGTCACCTATTGCCCCTCTCGTTGTTCTTGCGATCCTCGGCATAATTAAAGTGGCCATTATAGCAGCGGCGATAATAGTTCCAGCTGTCATCCTCAGCCAGATTGTGTGGAACTGGACGCACAAAACGGTTTTCTGCCCGATCGATGGCGCGGAATTTGATGATATAGTGGCTATGGAGGCGTATAAGAGAGCGAATTTTCCAGATCGCCCGCCCTACACGTGCCCTCACTGTGGACAACAGTTCTGGACAGGTGATGAACGCGACGCACATACGAAAGAATGTTTATTTGCGCCCCCTGCAGTTCCTGGGTGGCTTCCGTGGTTAGTTGGAGCTGTAGTTGCTACGGTTGTTGGAGTGTACGTCGCGCCTAAATTAATTGATCTCGTCCGGCGGAGATAGTTTGGACACCATAATCATCGTGAAAGACAGGATTACGAAGAAGCGTATAGAAGGCGCCTACGTGGAGATATCTCCGGAGGTTGGAGCAGCTGTGAATATGCTCACAGATGAAAACGGTGAAGCTAATTTTGGAGAAGTCTGGGCCGGACTATACTCGATAAGAGTGGCGCAGAGAAACTATAAGCCTGGAACGGCGAGAGGGGTGGAGCTGCCGGCTACGGTGCAGATCGGTTTAGTTCCATGGTGGGCGATAGGCCTAGGTATTGTAACCGGGACCTGCGTTGTAGTAGTTGTAGTGGCAACAGTAGCGAAGGCTAGAAGATACCGGTAGAGAACAAAAATATTATAATGCACGTGCACTGAATTAGTATAGGAGATAAGCCATGCAGCAGCAACCCAAATTCTTTAGAGATATCCGATCTCTTGAAGCTCCTGAGCCTCAGCGGGAAAGCAACGGAAGTCTCGACCGTTCACCGGAACCTGGCTTCTGGACAGGCTTCGGTGTAGCATCGATTCTCTGGTTTATAGTCGCCCCGATAGCAGTCAAGGCTGCAGAGGGCGCGATAAAAAGAAGATACGGCTAGTTGAGGCGGCCTCTATGCGCTGCGAAGTTTGCGGAGCAGAAATTTCAGCTAGCGGATTGCACCAGGGAGCCGAAGTGACCTGCGTTAGTTGTGGCTCGGTATATGAAGCTGTGGATCCCACGCGTGAATATGCAGAGGAAATTTTAGAACAGATCAGTTCAAGGTGGGGTGTACCGCCGCCACCGTTTAAGATAACCATGTCGCTTCCTCGAGGCTACGCCGGGGTATATCTCCATAATGGTGTAGAGCTCATAAAATTTCATCCGAAATGGCTGGGGCCCAGGCTGATCGCACACGAGTACGGCCATCACTTGTGGCAGCGGGCTCACCCAGAAGTGCACGAGAGTTTTAACCAGGAATCCGAAGAATTTGCTAAGATGGTTGAGAAATGGTGGACCCACGGCGCCCCTGAATAAAAGTGCGTCTTTACCCTAGCCTTTTTGGTGTCGAAACTATAGAACGTGAAAGAGAGATGCGTCTTTAAGACGCGCGCACGTGCACAGGGTCGAGGCCCACTGCGTCTTTGGTAACGGTAACCTATCGTTTAAAAAGAAAAAAAACAAAAGAGCTGGGAGAGCTGGGAAAGGGGAGAGAAGAATTTTTCCTCTTTTTTTTCTTTTTTTCTTTTTTGAGGAACCATGTTAACCATGTAGATGAGCACGATATTACGATATCGTGACATAGTACATAATTATCATCTAAAAAAGGGAAAATGAGCAAGTTACCATAGAGGTAACAATTCGGTTTTGGACAGTAGATAGTTTCAGAAAATTGCTATAGAATAATCGTTTAGAAATATCTTGCACAACTATTTATAAAGTAGTGTTGTGTAAGATTTTTGCAAGGCAAGACGGAAGGCAACCGCTAAAACCTTAAGACGTTGACACGTTGACGGGTTGACGCTTAAGCGAGTAAACGGATAACATGCACCGATGTAACGCCTCTAAAGGCGAATAATGCGGAAGTCTAAAAATCCGTTATCCGTAAAACTCCTTCAAGTCTCAAGCTGTCAACTGTTGCGGGTGACTTTGGCAAAAAAGCGTATTGACGGAAACTCTTGTTTTCTTAACCGATGTGGTGAAGGTATAGAGTCGGTTAAGCTGTGGTAATCGGACATAAGACGGTCACGTTAAGACAAGTTGCTTAACGTCTATACTGAAGCGAAAATATAACCGTAGAAATTTGTTGTTCTATTGATATTTACGGCTTCTCTAAACTGTTAGCTTCAAGACTTTAAGGAAAGGTTCTTGACATGCTATATGTCGCAAGATGTAATAAATGTAACCATCTACTGAAATCTGCAGACGTTACGCTGTTCAAACAACTGATGGCTTCGCACTCAACAAAATCACACAAATCCAGCTACGGCTGTTTTGTAGCCCACATTCGATTATCAGACTTCGAAGACTTTCAGATAGTGCGAGTAAGAAGCCCTGCTGACATTCTAGCGATAAATAGGGATTGGAAGTCGCCTACCTTCTGGCACACCTTCCGAAACCTATCAAGATTAGCTACGGCTGTGCAGTAAGTTCCTTCCTTTTTTCTGAAACAGCTAACGGGGAGTATAAGCCTTTATGCAAACCAGCGGAAAGTAGCCGATTGAGTTAGTTTCCACCACCAAAGGAGATGGTTAAAATATGCCAGAACTTATCGAGCCAATAACCATTACGCCCGAATTAGTGGAGATACTGCAGAAAGCCAAAATTGCGATTCCTACCACACCAGAGCAGGTCGAAGCATTTGTCAAAGAAGTGACTAACCTTCGAGGGTTCAGTCAGCTCGTTGAACAGAGGACAGGCTATTTCATGGGTAGGAAACTGAAACAGGGAGAGATGAACACGGCTTCCGAGAAGGAACGCAAGGCAGTCAAAAAGATTGCCGACACCATTGACATAGAGGATTTCATAAAGAACACTGATTTAGAGGGTTGGCAGACGAAACAGAAGGAACTCCAAACCGCCCGCAAAGCGGTAACCAAGAAACAGAAACCCTTCAGAGAGAAGATAAGCCCTCTAACCAAAATACTCAAGCTATTCGACAACGAAACTATTCCAGATGCTCTCCAAGAACTGACAGGGCACCCCGTTGTTCCACGCTTCTCGCTGTCCAAATTCGCCAAAGAACAGCTCGAACTAGCCAAGAAGTAAGCTATCGATTTCTCCAACCAACCCTCCTCCTTTTTTCTATGCTAAAGTAGATTGAGAAACTCATCTACGGCATGGAAAGGCTACCCAATCGAGCGGAAAACCCCGATGGGCATAGAAAAGGCTACTATTAGTGGGTTCTCTAAACTTGTTCAGAGAATAGTGGCTATGAGGATTAAGGGAGCCTGTTCCTTGTAGCCCTCCCAGCTCTGAACAGGGGAGACAAGCCTGCCTTCTTTTCTCTTTCCACAGCCTTTCTTTTAGTCAGCAAGAGGTTTGTTCCAGCGATAGCTGGAGCAGGCTGGAGAAAAATAACCCACACGATACAATAGCGTTTATGCAATTAGCCGCAAAGGTCTTTGCAGAGGGAGGACCGCCGAGCTTTGGGAAAGCTCAACACCCTTATGAGGCCCCCTGCATAGAAAACCGCTTAGTACAAAACCGACTCTACAGCCTAAAGGTTGTAAGTCATGGTTGAGACTCTCCTCAAGGTGACTGGCGGGATAGCCGAGAAAAAGGAGAGTATAGAGTGTAAAACACAAGACAGAAGCCTCTTTACGTCAAGCCTCATGCCCTGTAGCAGCCACCCCCAATCAAACCTGCACAGGGATCTCACTTGTGAGTGGGCTTAATGCACTCAGCCAGCAGAGGCGACTTTGTTGGTAGGAAAAGGGGCGAGGTAGCATAGACGCTTAACAAAGATTCTTTTAGAGTGAACATATTATATTGATAGCAGAAAGCCCCTATACTACCCAGCCGAGAAGCTTTGCGGTCGTATTGCTATTTGGATAGGCGACCTATCGCTTACCGAGAAACGACGAACTTGAAGCAGCGGAGAGGCAACGGGCAGGGAGGCTTGAACCTCAAGAGTGTCAACAAGTAGACGATGTGATGTGGCATTAAGGTAATGTCGTGAAAGGTAATGTAGTTCAACGCCCACGCTTGAGGGGACAATACAACTATGAATCGCCCTGCTACCTCGGTTTCCATCTCGGATGCATGATAGCGCTTCGTGCATGCTACATTGCTTGGGTAGAGGGAAAGCTTTCTGCTTTTTGGGGTGTAAAACATAGGAACTAGCAGTGCCGATGTAAGTGATGCTGTTAGCAAAATGGTTTGTGGGGCTTGTCCGAAACGAGAAGACTGCTGGCTCAAGGATCCTCAAGATGAATCTGAATACTTTGATCGGCTAATAGAATGCTTTAGGCTTGCACGCAATGTAACTGTTGTTGTCGGTGTCTTTCAAGGGGTTGCTACGGATATTGAAGCGTTCAGCACATTAGAGGGCGCCCAGGCGTATAAAGCGAAACTAGAGCCAGACTATAGAGGCAAAGGCGATGTAGTCACTTCCTGCGTTGCAGTGGATGTGCGCACGCCTACCCTGATAACTTCAGTCGAACATCTGAAGAAGCTAGCTACAGTCGAAGATGGCATAGAGTTCTACATATTGCTCAACGGCGGATTAATGTCAGTCAAACGTATCGAATGGGACGAACCAAGCAAGTCATTCTGTATCATCAACGCAATAGACGACACACACCAAGACCTAACAGAAGCAGAATTAGCCACAGAAACCAACATTGTGAAAGCTATAGAGAAGAAGGCATTTTTCAAACTCTACCAATAACCCTCCATCTTTTTTTGGGGTGCTAAATTTGGAACGAAGAGAACGACTTACTATGCGAGAAAGCGTAAGCGGACACATACACACTCGACAACGAGGAACAAATATGGCAACTGTAACCGAGTATCCTCATCTACGATTCAGCAACCTGGAGCACTACAATAAAGCATTAGATTTTGCCAAGCAACAAGATGGCGAAGCCTTATCTAGTTTTAAGAAGTCATTTGCGACTCTTGAACGCATCTGCGAAAACGGAAAAGCTACAGGTGAAGTTCATGCCGACTGTGTAAAACATAGTTTCTACTTCAGAATATACAAAGAAGACGACTCCGTTGATTTTGACGGCGGAATAATCCTGCATGGCTTAGGCAGATCGTTCAGCGTAGAATTAGGGGCGAAAGCTGGAATACACTGGTCAATGCACACCTAATTTCCCTTTTTTTGGGGTGAAGAATGAACGCTCTAGTAAGATATCATCTCAGAAAGTTCTGTGACGAACACGGCATCGACTATCAAGAGATAGACGATACGCTGACCTATTGGGAAAACAAGGAACATCTAAAGACGTTTGTACTTCCTAACATTGAAGACCAGCTTAAAGAATGGGGACCATACCTTAGAGAAATGCGTTCCGAAGAAGCGAGGTACATGAAAGAACACACATTATCTGCTTACATCATAGCAGAGCTAAGAGGCGAAAATGTGTCTGAAGACGTGGGGAATCCCCAGCCTTCACAACGCTCACCCCTAGCCGATTACATCAGGCGAAGGGAGAGCAGATGAAAAATAGTGAGCCTAAACTCTGTCCTGGCTGTCCCCTAAGACGCTGGCTGCCACAGGTGAAAAAAGAGTCATGGTGCAACATCCCAAACAATGAATCAGCTGTTCAGTTGTGCGCAAGGTTGAGAGCTCTAAGTCAGGCGGATCCAACGTTACCCGAATGTCCACACTATCCTAAGAATGAAACCTTGACCGCTTACTTCTAATCACAATAACCTTTTTTTGGGGTGTAATTTGTCTAAGGAATTGTTGTCTCTCGTTGAACGTAGTCGACGTTTCGCACCGCCGACTGATGAACCGCCGGAAGCAAGCGAAGATCTACAACGTCTTTGGGGTCGAGTGGAAACACGCAGATGGAAAGAGCGGAGCCTACAAAGATTACAGTGGTTGTTAAGGGAATTGCATGGTGAGCTTGCTGTATGCGAGCATATAAAAAACTGTCATCAATGCCAAATGGAGTTGTTGTTGAGTGTAGAACGATACTGTGGCAGCCGAGGTCCTTGGTGGATTAACCTAAATAATGATTATGCAGGAGTGTATCTTGACGCTCCTAAACCCGAAAATTACGAGTTTGGTTCATACTTCCGAAAGAATGAAGGAAAGGCTCTACCCTTCGTTATGGCCCGGCTGAAGTGGGCTGAAACATTAATCAGCAAACAGTTTTCTGCAGGATCCACTCTCGATAACATTCTGGAACACTGGGATATTGAGCAAGGGATCCCCTGGAAGACTCTAACACAAATGCTCGATGAAATAGCTGGCATAAAATACAGCTACGCAGACGACTCAGTTGAAAAGATCTTTGCAGACGACTCAACCTCCTAACTTTTTTGGGGTGCAACATGAGCAAGGAAATGCTATCTTTAATGCATGGAATTACAGAGAAGAAGTATACGAAGAGTCCTCCAAAGAAACAGTTAATGCGGATCATCAACGAAATCGAAATCAAGAAGCACTACGGACGGATGAGAAACTGGGATCTGATGGTTGAGTTTCTGGCAAGATGGATAGTTAAGCACGAAGACTTAACCCTAGGAAGTATGGCCTGCTTGCCTTTTCTTGGTTTACCTATGAAAAGTGACAAGGACCTCTACGACCACATTGACGGTAAGGGCCTGTTGAAACATTTCGTGGTTGCTGCGAAGGCTAACCCCTGGGACTACATCGGAGAAGTCTATCAAGAACTGAATTTACAGAGTAAGGGTCAAGCGATGACACCTAAAAACGTTATAGACATGATGGCTCACATGACGTTGGGATATCCAAAGGACCTAATCGCAAAGTACCACATGCGCAAATGGGTTGACAAGCAGACCGCACAGTACGCCATAGACTATTACAAGCATCATAGAGATTTTGCTCGTTTTCTTCCAAAACTCCCACCACCAAAGATAGAAACGGTTCTCGAACCATGCGTAGGCACAGGCCGCTTTCTCATTGAAATAACAACAATGTATGCTGAAGTTCCGTCATTCGTGTTATTTGGTATTGAGATTAATCTCTCACTCTACCGGGCATGCTTAGTGAACATGGCTCTTTTCAGCCACCACCCATACACCATTCTATGTGCAGATACTCTCCAGCTGCCACAGTCATGTAATGCAGCTCATCCTGTTTGGGATCTTGGAAACAGATGGAAACCGCCAAGTCTGCAAAAATTCTATGACTGGAAACCGCCAAAAACGTCAACTCTTCAACGATTCATGCAGATACAAGCAGAAGAATCTAAAACCTAGTCTTGTTGGTGGTGTTAAGTTGAGGGCGTTGTTAGTTCTTTGCACTGCAGTCATGCTGTTTATAGCCCCTATGGCCATAGCGGTTGGGCTGCCTATCTCCGCGGGATACGCTCACTGGCCGCTGAACACATCGACTGTTGAAGTAGGATCGTTTCTAGGCGGTGTCACTCTATATTGGCTCGAAGTAGCTGAGTATGCTCTTCGTATCGTTGGAGGAAAGAAATAAAATCCCTTCCTTTTTTTGGGGTGATAACATAGCAAATCGTTGTCCTATCTGTAAGAAAAAGATTCCAGACGGAGATAGAACCTGCAAGGAATGTGGGGAAGTGTTGAAGGCTAATCCACATCTATGCGTTACTGATCTCATGTAGCTTCTCTTTTTTTTGGGGTGAAGAAAGTGAAATTAACCAAAGAACAACAGATAGCATTTGCATACGCATTGAAAGATATTAGGAATGGACATACTACCCTATTTGTTGAGAGACTGAAAAAGGAATATCCAGAATTGTATGAATATGCCATCAAGAAATTGAAGAAGTAGCATTTCCCTCTTTTTTGGGGTGATTTCAATGAAAGTTGAAGAATTAGATGAACATTTACAGAAAGTTCTGAAAGACCCAAGCCTTAGAAGTGTTGTAGACAACATAGATGCCATAATCGTCTTTGAAAAAGGTAAGTATAAGGGAACTGTTCAAGGCTCTCAGGTTCATCAAACAAAGCAAACCAAACTATCCTCTTTTTTGGGGTGAAAGATTGAACAAAATAACGTATTACGGAAGCGAAAAAGACATCCAGAAAGCCATCGAAACCTTGAAGAAAGTCAGGAGCCTAAGAACCAGCGATGAAGGCACAGCACGACTGAAAATCCAGAAGTTGATAGACGACGAGGGATTGAAAGCATCGATTTTGATCAACGGCAACACGGTGTGGAGCCGGAAACGGATCCTGAAGAACCTGCGCAGAATTATGAATCATGGCACACTCTACAATGAGGACCAGGACAAGCCGCCTATTCTCTCAAATTACTTCTACGAGTTTCTCCATCAGTGTTGTGGCAGCATAGCACACTACGACATTCACGGTTGGATCCACAAATATCCGAGGGTAGAAGACCTGAAGAAATTCTTTATGAAGAACGAGTTCGGCAAAAGAGTGCGAGACAACATTCCAACGTGGCACACCGATGTTAAGGTGATTGTTGAGGACATAGAGCGTGCGCTGTTTCCGTTCCAGGAGTACATGAAGACTTTGAATCACTCATCCTAACTCTCTCTTTTTTTTGGGGTGAACATGAAAATGTCTAAAGCGAAAACTGTAAAAGTGCGTATTGCACAATATAATGACGAGGGAGGTGAGAAATCTGAAACTGAAGGAAAGAATTAAGGGTTTTTTAAGCAAGCATGCTTTAGCCGTCAAAGTTGGTGCCGTCGCCGCTTGCTGGATGCCCTACTTTATGATAATCGGTCACATGTTTGTCTAAGAGAAACTTGGGAACTTGTACGCGCAAGCCTTTACGCTGCTGTCGCTCCCTCTTTAATTACTGCTACTTGGTTTGTCTTCTGCGGAGCATTGCGTGTTAACGCTCTAACAGGGTTCTGGCCTATTATGTGGATTGCAGTCTTCTGTCCTATAGAAACTGTGTTTATCATCGCTGTAATCTTGGAGTGGAGAGATCGAGGAAAGACCAAAAAGAGGGAGGAGCTGCTGTTTGAACCAAAGAAGTCTGCTGTAGACGCTACTATTGCAGCGCATACGCACTAACTCTTTTTTTTTCTTTTTTTTGGGGTGAAAAATGTCTAAGAAAACACCTGAAATAGTGTTACATCCAGAAATCAGCAAATGGCGACGTACATCAGAAGACAAGAACCTGCGAAGGGATCTGAAGGAAAGAGGCCAGCTGCAGAACATGGTTTTCAGAAGGCTGCCAGACGGCAAACTTGAACTTCTCGCCGGCAACAGCAGATATCACGAGCTCACAACGCTTAACGTACCCTTTGAAAAATGGGACATGAAGATACTCGAGAACATTTCCGATCGAGACGCACTTCTGATAGCTATGTCAGAAAACCGTTTCCGCCGAAAACTGTCAGCTGTCGAGGAAGGCCGAATGTTCCGTTCCATGAAGAAAAACAAGATGCACCTAGAAGAAATAGCTGTGAGATATCGGGTCAGCGAAAAATATGTTAGAACCCGCCTCGAGCTGCTGAAGCTGCCGGAGAATATTCAAGACTTGATGGAGCAGGGAGAGATTGAGATGGGCTACGCTAAACCTCTCATCCGTTTGAATGACTTACCAACTCTGCAGAAGGAACTAGTGAAAGCTATCAAACTAGGCAAACGCCATTCTTACGAAGGTATTCATACAGTCGAAGGTGCTGACCAAGCTGTTGACAAGTTGCTGGAACATATTAGAATTACACAGGGTCTAGTTGCTAAATATGGGCCTTGTCCATGCGGTAGCAGAGACATAGGGACGACCTACTACAAAGGTCAGCTCAAATGCAACAAGTGTGGTTATGAATGGCATGGAGAAACAAAAGAGCCGTGGAAATACTACGAGCTGAAACATGAAGCTCAAAAGATGGGCTTGAAACTGCAGATAGGAAAGGATGGCAAGGCTGAACTGTCACCTGAAGATATGCGAACCGTTATGAAACGGATAGAGGACGCAAAAGAAACACCTCTTCCTAAAACATTGCGAAGCACACACATTCTTTCTGAATTGTTGGCGCCTCTCATCAAACCTGAGAACCTTCACCTGATTAGAGTAGAAGGCGACAAAATAGAAGTAAAACTCGTGGAAGATGTAGGCTTGAGATTCTCCGCCAGGCGCCACAACTACAAGACCGGTGAAAAGACACAGATAAAACCACAAAGAGGCTGGAATGAAGATGAGAAGAAAGCTATCAAGCGTGTGCTAACGTATATCAAGACGTTAGACAGGGAATAAAGAGGCGCCATCCTCCCTTTTTTTCTTTTTTGGGGTGATTATAAAGTCTTGCACAACACTTATATGCGTCCATATTTATTGTTGTGTAAGAGGGAAAGCACGTGGATCCAGAAAAACATCCAAACCGCGTTACATGCCCCAAATGCGGGCGCCCTGGCACTAAACGAGCAGTCACGAAAAAATGTGGAAAACCCAACTGCGCCAAATGTCCCCACGGTCCATATTGGTACGTGGTCCACAGAATAGGCGAGAAAGTGACAGAGTGTTACATAGGGAAAACATGGCCCTGTTAAGAGGTGAGGCGATAGAATGAAGCGTTTCTTAAAATGGTTAATCCTGAACCATCCTGAAACAATTTGTAGATGCGCGAAGTTAGTCGTTGAAACAGGTTTAGTCATACGCCAGATGGCGGCCACACCTTCACCACAAGTACCCTCACCACCAATACCCAGAATTCCTTTCCCTCCCAAGAGGCGGCGTACATGAGGTTTACTTTCACCCACCACTCTCACCCCAACATTCACGTTCTATATTCTGATTAGCAATCTCAGTTCCATAAAGGAGCTGGGGCTAAATCAAAAAGAGGAGAGGTGAAAAAATGAGACAAAGTCAGAAAAACATTTTGAGGGCTTTGATGCAGTTTCCAAGGACATCGGATCGCCAGATCGCCTCCAAAATTGGTCTTTCGCAGCCAACCGTTACAAGGTGTCGCAACCGATTAGTAGAACAGGAATTCCTAAGTTTTCTTGCAGTGCCAGACTTAGACAAACTCGGATATGAAATTAGGGCTATGAATACCATAGTGATCCGTTCCGATAAGGATCGTACAGCACTAAAGGACGACAAGAGAGTAGTCTTCGCCGTGGAAGCAATACGAGAGGTTGATCAACAGCATGAAACCGCTTTCGTTGTTTCCGTGCACAAAAACTATGGTAGCTACGCCGAATTCATAAGCAAATACAGATACACAACCGCTGCTCTGTCGCTAACTTCAAAGAAGCCCATCAAACCGTTGAGTTTCAGGGATATCCCCTGAGACTTAGCTAAGACATACCTTGTGCCTTGACAGAAGACAGGCGAAGCCACGATACTTGAATATCGTAACAAACGCGCGGGTTCGAATCCCGCCCCCGGCACAAACGATTAGATTCTGCCTGTTTTCTTGCCCCACACATATCCAACGGTCGTAATGAGTACCCCTAAAGCTGGTAAACCGATGGCGAGGGCCAAGTTCACTTTTGGTCCTACATAATCGTAGGCTGCTTCCATTGTGTCCAGGGCGGACCATCCCCAAACTGCCGTGACGTCTGTGCCGTTTGCTCGCGCGATTGTGCGTATGTAACGTTTACCGTGTGCGTACACTCCTTCGCCGACCATGATCTCTTTTTCAGGATCGTCGGTTACGAGGCCGGTGTCGTAGAAGTAGTAGCGACTATAAGGATTGGCATACCAGCCGCCTACTAGGATGAGATTGTTTTCGTCTAAAGTTGGGTTGTAAACAGCAGGGTCCTCTACGCCGGTGAGTAGATATAGCAGGTAGCCCTTTTTCTGTGCGATTAGTTCGGCCGCAGCTCGATCGGGCTCAACAAAAACAACGTATGTTTCAGGCACGTCAATCCCTAAGATAGTAGATTAGTGCTTTTGGGTATATTTGTTTTGACCTCAAAGCTTGTAGGTTCGGCGTGGGTGCAGAACACTCTTGTACTTCCGTCTGAGATTTGCTAAAAACTTTTCCGCTGCCGCCTCTTTCCTGCGCACGTGCGAACGGTGGACCCTGACTTGGTTCTCAGTCATTTTGAGTTTGCGAGCTGTAGCTATGACGTCGTTCTCAAAATCTTTCATTTGGTCTAATACCAGCTGCTCACAGGGGGATAGGTTCCACATCGCTTAACCCCTTAACAAGACTTGCATAAGATGTTAATATATTTTGTTAAATTTTCTTTTTAATGGTCTTTTTTAATGGATAACATTAACTCTGCTTCCAGGCGTAATGTTGAAGACCGTGTATTTCGAGGTTCCTTTACCTACCCTAATTGGCGTTAAAACGTCAACTCACGGTGATCACGTGCAAATTCTCTTTTCAGCCTCTTCGTAAGAGCTTGAAGGTTGTAGTGCTTGAAACTCCTGTGGCTGCTGCAGCTACTACGTAGTCTCCGCCTTCCGCATCAGCCGGAACCTTCCAAGTGGATATAAAATTTCCGTCTGCGTCAGTGACGACTCCGGGGAGACTATACGCGTCGCCTGTAGGCGGCTGTATCGCCAAGGCAACGGCTTTTCCTTCAACCGGGACCCCCGCGAACTTAAGGAATCCGGATATTACTACGTTCTCGCTTCTGTAGTATTCCGGTTTGTCTGCCGTCACGTTTAACTCAGGCACTACAACTATCTTCCTCAACAAGAGCCAAATCAAGAGAATGAGCATAATAATGAAAAGTGCAAGCAATACTACAACTTCACTCAAAATTATCTTAACAAGGACACTCAGCTGATCCACCAACATTTTTAGGTAACTTTTACCTAATTAAATACAAATGGTATCTCAAACAGTTAAAATGTTTGCTACCCTCACGGTTCTTGTAGGTTTAGCTACAACTTTTGTCTGGGGTGTTATCACCACAACAGAAATAATACAGAATCAAGCAACCCTCGCCACGATTGATATAGATGTTTACTGGGACGTCACATGCACCCAAAAATGCATGGCAATCGACTGGGGAACCCTTGAGCCTGGAGGAAACAAAACAGTCGGTATCTACGTTAAAAACACAGGTGGCGCACCGATAACCGGATCATTCAACGTTTCTAACTGGGTCCCGGCCCACGCAGCACAATACATGACTTTAAACTGGACCTTCGGAGAAACTGTGCTTTTGCCAGGAAGGGTTCGAGCAACAGACTTTACGTTAACGGTTGACCGATCGATTGAGGATGTAACAAACTTCTACTTCACAATAACCGTGGTCGGCAAGTCTATCTATTAATCAGCAAGTTCAGCAGGCACCAGCGCCCAACTTATCACGAAATATTGTTTACATTGCTTGCAGTAGTAAGCCTTGGTCTTCTTTGTTTTAACTCTTAATGTGTTTTCACTTCTTCCAAAAGGATGTACGAACTTAACTTTTTTATAATGTTCAGACAGGACGCCACCGCATTTAGGACATGCATGCATGTTACTTCTCTTCCTTTTTCTCTTTTTGACGCACCTCTTCACAGATGCCACTACTACGCTTGCATTTGACAGCTGCGTCTCGATGAAAGAAAATTCCAGTACGATGACAGATGTAGCGTAGATCGCGCCAACATCTAGCTCTACCCTGTTGTCCACTAACTTTCTCCGCCAGGTTCACTCGTTGCTCATGCGTCAACTCTGTCATTCGTTGTCGACTACGTTTCCCCATTCTAACTTAACACCACCAACAAGATCTTACCATGGATGACCTCGAGTTCCAAGACCGTTCCTTCCTTGATACCGAGCTCTTTCCGTACTTTCGCAGGGATCGTGACCCTTCCTTCCTTTTTCACCATTACTCTGGGTCGAAGCATAAGTCAGCACTAATCGACAATTTGTCGAAAGCAGAGTTTAAAGGTTACGTTTCCCTACAATGTTGTTTTAACATAGAGACGTCAAGTACTTGACAGAAGTTAGCTCTTGTAGCGCTAGTGTCTTTTTCTCCGTTTCTTTCTATGTCTTTTAACACGTTTTTGCCTACGTTCTCTTGGGCGGGATTTGAACCCGGGGGGCCCGCCTGGAAGGCGTTCTACAGCTTTAGTAAGAGTGTTTATCAGGTTCAATGTGGCCGTGTTTCTCTGTTCAGACTCTCGACTTAACGTTCTCACTAGTTGAAGGTGCTCTCTAAGGCTGACCTTGAAATCTGCGACCACGGTTCCAAGTTCGCCAACAGTAGTAGCTAGGTCGACATTAGTTTTTATGAGTGGCTTAATCCAAGACGGCCAACCCTCTATTCCCTCAATATGAAGTGGATGGCTGCCATCCGCTTTCAAAGTGAGACCTAAGGAATTCTTGTAAAAGTCAACCTTGAACGGTGTAACAGGTCCTATCCTAAACATTCGATGTCTATCATGCGGCTCTAATTTGCCACTAAGATCCTCACATTTACGCAGATCTAAGCCTGCCTTAAAAAAAGCGTTCTGAACATGAATCTTCAACGATTCAAAATCCATAGGCGCACGAGGTAAAATCCGGCATGTGCCACTCCGAATAAACACCCGGATAGAAACAAAATCATTCGTAAACTGCAGCTGTCGATTCCTATTTGGAATCACATACCATTCATCAAAGGGTTTCGGATCATCCCGCCCAGGCGTGCGCCGAAGAGCCTCAACCAACAAACTCTGAACATACCCAACTCCCAAAGGCTTCTCAGTACGCCACTCTAACCTATGAGAAGGGACTTTATGGACTCGCCCTTGAACCTTACCAGCTAGTATTGCTTTGGTCTTTGATTTCCACTTGTAGCACATGCCTCGATATTTTTTGTAGTTAAGTTTTAGTTCTCTGCAACATGCTGGAGCGTTAGAATTCGGATTATCCCAGAAATATTTCTTTATTCTCTTGGTTACGCCCTTTGTCTTTACTGATCTCTTACCGGTACGATCGTTACGAAGAGGCTCATGGTGATTACTGTCCTTCATTGCTCATTCCTTGCGCGCGAGGGTAAAACTCTCTTTAGAGCTCTGGACAATTAAAATTAATACACAAAAATATATAAAGTTTCAAAAAAGTTGTAATGCTCTCATGATGCTGCGAAGTTCGTAGGCGAGGTCTTTTCCGCTGTATCTAGTGTGTCCGAGAACAGGAGATGGGAGGATTCCATCATGGCCGGGTGGATCCTTATGCATGCGAAGCACAGATCTCGATTTTTTCTGGTTCACCATTACGTGTAGCAGCCCTCTTCTCCAGGATAGTCTGTTAGGGTCTTTACGGTAGCCTCTCCTTGCGAGAACAATGGATAGATGTTCTATGTTTAGTCTATGAATCTCTTTACGCATAGTCTCGCCCCTACGTGAAAATTTATATGTGGAAAAAACACTTAAACATTGTTATTATCTACACGTTTGAGGGTGAAATACGGTGAAGAAGGCGATGATTGAACGGGCAGAGAAGATCCGCGAAGTTTTAAAGAAGGAGAGCGCAAAAGACCCGGACTGGTTCACCTCGGAGCGCTTCATTGCTAACCAGATTGGTTCAGATGTCAGATCTGTTAGAAACCTACTTGAAGTAGCTGAGATTTTGAGAAATGTGAAGAAGGTTGGCTATCTTAAGGCGTCGAAGACGGTTTACAGATGGGAGGAGAAAGAATAGATGGCAAAAGAAGAGTATCCCCCCTGCGTTTTCAACCCAGACGAAAAGTGTTTCGTACGAAACGAAATGGGGAAAGCCCGCGGCTTACAGAACGTGATTATCCCGAAAGACTCAGAGACTCAGATAGCGAAGGAGATCGTGCAGGGTATAGTATCTACGCTTGGAGCGGAGTGGAGCGCACTAGCTGGGTTTTGCCACGTGTGCCCTAAACTCGTTGAGCTCAGAATTCCGCCAAGACCTACTTTGTCGGCTAGGGGGCCCGTGCCAGTAAAGTTGAATCTGCTTCAACATGACATCGTGATTGAGAGGGTTCCTGGCGCGAAGAAGCTGGTAGAGGGCGTAGAAAAGTTTGCTCGGTTAGATCGAGCAAGCAAAGACGTTCTAATCTTTACGTTGAACCGGCTTAGTTTGTGGAAGGCTGCAGAACGTCTTACTCCTGACCATGTTATAGACTTTTTAAAGAAGCATACAAAGACGACGCCGTCCGACAGCCTGAAGCGCTGGATCGCCGGCACTATGAGCGCCTGGGGCTCTCTCAAGATTATTCCCGAAGAGAACTATCACGTCCTCGAGGCTACTGATGAAAAAATTCTTGATAGAGTTCGGTCTATGCGCGGGGTCAGAGACCATCTTTTTAGACGTCTAACTCCGACTAAGGCACGGATCGTCCAGGGACGTAGAGGCGACTTAAAGAAGACCTTGATGGAGAAGGGGTATCCTGTTAAGGACCTAGGGCGATACGACGAGTTTACGCCGGTAGAGTTCAGCTTGAAACCAGAGGTTACGAAGGACTCCCGGTGGATCGACTACGAGAAACACGCCATGGAGGAATTCCTACGTTACGGAGCGGGAACTGTGGTGCTTCCTGCCGGGTCGGGTAAAACCGTTGTAGCTGTGGCGGTAGCTGCTGCGCTTAATGCGCCCACATTAGTTTTAACTACTCGAGCACAGATCTGTAAACAGTTTGAAAAGGAGTTTCTTTCGAAAACGGATATCCCAAAATCTTTGGTAAGCACGATCACATCAGATGTTCCAAAGAGGAGGAGATCCGTGGAATTCATAACCATCACGACTTATGACATGGTGACTCAGCCAGGGTCCATATTAGCCGGACAGATTTGGAAGAAACAGTGGGGCTTAATTTGCTACGATGAAGTGCAACATATTCCTGCGAGGGTTTGGAGTAGGACCACGGATATGCAGGCTGTGCGAAGGCTAGGCACAACAGCTACACCGATCAGAGAGGACAAACTTGAAAAAATGATTTTCAGTTTGGTAGGCCCTCCAGTGTTCGAACGGAATTGGCTTGAAATGGCAGAGAAAGGCCACATCGCAAAGGCTAGACTCTTCGAGATACTTGTGGACATGCCCCCTGCAGCGGCGAGACAGTATGCCAGCAACACAGATGGGAGAGAACGATACATTTTAGCATCTACAAACACAGCGAAGATCCCTGTAATCAAACAGTTGTTAGAGAAACATAAAGATGACCAGGTCTTGATCATAGGTTACTACGTTGAAGGCGCTCAACAGATAGGTAAGATGTTTAGAATACCTGTAATATGGCATGAAGTATCACCGAAAGTTAGAGACACACTCTACAATGAATTCAGAAGAGGAGAAAGAAAGAGGCTTGTCCTTACAAGCGTGGGAGAAGAAGGCGTCGACTTACCAAACGCAAAAGTGCTCATAGAAGTCTGCGCTAACTGGGGATCCCGAATGCAGATGGGCCAACGGTTCGGCAGGATCCTGCGACGAAAAGACGAAGAAGCCATCTTCTACGAGCTGGTCAGCAGAGGAACATCAGAAGAACAGTTTTCAGAGAAAAGAAGGCAATTCTTAATCAGTAAAGGTTACGAGTTCGAACATTTCGTAACATAGTTGCGGAGTGGCCCAGTCCGATAGGGCGCCAGGCTCATAAGGCGGAATGCGGCGTCGTACCCAGCGATGGTTAAGCAATGTGCTGTGAGGGCTAACCGCGTGACAGCCTTCCATTGCCTTGAGAAACCTGGAAGTCGCCGGTTCAAATCCGGCCCCCGCAACCAAAAAGATACCCGATAAGGAGAATTAAAGGAAAATGAGCTTAGAACAATTCATACCCGGTCTTGCAGAGAGATGCAGCAAATGTGGCCAGAAAATTCAAGGACCCAAAAGATATCTGGGGAAAAAAGAGGAGACAAAGAAGCGACTCTGTCGAGACTGTTTTAGAAAGCAACTGGGCGAGAGAAATAATGGCTGAAAAGAGGCCCGTATGTATTCATTGTCAAGTTCGCATGGAAAAAGTTAAGCAACTTAAACGGACCTATAAGTGTCCTAAATGTGGGTTGAAACTAACAAAACCTTGGAAGAAACGGTGAAAAGCCGATCTATTCCGCCTTGTCTTTTTCTTGGTTTTCAACGAGTTTTTCAGCGTGTTCCGCTAGCTTCTCCATGGTGATGAGAAAACGTGCTATTTCAGGGTTTTTCAGAGCCCGGGGAATCACCCATTTCCATGTCAGGACTCCGGCTAATATGCTACCAACAACGAAACCGAAAATGGCCTGGCTGCTGCCGAGAAGCCATTGAAGCAGAGGGTCCCACCAAGTCATGTTAGCGTCCTCTTGTGAGATGTTTTGCTGTCAGCCACACTATAACCACTATTAAGATGTGGTAGCCCCAAATAACCAGGTTGAAAAAGAGTATGAAGCAGTTGCGGTAGGTCCAGCCGAACTCGCGGATCCACATTTTCGCCTGCTCTTCTTCGCTGGCGACGTCCCAGAACATGTGATCGATCTGCATGATGAAAGGCCAGAACAGGGTTTCTGCTGCAGCTAAGGCGAAAACAATAATCCACATCGATGAAGGAACTTTCTTGAGAAGGCGCCATACAACGCGCACGTTACTAATCCTCTTTATTAAAGAGGGGGTGCGCCTTGATAACTTTTTTCTCAACTTTTCCGGGAGCCAGTTGGATGTAACGGTTTACCATGAACGGCGACTTCCAGCGCATATACTGTGTAATTTCGCTTTCGGATATCCCCTGGTCGTGGAGCAAAGTTACTCCACCACGCCTCGAAGCGTGAAAACCGGCTCTTCGTTTAGTTATACCTGCTATTTTTCTGCATCGTTTTTGAATTCGACTTAGTTCACCGACGGAGATCCGGTGCTTTAGTTTCTTTTTGGACGATTCTAATAGAGGTCTCATTCGTGGGTGTGCAACGTCATCGAGATACGATTCGAGTTTTCTCTTTGTCACCGGGTCTAGTTTTCTCCATCCAGCAGCCCCTCGCTTAACAGTTTTGATCCAGATCCGACCGCCTTTCCGGTTATAGTCTTTTTTATCCATGAGGTGAATTTCCTTTCTTCGGCAGAAGGTTATTGTTGCCAAACGGATGATCAGCTCGTCTCTAGGGTTCATTTTCGCTGCTGCTTTCAACATTTTCATTTGCTCTGGCAGGGTAAAGTATGGTTGGTAGGGTTCCCCTTCACTTTTGGGTCTATGTTTTTTCCGTTCTTCTTTTGTTGGCCACGGCCAGGGAGTTTCTAAAGCTTGAAAAAAGCCTTGAAGCACGTCGTAGAGATAGCCGAGATAGCTTCCTTTGCAGCCTTCTTTCCGTTTCTGAGCGAGGTATCGGATAACATCGTGTTTGGTGAAGCCTGTCTGCTTTTTGCAGAATTTCATAAAGTCGTCGGCAACCATGAGAAAACGGTTTAAGGTATCTTCTGTTCTACCTCCGAACTGAAGAACCTCTTCAAACTGTTCAAGAGCGTTCATTCTATCGCCTCTAAACACCTTTATAGCCACATTTCGGACAGCGCAGATAACAAATGCCAACTTTACACACCGGTGCCATTTTAGTTCCACACTTCGGACAGTCACTCATGGTCGTCGACCTTCTTTTTGTGTTTGAAGTTTCTCTGGATCTCTCGCTCACGGCGCTGCAGCTTTAACTTAGCCTTCCGGAGTTTCCTAGACATTGCCGCTCACATTCTTAACCAGGTGTTTTATTCCATGTCTATCGAAGACTTTTGATATTGCAGTTGCTTGTGATCGCGCTAAGTTTCTTATTGTCTCTTGTTCTTCTCCATTGTTGTCATATACCTTGATATCAACCTTCATTCTATCGCCTCTTTTCTGGCGAAATTTCCCACTTGCCGCCCTCGACATAACCCTTAAACAACACTATAACGCAGTAGATTATCCACAGAAGAAAATGGTCCAGCATCCACCGAAGTTTCCACCGGGTTTTAGTTAGGTAACGACGTCGCACCCAATCTCTGTACTCTTCTGAAAGATTTCTCCTCTTCATGAAAGGTAGCAGCCAAGTTAAAGAGCGCAGTAGCACTTTACATCTAACCTTAAACGAGCGGCAATACTTGAAGTCTAACACGATGGTATAGCACGTGTGCTTCATTCTATCGCCTCTTTGGTCACGATAGATAATTATCGTGACAAACTGTATATAAAATGTTGTACGGCTCCCGAACAATATTAAACTGAGACAGTCAGCATTTCTCTGATGAAACGTCTGCTGGCGCTAGGAGTATAACCGTATTCTTTCGCAAAATGCTCTCCCCACGAAGCCAAGTCAGCACGAAGTTTCTCCCGGTCTTCCGTGGAAACCTCTCTCGGCAGAGGCGGCTGGTTGTGTTTTGCCAGGAGCTTGCGGGTTTCAGCAGCCAGGTCATGGACAACCTGAGCACCCTCTCTCATGGGTTATCCTCCTCCCGTGGGTAGATCAGCAAAATTCTGCGTATGGCCTCCTTGGCAACCTCAGCTCGGCTTGTAAAGCCAATTCTGCCTATTAGTTTCTTGTCCACCAGATCCATAAGCTCCTTCGGAAGTCTTAGCGTAACGTAGTCGTTACCCACTGGTTACTCACCCATTACCCTCAAGTCGCGTACTCGTATAAAACAGTTTCGTTTCTATGTTGCACCTGTATTTCTGTTGTTCAAGCGGAATATTTATTAGCAGAAGTGTGCTCTATTAGTCACCTGTGAGTAACGAGAGGGGAAACAGTATCCGCAAAAAACACGTAACTGTAAAGATCCCCATAGATCTAATTGAAGAGGTGGATAAGCTCATAGGGAAACACGGGTTTCGCAGCAGGGGAGAGATCGCAAAAGAGGCGATCAGACGCATCATTAAAGACTACGAACATACTATCCTCATGCCTTTACCTCGCTTAGAACTAGTAACCGTGGATGAGAAAGGCGCATGCATGCATGCGAAAATTCTGGACCGGACCCTTCAGCGTGTCGTTGATGTCAACATTAATCCAAAGCCCTGGTGCTCCTTTTGCCAAGCAGGAAAATGCGAGCACATCGACTTCGCTCTATCTCGACGTGAAAAAGCTAAAGAAGCCAAACAAGTTAAATAAACCAGCTTCGGGGAGGTCCCGGCCCGAAATCTGTATTGGTGTTGTATAAAGAAACATTTATATGTCGTAAGACATCAGATATAATATGCTGGTTAAAATGAATAACAAGGGCGTCTCCTCAGTCATCGGATCGATATTTCTTGTGCTCACGGTGCTGCTTGTATCTTCAAGCGTGTTCCTTTTGAATCTTGTACAGAGCGCACGTTATAATCAAGCTGTACAAGACCTCCGCCAAACGGACGCAGACCGCTTTACTGAGAGAATAGGCACATCATACGCAAAATACAGCATACCCGAAGCCGGCACGGTTCAGGTGAATGTCACCATATCCAACGAAGGCCCCGTTTCCGCCCAAATAATCACGGCTTGGGTGCTATGGGTTGCAGAAGGCGAAACCAAATACGGATACAACACCACGCTCAACATCAACCTCAACCCTGCACAGACTCTTCCGGCCACGATACCAGTAGCCATATCCGGCGTAAGTTCCACAGGCTCATTCAGCGGATGGCTCATAACAGCCAGAGGAAACGCAATATCGCTCGAGAAGGAACAAATCGTTGTCCACTCGCAAGTATCAGAAGGAATAGGATCCGTAATGATGGACTTTGACAATTTCAAATATTATAACGAAGAGGGAGGTGTCTTAAACTTCTCGGATAGTAAGCTTGCTTTCACAGTGCATTCTGGGGAGCCTATAGTTTTCGCTGCCTTTTTGTCCAACTATGACCTAAAGCGAAGAACCCTCACTCTCCATTCACACTCATTATTGTGGGCATACTTCCCAAAGTCCCCAGGGACAAAGGCTATTTGGGATATCGTAAATGTCGACTCTAACGGAACTATTATTGAAGACACTTATACACCCATAACCCTAGCCTACGGAGAGTCAAAGTGGATCTTTTTCGGTAAAAGCGGTGAAAACAGCATATCAGTTGCTCTCAAATACCAATCTGGTGCCGTCAATCTCATACTTCTTGGAAAGATAGACGGTCAAGACTATGGACAAAACCTGCCTTTCGTTTCAATCTATGTTACGGACTAGTTAACCGAGTGAGGACGCTCTTAGCTCCCCTTCGAGTGTTCTCATTCGGTTAATATCTAAGGAAACCCGAATCTGTTTTGGTAGGCTGCGTTAGCCCAACAATTCATCGAGCTAAGAAAAATCCACTTAGACCGTTAACAACCGTTCTACCGCAGCTTGACAGTTTCCAAGATCTCAGGTACTATCGTTTCAATGTTATGCCTTCTCCGCAAAAAGCTTGCCAAATCCAAACATTTTGCTCTCTCACCGTGACACACAATTATTCTCTCAGGTTTCGGCATGAGTCGGCGGATATAATTAATAATCTGTCTCCTGTCGGAATGCCCAGAAAACCCATTAATAGTTTCAGCCTTCATATTTGATTTTATGATTTCAATTCTTCCTTCATTATTTATTATAGGTGTTTCTGCCAGACCCTTTTGCACCCTGCGCCCTCGTGTTCCCTCAATTTGATAACTCACAAAAATTATTGTATTACGTTTATCTGATGCCAAACGCTTAAAGTAATCTATCACCGGTCCACCCTCAAGCATGCCCGAAGTCGCTATAATAATGCATTGCTCTCCATCCACAATTTCTTCTCGGGCACTAGGATGCTCCACAATGGTGAAATAATCCGATTGAAACGGGTTAACTCCCTCATGTAGAATGCTGTTTCGCACTTCCCTTGCCAAATACTCTGGATAAGCCGTGTGGATAGCAGTTGCCTCAGAAATCATACCCTCAATAAACACGGGCGCTTCCCTCATTAGTCCTCGTCGCATATACCCATCAATGACCAGCATAATCTCCTGAGATCTGCCGACTGCTGGAACTGGGATTAAAACTTTGCCTCCCCTGTCTAAAGTGCTATTTATGACCGCCGTAAGTTTTTCTTCAACTTCAACTCTAGACGGCATCACATCTTGTGGAGCTCCATACGTGCTTTCAGTTATTATAGTCTCTACTCTAGGAAACTCTGCGACCGCAGGTTCAAGAAGCATCGTTTTCCCGTATTTGTAATCGCCGGTATAGACGATGTTATGCAAACCTTCTCCAATATGCAAATGAACAATCGATGAACCCAAAATGTGTCCAGCGTTGTGAAGGGTTAAACGAACATCTGGAGCTATGTCAGTTACGGCGCCGTATCGCAGGGGGATGGTGTGTAACACGGTTTGTCGCACATCTCTTTGATCGTATGGCGGCACCACCCCTTGTTTACTCGCTACGTCAAGATAGTCTAATTGAAGCAAAGTCATCAGATTTGATGTGGGCGCTGAGCAATAAACCGGACCATCATATCCATATTTGAAGAGAAACGGAAGGAAGCCGCAGTGATCTAGATGTGAATGGCTTATTACAACAGCGTCTAACGTGTCTAAATCAAACTGAGGTGCGTCGAGTCTTGGGAAGGTTAAGAGCGAATTTGAGGAGCCTGGGTTTATGCCACAATCCAGTAGGACTTGGCTTTCTCTTGTTTGTACAAGGATGGCAGATCTTCCCACCTGTTGAAAGCCACCTAACGCAGAGAGCCGAATGTCTCCGACTCCGTAAACTGTTGGTCTGAAAATCCTTTCGCCCACTGTACGGAGTATTCTTTCTCGTTCCTTGCTTTCGGTGTGGAGATAATGTCGCATGTGGGCCATGATTTTAGATGGTATTGGAGGACTCCTTAGAACGCGGGGTCTCCATCGTGACTGTTTTATGATCTCTTGTAGGATAACTCCGTTTTTTCCAATGACCAAGCCGGGCTTTTCGGCTTCGATAATAACCTCGCCGAGGCTGGGATCAAAACTCATTTCTGAAATTTGTGCTTCCGAAGGAACTACCTTCTGTATGATTCTTTCTGTGTCCTTCTCGGGCAGTCTAACCGAGGGGTCGGAACGTACAACGATTCGTTTTCTGATCAGGTTGACAATGTCTGCGATTACGTAACTTTGTTCGATGAGAACTTCTGGCTTTTTTGTGTAAATGGCTAGAGCTGGGCCTTCAAATTCTATTCGTGTGATTTCTGCCTCTTTAGGAACGCGTTCTAGTATGGATTGGCTGATTTCTACTTTTGTTTTGTCGGGTGCTGGCACGCTTCTTTATCGCTCCTCACGAGCCTCCTAGAATGTTTCTCTTTTCTTCATCGTTTAATTCGTGAAATCCTTTCTCGTCTATGATTGCTACGTCGAAGCTGTCTCCGCTTGCAGCGTCTCTTTTCATAGCTGAGTCAACGGCGCGCACGACTACGGATAGGAGATCCTTGATTATCATGTTTTCTTTGTATTTGTCTTCCAGTACTCCATAGGCTATGGGCGAGCCTGAACCTGTGGCGACGCATTTTTCTTCGGTGAGGCTGCCGAAGGGGTCTAACGAGAATATGTGTGGTCCTGTGTCGTCGATGCCTCCGATGAGGACTTGGGCTATCAGTGGGGCTAGGCGGGCTGAGAATAGAAGGTTTGCGATGAGTCTGGCTGCTGAGTTTATTGGTATTGGGCGTTTGGTGTTTAGTTTGTATAGTTGTGCGTTTGCTTTGAGGATGTCTACACTGTATTGTGCGTCGGCGACGCTTCCTGAGATGGTCATTGCTAGGTGGTTGTCGATTCTGTACACTTTTTTTCCTTTTTTGTGGGCTACGAAGGTTCCCATTGTTACGCGGGTGTCTGAGGCTAGGATGACTCCGTCTTTGCAGATTACTCCTATTGTTGTTGTTCCTTTTAGTGTTGGGTGATCTGGGTTTTGATGCGTTTTTTGTTCCTCCTGGATAATTGTTTGTTCCCAAGAGGTTTTCTTGGGAGAAGTGAGAGAGATGTATTCATGGTGTGTTTGCATAAAAACTTTACGTTATTTCTTTGTCTTTGTGGTGGTTTGTGAGAAGCTGACTTGTTAGGAATAGATATGTTTTCTATGTGTGTTTTTGCCAGATTGTTTGCACTAGTCTCTCTCTTTAGACCTCCCCTATATTTTTTTGTTTTTCACAAAGCTTGTTTTTCGTTTGTTTTTTGAAATTAAGCTTGAAAAGGGTTTATCCCACGATAGGAATAGATGGGAAAAGATACAGAAAGATAGGAAAAGATACGATAAGATGGGAAAAGATGGCGGCTGTATCAGAGAACGCAGGTTTTCATATGATGTTGTAAACCCGCAGGGTCCTTAACGAGTTCCCCTACCTAGGAGGATCGTGGCATGTGTCAGATTTATGGTTTGGATTTTGTTTCTAAACTTGCTGAAGGCTCTGTTTACGCTTTGATTATGTGAGTTTTTGGTGAAAAGTTTTATTGTTTTGGCGTAATTATGGTTTGTTGGATGGTGATAGGTCTGGAGAGGGGTATTGCTGATGAAACTGACAGGGCTGTCATGTTGTTTAGTTCGGGTTTTAACTGTGCTGAGGCTGTTTTGACTGTTCTGTGTGAGAGGATGGAGAAGTTGGATAGGTCTTTTGGTGAGGCTGTTCCTCCTGTTGCGACTGGTTTTGGTGATGGGATTGGTAGATCCGGTGGGACTTGAGGGGCTTGAGTGGGGCTGTGATGGCTGTTGGATTGATGGTTTGGCATCGTAGAGCTGATGATTTGGAGCGGAAGTATAGGGTTTATGATTTGGTTTTGGGGATGATTGGGGAATTTGAGAGGGAGTTTGGTTCGAGTTCTTATAGGGATTTGATTAGGATTGATCTGAGGGTTGAGGAGGAGCATCTTAGATTTCGTTCTCAAAAGGTGCAGGATAAGGTTTGTTCCAAGTTTGTCAGTTGGTGTGTGAACCATGGGGTAAGGTTGATGGATCAGTTCAAAGAGAGCTGATAGAACATAAACTCACAGGCTTCTACCGATGTCTACTATATGACCCAAATATATACGAATAAAACACGGAATATCCATAATGCGCGTGCATACTCAACTCATGTGTGCAGATAAAAAGAAATGAAACTCAGCTATCTGCCAAACCGCCTGTTTCTTTCTGAGAACTCTTTCATTATCTTGTCAAGCTCGCCTGTGGTGAAGTCGGGCCACAGGGTGTCCGTGAAAAACAGCTCGGCGTACTCAATCTGGTAAAGCATGAATCCGGAAAGCCTTTTCTCTCCACCTGTCCTAATCATTATATCCAGCGGTTTGGGTATAAGCAGAAATCGCTCGAAGACGTTCTGGTGTAGTTTTTCTATCAAAGGTTTCTTTCTGAGCCATTTGGACGCCTCCATGACAGCGTTGAGTATTTCTTCCCTTCCGCCATATCCTATACATATGTTGAGTGCCCCGCCTTTGTGGTCCTTTGTCTCCGAGACGATAGCTTGCGCCAGCTCCCTTATATCCGGCGGCATTTCGCCCCATCTCGACCCGACTATGTTAACCTTTATACCCTTTTCGGAAATTCTGGGATAACACAGCAGGTCTTTCATCTTCCTTTTCAGCAGCCTGTAAATAAGCTCTTTGTCTTCTTCAGCTCTTTCCATATTCTCAGTTGAGAGCGCCCATATTGAGAGGTCGCTCAACTCGGGATGTTTATCAAATACATGCCTCACTATCTTGTCCATCATCTCTCCGGACTGTCTACCATCGTAATTCTTGATTCTGTTCGTCTTGGCCCAACGCCTGCTGCCATCGGGTATTATTCCGAGATGGATACCCTTTCCTTGCCTGTTTGTTCCCATTTTAGGATCCCATAACTCATGCTTATTATAAGTGGTAAGCGTGTGAGTAACTATGTATATTTACTTTCTGCCACTAAGATAATTACTTCCTCTTCCGAGTTCAATTAAATTTCTAGATGAACTATAGTTCCTAAGATATTTGAATGATGCACAAGACTTTCAAAGAGTAAATGCTATAATGAAAATTGTGATGTTATGCCTTTATTCATGGTGAAGAAAGAAGCTTTTGACTCGTGCAAGTTTGGCAAGAGAGATGTGGATTTGAGAGCAGTCAAGTCTCAATGGAAAAACAGCAAGGCAGGAGACATAGCTACTATTCAATGTGGAAAAAACCTTCTTAGAAAGAGGATAACGAAGGTTCATAGAGGATCACTAGCGAGAATCTTCAAAGATGTAAACTACAAGCGAATATTTCCTGAAGCCTCAACCGTGTTTGAAGCTGTTAAGGCAACGAGAGAACTTTACCCAGATGCAGATGAGTTCATGGCTTTCGAGTTGGAAGATGTCATTTAATTTGCGCAATTGTCATTTCAAACTTTTTCACGTTCTATAGGTTTCTTTTTTCGAAACATTTAAAACTGAACATGGATCGAAAAGATAGTTTGGAGGGAATTAAGTGTCAAACTCTATTGAGAAGGAAATGTTGGAAGAACTTAAGAAGATTAGGGAAGCTGTTGAACCTAAACCTGCTCCACCTACCCCAGCACCCAAAGGATTGTGGAATGAGTTCATGGACTTCATTTCAAAGTACAAGGTCATGGGGCTTGCTGTGGCCTTCATCATAGGTGTTTATCTTGGTGCCCTTGTTCAAGCACTTGTCACGGGCCTAGTAATGCCCATAATAGGCCTTGCTATACCCGGTCTCGGTAACCTAGCCACGTTCAAAATACCGGTTCCACCGACAGAATTGGATAGCCAAGGGATCCCTGTAGATCCAAACTATGTCGGCCAGCTATTTGGAGTAGGAGAGTTCTTAGCGGCGCTGATAACCTTCATCATCGTAGCCTTAGTGATCTTCATAATAGTCAAGGTCACCAAACGATGGGGAATCGAATAGCGCAAACCTCCCCAACTTTTTTTTGATGTTGAGATCACCCATTTACACCTTGTCCGTTCTATGTTAAGCCTTTAGAAGCCAGCTATCTTTGTAAACACTGTATAAGCCCACACTATAACTATCGCGATGGTCCCGTACTTTCCAGCTGTTTTCTGTAGGTTAACGACGCTTTTTGTTGAAGGATCTCTCAACACGTCTGCATATCGCATAACAACAGGTATGGAAAGCGGAAAAACTATGAAAAACAAAAGTAGGTGTCTGTAAGAGAGTAAACCAAAAGCTGAGTATACAAATGGCGAGAGAACCGCTGTAAGTATCATAAACCCAGCAACTATAACAGTTTTGTTCTTTCCATACTTAACGGCGGAGGTGTTAATCCCCATTTCACTGTCTGCTTCACAGTCTCCGACGGCTTGAATTATGTGGCCTCCTGAATGAATCAACGTTAAGGGTATGGCAACTAACAAAATTGATGAAACATCAATGTTTAGGTGGTGAGTCACTGCTAGACCCATGAAGAATGGTAGAAACCCGGCACCTAAACCTGAAACGACGAGGTCTACAACTGGCAGAGCCTTGAGTCTGAAAGGTGGAGTGGAATAGGCAGTCCACAATCCGAGATATATGAGAAACAACGCAGAGAGGTAAACATCGATTATGAAAACCAGAGTTAGACCTAAGATGGCCAATAATAAGGAAAAAATCAACGCGTTACGTGGTGTTATTATCCCTGACGCAACTGGTAGACGTGACTTGACTTTGTTTCTTCGATCCGCTTCACGGTCTACGTATTGATTCAAAACGAAGACACTGGCCGTAACAAACAGAAAAGCTATAAAAACCATGGCAACGCGTTCCAAAGGAGGAAGGTAAAAAATTGTGCTTCCCAAACCAAAACTGAAAGCCCATCCGATCCAACTCTCAACCCTGCAAGCCTTGAGATATTGAAACGTTCAAGCAGCCTCCGAGATTTCATATTACGAATTGCAAAACATTTAAATTTTGATATATATAAGACTTACCACTTGGTGCGTGCATGGTCAAAAACTTTGTTTATGCGTTCATACGGGGGCTCAATAAGCCAATAATATTATGGCTTTTGTACGTTAAGCCTAGGTCTGGATACGAGCTCATGAAGGAGTTCACTAAACTAACCGGGCAAAAGTTGAAGCCTGGAATAGTATATCCCTTTCTTCACCATTTAGAAAAAGGCGGTTTCACCATAAGCAAATGGATCGAAAAAGGTAAACGCAAAATAAAATATTACTCACTAACCAAAAAAGGCGAAAATCTTCTAGGTAGAGTTCGTAATTTTTTCAATATGCCAATCAAAGAACTCATTACAGATATGCTAGCTGAAAAAAGCGAGATCGACTAGTTTGATGCATCAACTTTTGGAAATTGCAATTTCACGAATCTCCTATACTTGTGGAAAAAACTTCAACTGACCTTGTACATAAACCATATCAAGATCTGAGGAAGTCTAATGCGGTAAGAAGAGGTTTCATCATTGGCTGACATGGAGAAAGACTTGATTAAAGCCACCGTCAGAGGTTTTAACAGAGCCATTATTCTTTGGCTAGTTAGCCAAGAGCCCATGTCGGGATACAGAATTGTGAAGGAGATGAAAAGATTAACTGGTCAAAGTTTCCATCCGGGCATAGTGTATCCCCTACTCTACGAACTGGAAGAAAAAGGGTTCACCGTCAGCAAGTGGAGGCAAAGGGGTAGAAGACGCATCAATTACTACTCGATAACAGAAGAAGGAACGAAATTGCTGGAACGACTGCGGGAACTTTTCGATATGCCAGTGCAACAAGTGCTAAAAGACTTTCTTGGGGAAACTCCAGCTGAATAGCTCGTTTTACTAAAGTAAACACAAATCTGACCATATGTCGCTTCACCGACTAATTTAAAAATGCTTGAGACTCACTAAAACAAGACCTTGAAACAGTGATTGCCCTTGACTATGAAGCTACATCGCATGCAACTTCCGAGAGAAGTCATTGTGGGAAACGAAACGTTAGAACTTGTATGGGATATCTGCAAAAAACTTGGCTTTTCGGAATCCGCTTTTACAGTAACAGGTCCTCGCACGCGTTACATCGCTGGTCAAAAAGTCATTGATTTACTCGATGACGCAAGAATGAATGTTGACCAAATAATCGTAGGCTCTTCCACCATGAAAGATGTTGAGCTGGTTGAAGAAAGAATACGTGAGTTAAAACCGCAGGTGGTTCTTGGAGTCGGTGGCGGCACTAAAATTGATGTTGCAAAACTTAGCTCTGCACATCAAAACATTCCGTTCATAAGCATACCCACCGCTGCCTCTCATGATGGAATTGCAAGTCCCTTCGTGTCAGTTAAAGGGTTAAACAAACCTTACTCTGAAGTGGCGCAGTCTCCTATGGCCATTATTGTAGATACTAGCATTATCACCCAAGCACCGCGCCGTTTCACAGCAAGCGGATGTGGAGACGCGATATCTAAATTCACAGCGGTTCGCGACTGGAAATTGGCCAACAGCGTAAGAAACGAGTATTATGGTGAATATGCTGCAAGTTTGGCCTTGATGAGTGCAAAGCTGATTACGAAAAATGCAGGTATAATGGAGCATAGGATTGAAGAGGGGGTTCGGGTTCTCTTGGAAGCGTTGATAAGTTGTGGCGTCGCCATGAGCATCGCTGGAAGTAGCAGACCTTGTAGTGGCTCTGAACATCTGTTTAGTCATGCCCTTGATCTTATCGCTTCAAAACCAGGCTTGCATGGGGAACAGTGTGGTGTAGGGACAATAATGATGGCGTACCTTTATGGAATGAATTGGAAGCGCATCAAGGAGACGTTGGAAAAAGTGGGTGCTCCCACCACTGCTGCGGAGCTTGGAATAGAACCAAAGTATATTATAGAGGCTTTAGTGCGAGCTCGTGTAATTCGTCCCGAGCGGTATACGATTTTGGAAGAAAAAAGATTGGATTATGATTCTGCTGAGAAAATTGCAAAGGCTACGGGTGTGATAGACTAGATTAGGCGTGGTGTTGACTCGAAGAAAGCGTGTGGTTACCTATTTCGGTGTCAGGCAATGTGAAAACTTGTCGTCATCAAGGTTTTTTTGCACTGGCTTCCTTTTTCCTAAATGTTTCAACGAACTTTACCGTTGCTGTCTCCGGGAAAAACCTTTGTGTGTCGGTAGCTATGCCTCTTTTCGCAAGCTGTAGCCCTTCCACATAAAACGCTTCCTCAGGCACGTTTATCGCCACACCTGTTTTTCCTATTTTCACACGAAACATCTTCAAGTCTACTGAAGGTATCCTTCGATGGATAAGGGCAGCAATTTTTTCCGCTTTTGTCTCAAGCTTTTTCTCAACCGTAACGTCGTAAACCAAGGTCTTGCCAGCTAAGGGAGGGTTATAATCCAGTTGAACTCTTCCAGATCCCATAGTTCTTATAGTGGCGAGTTTTCCATCAACCTCGAGACGCATTCCCATCTTAGGCGTGATTCCGCGGGAGATTAGTCTCCGAAGGGCGACCATTTTGACTTTTTCTGGGTCTCGGGGTCCGAACGCCTTTTCTGGAGGTATCTCGGCAGAAGAAGCTTTCTTCAGTTTGAACTTTAGTAGACTCTCATCTAAGGCCTTTAACACCCATCCTTCTCCGACAACGTTCAGCCTTGGTTCATAGATTTCGCCCTCTTTGTACAGTTTTTCCTTTTTTGCTACGTCCTCGAAGGTGGTGTCAAAGACTTCTCCTGTTTCTTTAACTCTACCTACGTAATTGATGATGATGAAGTCGCTCTTTTTAATAGCCGTTCTCTTCCTCGCAGGACACATTGTTAAGTAACCGAAACGTATAACAAAGTCTCTGCTTTTGACTTTTTCGGTTGTAATATCAAAAAAGCAGGAGAACGTAGAAAAGACGAGTGGCTTTAGCATGGAAATATTACCTCTTGACTCTAGGTTTGAAGATATTTTTTGGAGCTACGTGTATCAAGATGTTCCTCATCACCATTTTTTCATTCTTGATTGGAAATTTGAGAAAAACTCGACAAAGATACTGCTGGCTTTGAAAGAAAATCGGATACAGGGAATGATGTTGACTTATGGACAAAGCATAGTTCAACTGAGGGGAAGCGTTGAAGCTGTAAACGCTCTTTTGGATTATCTTGATTTGGAAAAAGTTGAGATCCAAGCTTTGATGGAACATGAGAACATGGTCTTGAAGCGTTATAAGCCGATGACAAGGCACGAATTGATTTTGATGACCTTGCGGAAGGGCGAGGAAAGATTACACTTTAAACATCCAGTAGTTAAGCTAACTCCTTCCGATGCAAAAGAAATAGCTAGTTTGATAGGACAGGCAAATCCAGAGTCGTGGGGAGAAGCTGCACCTCAACGGATCATTGAAGGTATGGATGAAAGGCTTTGGTTGGGAATAAAGGTTGATGGAAAGCTTGTTTCGCTAGGGGGTACACGTTTCACTGAGTGGGGAAGCAACATTGGAGTGATTGCTACTGAAGAGTCACATAGATGTAAAGGCTACGCAACATCAATCGTGTCCACATTGGTTAAGAAAATCTTAGCAAGATGCCCAATGGCGTTTATTCATGTTCTCAGCGACAATCCACCCGCTATTCATGTATACGAGAAAGTAGGGTTCAAACCGTACAGAACTTACCTTTTTGTTAGAGGCGAAAAACGTTAGTGCTTGGTTGAATCAAACAGCTTCAAGTTCAACAATCAGTAATATACAAGTCTGTTTCCATTTATTATGCAAGTCTCGTGGTGGGGTTAGTGAACAAAATATTGATTGCATGCTTACAGAAGAAAAGGAAATAACGCGAGCACGCAACCACTCGTGGCTACTTCGTTTCCAACTTATAGAAAACCTTCAAACCCTTTAAAGTTTCATGCACGGAAGTTGCGATTCGAAGTATGTCTTCTAGTTCCACATCTCTGCCCCAATCATAGACGTGATCATGAACGCCCGAAAGCGGTTTGAACCCGAGAGAACGAAGCCGCTCAACAACCTCAACAGGATTTGCCCCTTCACTGTAAAACGTTATGTTCAAATGTGTTTTCACTTCAACACATCTCCACCAATTCTTGAATTGAATCCCAAAGCTAAGATTAAACCTTTTCGGTTGCTAAACACAAAACAGACACCAGAAAACGAAGCGAAGTCCAAAAGGAAGGCTATTAAGGTAAAAACACGGTCGTACTAAAACTGTCCAATCAAATCTGAATAAATAGGTAACCGTACACCGACCAACATATTGTGAGGGTGCTCTACATGGTCCTACAAAGATTGGGTAGGCCCCTTTTATAAGGCTGAGAAAGCGAGTAAGCTCAAAGCATATTCAGAAGTTTTCAAGACAGCCGAAATTAGCTCCACTTTCTACGCATACCCTTAAAAGGACACGGTCAAGGGCCTGCTCAAGTACACTAACATAACGCTGGTGATATCCCCCGAAGACCAAACTCTAAGTTGGCATTTTGACTGTCGGATATACAAGACTACGTAGCGGTTTCACCTAATAAGTGTTTTTCCTCTGGAATCTGGATTTACTCGCATGCATGCAAGACGGCATATGGTTGAAAAGGGCTGGTGTGCTGGACGTAACCCGTCTTAGGGCTTAGTAATTTCTTAGGTGGTTGTTTTAACATTGTTTTAACTCATCTCGCATGAGGCTTATAGGTGGTGTTCTATTTTTGGGTTTGCTTGTTTTAGTTCTTTTTTTCATGCATGCCTGTCATTGTGAGTGGGGGAAGGGGTACAAGGGGAAACTGCGCTTCGGGGGGTTTCCCCCTGTTTTTGAGTGCGGTTCGGTGTGGAGGCGGGTGGTGGGTTTGAACAGCCAAGCGACCAGCTTGGCTTCTACTTCGACTGGTATCAAGCCCTTTAGTCCAAGTAATAGGTATAGCAAACACTAGAATAGGTGATATTCATATATGTAAATCAAAAATAGGTGGTGTTTTTTATGAAGGAAAAAGAAGAGCATAGTCCTGTCGTGCTAAAACTGGTTTCAAAAGGGAAAAGCGGGGTTCAAATCTCAAGTGTTCCTATGAAAAAGTTGAAGGCTTTAGAGGAGTGGCATCAGAAGAACTATCATCCCTGCAAATGGCGAATAAGCAAGGATGGGAAAAACCTCTTGTTGATGTAAGGCATGCATGTATGTGATGTGCATTCATCTATTCTTTAACCATTGTGCAACTTTTTTTAGATATGGAATTGCAGTTTGGTCGATTATTGCAACTTCTCTTGCACCCATCTTTTTGAGGGGTTGATATTTAGCCATTTGTGAATAGATAACTGCACCCCAATATTGTGTGCCTTTCAAAACATCTTCTACGATTATGTCGCTATCAGAACGGTATGGGAAGTTGAGAAATACTATTCCTTCTGCCCAATTTAACGCTATAGGTTGTTGAGAAGATTTCGCCATCAGCTCTATCCTTTTGAAAAACTCCTCAATAGGAAACTTTGTGCATTGAAGAATGACGATTTTCTTTACAGCTCTTAGACTGATTTCAATTTCTTCGTTTTCTTTCATCCCAAGAAACTCCGATGCATGTGTGTGTGCGTCATTTTTGGTTTTAAATCTTTATGCATGCAGTCATCTGAGTGGGTACAAGGGAGAGTCGAAATTCATACAGTTATTACGTGTACATCTCCCTTGTTCTGTGTGTTTCTCAGTTTTTTGTTGTTCGTCTTTTCAAGAGGACAGTTCTTAGAGGAGCGTTTTTTGAAGGAACGTCTGGGTATTATAGCAAGTCTGATAGTTCTTTTAGATTTTTACGAGTTTGTTGATGTATTTCGGGGTATTTTTTGAGGACTTCAACAAATTGTGTTATTTGTTTTCGGTTGAATTTGTTTTGCAGTTGTGCTGCGAAAATTGCGGTCAAGTCTGTTTGGTTGATTTCTCCTCTGTTTAAGACTGCTAGATATAATACGTCTAGAGCGTGTTTTCCAAGAATGGGGACAGCTTCTATGAGGAAGTGTAAACCTTTGTCTTCTGGGTAGATTTCACGTGTTTTTTTGAGGAGTACTTCTGGTTTTGCTCCTTCGTGTATGGCAAGGAGTACGCCTAGGTCTGTGAGCCAGAAACGCGGGAATTGTCTGCCTCTGTAGTCTCTTGATGTGGTGTGTTTGATTAGACCTTTCTTTTTGAGAGCTTTGAAGGCGATCCATGAAGATTTGTAGTGTCCTGAGATTCCTTCCTTTGTTTCATTGATAGTTTGAGGTTTGCTTTGTGCTAGATGCAGAATTATGCGTTTCTGTAAAGGAGGAAAGCTATGTCCTTTGCCTTCTTGCGTTAACATATGTTCACCTACTTGAGATATGTTATTACTTGACATAAATAAGGCTTCGCTAAGTATAACTACTATGAAGAAATGTAAATACAACGCTAAAATTCGTTGTTTTCATTTTTCATGTGATTACATAGATTCTATGGGCAATGTTGATGTTTGCGTTCATCATTTGAATCCTTTTGGTTTTTTCATGCGTAGGCGTGTGAAGGTTTCTCCTTCTCTTTTGAGGGGTGTTTCTCGATGAAGCTTTTGCCATGTGGTTTTCTTGATGATGTTTTATGCAGTTGGCGTAAAACTGAAAAGTTTAACATGATGGCTAGGTGTGAGAGTTGTGAGCATTTTGAGAGGTTTATGCGTGAGATGCGTGAGGAAGATGTGAAGGAGAAGCATGAGATTGATGCGATAGAAGAACTTCGTGTTCGTTATGAGAGAGGTGAAATTAGTTTAGAGGCTTTTCGTGAAGGTTATTTTAGGGTACAATCGGAGTGATTTTTTTGTTGTCTGTTGGTGCTGTGAAGCGGGATTTTTTGAGGCGTGTGAGTCTCAATAGGCAGATTTCTAAGAGTCCGTATTGGGTTTTGCCTGTTGATAATGCTGGTCATAGTAATTTTCAGCCTGTTGGTCGTGGTTTGAGGACTTCGCTTTTTTGTGGTAAGTGGGTTGGTTTTTCGGTTTGTAAGAATTTTGAAGGGCATGAGGGTGTTTCTGTTGGTGGCGTTGATTGTACGGGCAAGGTTGTTGTCCGTCATCGGCATATGTGGTGTCGTAAGTCGTCTTGTCCTGTTTGTTTTATCCGAGGTTGGTCTGTCCGAGGTGCTAGAAGCATTGAAGGTAGATTAATCAAAGCTGTTAGGCTTGGTTTTTGTGATGTGGAGCATGTTTTGGTTTCTGTTCCTCATGTTGATTATGATTTGCCTGAGTCTGTTTTAAGGGCGAATTGTCGTAAGGCTTTGTTTGACCGAGGTATTATCGGTGGCTGTATGATTTTTCATGGGTTTCGTGTTGATAAGGAGCGTGATGTTTTAGTTTGGAAACCACATTATCATGTTTTAGGTTTTGTTGTTGGTGGTTATTCTTGTAGGGAGTGCGCTCGTAAGTGGAATTGCCTTAAAGGTTGTGGTGATTTTGATGATAGAGCTTGGCAAGCGTATAATGAGGATGGTTATTTTGTTAAGGTTTTTCCTAAGCGTGAGACTGTTTTCGGAACTGCTTTTTATCAGATGAATCATGCTACTATTAGGGTTGGCATTGTTCGTTTTCATGCTGTTACGTGGTTTGGTTGTTGTGGGAATCGTAAGTTTAAGTCTTTGAATTTAGTTTCTGAGGTTTTGTGTCCTGTGTGTAAAAGTGTAATGGTTAGGTCTGTTTACATGGGTAAGCGTCATGTTGTGAAGGATATTGGTCATGTTGACTATGTTCCTTGGTTTGTTGATGATGAATTTGGTGAGAATGGTGCTCCTAACTATATTGATGTTTAGCGGTAGCTAGGCTTGTTGTTGCTTTTGTTTGTAGTTGCGAATGGAGCGAAGCGACATGAGCAACGGTTTGAATGACTTGCTGATACAGGAAAAAATGCATGCATTTAGTTTTTTATATTCAACTCTTTTCATTTATGGAATCTTTTTCATCAGATTTTTCCTCACCAGCAGTTTCTTCATTTTTTTCTTCTAGTACTTGCTTTTCAATGATTTCTTCTTTTTTCTGTTTTTCAACAGCTTCTTCTTTTATATCTGAGCTTACAGCTTTTTGACTACACCGTTTGCAAAGACCAGCATAATTAAGAAACTTTTCTGATTTACAAAGTTTGCATTTTCCATAAGTTTTTCCCACGATATCACCTTTCAATTTTGTTCTATAAATTAATTAACCAATATATTTTGTGTGTGTGGGGGGTTAAATGTTTAATCCCTAAACCCACACACACTAATAGGATATGTGTTGGGTCAAAATTTAATGCATGCATGATGCAGAAAAAAAGAGAGGGTGTTTGTTTGTTATTTGCGTTTTCGGAATAGCATTAGTTCGTCGGGTGTTGTTGTGACATACTCGAATCCGTTTTCTATTAGTTCTGTTGCTTGTTTGGTGTTGGTTGTTGCTTTGCATGTCCATTCATCGTCATTTAGGCTTAACAGTTGTGTGTAGATTAATGTGGTTTCTATTTTCCTGTGTCCTAGTTGTTGTTTGACGTATAGGATGTCTTTGGTTTTTGCGTATAGCATGGTTGCGAAATAATGTCTGAAATCGTAGAGTTTTATTGTTTGTAGTGAGAGTTTGTTTAGTTTTTTTGCTAGTTTGTTTCTCACTAATCTGTAATGTTGTCCGTAGTAGTCGGAGTCTCCTTTGAAGAGTTTGTCATTTGGGTTTAAGTTGTTTTCGTTGATGTGTTTTGTTAGCATGGCTGTTAGACTGTTGCTTATTTTTAGTATTCTTGGTGCTCCGTATTTGGCGGTTGTTGGATAGATTTTTTTTCGTTCTAAGTCCACGTCTTTCGCTTTTAGGTTGCATAGTTCAATGGGTCTTAATCCTGTTTCTTTGCTGAGAGTTAGTTTTACAGACATTATTTTGCCTGAGCTTGCTATTAGGCTTTGGAGTTGTTCTTCTGTTGGGATTCTTATTGTTTTGGCTACTCTTTTGTAGAATGGTTTGTTCCATTGTATCTGATAGTAGTTACAATATTTGTCGTAGGCTAAACAGAGGTTGTGTTTGTAGGAGTTTGAGCTTTGTTTGTTTGCTATGAAGTTCTTGACTTGTTCGGGTTTGTTCAAGTCTGCATGTCTGGCTATGTGTGCTAAGTACTTGTCGTAGTTTCTTATTGTGCATTCGTTTAGTCCGTTGTTCTTCATTTGTATTAGTACGTTTAGAATAGGGTGGGTTACGGGAAATTTAGGCTGGTGTGCTGGACGTAACCCGTCTTTAATGCCTTAGTGTGTTTTGGTGTTGTATTATTATCAATCATAGTCTCAGTTCACCTGTCATGAAATAGGTGGTGTGTTTACATCTTTCTGAATGTTAGATAAATGATGCTCCAAATAAGGAATAGGAAGTCTAATGCATGCATGGAGAGAATTCAACTACGTCTAGTAGTATATCAGCTGTTTATCTTCAAGTCTCTGGTGAAGTATGTTAACTGCTTGATAAACGTCTTCTTCATGCTTGGCGCCTGTGCATACAAGTTTTCCGCTTGCGAATAGGAGTATCACGACTTTTGGTTCGGCCATTCGGTAGATTAGACCGGGGAATTGTTCAGGCTCATACATGGTTTTCCCCAGTGAATAAGTTGCTTTTTCAAGGTCAATGTTTCCTCCTAGGCCTGCTGAGGCGACGATGTTCTGTATCTTTATCTTCGGCTTGCCGATGATTATTATTCCGCTCTTCTTCAGTTCTTTGACGACTTTCATTACTGCCCTTCTCGCCTCTTTTTCCGACTTGGCTCCTGTGCAAACCATTTTCCCTGAATTAAATATCAGAGTGGCTGTTTTCGGCTTCTTCAAACGAAAAACGAGTCCTGGAAACTGTTCTGGACGATATTCAACTCCAGGAAAACTTTTCACGACATCGTTCAAGTAAATTCTTTGATCCAATGATGCGGATGCAACCACGTTTTCGATCATGATTGAAGCTTTAACCTCTGGCACTTGAGCACCTCTTTATAAGGACATCCGATATCAGTAGGAGCTATTCATAAAGGCTTGGTTAAGTCTCAACTTCTTTCCTCAGCGAAGGACGACGTATGTAAAGCGAGCAAATAACTAATAATATGGGTTTGGTCAATGTCGCGCGTGCATTGGGTTAACTGTGTTTGCTTCTGTGGCTGTGAGGGTTCCTTCGAAGTATTCTATGGCAAGTGCCGTTGGGACAACGTGGACGTCCATCATTAATGTAAACTTCACTTCCATGTTTCACTTTTACTCCACAAACTCCACACCAAAATTCGGTTTCGTAGTCTACAATCTGTGTTCTCTTTGCCATTGGTTTCACCCTAAAAAAGAGGGTTACGATACGTGTTTGTCGCTCATTACTTTGTGCCAGACCCTATCTATCCAAGAACCCTGCAATCTGCCTGGAAGCAGCCGAACTATGTGGATAGCATAGTCCAACATATGCAGTACACTCAACTCCAATCTGTCCCATAAAATCTTCAGCGTCTGTTCTTTTCGAGAGTAATAAACCTATGCGCGCGCAGTTCGTCTATTTTTGTTGATGGCTCTGGTCTCAGAAGGGGGTATCTTGGAGAGATGCAAGTAGGGGGAAACAGAATGTTTCCCCTTAAATTTGTTGCGCGCGTATTTTCATGTATACATCTGCAAGATGTACAGACCTAGTTAGGAATATAAATATCCTAAGAAGAGAAGAAACGTGGTATCCTTTGAAAACTATAATGATTTCCTCAACAGTTAAAGACTTTAAAGACGCGAGAAAAATACTGAAAGATGTGTTAGTAGCTGCTGGTTACAAAGTCCTGATTAGTGAAGATGGTTCAATACTCACTGACTCAAGCGAAGAAACATATGAGAGTTGTCTTAAGGCAGTAGAGCAGTCCAACATTGTCATATTCTTGATTGGAAGCAGATATGGGAGTCTATTTGATGAAACTCATGGCATTTCTGTTACAAGACAGGAATATAGACACGCGAAGGCAATTGGGAAGCGATACTTTGTATTTGTTGATGGTGGTGTATGGACGGCTTATTCCGTATGTAAATCATACTTAGAGAAAGGGCTTCCATTTGTTGAAAGCTCCTCACTTTCGGATTCCCGTATCATAGATTTCATTGACGAGGTAAATCAAGAGAAAAAGTGGATTCATCAATTCTCAGACGTATCTAATCTTGTTAGACAAATCAAGAGCCAACTTGACATTGTTAACCCAGCTTATGAACTGTATTATCAACCATTGAAAGGGAACCCTTCAAACCCTGATGGAACTCTTAATTTCGAAATAGGTTTCAAAAACATTTCTGGGGGTCCACTCTTTGAATTCTATGTCAACCTGCAGTTTGCTGCCCCAATCATTCACATCGAATATGATTTCACGCGGTCTGCTGTGAATCTAACTGGCGGTAAAGGACTAAGTGGCAATAAGACTGAGTTTAAGTGGGCTGGACAGATGTTGCCAACTGATGGTTGGATTGTATTCACCATGAGGTCAAAGCTGACACCTAGAATCAAACTGATTACTGCAAAACACCATGGCAGGTACGTCACAAACGGGAGGGTAATACGTGGAACTGGTTAGTGGCACACTATGCACGTATGCAGATTGTTCTTAATGTTGTTCTAGCTATGAATAGTGGTAAGCGAAAAGGAGCGAAGCGACTTTGAGCAAGAGTTTGAATGGCTTGCTGATACAGAAAAAAGAGAGTGTTGTTATGCCCATTCGCGCGATTAATAAAATACCTAATAGCCTAATAGGTTTAACGAGCTAGCTTAGCTAGGCTCATAATTCAAAACCTAAAGGAGATAATAGAAGCTGGCGATTAAACAATGCCCGACCTGCAGGCGGAATGTCAGCCTCACCCAGCGGCAATGGGACTTGGGCGCGGAACTGCCGAGGGACTGCCCTTGGTGTAATAAAACAACAAAGAAAAAAGACGATAAACCCAGAGAATATTTCCGCAAAGAGTCGAAACCCAAAAAATCTTCATGGC